>Ga0194121_10002338_pt1 | contig 30230 bp, 25 predicted proteins | sample TA2MahCa50mmetaG_FD_148609 | JGI IMG/M metagenome (GOLD analysis project Ga0194121, IMG submission 148609) | Freshwater microbial communities from Lake Tanganyika, Tanzania - TA2015020 Mahale Deep Cast 50m | ecosystem: Environmental > Aquatic > Freshwater > Lake | place: Tanzania: Lake...
CAGATATGGTTCTTCCGGTAAGGTCGGTAAGGCTCACTTTCCATCCTTTATCTGCCGCTGCAGCCAAGGTAACCTGCATTTCGGCATTGCCCGGATTGGGGTGAATGCTGATTCCCCTCAGATGCGCAGAAACAACACGGCTGGTATTTAAGTGGTTCACATTGACAAAAGCCCCTGAACCAAGGTTATACCAGGTTCCTGAAGCTGTTGTCTCCAAGCGAATGGCCCTTACGGTGTAGGTGTTTTTACCATTATTAAAATTGGTACTGTCATTATAGAAAGTATCTTTAATGATAAAGTTTTTATTCACCCTAAAATAGGTATTTGCGGCCGTATCATAGCGGTAAACCACGTATCCGTCGTGCTTACCCAGAGCCTTGCTCCAGTTGAGTTTTACCAAATTGTTTTGGCTGGTGGCATTTACCTTGGCAACAGGTGCAAGATGTCTCATTTTCAGTGTAGGATCGCCGAGAAGGGCTATATGTACTTTGTTGTCGCTCATATTGAATCCGCCATTCCAGTAATCTGTTACGTTATTTATAGAGAGCTTTGCACCATAGCCGATATTTTTACCCAATGCCATGTGATGCACATACCATTTGGGGATGCCGCCCCATGCACTGGTAAGGGCACTGTTGCAAAGCGGCGCTCTCAGAATGTTGTTTTGCTGATCCCAGTCGCCAAAATACGAACCTGCCAGCATGGTAAAGATATTCCGCATGGAATCTGCAACGAAACTTGAAGTGGTGCCAATTCCGCCGCATGAAGTATTGGAACCACCGCCGCATCCATAGCTCCAGAGGTAAGCATTGCTTTTCTGGGTAGAAATGTAATCTCGATTTTCGAAAATGCTGTCAACCGGGAACATGCAGGAAAAATTTTGAAACCCGGTGCTGGAAAGGTTCAGAGAACCAAAATTATCATCAATCAATGCTCTTTCTACAGTGGTTAGGCGGTTGGTGCGCCATAGCATGTTGCGGCGCAGGTATTTGCGAACCAACAGGGTATCATTTTTGCTGAAAGCAGGCATATCGTACAAGTCAATGCGACCCACTTCCAGTTCCACTGTCCCCGGAAATTTGGTAGGATCAAACTTGCCATCCCCTGGTTTATTGTGATTGCGGGTTTGCGAACCTGAAGTATTGGTAACAGAAGCATCCGTCCAAACACCGTCCATATCGCCATAATAACCGTCTGCGGGCCAGGCACCGGCGTGATCGGGATGCCCGTCGGGCGGATACACCTGGCCTGTGGCAGCCAGATAATTTCCGCTGTAGGGTACCGGCACCCTGCCAATAATCATGAGTGTTTTAACATTACTGTTTCTGCGGTTGTATTCGGCAATGATGCGGTTGCGCACCATCTGTGCACTTTCTTTTCTGCCTGCCGAAAGCGTTGAAACAACCCATCCTTCTTCTTTCAATTGTTTCTGCAAAGCAGAAATTTCTGTTGCCAGTGACTTGAGATAAGCACTGTCCAGCAACAGGATGATGCCACCCAGCGAGGGTGTCTCGGGAACCAGATTTCCCGCCCAAATATATCCGAGTGAGGAATTACTTCCTCCGCTGGTCTTTACCAGCAAATACTCGTAACTCTCACCCTTTTTGGTAGTATTGTCTGTCCATGTGTTGGCGGTTCCTACCAGGCTTGTTAAAGCATTACCCCAGGATGCTGTTCCAAGCGCTCTGCGGTAAATATCAAATGTACCGGACCAGCTTTCTGCCGGCCATTTCAAACCTATGGTTCCGTTGGTATTGGCTGTGGCATTGACCATCACAACCTGTGATTTTCCGGTTTGGGATTTGACCGCTTTAAAGCCCAGAAAAACAGCAATAAACAGAAGTAAATTTTTCTTCATGGAAGATTGTTTTCGCAAATAAATATAATATTTGACGTAAATAAAAACTGCATGGCCCAGACAAGATGATGTTACTTGAATCAGCAGCCTGAAATGGGGAAAAATGAAAATTATGCAAAAGCGTATAAAAGCTGGTTTGCACAAGCAGTTTGGATCTGGAAGTTGATTTCAGGCCCGTTGACACAGTGATACAGATTGGCAGCCCCAAAGGCGTTGCCCGTTGTGTGCAGCGCACCGGCGCAGCGGCCACCGCCCGGGCGAAACCAGCCATATCTGGTTTGTGCCTACCCTTAGCCTGAAATCACTGGAAGCCCGCATTGAAAGGATGCTGAAAAATCCACTGCCTAAAATTTGTGTATCAATATTGTCAGGGTTTTTATCCCTTTTCTTTTGATTATTCAATAAAAAAAAGCAACTTGCGTCTCTTCATGAGAAAAATAGCTTTTCTATCTCTGCTTTTCTTTGGTGGTTCTGTGATTGCACAAAACGACACCCTGCAAGCGCCTTCAGACACTGCGGCTGAAGAAGATTTTTCACTGTACGAAAACCTGGTACCCGAAGAAACTGCCGCCGCTCCCTGGGCCAGCACCAAAATCTTTGATTTGTCGCCCCAAAAGCTGATTTCCATTGGCTATGATGTCCAGGGTGCCTACAATATCAACATGAAAGTAATGCCCAATTTCCCAAAATTCGCTTCCGATTCAACAGGCACTCTCTCTACCGAGGGCAGTCAGGGTTTGAGGCTTGGGTTTAATATTCCTGTTGTATCTAAAAACCGCCTCACCTGGACCATTGCCGGGAATTATTTAGAGAACAATTATCGGGGTATTGGGCCTCGATTAGCGGTGGTAAGAAATACAGATTTGTTAACAAATCCGCTTGAGGCAGGGCTGAAAAGCATGGGCCTCGCCACCACAGTATTCGTACCTTTCGATGCCAAAAGATTCATCCTGATGCAGGCACAGGGTGATGTGAATGGAAGTTTTGTACTTTCTGAGATTGGTGATTACCTCAATAAAACGAGGGTTTCAGGCGCCATTGTTTATGGAAAACGCCCACACGATCGCTTGCAGTGGGGTTTGGGTATTTCGCGCACCTACCGCCTAGGTGAACTGAATTATGTGCCCGTTTTATTTTACAATTATACCTGGCCCAATCGCAAATGGGGTATTGAGGCGCTTTTCCCAGCCAGAGCAGCCGTTCGCAGAACCTTCAATTCCAGAAACCTGCTTTTGTTTGGCTATGAACTTGAAGGACAGACCTATTTTCTGCGCTCAACCATTGCCAACCGTGCAGATTCTGAACTCCGTCGCGGCGAAGCCAGGTTGCGTTTTACCTATGAAAAATCCCTCTCAGGCTTTATCTGGATGAGCCTGCAGGCCGGATACCGCATCAATACTGCATTCAATCTGGATGAAAAAGAGTTTTTCCGCGGACCCTTCGGCACCCAGCCCTTCATCATGGAGAACAAGGCCGGCAATGCTCCCTACATTATGTTTTCCATTAACCTCGTAAGCCCATAATCATGAAAAAAATATTATATCTCATGTCTGCTGTTCTGCTTTTCAGCGCCTGCGGCAAACAAACCAAAGACAGCATTACCCTGGATATTACGTTCAAAAGTGACGGCCCTTTTTTTGAGTCATCACCCGAATCGCTGCAGCATCAGCTTGCGGAAGAGCTGACTGTATTTATGAAACAACACAATGCCACGGAGGCCAATATAAAAGCTGTTAAATTGATTTCAGCTTCTTTCACCACAGCCGATTCAGCCGGATTTGCCGATTTTAATAGTCTTATCCTGAATATGATGGCAGGCGGTGACAGTAAGGCCAAAGAAATTGCGGTACAAAATCCCCTGTCGAAAGAAAGTTCTTTCAGTGCTCAGCCTGCAGGTGATGCAGACCTTTCAGAACATTTCAAAAGCAAAGATAAATTTCTGGTATGCGATCTGACTCCTAAAGCAGACAGGGAAAGCCCTTTTGAGATAAAAGCCAAACTTACATTTGAATTTACGTTTAAAGATTAATCATATGAAAAAAATCAGTATCGTTTTGGGCGCTGCCCTCATGTGCGTGCTCATGGCCTTCGCACCTGCCAGTGGAGACCGTCTTCTGGGCATATGGCAGTCAGGCAGTGGGAAAGCCGGTGTGAAAATTGAAAAAATCGGCACCAAGTATTACGGCAAGATTGTTTGGCTGAAAGAACCCATAGATCCTGCCACAAGCAAGCCCAAGGTTGATAAAAATAACCCTGATGAGAAAATGCGTACTGTTCCCTTGAAAGGCTACCGTATTTTGAAAGATTTTACCTACAAAGACAACGATGAGTGGGGAGACGGTACCATTTATGATCCTGAAAATGGCAGTACTTACAAGTCAGTGATCAAAATGAAAGACAACAATACCCTCGACATCCGCGGCTACATCGGCGTTCAGGCACTCGGCAGAACCGATACCTGGAAACGGATGAAACTGGGTAAATAATAGTTAGTAAGCCCGCTCTTTGCGGCCTTCCATGTAATACTGGAACGACCGGTTGGCTACTTTGGTGCCCCCGGGAGTGGGATAATTACCTGTAAAATACCAGTCGCCCTCGTGCTTTGGGGTAGCATCGTGCAGGTTTGCTACGCTTTGGTATACAATTTCCAGTTCGGCATTCAGGTCGGAAGGTCTTACCATTTCAGCTACTTTTAGGCTTATTTCGGCATCGCTCATACCGGCATACAAATCCTGAATGATGTTGCGCTGATCCTCTGCCGGTTTTTCCATTTCAGCTGTTGTTTTCAGATACAATTCATCCAAAAGACTCTCCCTGCCCTGATCCTTAAGAATGTGCACAGCGGCCTGAAATGCAGCAAAATCGCCCAGGCGGCTCATATCAATTCCATAACAATCGGGATAACGGATTTGCGGCGAGGAAGAAACCAGTATGATTTTTTTTGGCTTTAATCGGTCAAGGATGCGCAGTAAACTGGTTCGAAGCGTGGTTCCGCGCACAATACTGTCATCCATGATGACCAGCGTATCTGTTCCGGGGTTGATGGTGCCGTAGGTGACATCATATGCACCGCCCACCATTACTTCACGGTCATTGTCGTTGGTAATGAAGGTGCGCATTTTGGCATCCTTAATCAGAATTTTCTCACGGCGGGGCTTCCAGTCCAGGATGCGTTTTAAAGCAACACTGTCGCCGGCCACACCGGGCGCTGCAATGGCTTCTGCCTGTTTCTCACGGATAATGTCATGAACCCCGTCAATCAGTCCGTAAAAGGCTGTAGCTGCAGTGTTGGGCACATACGAGAAAACTGTGTTTTCAAAATCATACCCAATACGTTCGCAAATATTGCGGCTGAGTAATCTGCCCAGCTCGCGGCGTTCTGCGTAGATATCGGCATCGTTGCCACGGGCAAAGTAAATGCGTTCAAAAGAGCAACTGCGTTTGGCTACAGGCTCAATGATGTTTACTTCAGAATATTCACCGCTCTTCCTCACCATCAGAGCATTTCCTGGCCCCAACTCTTGGATATCTTCAAGTGCGGTATCGAAAACCGTCTGTATGGCACTTCGTTCGGAAGCGGCCACCAACACTTCATCGTTGGCGTACCAGAAACTGGGGCGTATTCCGGCAGGATCGCGCATCACAAAAGCATCTCCGTGGCCCAGCAAACCTATCATGTTAAAGCCGCCATCCACGTTCTTAAACGAACGCTTCAGGATATTCACCAGATTCATCTCGGTTTTAATCTTTTCGGTTATCTCGCGGTTATCGAAACCCTGGCTTTTGAAGATGCTGAACAAACGCTGGTTTTCCTCGTCTATAAAATGACCGATTTTTTCCAGCATCAGTACATTGTCGCTTTTCTCTTTGGGCTGCTGTCCCATGTCAATAAGCGTCTGGAAAAGCTCGTCCACATTGGTAACATTATAATTGCCCGCCAGCATAAGGTTTCGTGCCATCCAGTTGTTTTGGCGCAGAAAAGGATGAATATTCTCCAAGCTGTTGCCACCATAGGTTCCGTAGCGAAGATGACCTAATAGCAATTCGCCTGCATAGGCGTAATTCTTTTTGAGCGCGTCAACATCATTTCTCACATCAGCACCCAGCTGTGCATAATGACCGGCTACCTCATCAAAAATATCGGTGAAGGCAGTTTTGCTGGCACTGCGTTTGCGAGCCAGATAGCGCGCTCCGTATTCCGGATCCAGTTTCACAACACCAATGCCTGCTCCATCCTGCCCTCGGTTGAGCTGTTTGGTCATTAAAAACTGGAGTTGTCTGAGGCCGTAAAGGGGTGTTCCGTATTTTTCCCGGTAATAGCTGAGGGGTTTCAGCAAACGAATGAAGGCTACACCGCATTCGTGCTTGATGGGATCGCTCATGCCCTGATTTTGTGGTGCAAAGATACATCGAATGCCTTTAATCCTGACATAAAATAAAACGCCCTTTGCCAAATATGGCAAAGGGCGTTTGTCGTCTCTAAAAATTATCGTTTAATAATCAGATTCGTAGATGTGAAAGTACTTCCTGAATGCACAGCCACTTTGTATAAAACGGACGAAATGCGCAGCTGTGTCCAGGATATTCTAAGCAGGCCTTTCATTGTTTCATTTACTAATTAAAAAACCTATTTCAGGTCAGAAAAAAGGGCAAACTTGTAATATTACCTATCCGCGGTAAACTAAAAACTAGTTCCTGTATTGCCCAAAATCCTTGTGGTGCGCTTCTTCATACAAGCGGTCTTTGGACAGGCTGCGGAAATAATCGTAGGTAATGCGCAAGCCTTCTGCCCGATTGATTTTGGGCTCCCATCCGAGTATGCTTTTAGCCCGGGTAATATCGGGCTGACGCTGTTTGGGGTCGTCTACAGGAAGGGCCTTATAGACCACTTTCTGGTTAGTGCCTGTGAGTTTAATTATCTCCTCTGCAAATTCAGCAATGGTAATTTCATCCGGATTGCCCACATTCAAAGGATAGGCATAGTCGCTAAGCAGCAGGCGGTAAATGCCTTCCACTAGATCGTCAACGTAGCAGAAGCTGCGGGTCTGGCTGCCATCACCGAAAATAGTTAAATCTTCACCTCTGAGCGCCTGGCCTATAAATGATGGTAAAACACGACCGTCATTAAGTCGCATGCGCGGTCCATAGGTGTTAAAAATTCTTACAATCCGCGTTTCCACACCGTGATAGGTGTGATAGGCCATGGTAATAGCTTCCTGAAATCTTTTGGCTTCGTCATACACACCGCGCGGTCCGATGGGATTGACATTTCCCCAGTAATCTTCATTTTGCGGATGAACGGTAGGATCGCCATAAACCTCGCTGGTGCTGGCCACCAGAATTCTCGCCCCCTGGCTTTTGGCCAGCCCCAGCAGATTGTGGGTTCCGAGAGAACCAACTTTCAGGGTTTGAATCGGAATCTTCAGGTAATCAATAGGACTGGCCGGACTGGCAAAATGCAAGATATAATCCAGTTGTTCGGGTACATGGACAAACTTGCTTACATCGTGGTTGTAGAACTTGAATTCCTTGAGGACAAATAACTGTTCGATATTGCGCAAATCGCCTGTAATCAGATTATCCATTCCGATAACATGGTATCCCTCTTTGATAAACCGGTCGCAAAGATGTGAACCCAGAAATCCGGCTGCACCGGTAATCAATACACGTTTCATGCCGGTGCAATGTCCTCCCGGCCAATGCTCACATATCGATAACCGTGTTTACGCATGGTTTCGGTTTCAAAAACGTTTCTTCCGTCAAATATCACTTTCGATTTGAGCAATGAGCCCAGTTTATTGAAATCAGGGGCCCTGAACTCAGGCCATTCGGTTGCAATAATCAGAAAGTCTGCGCCCTGTGCGGCCTCGTAGGGGTTTTCGCAAAAACGCATACAGTCACCCAGCAATGCTTTCACATTGGGCATGGCTTCGGGATCATAGGCATTTACGGAAACACCCTCAGCAAGCAACTCGGCAATAATTTCCAGGGCCGGTGCCTCGCGAATATCATCGGTGTTGGGTTTGAAGGCAAGCCCCCAGATAGCGGCGGTTTTGCCTTGCAAAGCAGTTCCGTATTCCTTGCGGATTTTATCTACCAGCAAACGTTTCTGTGCCGCATTCACCTTCTCAACAGCATTGAGAATTTCAAAAGGATATTTAACTTCAGAAGCATATTTAATGAGGGCTTTCACATCCTTGGGAAAGCAGGATCCGCCGTAACCGATTCCGGGAAACAAAAATCTTTTCCCGATTCTGTCATCAGAGCCAATTCCTTTGCGCACCATGTCCACATCGGCTCCCATCAGCTCGCAAAGTCGCGATATTTCATTCATAAAGGAAATTTTGGTGGCCAGAAAACTATTGGCGGCATACTTGGTGAGTTCTGCACTGCGGGTATCCATGAACAATATAGGATTGCCTTGTCGTACGTATGGTGCATACAACTCATTCATTACCTCGCGAGCATGGGCACTTTCAGCGCCAATTACCACGCGGTCGGGTTTCATAAAATCATCTACGGCCACGCCTTCCCTCAAAAATTCGGGGTTGGAAACTACGTCAAATTCGCCATGAAAGTTCTTGGCAACAGCAGCCTTTACCTTGTCGGCCGTGCCCACAGGGACTGTGCTTTTGTCCACAATAACGCGGTAATCAGTCATAATTTGTCCCAACTGGTCAGCAACATGCAGTACATAGCTTAGGTCAGCACTGCCATCTTCACCCGGTGGGGTTGGCAAAGCCAGAAAAATAACCAGTGAATCCTGAATGGCCTCTTCGAGGTTTGTGGTAAATTTCAACCGTCCTTCCTTGAGTTTTCGCTTGAAAATCACTTCCAGGCCAGGTTCGTAAATGGTGATTTGCCCTGATGCCAGTTTTTCTATTTTCTGGGAGTCTTTATCCACGCAGATAACATTGTTCCCTGTCTCAGCGAAGCAGGTGCCGCTTACAAGTCCAACATATCCGGTTCCAATAACTGCAATATTCATGTTAAGGTGCTGAGGTAATTTTTTATGTTTGAAGTAATGTATTCAAGCTGTTCAGTTTCCATGTCCGTACCCATGGGCAAAGCCATGATTCTGTCACACAAATGTTCGGTAACGGGCAATGAAATGTCCTGTCTGTATGCCTCCTGTTTATACAATGGCAACGGATAATAAATCATGCTGGGAATACCACGGTTTTTCAGGTATTCCTGCAAACCACCGCGCAGTTTGGGCGTTTCCAAGACCATGCAATACTGATGAAAAACATGAGTGCTGTTTTTAGCCCTGACGGGAATCTGAATTTGTGGTATTGCCCCCAGCTCTCGGTCATAGTATTTAGCAGCGGCTAACCTTTCAGAAGCAAACCCGTCAAGTTTTCTTAATTTAACCCGCAAAATGGCTGCCTGCAATGTGTCGAGCCTGCTGTTCATCCCAATCACTTCATGGTGGTATTTCACGGATTGACCGTGATTGGCTATCATCTTGCAACGCTTGGCAAGCTTTTCGTCTGAGGTAATAATAGCACCGCCATCGCCGTAGCAGCCCAAATTTTTACTTGGAAAAAATGAGGTTGTACTCACATGCCCCATGCTGCCAGATTTTGCTTTTTTGCCATCGGCGAAAGTATACACTGCCCCTATGGCCTGGGCATTGTCTTCTAGCACATAAAGATTGTGTTTTTGCGCCAGCGCCAAAATGGATTCCATGTGAGCATTCTGCCCAAAAAGATGCACCGGAGCCAGCACCCGGGTTTTTGATGTAATCCGTTTTTCAGCATCTTCCAAATTCATCAGGTATTTGTGAGGATCCACATCGCAATAAACGGGCTTTAGGCCAATAAGATGGCACATTTCAGCGATAGCGGCGTAGGAAAAAGCCGGTGTAATTACCTCGCTCCCAGGGGGCAAATCCATAGCCATCAGAGCTATCTGTATTGCATCGGTACCATTGGCGCAGGTAACGGCATGTGTTGCTCCATGGTAAGCGGCCAGTTCTTTTTCAAATTCTATTACATCCTGCCCACCGATGAAATCCGTGCGCTCCAGCACGGTAGCTATGGCCGCATCAATTTCATCTTTTAGTCCCAGATATTGTGCGTGAAGGTTGAGCATTTTTACAGAGCGCATGCCGGGGATAGATTTTCTGCAAAGATAAGTTGCTCCGCTCAATATTAGCATGTATATGAAGGAATTGGCATCACGATTAGGTAATCGTAAAAAACCATATAAATCGCCCGTATTAACTTGCAATATGCAAACCAAAAAGGTAGATTTGCGGTTAACTAATCTAAGCCACACGAGATGTCTGAAACTGCGAAAATCATTCTTGGAGAAAAAGAGTATGAGTTGCCTGTAATCACAGGTTCTGGAGGTGAAAAAGCCATTGATATTACCAAACTGCGAGACCTGACAGGTCACATCACAATGGATATCGGCTATAAAAATACCGGTGTCACCACCAGTGCCATCACTTTTCTCGATGGTGAACTCGGAATTTTGCGCCACCGTGGTTATGCCATTGAGGACCTGACTGAGAAAGCAAGCTTTTTGGAGGTAGCATATTTGCTTCTCCATGGTGACTTGCCTAACAAGGCTCAATTTCATGAATTTGATGAAGACGTCCGCGAACATACCCTCGTAAATGAAGGTTTAGAAGGCATGTTCAAGGCGTTCCCAACCGGTTCTCATCCGATGGGACAACTCAGCAGTATGATCACTGCTCTCAGCTTGTTCTACCCTAAGAGCCTGAACCCTAACAGACCCGAAGATGCCGTAAACCGCACCGTCCTTCGTTTGCTGGCCAAAATGCCCACCATCTGTGCTATGATTTACAAGAAAAGAAACGGGCATCCCATTATTTATCCAAAGAATAATCTCGATTACGTTACCAACTACCTGAATATGACCTTTGGACAAGTAAGCATGGATCATTACCACCCCGATCCGGTTGTGGTGGATGCTATGAATAAACTGCTCATACTGCACGCTGACCACGAACAAAACTGCAGCACCAGCACCATTCGTATGGTGGGTAGCAGCCAGGCTAACCTGTATTCGAGCATCGGTGCCGGCATCAACGCCCTTTGGGGCCAGCTGCACGGCGGGGCCAACCAGCAAGTGCTGGAAATGCTGGAGGTGATACGTCAGGATGGCGGTGATGTGAAGAAGTGGATAATCAAAGCCAAAGACAAGAATGACAATTTTCGCCTGATGGGCTTCGGTCACCGCGTGTACAAAAATTTTGACCCGCGTGCCAAAATCATCAAGAAAACCTGCGATGATGTGCTGAACAAACTGGGCGTGTACGATCCCGTACTGGAAATAGCCAAGAAGCTGGAAGAAGCAGCCCTAACTGATCCTTACTTCGTGGAGCGCAAGTTATATCCCAATGTAGATTTCTACAGCGGCATCATTTACCGCGCCATGGGATTTCCCACCGATTTCTTTACCGTGCTGTTTGCCCTGGGCCGCCTGCCCGGCTGGATCAGCCAGTGGCAGGAAATGCGCAAGCAAAAACAGCCCATTGCCCGTCCGCGCCAGATTTACATAGGCGAAAAACCCCGAAAGTTCAAGTTCATGCAGGACAGGGATTAATCCCACCAAAAAATACAAAAAAGGCGACCTACGGGCCGCCTTTTTTAATTCCTTTAAATCCAATTAATTCAACATCCGCTTAACTGCTTCACTGATGAGCTTTCCATCAGCCTGACCTGCCATGGCTTTCATGGCTGCAGGCATCACCTTGCCCAGGTCTTTCATCCCTTCGGCACTGGTTTCGGCAATGATGAATTTTATGCGGGCTTCAATGTCGGCTTCGCTCAACTGGACCGGCAAAAAGGTTCCGATAATAACCAGTTCTTCTTTTTCCTTATCGGCCAAATCCTGACGGCCTTCCTTATCAAATATCTCGATGCTGTCTTTGCGCTGTCTGGCCATTTTTTGCAGAGCTTTAACACGGTCTTCATCGGAAACATCACCGCCGGCTGTGTCCAGCAACAAAAAAGCACTTTTGATATTGCGCAGGGCGCGCAGACGCACCTCATCCCGCGCCTTCATGGCGGTTTTGATGCCTTCGTTGATTTGTTCTGCAAGATTCATGAAGCAAATTTAGGGCAGGTACTCTGTCTTTATTACTCCAGATTCAAATGAAATAAAATATTTATGATAAAAACACATAACTAATCATCAAATTTGCGTTCTTTAATTATGCGCAGTACCAATACCCTTTTGTACTTATTCGCATTGGTTATTATTATCCAAAGCTGTGGAATTAACAATCGCACCAAGGCCAAAAACCTGAGGGAAGAAATTGCATCAGAGCAACAACAAACCAAGGGACTTCTTAAAAAGCGGAATACTGAATTTAAAAAACTGAAGGTTGTAAAAGACAGTGTGAACCGTTATCATGAAATGCTAAATATTACCCGTCCATGAAGACCATTATACCCACATTATTTGTCTTTATTGCCCTTTCTGGATGCATGAGCCGCAGTGAACTGGCAAAGGTTGAACAAGAGTTGCTGTATGTGCAAACTGCCAACAGTGCCATAAAAACTGAAACAAGGCTTTTTCGTGATTCTCAATTTATGTATGCGGACACACTTGAAAAATTACGCTCGCAGTGGCGTCTGGTTGCGGAAAATCGTAAATCCAGAGCGCGGCAGGCACAGCAAAGAGCAGATTCAATGAAAATTGAGCTTTGCACATTTGCCACACATGAAGAAAAAAATGCTTATTACTATTTGAACTATGCCAGAACCAAACCCCGTGAATTTTGCGAACGATTTGTTGTGCCCCAATGGGATAAAAGCAACAGTTATGAAAATTCGCTTGTACAAACAATGCGCACCATGGCACCTGTTCCGCCGGTATTTCCTGATAAGGATTTATATGAGTCGGCGCTTTGTCATGCAAAAACATTGGGTAAAACTGGTTACACAGGCCATGATCGGCAGACCGACCCAAAAACTGGGGAAAAATGCAAAAGTTTATTTATGGGAGAATGTTGTTCTTATGGTCGTAGTAGCGGCCTGGGGGTCATTCTACAGTTACTAATTGATAATGGTGTCCCCAGTTTGGGGCATCGTAAAATTTGTCTAAGTGAAGGTTACAGCACGGTGGGAATCTCTATTCAGTCCCACAAAAGCTACGGCTTTATTACAGTTCTGGATTTTTTCTGATTGAAGATTTAACAACTTTTAGAAAGTTGTCAGATCTATGGGGCGGTAACCTTTCCCAACATGCCACTCTGTTCCTATCTTTGCAACAGATGCGCATTTCCTATTCCTGGCTTTGTGATTTTGTGGGCGATACCCACACTGCCGCAGAAATTGCGGATCGGCTCAGTGTTTCAGGCCTTGAGGTAGAACACCTGGAAGCCGTAGATTACCTTCCCGGCGGATTGCATAGGTTCGTTATCGGGCATGTGCTTACCTGCGAAAAACACCCCAACGCCGACAAACTGCATGTTACTACAGTCGATATTGGCACAGGCCAACCACAACCCATTGTTTGCGGAGCACCCAATATAGCATTAGGCCAGAAAGTAATTGTGGCCCTGCCCGGAACCGAAGTAACCCTGCCCGGGAAAGGCACTTTCACCATTGGCGAAGCCAAAATACGAGGAGAGATCAGCCGGGGTATGATTTGCGCGGACGATGAATGCGGACTGGGAACTTCGCACGATGGTATACGTATTCTACCGGCAGATGCCCCCGTGGGAATGTCCGCTTCCGAATACTTTAAGATAGTTTCCGATACAGTTTTGGACATTGGCCTCACCGCCAACCGTGGAGACGCCGCGTCTCACCTGGGCGTGGCCAGGGATGTGGCCGCTCTTTTAGGCAAAACATTAATTGTGCCTACTGTATCTGACTTTTCGGGAGCGATTTCCGGTTTTGAAATTCAAATTCCGGAAGCTGACTTATGCAGCCGCTACATAGCCTTGCAAATCAGCGGTGTAAAAATCACTCCCTCGCCACAGTGGATGCAAAACAGGCTGCGCAGCATCGGCATAGAACCCATCAACCACGTCGTGGATTGCACCAACTATGTGCTGCACGAACTGGGACAACCCCTGCATGCTTTTGATGCCGACAAACTGAAAGGCAACCGCATTTCGGTGCGTATGGCCAAATCGGGTGAAACCTTAACTACGCTGGATAAACAGGACAGAAAACTATCTGTAAAAGACCTCATCATTGCTGATGCGGAAGGCCCTGTGGCCCTGGCCGGTGTTTTTGGCGGCCAGCACAGCAGTGTTTCTTCCGATACCGTAAACATTGTTCTGGAAAGCGCCTGCTTCCATGCCGGCAGCGTGCGTAAGACCGCACGGAACCATACCCTGAATACCGATGCCTCCTTCCGTTTTGAACGCGGTACCGATATTGAAATGTGTAAAAAAGCCGCACTACGCGCCGCCGCACTGATTATCAAAACCGCCGGTGGACATATCACAGGGCTAACCGACACGTATCCCAAACCACATGAACCCAAAATCCTGTTTTTGAATACCGAAAAACTGCGCCGGTTTGCAGGAATGGATATAAACGACCAAACATGTACCAAAATATTGATGGATCTGGGATTTGGGGTTGCAGAAACAGACCATAGCATGTTTAATGTAACTGTGCCTTCCTGGCGCAACGATGTGGAGCAGGAAGTGGACCTTATGGAGGAAGTAATGCGCATCCACGGCTTCGATAAAGTGCCCGCAAAGGGAAAAATGCAGGTATCGCTGGGTGGTTTCGGCGGTAACCGTAACCGTGAATGCAAAAACAGAGCCGGTAAAGCCTTGCAGGCGCATGGTTTTTATGAAATCATCAATAACAGCCTGGGTGCAGAAAGCACACACCGCCAATTTTCAGAAAATCCGGTCATGCTCACCAACCCATTAAGCAACGACATGGCTTCCATGCGTGCATCGCTGCTGCCCGGAATGCTGTTGGCTGCGCAGTATAACAAGAACCGCAAAAACAACGATATCCGCTTTTACGAGTTTGGACGAACCTACCGGACCAGCAGAACAGGTTTCGAAGAAACCGAGATGCTGGGTTTGCTCATGCTGGGCAATGATGTGAACGGAAGCTGGCGAAAAAAACCGGAAAAACTTGATTTTTATAACCTCAAGGAGTCAATAGCCTTGATTCATCAGGGTATGGGAAGTCACATAAAGACTGATGCATGGGGAATACAACATGTAGATCCTAAAATGCTTAAGGAATATGACCTGGAAGGGGATGTGTGGTACGCTGAAATTGCCTGGAAAACCCTCACAGATGGCATAAATACAGCAGGTTTTAAAGTAACCGAACCACCTCGCTTTCCACGTATGCGCAGGGACCTGAGCCTTGTGGTTGATAAAGGAATTCCTTATGCGGAACTGGAAAAGATTGTTCTATCTCAAAAAATTGCTATCTTGCAGGATATGAATGTGTTTGACGTGTTTGAAGGCAAACCACTTGAAGCCGGTAAAAAAGCCGTAGCCATATCCTTTTCACTGGGCATGGCTGAACGCACCCTGACCGATGTGGAAGCCGACGAAACCATGCGCACACTCATGAAAGCATTTGAAAACAAAGCCGGGGCTGTTATACGTAAATAAATATGCAAAACCTCAGCACAAGACTCTACGAAATTCGCATTAAGGTTGAAAAACTCTTGCAGGAGAACCAATTGGTGAAAAACGAGAACGAATCGATGCGTGACCGAATTGAGGGACTGGAAAGAACGGTGCAATTGCAAAAAAATAACTTGTCGGAGATTACAGAACAAAATAAATTTATTAAACTTGCAAAGAATTTAAACCCGGAAGATTCCGATACCGAAGAAATCAAAAACAAGGTGAACGAATTGATACGGGAAATAGACAGGTGTATTGATCTGTTGAACGAATAAAATGTTAGCGTGCGACCTGAAGACAAAATTTCCGTGCGTGTGGCCATAGCAGGCAAGGTCCTGCCACTGAGAGTGGCTCCCCGCGACGAAGAATTTGTAAAAACAGCCGCATTGATGCTGAATAAACGCATGGAAGACTTTAAAGTTTTTCATGCAGGAGACGAAACCGACCGCCTGGCATGGGCGGCACTGGACTTTACCGGAGACCTGCTGCGCTTAAGAGCGGAAAGGCAGGAAGAAAATCCGGCTTGGGAACAGGACTTGCAGCTTATTGAGCAATTGCTGCAGGGGTATTGATCCGCACATCCTGATTTGTTCGTTTTAACACGTTAGTTCACCTTCACCCAAACAAAAAAGAAGGAGAAAAACACACATGGAAATCGTAGTATTCAGCCTTGTCGGCATTCTTATCGGTCTGGCCCTCGGATATGTTGTATTTGTTTCGCTTAGACGCAATCAAATCGAATCCGAACGCAAATCACTGATTGAAGAGGCCAAATTGCAGGGAGAAAATTTAAAGAAAGACAGGATTCTGGAAGCCAAGGAAAAATACATGGGTCTGAAATCCGAGCACGAAAAAGAAATCAACAGGCGCAATCAGGAAATGTCCAACGCCGAAAACCGTATCCGCCAAAAAGAACAAAGCTGGGATCAGAAGCTACAAAACGCAAAGCAGAAAGAAGATGAGCTGGCCAAAGCCCGTGAAACTTTCGAAGCACAGCTTGAAGGTCTGAAAACCAAACAGCGTGACGTAGAGGCTATGCGCGAACAGCAATTGCAGCAATTGGAGAAAGTGGCCGGACTGAGTGCGGCAGAGGCCAAAGAGCAAATGCTGGAAAACATCCGCGTTCAATCGCATACCGAAGGCCTTGCCATTGCCAAGAACATTGTAGAGGAAGCCAAGCTCAGCGCAACCCGCGATGCCAAACGCATAGTATTGCAAACCATTCAGCGCACTGCCGCAGAAACTGCTATCGACAACACCGTTACCTCATTCCCGCTCGAGAATGACGACGTGAAAGGCCGCATCATTGGCCGTGAAGGCCGAAACATCAAGGCGTTCGAAGCTTCTACCGGTGTGGAAATTCTGATTGATGACACCCCCGAAACCATCGTACTCAGCTGCTATGATCCCATTCGCAGGGAAATTGCCCGCGTATCGCTGGAGCGCCTGATTAAAGATGGTCGTATTCACCCCGCCCGCATTGAGGAAGTAGTGGAGAAAACCAAAAAGCAGATTGAAGAAGAAGTGGTAGAATGGGGCGAAAGAACCGTAGTTGATCTTGGAATCACAGGTTTACATCCCGAACTTATTCGCTACGTGGGCCGCATGCGCTTCCGCAGCAGTTTCGGCCAGAATCTGCTGAAACACAGCCGAGAAGTAGCCCGCCTTTGTGCTACCATGGCCGCAGAAATGGGACTGAACGTAAAACTAGCCAAACGCGCCGGTCTGCTGCACGACATAGGCAAAGTGCCCGATACCGATGAGGAAACGCCACACGCATTGCTGGGTATGAAACTTTGCGAAAAGTGCGGCGAGCACCCTGAAGTCATCAATGCCGTGGGTGCCCACCACGACGAAATTGAAATGACCAGCCTGCTCAGCCCGGTTATTCAGGCGTGCGATGCCATATCCGGCTCAAGACCCGGCGCGCGCCGCGGCGATGAACAGTATGTGCAGCGCATTAAAGACATGGAAACCATGGCCCTGGGATACCCCGGCGTGGAGAAAGCCTTTGCAATTCAGGCCGGCCGCGAACTGCGCATTATAATGAGTGCCGAGAAAAGCACCGACGATCAGGCAGATGTGCTGGCATTTGAGATCAGCAACCGCATCATGACTGAAATGCGCTATCCAGGACAGGTTAAAATCACCGTTATCCGCGAAAAACGCAGTGTGGGTGTGGCAAAATAAGCTTTAAAGACCCCAAACAATAAAGGCGGATTTTTCATCCGCCTTTATTGTTTTTTTAAAAGTGCCGTTACGCGGCTTTTGACCTGATGTAACAATTCACTTCATCACTCGGCATCAGGGTGTCGAAATCATTGCTCATGGGACGAATGTGCGCACTGCCATTCTTATAGCGGCTTTTCGGATTTCGTAAGTTGTAATTTTCCAGATCAAAACTATACATCCTCAATGCCAGGGGATCTATTGCGTGCGGTGTGAACAAACAGTGATGTTTGGAAACACCAAGAAAATCGGCATCGGAAAACATACCGGGATCAATATGCCAGGTATTGATTACTCTTTTAGAATTTTTGTTGCTATATTCCGTCCGTGCCCTTGCGCCATTGCCAGATTTATCCGGCTGAGGGCAAATTTCTCCAGCAGTTCTATTTTGTCTACTTTGCCGAAATCCGCGTAAAATGGGATATGACATTACAATTTGAAAATGATGGGAGAATAAATGCCGGGGCATTAAACCTTTCGAACATTATTGCGTCTATAATTGTAACATCGTATATGAATAAACTGATAACCGCCTTTTTTCTGCTGCTCGCTTTTTCTGCGGCTTGCAAAAAGAAAACAAGTTCCCCGCAAAATACCTTTAATGACAGCGCTTACCAGATCACCAAAACCATTGTGGGCGACAGCCTTTCGGTAGATGTGGTAATTGACAAACCCAAGGGCACTTCTTTTGATGTGCTGATGGTATTTCACGGCACCGTAACCTACGACAGTCTGATACTCGACGCCGCCTACAATACCCTTGATGGTTTCAAACGCATATTGGACCGAAAAGATATGATAATCGTGAGTGTGGCTTATCCGGAGGAGAATTTGTTGATGGGCGACAATATCAAACATTCCGAAGCAGCTCTGCTGTGGGTAAAAAACAAAGCCGCCGCGGAACTGGGTATTCAGGTTAAAAAGGTTTTTTTGGCCGGGCATTCGCAGGGCGGCTATGTGGTAACCCGTTTGAACACCCTGCAACCAACCAACGGCGTTATCGCTAACGCACCCGGACCACTAAATCTTGTGTTTCGCTGCCAGCTGGAGGAAGACGGTAAAATTGCCGGTAGCGGGGTTTGCAATCTTCTGAAAACCAAATTCGGTTCCACCAACATCAATCCTGAAGCCTACCAGGCACGTTCGCTGCTGAAATTTACCACCGGATTTAAATCGGATATTCTGTTTGTGCAGGGTTTAGACGACAGCCCCATTCAAATGGCTTCATGGCCGTTGTTCAAGCAAAAAGTAACCGAATGCACCGATTGCAAAACGGTGAAGGTGCATGAGGTAACAGGTTTCGGACATCCGTCAATATTTGAAAACGCAGGTGCCAAGGCGGAGTTTAACAAGTTTATCGCGGAGCGGTAATCAGTTCTGCAAGCCCTTACCCATCAGTATTTTATCCCTGCATTTACCAATTCGCTCAATCCGGGTTTTGGGTTGTTTGGCTCCGTTGAAAAATAATATATATCCCCGCTGTCTGCTCGGTGTTAAAGCATAAAAAGCATCGTTTAGTTCGGCATCTTCTTTCAGCGCAAGCTGCAGTTCTTCGCATTTTTCTTGTTCATCAGCCTTTTTAAACGTCACTTTCTGTTTGGTTTCTTCCAATACCATGGCTTCACGCAGGTATTCAGCGATGATGTCAGCCTGTTCTGAAACCTGTTCCGGTGCTGTAACCTGCATGTACCTTACCGCCTGGCTGCTCTCCCCGGGGCTGTTTGGCCGTTTTCCCGGATCATATATTAGAGACCCCTTCATAAAACTGAGGGGTACATTTATTTTAAGGCTCCCAGTAAAACTATATTCTGCTTGCCATACATTTTAGCAGGCCACACCCAACTTAAGGGTTACTGTGAGTCCGCTTTTTAGCAATATTTTACGCAGTAGTGCCAGTTCCTGACACCGGGTATTAACCTAACAGGCAGGTGCGCCGCCCAGCGAACATCTTCCGCATCCTTCGGCAAAAAACACAACGGCTTCCATTCCGGTTTTCACAATGGCAAAGATATATACTGCGAAAATGTATTTGAACTGATTTAGGAATCTGTTAATCGTCACATTTATGCCAAAACAAGCTTATTTTTAGACCATTTGAGCTGTTTTTTAATACATTTGTTATTGTGAGAATACTAATTACCAGTTTTATATTGCTTTGCTGCAGTCCGCTTTTTTCGCAGTTTGTGCAAATAGGGGAAGGTTATTTTCTGGGTACACAGGCAGGTCCCATGGTTGTATCTACCACCAGTGCAAACTATGGTTGCCGGTTTGCCTACATTTTTCCAAAATCTGTCCTGGGAAACCTTAAACATGGCGATAGCATGGAAAGCATGGAATTTTTGCGCAGTGCCGGCGCAGCTATAGGTACAGGTACACAATTTACCATCTGGCTGAAAAACACCTCCCGCACTGATTTTGGCAGCGGCCGTATCTCATTTTCAGGAGAAACCGGCTCCGCCGTCATGGTTTATAGCTCCATACCCGCAAACGACCTGGGTTCAAATGAAGTCTTCTACCGTTTCTCCTTTTCACTGGGCAAATATGTGTTCGATACCACCAAAGGCGATAATCTGGCTGTAATGGTGGAGTTTTCACAAAGTGTGGCACAACCCGGAACCATAAACTTTTACTTCGAAAGCAGTGCAAGCATTTCCGGATATTCCGCCAACCAAACCAAGGGCTTTACAGGATGGCCTATGCCTGACAGCCTAGGCACTTCTTCCGACTACCATCCCACCGTTATCTTCAATTATCCCCGTTTTGATTTTGATGCAGCCGCTATTAAACTTTACACTTTAGGCAAATTGCCCATTCCGCTGGGCAACCCTGACAGCGTGAAATTACTTGTGCGCAATGTGGGCAAAAAAAACCTCAGCAGCGCCAAAATAAGAACCTTACTAAAAGGCACAAATACAGGCACAGACAGCATTACCTATAATCTATCCCGCGGAGCTCAGGCATTTATCAATTTACCCAGTCTGGTACCCTCGAAAAAAGGTCTGGATACCGTTTTTGCCATAACCGTAGACAATAATAGCGGCAACAACACGGTACGCAGTTACCGACAAAACAACGAAAATATTTACAGCTACCGCGATATGACCCTGCCGCCAGCATCAGGTGGCATTGGTTTTAATGGCGCAACCGGTGATTTTGTAGCGCGTTTTTTCTCCAACAAAAGCAAAGCCATCAACCAAGTAACCGTGGCGTTCGCTGCAGCCGGCCGCTCTTTCCGGCTGGGAATCTGGGACAACACCGGCCGTCGCGGCAGACCGGGCAAACTGCTGTATCAAAGCAATATGTTAACCACGGTTACCGGTAATTATATATTGGATCTGGCAAGCCCTGTGTCGGTAAACGGCACTTTCTATGTGGGTGTGAGACAGTTGGGAACCAGCAACGTGGCATTTGGCTATCAGGATGAAAACCCGGTTAGGCCCAATACTTTTTTCTATGCCACACCTACCGGAGATACCAACTGGGTAGATTTTGCACCCAATGCTCCATTTAAGTTCATTATTGAACCCCGCCTGCAGGGAGATACCGACCTGACTGCAGCCTCAGCCGATTTTCCGAAAGACAGCATAGATCGCTTTACCATGGATACCATGGCACCACAGGGAACCATTGCCAATATCGGTGCTAAAAACATGAAAGACAGCTTCAGTATTCGCTGTGAAATAAATGTATTTGGCAAACTCGTTTATCAGCAAACCCTGCGAGACACCCTGTCAGCAGGCCGTCGCAAAACCTACACATTTCCTAAAAAATTCTATCCCTTGGATTATGGAGAACACCTGCTGAAGATCATTGTTTCGGCCAAAGGCGACTTTATCAATGACAACGACACTACTACCCGGAAATTCTTTGTGGGGGTGAAAAAAGACGTCATGGTATCGTCGGTTTTTGATCCCTATTCAGGCGCCATTTATGAATATGTGCGGGATACATTCATGCCTATTGCAACCATTCAGAATCCCGGATATGACAATACAGTAACCTTCGATGCCCGCTGCTTGATTATTAAAGGAACCAAAGTAATTTACGATAAAACCAATACCCTCAGTCTTCCCAAGTTTCAAAGCAGAATTCTTTCATGGCCTACCTACCGCTGTACCGACACCGGAAGGCTTACCGTAATATTTACAACTGAAATGACAGGCGACAAGCAGCCTCTAAATGACACACAAAAAGTGAGTGTGTTTGTCATGAAATCTTATGATCTGGGTGTTGACAGTGTGGTATCGCCCATGAAAAACTTCTTTTATCCTGTGGGCAAACCCATTGTCCTGCGACCACGCGTATACAATGACGGTTTGCTCAACGTCGGTGCAACAAGACTTACAGTTCGCATCAGCTCGGCGTATACACCAGCAGTATTCCGCGATACTTTCGTTTATCCGCTTGCCGGCAAAGATGGTTATGTAGTGAACATGCCACGCAGTTTTACACCGCAGAAGAAAGGCATTTACAAGGCGGTTTTCAAGGTGTATCACCCGCTGGATTATGTGAAAACTAATGACAGTATTGTGCGGGACTTTTTTGTTGGAAATCCCTATGACTACAGTGTTTTGTCTGTAGGTTATCCCACCAGTAAAGACACCCTGCTTATCGGAACAGGACCCTTTGCACCCCAAATGCGCATCGCCAATCTGGGTTTTGTGAAAAATACCGATGCTGTTCCTTTTGTCTGTCAGGTTTGGTACGGTAAAACCCGCATCTATCAAGACATTAAAACCACATCCCTCGATACCGGTCAGGCACTTGATTTTATTATGCTGAAAACCCTGAATCCCATAAATGCCGGAACCTTCAGGGTTATTACCTACACCAATTACGCATCGGATGTAAACCGTAAAAACGATACAGCGCTGGCTACATTTACTGTTGTGATTGGCAAAGACGCCGGTGTGATGAGTATTGATACGCCATTTGCAGGACAAAAAGTGTATGCCCGCGAAACCTTCTTTGATGTACATGCTACTATCTCATCGAGCGCCAGAAAGGCATTGGGCCCTGTGCGCACAACCGCCGAAGTGCTGGGGAAAAACAATACCGTCCTCAGTCAGTCATTGCGATTTGATACCCTTAATCTGGCAAAAATGGAACAAAAAGTGGTGCTGAAAGACCTTTTGCTGCCCGATTCGGGCAATTATACGCTGCGGGTTCGCATCAGCAGTGCTGAGGATCAGAATCCGTTGAATGACACACTTACCACAACCATTCTCGGTGTAAGGCGTCATGATTTAGCCTGGGTAACCTTTGAAACACCCGCCACGGGGCAATGGTTGCTGAATACCTCGGGTAAAGCGAAGCTGAAAGCATCGCTGATTCAGGCGGGTGAAGACACAACCACATACAATGGCAAAGCCATATTAAGGGTGCTTGACAGCAGCAGCGGTGTGGTATTGTTTACCGATACAGGCAGCTTTAACAACGTTCGAAAAGGCATCCCGATATCCGTCACATCTATCAAAATGTTTCCGTTTGTGATTGCAGGGACGTTTAAAGCCGATGCTGTGCTGGAAAAGTTTACCGACCTATTTCCAGAAAACGATACATTGCGCAGCCACTTCAGGGTGGTTTACAACACCGTGAGCACTTTGCCGGAGCTTGAATTTATGCTGTATCCCAATCCTGGCAACGACCATTTGATGGTTTCAGCCAAAGAACCTGCCAAAACCATGATTCTGCGCGATATGTCTGGCAAGATACTGCAATTACAAAACGGCTCAGGACCCTATGCCACCGTTATGTTGGCACCGGGCATGTACATAGTGGAATTACAGTTCGCGGCCGGTAAAGCCAAGGTGGTTTGGGTGAAAAGGGACTGATTTACTAACGATTGTTAGTTTTTGGTTTTTACAAACCGCCGCACCATTCCCTCAGTGGTTTCCACCATTCCCAAATACATGGCCGCAGGACTTACCCAAAGTGTTCCGGGCAGAACATCAGGGGTTTCGTATAAAGGTTTATGTACGACCAGAGGTTCTAAGGTTTCGCTGCGCAGGGCCATGACCAGCAATTCGTACTCCTTGTCTTTTTAGTGGCGGTAATGAACGGGAGGAATAACCGGTAAAATGTTAATGGGTTCCATCACAGAGTGCGATAAGACCTGGAAGGTCTGCAATCAGGAAATCAGTCCGGCGAAATGCTTAACCGTGCGCACCAGCTGGCTCACATAGCTCATTTCATTGTCGTACCAGCTCACCACTTTGATCAGTTGGCTGTCGCCCACGGTAACCACTTTGGTTTGCGTAGCATCGAACAGAGAACCATATGAAATTCCGATAATATCGGTACTTACCAGTTCCTCTTCAGTATAGCCAAAGCTATCGTTGGCGGCAGCTTTCATGGCGGCGTTGATTTCAGCAGCGGTGGTTTTCTTTTGGCAGATAACGGTAAGTTCGGTTACAGAACCGGTAATGGTGGGAACGCGCTGAGCGCCGCCATCGAGTTTACCGGCCAGCTCGGGCAATACCAGGCCAATGGCTTTGGCAGCTCCGGTGCTGTTGGGCACAATATTCTGTGCAGCAGCCCTTGCACGGCGCAGGTCTCCCTTGGGATGTGGAGCGTCTAAGGTATTCTGATCGTTAGTGTAGGCATGAATGGTGGTCATGCTGCCGGCCAGAATGGTGAAATTATCATTCAGTACTTTGGCCATAGGGGCCAGACAGTTGGTGGTACAGCTGGCACCGCTTATGATGGTTTCGCTGCCATCCAAAATATGGTGGTTTACATTGTAAACAACGGTTTTCAGATCGCCGGTGGCAGGTGCTGAAATTACCACACGTTTGGCACCTGCGGTCAGATGGGCTTCGGCTTTGGCTTTATCGGTAAAGAAACCGGTACTTTCGATTACCACATCTACACCATGTGCCCCCCATGGAATCTGGGTCGGGTCTTTCTGAGCATAGATTTTTACTTCTTCACCATTAACAATAATGCTGTTTTCGGTATGAGACACGGTAGCGTTGAAACGGCCCTGAGCACTGTCGTATTTCAGCAAATGTGCCAGTACCTGAGGGCTGGTGAGGTCGTTGATGGCAACCACATCGATGCCCTGCATGTTATAAATTTCGCGGAAAACCAGTCGGCCGATACGGCCAAAGCCATTGATGGCTACTTTTACGGTAGTCATGTTTCTGAATTTTGAATTTTGTGTCGCAAAATTACCGCTTTTTACGGGCTTTTGAAAATATACCTGTCAGTTATGCTCAGCGAAGAGTCCACACGGCCTGCAGCTGAAAACTCCGCGGCGGGCGCAGATCGCAGGGGCGGCCCAGATATTCCCTGTTAAAAAGGTTGGAAACCTGCGCATTCACTTTCCATTTATCATTAACCTTGTAAGCCACACGGGCATCAAAAATATGGGCAGAACCCAGCTGGTCCATCGAACGTTGAATGCCGGTTATAAACCAAGACAATATTCCCTTGGTAAATGCCCCGTCTATATTGGTCATACGGCTGTTGTAACGGTAACTGAGCCCGAATTCCAGGTTTTTCCAGCTACATTGAAGATCGGCCCTGATTAAATGCTGAAACCGATATTTCATGAGGGTATTGGTATCATTTCGGGTATTTTCAAAATTCAACTGCAAACCCCAACTGTCCCTGGCATACACGTATTTTGGATTCATTACCCTGGGTAGAGTATAGGTGTACCCTCCCAGCAATTGCCAGCGGGTGTTGCCGATTTTACCCTCTCCCATGGTTTCAAATTCAAAACCACTTACTTTCCCCACACCTACGTTAATGCTTTTAAAACCAAGGCCAAAGCCAGTGTTGGGGTTGGGGTCCCAGAAGCCAAACGAAAACTCCATCATGTCGGTCAGGGTCATTTGAAAGAGGCTCAAATCAGCAAAACCTTTGAAACCGCCAATTTTATAACCCTGTTTCAACCCCAATTCAGCGTTGCTGCCGGATTCAGGCCTTAGGCCCGGATTGGAGTAAACGGCTAGCGCACCAACGGAAGTGGTTACAAACAATTCTGCCATGCTGGGAAAACGAAAACCTTGTCCGGCGCTGGCACGCAGAAAGGTGGCGCGGCCTAAGGAATAATTCACTCCCGCCCTGAAAACCGGTTTTGAATAAATCGCATCATTGATGGCATACATCTCATATCGCCCTCCACCGGAAAGCTGCAGTCTTCCACGCTTGTATTCAGTCTGGAAAAATGCCGCCCTGTTTTCTGCGGTCTGTTTGCCGCCAAACAACATTGAATGGGTTTCGGCCAGCATCCCTGCGGCCCCTAGGGTAATATTCAAATGCCGGAACGATCTGTTCATGCGGTATTCCGCATACAACAAACTGCTGCCATTGCTCTGATCGGAACCTGCATTGTTGGCAGTAGCATCGTTTTCCAGCGCCAGATAACGGGCTTGAAACTTATGGGTTACTTTTTTGCGTTTCCACTCCGCAAATGGATCTATATGCAGCCGGAAACCCTTGTTGTAATTGAAGCCTGAATCGAAGGTTTCATAGCCTTGCGCAAAGCTTTCCCATAGCAGAAAAGATCCGCTGTTTGACTGCTGCACACCCGTATTGGCGCCATAGTTAAGTCCATTCACTTTGGCTGATGTATGTTTTACCCGCACACCCATTCTTGCCCGGTGGTTGTATTCATTTCGGCGGTAGCCCTGGTCATAAAGCGCATTCCATTGGGCCATAATTCCGGTATTGCCCATTTTTTGAGACCAGAACCCGTTGGTGCCATGAACACCGCGGCGGCTTTTGTTCCAGCGCAGGCTGTCGCGGCGCGGAAAATCATAAAATCCGGCAAAACCGGTAACCCTGGCGTTGGCCTGTTGCCCGGGTTCTCCACTTCGCAGGTTCACCACACCATTCAAAGCGCTTGAGCCATACAGCACACTGCCTGCACTCTTAACCACTTCCACCGAAGCCAAGTTTTCAACCGGCAGAAAACCAAACTGTACCTGCCCTGCATCTGGGCTAATCATGGGCAATTCATCCAGCGTTACCATCACACGGCTGCCCGCCCCGTAACTCCAACCACTGCCATTGCGAATATTGACCTGCCCGTCACTAATGGTAACCCCCGGCATTTGCTCTAGAGCCGTAGAAATATCCGACGTTATTTTATTATTGATCAGGTATGGCTTTAGTACGGAAACGCTCACCGAACTGCGGCTCAGACGCGATAGATTCTTATCGGTGCTGATAATAAATTCGTCAATAAAAACTGATTTTACCTGCAATGTTAGCGCTATCTGCTGGCCTGGCATAAGATCCTGTTTCAGCAGTGTATCCAGCGTAAAATGGCTTTTTGCGGCCACACGTATTCTACGAACATCCTTTTCTATCACAATGCCGTTTTCTGAAACCAAAAATGACCGAATTACCCCCATACTGTTGTAGGCATTGAAGGTATCGGGGGTTATACTGCTGCCGTCCTCAGATTTTATTATTATGACAACCTGGGCTTTTAGATATGAGCTAAACCCAAAAAATAAAAACACAACCAGGCGTTTGATAAATAGATTTTTTATATACATTTGTGTAAATAACAACACAATAATAATGATTAAAAATTACTTTTTCGCAACGATTTTTATCTGGTTTATTTCTCTTTCGGGTCAGACTTGCATCCCAGATAAAAGCCTCACAAAAGCAGGATTCCTTCCTGCCACACTTCCTCCGGCAGTGGTTAATACCCCATACAATCAGGGTATTTCAGTGCTCACTTTCCGCGACACGTCTACCATTGTTTTTGGGCAAAAACTTCCGGTAAAAGTCGATTCTATTAAAGTTTTAAGGATTGGTGGTCTTCCTTCCGGTATCAAATACAAATGTCAGCACCCACGCTGCGTGTTTTTGTGGGATACTGTGCGTTGCATTAGTTTTTATGGTACCACTGGCACCGTGGGTTCCTACCCGCTAAAAATATATGTGAGGGCCTCTGTGGTAGCAGGGGGCTTTTTAAGACAGACACAAGACGATTCCATCAGCTCATACACTCTGGAGGTTGTAAACAGAACGACTTCTTTGTGGCAACCGGTGTCCAGCTCGTTCCGCGTTTCTCCCAATCCCGGTAATGATATTGTGGAGATTGAAGACAGCCACACCGGTGCAAACTGGTTTATTACAGAACTTTCCGGCAGAAAGGTGGCTTTTAATGTGATTGACAAAACACCCAACAGTATGCGTTTTTCAGTAGCTGAACTAAAATCGGGTATTTATATTGTGACCGACGGTCAAAGAAAAACCAAATTGCTCGTTCCCTAAGAGCATGAACCCTTTAATCATTTCTATTCCCCGTACCAAGGCGGAATTACCGCAAATGATAGTGGCGGGATTTATGTGTTTTGTGGTATGGTCCATTCATTACGCGATATTCGGCGTTATGGGCGGTTTTATTGCTCTGTTTATTGCACTGGCGATAGTAGGCTTTCTCTATTTTAAATTAAGGGGAGATTATTTTGTGAGGTTAGATAAACAGGGAATTTCCTGGAAACAGAGCATTGTTTCCAAATATATTTTTATCCCCTGGAATTATATGATGCGGGTTGATTATCTGGTGTATGAAATCAATTTTCAGATTAAGGAAAGCAGGCAGGTGGTGAGCTTTGCAACCAGCGGACTGGAGGATGAGCAGACCGATGCTCTGAAACAATATATTTCCGACACCGTAAAACACATCAAGTAATCTCCGCAGTAATTGTCGTATTTTCGCGACATGTCTTTCAGGCCCCACTTCGATTTTGTTGAAGAGTTGCGCTGGCGTGGCCTGTTGCATGATACCATGCCGGGCACCCGGGAGTTGCTGAACAGCGAACAGGTTTCCGGTTATTGTGGATTTGACCCCTCAGCAGACTCACTTCATATTGGCAACCTTGTACCCATAACGCTATTGGTTTTGCTGCAAAAGGCCGGCCACAAGCCTATTGCACTTGTTGGCGGAGCTACTGGCATGGTAGGCGATCCCAGCGGAAAAAGTGATGAACGTAAATTGCTGGGCGTGGCGCAGATTGAGCACAATCTGAACGGCCAGAAACAGCAGCTGATGAAGTTGCTGGATTTTGAAAACGGTGAAAACAAAGCTGAAATGGTCAATAACTATGACTGGTTTGGCAAGTTTGGCTTTCTGGAATTCATACGGGATGTAGGCAAACACATAACCGTCAATTATATGATGGGGAAAGATAGCGTAAAGAACCGTCTTGAGGGCGGTGGTATGTCTTTTACGGAGTTTTCCTATCAGCTGGTTCAGGGCTACGACTTTTACTATTTGTTTACCCAAAAAGGTTGTAAGTTACAACTTGGGGGAAGTGATCAGTGGGGAAATATTACCACCGGTACTGAGCTTATAAGACGCAAGACAGGTAGCGAGGCGTTTGCCATTACGGCTCACTTGATTACCAAAAGCGACGGCACCAAATTCGGCAAAAGCGAAGATGGAAACGTTTGGCTTGACAGGGGAAAAACCTCGCCTTATCGGTTCTATCAGTTTTGGCTGAATGTTGCTGATGAGGATGCTATCCGGTTTATCAAGATTTACTCTTTAAAGAGCCGAGGTGAAATAGAAAAACTGATTGCAGAGCATACAGGTAAGGAGCATTTGCGCATTTTACAAAAAGCACTGGCCCAGGAAATGACCGAAAGGGTGCATTCAGCAAACGACCTGGCTTTATCTGTAAAAGCTACCCATGTATTCTTCGGCGCTGGCACCCGGGAAGATTTAACCGCACTGGATGCCGAAACCCTGCAAAGCAGCCTGGAGGGAATGGAGAAATTTACTTTAGAGGCGTCTGTTTTAGCCGGCGGAATACCCATTCTGGACTTACTGGCGCAACACACACACATTTTCCCCAGCAAAGGCGAGGCGCGTAAAATGATTCAGGCCCAGGCGTTATCCGTCAATAAAGCAAAATTTACGGATATTAACGGAAGTATCGATAGCAATAGCTTACTGCACGGTAAATACCTGCTGGTTCAAAAAGGCAAGAAAAACTATTTTGTGATTGAAGCTGTTTAAGCATTCATTTTTCTGAATGCCTGTTTCTGCTTTACCAAAAAACTCTTTGGCCAGGTGAAAGCCTACCACAATCGCAGTTCCCAATATTAGTCCAATAATACCGAAAATAGCACCTTTCTTGTAAGGCTTCGGTTAAGTTGCCTCAAGTGGAAAGCGCATATCATCCACCACAGTAATAAAAGGGCGTTTTTTCTCCAGCTCCATTTTAGCGGCGTGCAGGGCAGTCAGACTTTCTGCGTACTGGACATTCAACATGTTTATGTCACACGCCAGCTGTGTTTGAGGGATAATCGCCCTGCGCATTACTGCTCCAAAGCCCTTATCCTGCATGGATGCCGAGGTATATTCCTTGCCTTGAAGGGCTGCTAGTATAGAGTCTCTCCGTCTTACAGTAGCCTTGATGATCATATTTGCCTTGTTTATACGCTTGTCGATATAAAAATCGGAGATGGTATGCAGGTGAAGCACACCAGAACCAACACAAGAAATATTTGATTTTTTACTTCAATAAATTAATTAAATAATCACCGTAACCACTTTTT
>Ga0194121_10002339_pt1 | contig 30215 bp, 30 predicted proteins | sample TA2MahCa50mmetaG_FD_148609 | JGI IMG/M metagenome (GOLD analysis project Ga0194121, IMG submission 148609) | Freshwater microbial communities from Lake Tanganyika, Tanzania - TA2015020 Mahale Deep Cast 50m | ecosystem: Environmental > Aquatic > Freshwater > Lake | place: Tanzania: Lake...
TGACGAGGTCGGCGTCGACGTCGTCGGGGCTCACCTCGGCCGCCGCACCGAGAAAGGTGTTCAAGGTGCGCTCGCCGTCGGGGGTCACGAGCACGAGGCACCGACCGGTCCCGGATCCACCGGCGGACGGGGTGGCGTCGAACCGCACGCCCGCGGCCCGGATGTCGTGGCCGAAGACCGTGCCGAGCTGGTCGTCGCCCACTCGCCCGATGAACGCGGCCGTGCCGCCGAAGGACGTGATGCCGACCATGGTGTTGGCGGCCGATCCGCCGGAGATCTCGATGCCGGGGCCCATCGCGGCGTAGAGCGCCATCGCCTCGTCGGCCTCGATGAGGGTCATCGATCCCTTCATGCGGTCGTGGGCGGCGAGGAACTCGTCGCTCTCGTGCGACAGCACGTCGACGAGGGCGTTGCCCACCGCCACGACGTCGACGTCGGGGGCGTGGAGCTCGCTCATGACTCCCGCTCCAGGCGCTTCGCGCCGGGCCGCTCGGGCCCCGCTCGCCGCGTGTGGACGTCGGTGAGGGTGCGGAGCTCGCTCATGACTCCCGCTCCAGGCGCTTCGCGCCGGGCCGCTCGGGCCCCGCTCGCCGCGTGTGGACGTCGGTGAGGGTGCGGAGCTCGCTCATGACACCGCCTCCCGGGCGCGCAGCGTGACGGGGACGACGTCGAGCACCGGCTCGTGCACCGTCTCCGGCGGCGGGCGCAGCCGCTTGCCCTCGGTGGTGGTTCGGCCGTAGAGCGTGGTGCGCTGGGCCAGCGGGCGTCCGAGCGGCTCCACGATCGCGAGGAAGTCGGCGTCGTCGAGCTCCTGGCCGTGGGCGGCGCCGGCCGCCCGCGAGATGTTCTCGTCCATCAACGTGCCGCCGAGGTCGTTGCAGCCGGCCTGGAGCGCCTGGCGGGCGCCCTCGATGCCGGTCTTCACCCAGGAGATCTGCACGTTGTCGATCCGGCCGCGGTAGGCGATGCGCCCGACCGCGTGAGTCAGGATCACCTCGCGGAACGTGGGCCCCTTGCGGGCGAGGCCCTGGAGGAAGATCGGCGTGGCCATGTGCACGAACGGCAGCCCGACGAACTCGGTGAAGCCCCCGGTCTCCTCCTGGAGGTCACGGGTGCGCAGGATGTGGCGGGCCACGTGCTCGGGCCGCTCGACGGTGCCGAACATGATCGTGACGTTCGACCGCAGCCCCACGGAGTGCGCGGTGCGGTGGGCCTCGAGCCACTCCTCGGTGTTGATCTTGTCGGGGCAGATCACCGCCCGGACCTCGTCGTCGAGCACCTCGGCGGCGGTGCCCGGGAGGGTGGCGAGGCCGGCGTCCTTCATCATCACGAGGTAGTCGCGCAGGGGCATGCCGAGCCGCTTGGCCCCTTCGGTCACCTCGAGCGCCGTGAAGCCGTGCACGTGGATGTCGGGGGCGACCTCCTTCACCGCCCGCACCACGCCGAGGTAGTAGTCGCCGTCGAAGTCGGGATGGATGCCGCCCTGGAGGCACACCTCGGTGGCCCCGCACGCGACGGCCTCGACCACCCGGCGCTGCAGCTCGGCGTGGTCGAGCAGGTAGGGCGCGCCGCGCAGGTTGAGCGACAGCGGGCCCTTCGAGAACGCGCAGAACTTGCAGCGGAACGTGCACACGTTGGTGTAGTTGATGTTGCGGTTGCGGACGAAGGTGACCTCGTCGCCCACGATCTCGCGCCGGAGCTGGTCGGCCACCTCGGCGATCCGGCGCACCTCGGGGCCCCGGGCCGTGAGGAGGGTGACGATCTCCTCGAACCCGACGTCCTCCCGGGCGAGCACGCCGGCGAGGACCTCACCCACGGGCCCACCGGCCCGGGCCGGCGCGGCGGGGGAGACGACGACCGGGGGAGTGCCGTCGCCACCCGAGGCCCAGGCGTCGTCGCGGGCCAGTCCCTCCGAGTCGGACGCGTGCCACACCTTGGTGCGCACGTCGGGATGCACCCACGTCTCGGCGGCGCGGACGTACTCGGGATACACGGTCAGCCGGGGCGCGAGGACCTTGCCCGCGGCCTCGGTGGCGGACCGGAGGCGGTCGAGGTCGGGCCAGGGCCGCTCGGGGTTCACGTGGTCGGGGGTGACCGGCGAGACGCCGCCCCAGTCGTCGATGCCGGCCGCGACGAGCGCGCCCAGGTCGTCGGAGAGGTTGGGCGGGGCCTGGAGGTGCATGGCCGGCCCGAGCACCAGCCGCGCCGCGGCGACGGTCCACAGGAACTCGTCGGTGGGGCACGGCGGCTCCTTGTGCATGGCGGTCCCGGGCTTCGGCAGGAAGTTCTGGACGATCACCTCCTGCACGTGGCCGTGGCGCTCGTGGGCGGCGCGGATCGCGAGCAGGGCGTCGATGCGCTCGTCGCGGGTCTCACCGATCCCGACGAGGATCCCGGTCGTGAACGGGACCCGGGCCCGCCCGGCCGCCTCGAGCGTGGCGAGCCGGCGCGCCGGCGTCTTGTCGGGCGCACCGTGGTGGGGGCCGCCGGGCTCGCCCAGCCGGGCTGCGAGCGTCTCGATCATCATCCCCTGCGACGGGCTGACCGCCCGCAGGCGCACCAGCTCCTCCTCGGTGAGCGCTCCGGCGTTGGCGTGGGGGAGCAGTCCGGTCTCCTCGAGCACCGCCTGCGCGGCGGCGAACACGTAGTCGACCGTCGATCCGTGCCCGTGGGCCGTGAGCCATGCCGCGGCGTCGGGGTAGCGCGCCTCGGGCGCCTCGCCGAGGGTGAACAGCGCCTCGTGGCAGCCCATCGCCGCACCGTGGCGGGCGATCGCCAGCACCGCGTCGAGGTCGAGGAACGGCGCGTCGAGCCGGGCCGGCGGCTTGGCGAACGTGCAGTACCCGCAACGGTCGCGGCACAGCATCGTGAGGGGCACGAACACCTTGGGGGAGAACGTGATGCGATCGCCGTGGGCGGCGTCGCGCGCGCGGCCGGCCTCGGGGATCAGCTCCTCGGCCGGGAGTGCGACGAGGGCACGGGCGTCCTGCTCGGTGAGCACGCCGACACGCTAGACGACACGTCCGGCGATTCCGACCGACCTGCGCCCGGTCCCGCGCGGCCCGGCCCGGCGCGTCGGTCAGCCCATCGCCTCCGGGTCGACGAGCCAGATGACGCGCTCGGCCTCGACCCGCGCGGCCGGCAGGTCCTCCCCGGCTCGGATCCGGGCGAACGCGTCGCGCTTCCCGGCGCCCGCCACCGTGAACACGACCAGGCGCGACCTCGCGAGCGCCGGGTACGTGAAGGTGAGCCGGGTGTGGGGGTGCGCGTCGTCGGCGTTGACGACCACCAGCCGGTCGGTGACGTCGAGGGCCGTGCTGGCGGGGAAGAGCGACGCGGTGTGCCCGTCGGGGCCGAGACCCAGGTGCACCAGATCGATCGGCGCGGCCGCGCCCACGAGCGCGTCGTACGCCGCGGCCGCAGCCTCGGGCGTGGGGCCCGCGCCGTGCATCGAATGGACCCACGCCGGGTCGACCTCGTCGAGGAAGGCCAGGCGGGCCATGCCCTCGTTGGAGTCGTGGTCGTGCACGGGCACCCAGCGCTCGTCGCCGAAGAACACCTCGACGCGCGACCAGTCGACGCGGGCCGCCGTGGCCAGCAGCTGGTAGCAGGCGCGGGCGGTGTCGCCGCCGGACAGCGCCATCGAGCGCGGCGCTTCGGTGGTCACGAGCTCGGCGAACGCCGCCGGCACGTGAGGGACGATGCGGACCTCACCCGGGATCGGCATCGCGGCACTGTACGACGCGAGGAGTGCGGGGAGGCACGATGGGAGGCGTGGACGCCCGCACCATCGGTCGCACGCTGCGCGTGACGCCCGTCGCCCTGCCGATGGCCCTCGCCGCGGTGCACCGCGCCGTCCCCGTCGGAGCGCGTTGGTCGGCCTCGTTCACGGGCTGGACCACCGACGCACTCATGGCCGTGATCGAGGGCGGCGGGTTCGCCGTGCGCGGGTGCGCGGCGACCGGGTCCGCCCGTGTGCGGGTCGAGGCCGAGCGGCTCCGCACCCTGCCCGACTACGTGGCCCCCGACCTGCGCGTCGTCGTGGTCGGACTCAACCCGTCGCTCTACTCGGCCGACGCCGGTGTCGGGTTCGCTCGGCCCGGCAACCGCTTCTGGCCCGCCGCTCGCGCCGCCGGGCTGGTCACCGCCGACCGCGACCCCCTGCACGCGGTCACGGTCGACCGCGTCGGGATGACCGACCTGGTGAAGCGGGCGACCGTCGGCGCCGCCGAGCTCACGACGACCGAGTACCGCGCCGGGCTCACCCGCGTCGAGCGGATGGCGGCGTGGCTCCGGCCCGGCGCCGTGTGCTTCCTCGGGCTCGCGGGCTGGCGGGCCGCGGTCGACCGGAAGGCGGTCGCCGGCGTGCAGGCCCGCGCCCTGGGCGGCGTCCCCGTGTACGTCATGCCCAATCCGAGCGGACTCAACGCCCACGACACCGTCGACTCGCTCGCCGCGCACCTCCGGGCCGCGGCGACCCTCGCCGGATGACGCCCGCCGCGGACACCCGAACGGCCTAGATTCCGCCGATGCCCTCTGCGCTCGTCACCGGCACCTCGACCGGCATCGGCGCCGCCTGCGTGGCCCGCCTGACCGCCTCCGGCTGGGACGTCTACGCCGGGGTGCGGCGGACCGACGACGGCGAGCGCCTCCGCAGCACCTACGGCGACCGCGTCCGGCCGCTCCCGCTCGAGGTCACCGACCCCGCCGCGGTGCGCCGGGCCCTCGACAGCGTCACGGCCGAGGTCGGCTCGCGGGGCCTGCAGGGCCTCGTCAACAACGCGGGGATCGGGATCGGCGGTCCGATCGAGCACGTCTCCGACGCCGACTGGCGCACCGTCTTCGACGTGAACCTGTTCGCCGTGGTGCACCTGACGCGCGAAGCCATGCCGCTGCTGCGGGCCGGGCGGGGCCGCATCGTGCACATCGGCTCGATGGGTGGGCGGGTCGCCGGTCCGGGCGTGGGCCCCTACAGCGCGTCGAAGCACGCGCTCGAGGCGCTCGCCGAGTCGATGCGCCACGAGCTCGCACTCGCCGACGACCCCATCACCGTGTCGCTCGTCGAGCCGGGGGAGATCCGCACCGCGATCTGGGACAAGAGTGAGCGCCAGGTCGAGGAGATCGCCGCGGGCCTCGACCCCGACGGGCTGCGCCGGTACGGGTACCTGCTCGACCTCGGCCGCGGCTTCGTCGCCGACGGCCGCACCCACGGCGCCGAGCCGTCGACGGTCGCCGCCGCCGTGGCCCACGCGCTCACCGCCCGTCGGCCGAAGGCCCGCTACCTGGTGGGGTCCGACGCCCGGCTGGCCGGGCACGTGGTGAGCAAGCTGCCCGACCGCGTGCGCGACCCGCTGGTGCGCACGCGAGCCCGGCTCATGGTCCGGGCCGGCAAGCGCCTCCGCGAGGGGGACGCGAGCAGCTAGCCGACGGCGGAGTCGAGCACGCCGGCGGGCGTCGCACCGGTGAGCACGCCGGCTTCCTGGGTGACCTCGCCGTTGGCCACGGTGTAGCGGTAGCCACCCGGCGGTCTCCGCAGGCGCCGTGACCCGCCGGGGAGGTCGGTGACGAACACGTCGTCGTCCCAGTGCAGCTCGTCGAGCGCGAACACGGTGAGGTCGGCGGCCAGGCCCGGCACCACGCGGCCCCGGTCGCGGAAGCCGAACACGTCGGCCTGCTTCGCGCTGAGCTCGTGCACCGCCTGCTCGACGGTCACGTCGCCCCGGTCGCGCACGTGGCGAGTGAGGTAGAGCGTGGTGTCGCCGGCGGCGCACATCATCTGCACGTGGGCACCGGCGTCGCTCGACGCGACCAGCGTGTCGGGCTGGACCAGGAAGCGGGCGACCTCGTCGACGTCGCTGTTGGCCACCCCGGTCACGAGCACGCCCGGGCGCAGGTCGTTGGCCAGCACCCAGTCGGCGAGCACGTCCGACGGGTGCCCACCGCGCTCGGCGACGAGGTCGGCCAGCGTGCGGCCCAGCCACGACTCAAGCGCCGGATCGGTCACCTCGATGAAGCGCACCCGCGTCGGGTGGCGCGTGGGGAACATCCCGCGGTCGCTGCCGTCCCACTGCAGCCGGGCGGCGGCGCGCCAGTCGGGGTCGCGCAGCAGGGCGGCCCGGGTGGCGTCGTCGGGGGCGTTGGGGACTCGGTGCCACTCGGAGAGGTTCATGAACACCATCGACGTCTCCCAGTTGATCCGGAAGTCGATGGTCCGCGGCGACATCTGCGGCCAGAAGTCGGCGCCCCGGGCCCGCAGGTCACGGCAGCGGGCAAGGAGGTCGTCGCCGTAGTCGGGACGCGACTCGTTGTGCACGAGCACGTTGGTGGTGACGGTCACGCCGTGGCGTGCGCACCGGACCACGAAGTCGTCCATCTGCGCGAGCCCCTCCGGCGACAGCGTCTGCGGGATGAACTCCACGAACCCGCGACCCCGGGCCTCGAGCACCGCAAGGAGCGCGTCGTGCTCGGCGACGTCGGCGAGGCGGCTGGGCACCGGGCGGCTGCGGGCGTCGGCGTCGAAGAACGACGTGGAGAACCCGTATGCGCCCGCCGCGACCGACTCGTCGAGCAGCGCCGCGATGCGGGCCCGCTCGTCGTCGGTGGCGGCGCGGTCCCACGCATCGTCGCCCATCACGTACAGCCGCAGCGCCGAGTGCCCGAGGAGGACCGCGGCGTGCACGGCCAGGCCGCCGTCGGCGAGCGCATCGCGGTAGTCGGGATAGCGCTCCCAGGTCCAGGGGATGCCGAGGGCGAACGCCTCGCGGGGCATGTCCTCGATGTAGCAGAAGAGGGTCGACAGCTCGTCGATCGCCTCCGGTCGCACGGGCGCGAGGCCGAGCGAGCAGTTGCCGATGAGCACGGTGGTGACGCCGTGCTGGGGCATGGGGTCGCAGCCCCGGTCCCAGAACAGCTGCGGGTCGAGGTGCGTGTGGGTGTCGATGAAGCCGGGGGTGACGAAGGCGCCGCCGGCGTCGAGCACGCGGGCGCCGGTGGCGTCGAGCCCGGGACCGACCTCGGCGATGCGCCCGTCGACGGCGAGGACATCGGCCGCGACCGGCGGGCCGCCGGTGCCGTCGAGGACGGTGCCACCCCGGACCAGGAGACGGCCCGCCGAGGTTCCGCTCATGACCGCTCCCCCTCGAGGCCGAGCATCTCCCGCGCCCGGGCCGCGACGTTCTCGGGGGTGAACCCGAGCTCGCGGAAGACCGTGCCCCCCGGCGCCGATGCGCCGTAGCGGTCGATGGCGACCACGTCGTCGGCGTAGCGGTCCCAGCCGAGGCTGACCCCGGCCTCCACCGCGAGCGTCGGGACGCCCGGGGGCAGCACGTCGGCGCGGTACTCGTCGCCCTGGAGCGAGAACCGGTCCCACGACGGCATGGAGACGACCCGCACCCCGAACCCGTCGGCGGCCAGCAGGCCGCGGGCCTCCACGCACAGCGACACCTCCGAGCCGGTGCCCACCAGCACGAGGTCGAGGTCGCCGTCGGGCTCGTCGGCGAGCACGTAGGCACCGCGGGGGAGACCCCGGGCGCCGCGCTCGAGCGTGCCCTCGAGCACGGGCACGTTCTGGCGGGTGAGGATCAGCGCCATCGGCCCTTCGCCGTCGACGTGGAGGCGCCACGCGTGCGCGACCTCGTTGGCGTCGGCCGGGCGCACCACGCAGAGGTTCGGGATGACCCGCGTCGCCATCAGCTGCTCGACCGGCTGGTGGGTGGGTCCGTCCTCGCCCACGCCGATCGAGTCGTGCGACCAGACGAACATCGTCTTGTAGCCCGACAGCGCGGCGAGGCGGGCCGCCGGGCGCATGTAGTCGCTGAAGACGAAGAACGTGCCGCCCATCGGCAGCAGACCCGACACGGCCATGCCGTTCATGATCGAGCCCATCGCGTGCTCACGGATGCCCCAGTGCACCTGGCGCCCGCCGAAGTCGTGGGTGCCGATGACCGGCGCCCCCTTCAGCTCGGTGCCGGTGTTGCCGGTGAGATCCGCGCCGCCGCCCACGAGGCCCGGCACCTGCTCGTAGATCGCGGAGACGATCTTGGCGCACGCGGCGCGGGTGGCGACCGACTCGCCGACCTCCCACGCGGGCAACGACGCCTCCCACCCGGGCAGCCCGCGACCCTCCAGGCACGCGTCGACCTGGGCGGTGCGCGCCGGGTCGTCGATGCGGATCGCGTCGCGGCGGTGCTGCCACGCGTCGCGGGCGCCGCGCCCGCGGACACCGGCCTCCCGGTAGAAGGCGAGCACGTCCTCCGGGACGAGGAAGTCCTCCTGGGGCAGCCCCAGGATGTCCTTGATCTTCGCGTTCTCCTCGGCGCCGAGCGGGTTGCCGTGCGCGTGTGCCGTGTCGGTGTAGGCGGGCGACGGCCACCCGATGTGGCTGCGGAGGACGACGAGGCTGGGGCGGTCGGTGTCGGCCATGCCCTCCCGCAGCCCCGCCTCGATCGCGTCGCAGTCGTTGGCGACGTCGCCGATCTCGACGACGTGCCAGCCGTAGGCCCGGAACCGCTCCGGCACCACGTCGGAGTAGGAGAGCTCGGTCGGCCCGTCGATGGAGATGTGGTTGTCGTCGTAGACGTAGACGAGCTTCCCGAGCCCGAGGTGGCCTGCGAGCGACGCCGCCTCGTGGCTCACGCCCTCCTCGAAGTCGCCGTCGGAGCAGATGGCGAAGACGTGGTGGTCGAAGAGGTCGGCGCCGAAGCGGGCCCGCAGGTTGGCCTCGGCGAGCGCGATGCCCACCCCGTTGGCGACCCCCTGGCCGAGCGGCCCCGTGGTGACCTCGACGCCGGCGGTGTGGCGGTACTCGGGGTGCCCCGGGGTGGCAGAGCCCCACTGGCGGAACGCCTTCAGGTCGTCGAGGGTGAGCCCGAACCCGAGGAGGTAGAGGTACGAGTACAGCAACATCGACGCGTGCCCGGCCGAGAGCACGAACCGGTCGCGGTCGGGCCACTCCGGTGCACCGGCGTCGAACTCCATGATCCGGGTGAACAGCACGTGCGCCAGCGGCGCCAGCGCGAGCGGCGTGCCCGGGTGGCCCGAGTTGGCCTTCTGCACGGCGTCGATCGCCAGACCGCGCGCGACGTTGATGCCACGGATCTCGAGGTCGGTGGTGGCCACGGGGCTCCTCTCGGGTGTGCGTCGGCGCGCGCGTCGTCCGGATCGCGGTCGCGCCCGCCCGGACGCAGACTAGGCCGCGTGCACAGCCCGCCCCGGGTGGGATCGCGGTGGTCTGCCCGGTGGTCTGCCGGGTGATCGGCCCGGCGCGCCGCGGTGCGTCGCCGCGGGTCGCTTGGCGCGGCTCAGTCGAAGAGGGCGAGGCTGGCCGTGTAGGCGTGCAGCGCGTTGCGGCGCCCCACCGGACCGAGCTCTCCGGCGCAGAACATCCCCGCCGTCGGGATCGGCCCGAGCAGCTCCGCGATGAGACCCGAGTCGTGGTCGGGCTCGCCGAACAGCGCGCGCCCGCGCCCGTTGCACGTGAACACGAGCGCGGCCTCGCCGGAAGCCCGGGCGAGCAGCTCCCGCAGGTCCTCGTCGGCGGCGGCGGCGTCGCGGACGTGGAACTGCACGGTACGCCCGACCTCGACCTGCTCGCTCACGGCGATCGCCCGTGACGAGCGGTCGGCACCGAGCACGTTGCGCACCAGGAAGTCGCCGCGCCCGAACTCGGTGCGGTGCTCGTCGACCACGAAGCCGATCTGGAGGCCGCGTTGGAGCAGCTCACGCTCGGAGTCGTCGACCTGGTCGGCGAGCTCGCGCAGCCGGTCCAACGCCGGTCGACCGCCGAGCTCCTCGACGAAGTTGCGGGACCCGCGCGTGATCACGAACGGCTCGCCGACCGGCCGGCAGCCCTGCGAGACGACGGTGTGCACGGGCGTGCCGCCGACGAGGACTCCCGCCGCGCCCTCGGCCTGGATGCGCCCGTCGACCAGCAGGCGGTTGCCGCCGGGGCGCGCGGCCGCCGACGCGAGGCCGCCGAGCACGCGCAGGCCGGGCCGGTCCTGGTCGAGGCGGCGGAGGAACGACTCCGTCGGGAACGTGAACGGGTCGACCGCCAGGAGCAGGAGATCGGCGTCGATCTCGGGGGCGTCCCACCCCACGACGGTCGGGCCGTCGGGGGTGTCCTCGGAGCGCAGGGACAACGGGGCGAGGTCGGCACCGGGGAGGCAGGCGGCGAACACCGAGAAGCCCACGCCGTCCTCGGCCTCGTGGGACCCGCCGAGCACGCCGCCGGCGGTCGCGCCGACGAGGACCCGGGGGGTGAGGAGCGCGTGCAGGGCGTGGATCGCGTCGTCGAGCGCACCGACGAAGTGCGGAGAGGCGAAGCAGACGAGGAGATCCGGGTCGGCCCCCGCGAGCTGGTCGAGGACCTGACCGGCCACCTCGCCGACCGCGTGCGCGGGCAGCGGGTGCTGGGACAGGGCCGCGGCGAAGCGGTTGGCCGTGGAGGTCGCGCTCATCCGACGGTGCCCGGACCCCGCTCGCGCCACAGCAGCACCCGCAGGCGGACGAGACCCCACAGCGTGCGCGGCACCCGCCGCCAGATGGGCGATCGCGACGGGCGACGCTCCACCACGACCACGGGGAGCTCGACCGTCCGCAGCCCCGCCCGCTCGGCCCGCAGCACCAGCTCGGTGTCGAACAGGTCGGTGCCGCTGTGACAGGCCCGGGCGAGCGGGACGACGACGGCCCGGCGCATCGCCTTCATGCCGTGGGTGTCGGACACCCCGAGCCCGAAGCCCACCCGGAGCACGGCGCTGAACACCCCCGTCACGAGACGCCGGATCGCCGAGCGCTCGTCGCGGGCACCCTCCGCCCGCTTCGACCCCACCACGATCGCCGGCCCGTCGGAGGCATCGAGGCGGGCCCGGGCGTCGGTGACGAACGCGACGTCGTAGTAGTCGACGTCGAAGTTCACGACCACGTCGCCCGCGGCCGCGAGCAGCCCGGCCCGCAACGCCGCGCCGTAGTCGGGGTCGGGGAGCCGGAGGGCGGTCACCTCGTCGAACCGCGTCGCGAGCCCGTCGGCGATGGTCGCCGTGGCGTCACGCGAGCCGTTCTCCACCACGATGACCTCGAACGGGAGCCCGAGGGACCGCATCCCCTCCACGACCTCGCCGACCGAACGCTCGAGCAGCTCGGCTTCGTTGTAGGCGGGCATGACGACGCTCGTCGCGAGACGCGCGCGCCCGTCGGGGCTGGTGGGCACGGGGGTAGGCTACCGATGCGCCTGCGGGGCCCCGGCTCGCGCCGTCGGACCGTCCGGCGTCCCCATCCCGCCTCCACACCGGATGGCGACGACCACGAGGACCCGCGCCGCGATGACCGACTCCCTCACCAACCAGGCCGACCTCAACGGGCACGCGTCTGCAGTCGTCGTCGACCCGTCGGGCGGCGGACGGCCGTCGGCCACGAGCTACGGCGAGCTCAACCTCATGGCCAACCGGCTCGCCCACGGCCTGGCCTCGCTCGGCGCGCGGCCGGGGGAGCGGGTCGTCTGGTGCGGCCCCAACTCGCTCGAGGTGCTGACCGCGGTCCACGCGGCCCGCAAGGCCGGCCTGGTCGCGGTGCCGCTGTCGTACCGGTTCACCGCCGAGGAGATGCAGTACGTCGTCGACAACTCCGATGCGACGACCGTCGTGATCGACGCCGAGCAGGCGCCCCTGCTCGCCTCGGTGCGCGACCGGCTCCCCAAGGTGCGCGACGTGGTGGTGTGGGGCGGCGACGTCCCGGACGGCTTCGTCGAGTGGGACGGGCTGCTCGCGGCAAGTCCCGAGTCCGAGCCTACCCCCGGCATCGAGCCGGCCAAGGTGGGCGGCTCGATGATCTACACGTCGGGCACCACCGGCCACCCGAAGGGGGCGCTGCGCACCGGAAGCGACCCCGAGACGGTGCTCGCACTCCTGCAGGCGCTCGGGTTCCGGCCCGGCGAGGAGGTGTATCTCACGACCGGCCCGCTCTATCACTCGGGCCCGCTCATGTTCGCCACGCTCACCCACTCACTGGGTGGGTCGATCGTCACCATGCGGAAGTTCGAGCCCAGCGCCTGGCTGAAGGCCGTGGCCGAGCACCGGGCGACCAACACCTTCTCCGCGCCCACCCAGCTCAAGCGCATCGTGAGCCTCCCGCCGGGCGAGCTCGCGCGGGCCGACATGTCGTCGATGCGGATCCTGGTCGCCAACGCGGCGCCGGTGCCGTACGCCTTGAAGCAGGAGGTCGTCGAGAAGCTCGGCGACGGGTTCCTCTACGAGATCTACGGCTCCACCGAGCTCGGCGTCGTGACGGTCCTCCCGCCGGAGGACCAGCTGCGCAAGCCCGGCTCCTGCGGCCGGACCTACGGGCCGATCGAGGTGCGGATCGTGGCCGACGACGGCACCGAGGCGCGCACGGGCGACCCCGGTGAACTCTTCATCCGCACCCGGCTCGCGATGGACGGGTACTACCGGACCGACGAGCAGCTGTCCGAGCTCGAGGGCGGCGGCTGGAAGTCGGTGGGCGACGTCGCCTACCTCGACGACGAGGGCTACCTCCACATCTGCGACCGGAAGAAGGACATGATCATCTCCGGCGGGGTCAACATCTACCCGGCCGAGATCGAGGCGGTGCTGCACCACCACCCCCAGGTCATGGACGTCGCCGTCTTCGGCGTCCCTGACGACGAGTGGGGCGAGTCGGTGCACGCGATCCTCCAGCCGCGCGAGGGCGAGACCCTCGACCTCGACGAGGTGCGGGCCTTCGTCGCCGAGCACCTCGCGAAGTTCAAGCAGCCCCGCAGCTACGAGATCCGCGACGAGCTGCCCCGCACCGAGTCGGGCAAGCTGCTCAAGCGCGTGCTGCGCGACGAGCACTGGGCCGGCCGCGACCAGAAGGTGTGAGGCCGCCAGTGACCCGCACCCTGGCCGAGGACGAGTCGAGCGCGCTCCTCGCGGCCCACGGCGTGCCCGTGGCGCCGGCCACCCGGGCGGACGGACCCGATGCCGCGGCCGCGGCGGCCGAGACGATCGGCTACCCGGTGGTCGCGAAGCTCGTGGGCGACGCCATCGCCCACAAGACCGAGCGGGGGCTGGTGCGTCTCGGCCTGCGGGACGCCGACGCCGTGCGCGCGGCGGCGACCGAGCTCCTCGCCGCGGCCCGACCCGACGACGGCGAGGTCGCCGTCCTCGTGGCACCCATGCTCCGGGGCACGCGCGAGCTCGTCGCCGGGCTGGTGCGCGACCCCCAGTTCGGACCGTGCGTGATGATCGGCTTCGGCGGCGTGCTCACCGAGGCCGTCGCCGACGTCGCCTTCGTACCGGTGCCCCTCGACGCCGTCGACGCGGCCGAGGCCATTGAGTCGCTCTCGACCCAAGCGCTCCTCGGGCCGGTGCGGGGCGAGCCGCCCGTCGACCGCGACGCGCTGGCGGCAGTGCTGCTCGGCCTGGGCGCGCTGGCCGAGGCCCGGCCCGACGTCGTCGCGGTCGACGTGAACCCGCTCATCGTGGTCGACGGCCGCCCGGTCGCGGTCGACGCGCTCGTGGAGCTCGACGGATGAGCGAGCCCAGGACGCGGACCGACCGCCGCGCGCGGCGAGCGGGGCCCGAGCGGCCCGGCGCGAAGCGCCAGGAGCGGGATTGATGAGCGAGCCCAGGACGCGGACCGACAGCCGCGCGCGGCGAGCGGGGCCCGAGCGGCCCGGCGCGAAGCGCCAGGAGCGGGATTGATGAGCGAGCCCAGGCCGCGAACCGACCTCACTCCGCTGTTCGAGCCGCGTGGCGTGGTCGTGGTCGGCGCGTCGAGCCACCCCGGCAAGTTCGGCTTCGTCGCCCTGCACAACATCCGGGCCGCCGGCTTCCCCGGCGAGGTGTACGCCACCAACCGCGACGGCGGCGAGCTGCTCGGCGCGCCGGTGTACCCGTCGGTCGACGACCTCCCCGACGGCGCGGTCGTCGACCTCGCGTTCGTGTGCACCCCCGCCGGCGCCAACCCCGAGGTCCTGCGCTCGTGCGCGCGCCGCGGGGTGCGGGCCGCCTTCATCGCGTCGGCCGGCTACGGCGAGGCGGGGGAGGAGGGCATCTCGGCCCAGGCGGAGCTGGTCGCGCTCGCCGACGAGCTCGGCATCGCGCTCGCCGGCCCCAACGGCCAGGGTGTGGTGTCCACGCCGGCGTCGCTCTGCGCGCAGATCGTCGCCCCGAACCCGCCGCGGGGGAACATCGGCATCGCGAGCCAGTCGGGCAACTTCGTGTCGTCGTTCATGAACCTGGCGGTCGCGTCCGGGGTGGGTATCAGCCGGGCCGTGTCGGCCGGCAACGCCGCGGCGGTCGGCATCGCCGACTATCTGGAGTGGTTCGCCTCCGATCCCGAGACCACCGTGGCCCTCGCCTACGTGGAGGGCCTCACCGACGGGCGGCGATTCGCCGAGCGCCTCCGCGCCGTCACCGAGCGCATCCCGGTCGTGCTCGTGAAGGGAGGCGCGACCGCCGGAGGCCAGCGGGCCGCGGCGTCGCACACCGGTGCGCTCGCCAGCGACGACCGGGTCTTCGACGGCGTGTGCCGCCAGGCCGGGGCCGTCCGGGCCGCGTCGATCGAGGAGGCGTTCGAGACGGCGGCCACCTTCGCCACCCAGCCCCGGCTCGCGGGCAACCGGATCGCCGTGCTCACCACGGCCGGCGGCTGGGGCGTGGTCACCGCCGACGCGATCCACCGCTCCGACCTCGAGCTGTTGGCGCTGCCCGACGACCTCCGGGCCGCGATCGACGAGAAGCTCCCCCCACGGTGGAGCCGCAACAACCCGATCGACTTCGCCGGCGCCGAGACGCGAGACACGATCCCCGAGGTGCTCGACCTCGTCACCGCACACCCGGCGGTCGACGGGGTGGTGATGCTGGGCCTCGGCATCCAGTCCAACCAGGCCCGGCTGATGCGGGGCGGCGCGTTCTACCCCGACCACGGGCTCGAGCGGATCGTCGCCTACCACGAGCGCCAGGACGGCCGCTTCGCGCGGGCCGCGGCCGAGGCGTCGACCCGTACGGGCAAGCCGGTGCTGATCGCGACCGAGCTGGCCTACGCCGACCCCGACAACGCCGGCCCGCGCGCCGTCCGCGAGACGGGCCGGCTCTGCTACCTGTCGTCGGAGCGGGCCGTGCGCGCGCTCGAGCACCTCTGGCACGACGCCCGGCACCGGGCTCGGCGCGCCGGCTCGTGACCCGACGCGTCCTCGTCGCCCTGTTGGTCGTGGGGGCGCTGGTGTGCGGTGCATTGGCCCTCACCGCACCCGACCGGACCGCCGAGCGCGCCGACCCGGTCGCGAGCCTCGCCACCCCGGCCTGGTCGCCGCGGCGCGTGCCCCAGCCGTTCGTCGACGCGGTGGGCGCGGTCCGGCTCCAGCGCGACCTCGATGGCGCGTACGGCGCCGGCGACGGCTGCTTCGACGTGATGACCGCCGCCGGGCCGGTCGCCAGCCGCCAGGCCGACGTGCCCTACATCGGCGCGTCGACGCAGAAGCTGCTCACCGGCGCCGCCGCGCTCGCGGTGCTCGGCCCCGACTCGACGCTGAGCACCCGCGTGCTCGCGACCGGTGACCCGGCGTCGGGCTCGGTCGACAAGCTCGTCCTGGTCGGCGGTGGCGACCCGCTCCTGTCGACCGAGGAGTTCCGGGCCGCGCTCGCGTCCGACCCCAAGACGGCCGGAACGCCGTCGACCTCGATGGAGGCGCTCGCCGACGCCGTCGTCGCCAAGGGGGTCCGGCAGGTGGGTGCCCTCCTCGTGGTCGACGACCGCTACGACGCCGAGCGATACCACCCGACCTGGCCCGCCAGCTACCGCACCGAGGGCCAGGTCGGCCCGGTCGGCGCGCTCACGGTCAACAAGGGGTTCAGTCGCCTCAAGCCCACACCGGTGCCGGTCGACGATCCCGGACTCGCCGCAGGCAACACCTTCGCCGGCCTCCTGCGGGCCCGGGGCGTGGCGGTGGGCGGCGGCGCCCAGCGCGGGAAGGTCCCCGAGGCGGCGAACGAGATCGCGGTCGTGGAGTCGACGCCGGTGAAGGCGCTCGTGGCCGAGGTCGTGCGCTCGAGCGACAACCTCGCCTCGGAGATGCTGATCAAGGAGATCGGCGTGCGGGCGGCCAAGGCGGGCACCACCGCCGCGGGCACGGCCGCCGCCGCGAAGCAGCTGGCCGACCTCGGCGTGCCGATGGACGGCGTCGTCCTGGCCGACGGCTCCGGGCTGTCACGCGAGAACCGGGTGACGTGCCGCGCGCTGGTGGGCGCCGTCGACCTGGGAGCCCGACCGGAGCTCGCCGCGCTGTGGGAGGGGATGGCGGTCGCCGGGCAGACCGGGACCCTCGCCGACGAGCTCCTCGGCAGCGGGCTCGAGGGTCGCCTCCGCGGCAAGACCGGCTTCCTCAACGGCGTCACCGGCCTCGCGGGCCTCGTCGACGTCGGGCGAGCCCTGCGGTTCTCGCTGATCGTCAACGGCAGCTTCGGGGAGGCCGAGGCGATCCGGATCCGCGGCCGGCTCGCACAGATCGTCGCCGGATTCCCCCAGGCGCCGCCGCCCGACGCCCTCGTGCCGGCCCCGGCCGCCCCCGTGCCCGTCGCGACGACCCCGGGGATCACCACCCCGCCGACGGCCGCCGCGCCCTAGTATCCCTGCGTGCCCGAGCCCAGCAACTCCCGACCGTCGCTGCCGTCGTTCGGCGCCCCGAGCCGCCCGTCGCTCCCGCAGCTCGCGCTGGAGCTGAAGGACCTGCTCGTCACCTACTTCAAGCAGGAGACGCTGCTCCCGCTCCAACAGCTCGGGCGCTACCTCGCGTTCGGCATCGCCGGATCGGTGCTGATGGGCACCGGCGTCATGCTGATGGCACTCGGACTCCTGCGCCTCCTGCAGACCGAGACGGGCAGCACCTTCGGCGGCAACTGGTCGTGGGTCCCGTACGTCATCGTCTTCGCCGTGCTGGTGATCGCGGCCGCGATCGCCTGGACCGCCCGCAAGACGTTCCGCGTCAAGAAGGAGCTCGAGCGATGACCTCGGAAGGGGAGCAGTCATGAGCATGCCGAGCGCGGCGCAGCCGAAGGTCACGCGCGCCGACATCGAGGCGAAGTTCCGCCAGATCCAGGGCGACGTCGAGACCGGCGTGGATTCGGGCCGAGACATCGGCAAGGTCGGGCTGATCGTCGGCGTCGTCGTCGCGATCGGGGTGGTGTACATCCTCGGGCGCCGCCACGGGCGCAAGAAGCGGACCATCGTCGAGATCAAGCGGGTCTGACCCGTGTGGCGATCCCTCCTGCTGTGGACGTGGCGGTGGTTCTTCCGCAACTGGAAGCGCAACCTCCAACGGGTGAGCACCACCACCGCCGTCCTGACGCTCGTGAAGCAGTTCTTCAACGGGAAGCCCGAGACGGTGTTCCGCGGTTCGATGGAGCCGGGGACGGGGATCCAGATCCGGGTGCTCCCGCCGTCGGAGCGCTGATCCGGAGGCGTCCGGCGCCTCCCGAGTCCCCGGTGAAGCCGTGAAGGTGCTCCTGCGCAACCCCCGACGCGAGATCGAGGTCCCCGGTCCGACGACCGTGGGCGCCCTCCTCGCGCGTCTCGACCTCAACCCCGAGTCGGTGCTCGTGATCGTGGGCGACGAGCTGGTGACCCACGACGCCACCCTCCCCGACACCGCATCCGTCGAGATCCGCCCCGTGATCTCGGGTGGGAGCGGAGCGAGCGTCCGGAGCCTCACCGAGGTGCAGCCCCGATCGACCGATGCCGCGAGCGAGCGGAGCGACCCATGGGGTGGGAGCGGAGCGAGCGTCCGGAGCCTCACCGAGGTGCAGCCCCGATCGACCGATGCCGCGAGCGAGCGGAGCGGCAGATGGGGATGAAGTGTCGGGTCTGCCGCGAGCCGGCGGTGATCGACCTGAAGCGGCACAACGCCAACTTCTGCCACCCGCACTTCGTCGCGCACTGCGAGGAGCAGGTGCGCCGGGCGATCCGCCACTTCGCCATGATCCGACCGGGGGAGAAGGTGCTGGTCGCGGTGTCGGGGGGCAAGGACTCGCTCGCGCTGTGGGACCTCCTCACCCGGCTCGGCTACCCGGCCGACGGGCTGTACATCGGACTCGGCATCGACGACTACTCCGACGAGTCCCTCGACCACGTACGCCGCTTCGCCGGGGCCCGCGGGCTCACCCTCCACGTCGTCGACCTCGCCACCGACCACGGCTTCACCATTCCCGACGCCGCCGCCGCCACGCGTCGCGCGCCCTGCGGCGCCTGTGGCCTCTCGAAGCGGCACATCTTCAACCAGGTCGCGCTCGACGGCGGCTACGACGTGGTGTGCACCGGGCACAACCTCGACGACGAGGCCGCCGTGCTGCTCGGCAACGTCCTGCACTGGGATCTCGACTACCTGGCCCGTCAGCATCCAGCGCTGCCCGCCGCCCCGGGCTTCGCCCGCAAGGTCAAGCCGCTCTACCGGCTGGGGGAGCGGGAGATGGCCGCCTACTGCGTGCTCGAGCGGATCGACTACCAGGTGGAGGAGTGCCCCATGGCCGCGGGCAACCGCCACATCGGGTACAAGGAGACGCTCAACGACCTCGAGGCCCGCTCGCCCGGGAGCAAGGCGGCGTTCCTGTTCGGCTTCCTGGAGAAGGCCCACCCGGTGCTCGGCCGGGGCGAGACTGACGACGGCGTCGTGCTGCACCCGTGCCCGAGCTGCGGCGCGCCCACGCCGGGCGAGGTCTGCGCGTTCTGTCGCCTCCGCGCCCGCGCGATCCCGGTGACGGCGTCGTGAACCCCGTGCCGCGCGGTCCGTTCGCCGAGGGTGACAAGGTCCTCCTGCTCGACAGCAAGCGCCGCCGCCATCTCGTGACCCTGAAGCCCGACGGCGAGTTCCACTCCCACGCCGGGGTCCTCAAGCACGCCGACCTGATCGGGGCCGACGAGGGGATCAGCGTGCGCACCACCAAGGGCGCGCGGCTGATCGCGGTGCGGCCCACCCTCGGCGACTTCGTGCTCGAGATGCCGCGCGGGGCGCAGGTGATCTACCCCAAGGACCTCGGGCCGATCCTGATGCACGCCGACGTGTTCCCGGGCGCGCGGGTGCTGGAGTCGGGCGTAGGGTCCGGTGCGCTCACGATGACCTTGCTGCGCGCCCTCGGCCCGCAGGGCCACGTCCTCGGGTACGAGATCCGCGACGACTTCGCCGGCCGCGCCCGCCGCAACGTCGAGGCGTTCCTCGGCCCCGACGTGCCCCTCGACATCGAGGTGCGCGACATCTACGACGGGATCGAGGCGACCGGGCTCGACCGGATCCTCCTCGACCTACCCGAGCCCTGGCGGGTGGTCCCGCACGCCGAGACGGCGCTCGTGCCGGGCGGGATCCTGCTCGCCTACCTACCCACCATCCTCCAGGTGTCGCAGCTGCGCGATGTCATCGCCGAATCGGCCTTCGGCATGGCCCAGACGCTGGAGGTGCTCCAGCGCACGTGGCACGTCGAGGGCCAGTCGGTGCGGCCCGACCATCGCATGGTCGCGCACACGGGGTTCCTCACCTTCGCACGGCTGCTCGCCCCGATCGAGTGACCCCGATCGGGTGAGCTGGTTCGACCTCGCCCTTGCCGCGCTGATCGGCTTGGCCGCATGGGGCGGGTGGCGGCTCGGAGTCGTCCGCGGGATCCTCGCCTGGGCCGGCTTCGTCGTGGGCACGGTCGTGGGCGTGGTGTTCGTCGACGACGTCACCGCGCGCTTCAGCGCGGCCACTCCGCAGACCCGGTTCGTGGCCGCGAGCCTGTTCATGCTGCTCGCGGTCATCGTGTTCCAGTCCCTCGGCGTGGCCCTCGGATCGGTGATCGCGTCGATGCTGCCCCCGGGACGCATGGTGCGCCGGGCCGACCGGATCGGGGGTGCGGTGGTCGGCGCCCTCGCCGTCCTCGCGATCCTCTGGCTCCTCATCCCGGCGCTGGCGAGCACCCCCGGCTGGTCGGCCCGCGCGGTACGCGACTCGTGGATCGCCCGCGAAGTCCAGGCCATGGCCCCCGACCCACCCCCGTCGGTGGCGTCCCTCGGCCGTCTGCTCGGCGAAGCCCCGTTCCCCGAGGTGTTCCGCCGGCTCACCGACCCCGACGCCGGCCCGCCCCCGCTCGACGGGCTCGATCCCGCGGTCGCGGCGGCGGTGAGCGCCGGCGTAGTGCGGGTGGAGGGCCAGGCGTGCAGCTTCCTCGTCGACGGCACGGGTTTCGCGGTGAGCGACTCGTTGCTCGTCACCAACGCGCACGTGGTGGCCGGGCAGCGCACGACCCGGGTGTTCTCGGAGGACGGCCGGCGACGCGACGCGACCGTCGTCGCCTTCGACCCCGGGCGGGACCTCGCGCTGCTGCGGGTCGACGGCGGGCTCAACCCGCTGCCGCTCGGCGAGGCCGCGGTCGACGGCGTGGGCGCGGTGGTCGGCCATCCCGGTGGCGGGCCCCTGCGCGCCGCGCCCGCACGGATCGACCGCATCTCCGACGCCCGCGGCACCGACATCTACCGCACCTCGCCGTCGGACCGCCGCGTCCTCGTCCTCGCCGCGCGGCTCCAGCCCGGCGACTCCGGCGCACCGCTCGTCGATCCGACGGGCACGGTGGTCGGGGTGGCCTTCGCCGTCGACCCCGGCTCCGAGACCACCGCGTACGCGCTCGCACGTGATGAGCTCGACGCGGTGCTCGGCGCGGCTGCCGGTGCGATCGAGCCGGTCCACACCGGTCCCTGCCTGCGCGGCTGAGCCGCCCACGCGCCGCGCCCACCCCATCCGGCCGGAGCCGGACGCGCCACGGCCCGGGCGCCGGGCCCGGGCCGTTCGGATCCGGATCGGAGATCGCGGACCGGAGATCAGGGAGTGCGCCCCCCGTGGGGAGCGACGGTCACTCGACCTCGATGAAGATGCACTCGCCGGGGCATTCCTCGGCCGACTCGATGGTGGCCTCCTCCATGCCGGCGGGCACCTCGGCGAGTCCCTCGGGGCCGCCCGGGTCGGAGAAGACCTTGGACCCCTCCTTGACGTAGGCGAGGCCGTCGTCGAGCAGGGTGAACACGTCGGGCGCGATCTCCTCGCACAGCCCGTCACCAGTGCAGAGGTCCTGGTCGATCCAGACCTTCATGCCGTCTCCTCCGTCGTCGGATCTTCGAGAGATGAGTGATGCCGTTCTCGGCCACGGACCGCCGTCGGCCGCAGGGAACAGGGTAGTCCGGGCCCTGCCATTTCTCAAGCATCCACCGGGTAAATCAAGTGCTGCCGCTTGGCGCGGAGTGGTGGAATGCCCCGTGTAGTGTCCGCGCACGAGGTCGTTCACGGTTCCGCCAAGGGGGCGAGAGGAGGTGCACGGCAGTGGCGCACGACGATGACGAAGCCCGGACCGAGGTGCCCGACGCCGACCTGCGGCTCGCGGTCAAGACGCTCGAGGAGGAGATCGCCGTCCTCCGCCGGCGCCTCCAGGACGCGCCCAAGCGGGTCCGCACCCTCGAGGAGCGCCTGCTCGAGACCAAGGGCCAGCTGGCCCAGGCGGTCTCCCAGAACGAGCGCCTCTCCGCCACCCTCCGCGAGGCCCGCGAGCACATCGCCGCGCTGCGCGAGGAGGTCGAGAAGCTCACCATGCCCCCGTCGGCCTACGGCACCTTCCTCGGCGCCAACGACGACGGCACCGTCGACGTGCTCAGCGCGGGCCGGAAGATGCGGGTCTCGGTGCACCCCGAGGTCGACGTCGAGGGGCTCGAGCGGGGCATGGAGGTCGCGCTCAACGAGTCGCTCAACGTGGTGCTGTCGCGGGGACTCGAGGTCGCCGGCGAGGTCGTGATCCTCAAGGAGCTCCTCGAGGACGGCCTGCGCGCCCTCGTGGTGGGCCGAGCCGACGAGGAGCGGGTCTGCGAGCTCGCCGGTGTGATGGTGGGGGAGAAGATCCGGGCGGGCGACCACCTGCTCGTCGACACCCGCTCCAACCTCATCGTCGAGCGCCTCCCGCGCCCCGAGGTCGAGGAGCTGGTGCTCGAGGAGGTCCCCGACGTCAACTACGACGACATCGGTGGCCTGGACGACCAGATCGACCTCATCAAGGACGCGGTCGAGCTGCCGTACCTCTACGCCGACCTCTTCACCGAGCACCAGCTCGAGCCGCCCAAGGGCATTCTGCTCTACGGGCCGCCGGGCTGCGGCAAGACGCTGATCGCCAAGGCGGTCGCCAACTCGCTCGCCAAGCGCGTGGCCGAGAAGACCGGCAACGCGTCCACCCGGTCGTACTTCCTCAACATCAAGGGCCCCGAGCTGCTCAACAAGTACGTGGGCGAGACCGAGCGCCAGATCCGCCTGATCTTCCAGCGGGCCCGGGAGAAGTCGGAGGAGGGCGTGCCCGTCATCGTCTTCTTCGACGAGATGGACTCGCTGTTCCGCACCCGCGGCACCGGGATCTCGTCCGACATCGAGAGCACGATCGTGCCCCAGCTCCTCGCCGAGATCGACGGCGTGGAGAGCCTGAAGAACGTCATCGTGATCGGTGCGTCCAACCGCGAGGACCTCATCGACCCCGCGATCCTGCGCCCCGGTCGCCTCGACGTGAAGATCAAGATCGAGCGCCCCGACGAGGCGGCCGCCAGGAAGATCTTCTCCTGCTACCTCACGCCGTCGCTGCCGATCGCCGACGCCGAGGCGCAGACGGCGGGGAGTCCGGCCGCCGCGGTGGAGGCGATGATCGACGCCGCCGTCGACCACATGTACTCGGTCGACGAGGGCAACCGGTTCCTCGAGGTCACCTACCAGAACGGCGACAAGGAAGTGCTGTTCTTCAAGGACTTCTCGTCGGGCGCCATGATCGAGAACATCGTGCGCCGCTCGAAGAAGCTGTCGATCAAGCGCCAGATCGAGGGCGGCGCGAAGGGCATCTGCACCGACGACCTCGTGGCCTCCGTGCGCCAGGAGTTCAAGGAGCACGAGGACCTGCCCAACACCACCAACCCCGACGACTGGGCGAAGATCTCGGGCAAGAAGGGCGAGCGCATCGTGTTCGTCCGCACGCTGGTCAACAAGGGCGAGACCGAGACCGGCGGCCGCCAGATCGAGCGGATCACCACCGGCCAGTACCTCTGACCGCCGCGCGCGACGCCCGGAGCCACCCGGGTCAGGGGCCGGTCCGGCCCATCGGGAACCGCCGGTAGGCTCGACCCGTGGCGGTCCCGAAGGTCTGTGGCATCGAGACTGAGTACGGCGTCGTCCTGCGGGGCGCGGCCGATCCCAACCCGGTGCTGGCGTCGTCGATCCTCATCAACTCCTACGTCGAGCAGCGCAAGGTCGGCTGGGACTTCGAGGACGAGAGCCCCGGCAACGACGCCCGCGGGTCGGCCCGCGAGGGGTCGATGCCTCCCGAGGTCGAGACCCATCTCGTCAACACCGTGCTCACCAACGGCGCCCGCTACTACGTGGATCACGCGCACCCCGAGTACTCCACGCCCGAGTGCGTCGACGCGCTCGAGCTGGTGATCGCCGACAAGGCGGGGGAGCGGATCCTGGCCCAGTCGATGCGCGCGTCGGCGCGGCTGCTCGACCCCGGCCAGGAGATCGTCGTCTACAAGAACAACTCCGACGGCAAGGGCAACAGCTACGGCACGCACGAGAACTACCTCGTCGACCGGGCCCTGCCGTTCGCCCACATCGTGCGGGTGATGCTGCCGTGGTTCGTGAGCCGGCAGGTGTTCACCGGCGCCGGCAAGGTCGGCAGCGAGAACGGCGCCGCCGCGGTCGACTACCAGATCAGCCAACGGGCCGACTTCTTCGAGGAGGAGGTCGGCCTCGAGACCACGCTGAAGCGCCCGATCGTCAACACCCGCGACGAGCCCCACGCCGACCCGCAGCTCTACCGGCGCCTGCACGTGATCGCGGGCGACGCCAACCTCTGCGAGGTCGCGACCTTCCTCAAGGTCGGCACCACCGCGATCGTGCTCGCCATGGCCGAGGACGACGCGCTCGGGAAGGACTTCGGGCTCGCGGCGCCCGTCGCGGCGGTCCGCACCGTGTCGCACGACCCCCGGCTGCGCGCCACCATCGAGCGCGCCGACGGCAGCCACTGCACCGCGCTGGAGCTGCAGTGGGAGTTCCTGCGGCTCGCCCGCAAGTACGCCGACGAGACCGGCCTCGCGATGTGCGGGGGCGAGGTCATGGGCGGCCTGGTCCTCGACCGCTGGGAGGCCACCCTCACCGCGCTCGAGACCGAGCCGATGGCGCTCGACGGGCAGCTCGACTGGGTGACCAAGCTGCGCCTGCTCGAGGCCTACGCCACCCGCGACGGCCTCGACTGGGGCGACCCGAAGCTCGCCCTGCTCGACCTCCAGTACCACGACGTGCGGCCCGAGCGCTCGCTCTACGAACGGCTCGTGAAGGCCGGCACCGTCGAGCGGCTGGTGACCGAGGCGGAGGTGCTCGACGCGATCCCCAACCCGCCCGCCGGCACCCGGGCCTACTTCCGGGGGCGCTGCCTCGACCGCTGGCCCGACGCCGTCGTGGCCGCCAACTGGGACAGCATCATCCTCGACGTCGGGGCCGACCCGTTGAAGCGGATCCCCATGATGGAGCCGCTCCGAGGGACGAAGGCGCATGTCGAGGCGCTGTTCGCGCAGGCCCGCACACCCGCCGACCTGGTGTCCCGTCTGAGCTCGTGACCGCGTTCCCCGTCCCCGAAGTGGTAATCATCCCCCTGTCGCGCACCCCCCGCGTGGCACGCTGAGGGAACCCCCCAGGAGGAGTCCCATGCCGGAGCAGCAGCGCAAGCAGCGTCCCGCCCCCAAGGAGCGGGTCGAGGAGGAAGCGTCCGTCGCCGCACCCACCGAGCGCGGCGAGAAGCTGAAGTCGGATCTCGACGACCTCCTCGACGAGATCGACGAGGTCCTCGAGGAAAACGCAGAGGAGTTCGTGAAAGCCTATGTCCAGAAAGGGGGAGAGTGACCTTTTTGTCCGTTTCTTGGATGAAGGGTCACACCCTTGTGGTCTGCTTCGTAGATGAAGCGCTGCAAGAAGTGCGGTGAGACCAAGGGGCTCGACCAGTTCTACCGCGAGAGCGGTTGCCGCGACGGCCTTCGACCGGAGTGCAAGGCCTGCACGGCAGCAGCTCGCAAGCGCTGGTACGAGGGAAACAAGGAACGCGAGATCGCCCGGGTGAAGACCTGGCAGCAGGAGAACGCGGAGCACCTGCGGGCCTACCGGAAGGTCTACGCCAGGAGAAGAAGCCTCAGGAGCGCGACGCGTACCTGCGCCGGAAGTTCGGCATCGGGCTCGACGACTACGACGCCATGCTCGAGGCGCAGGGGGGTGGGTGCGCCATCTGCGGGCGACCCGAGCCCGAGGGCGGGTCGCTGCACGTCGACCACGACCACGAGACCGGTGCGGTCCGGGGGCTCCTGTGCTTCCGGTGCAACGGCGCCCTCGGCAACCTCGACGAGAACGTCGAGCGCCTCGCAGACGCCATCGCCTACCTCGACGCCGCGGCGCCCGACGCCACCGACGTCGGCCTCGCGCGCACCCGGGCGGCGGCACTGATCCCGGCGCGCTGACCCGCCCGGTGCCGCCGGTCGGGGAGCGGGGGAGGGGCCACTAGGCTCCCGACTTCGTGAACGAGAGCCCGCTTCCCTTCTTCGCCACGGGTGACGACCCCGGCGCGTCGTTCGTCGACCTGCTGCGCCGCGTCGCCCCCGACAAGGTGCCCGGGGCCGCCGGCGCCGGCGCCGACGCTCCCTTCGAGGTCACCCACGGCACCACCATCGTGGCCATCCGCTACGAGGGCGGCGTCGTCCTCGCCGGCGACCGCCGGGCCACCGCCGGCACGCTCATCGCCTCCCGCCGCATCGAGAAGGTGTTCCCGGCCGACGACTTCTCCGGCGTCGCGATCGCCGGCGCCGCCGGTCCGGCCGTCGAGCTGGTGAAGCTGTTCCAGGTGCAGCTCGAGCACTACGAGAAGATCGAGGGCGAGCCGCTCAGCCTCGAGGGCAAGGCCAACCAGCTCGCCGGGCTCGTGCGGGCCAACCTCCCGGCCGCCATGCAGGGCTTCGTGGTGGTGCCGCTGTTCGCCGGCTACGACGACCGCCGGGCCCGGGGCCGGGTGTTCTCCTACGACGCCACCGGCGGCAAGTACGAGGAGGCCGACTTCCAGGCCACCGGCTCGGGCGGCATCCACGCCCGGAACTGGATCAAGTCGCAGTGGGAGGAGGGGATGACCCGGGAGGCGGCGGTCGACCTCGCCCTCCGGGCCCTGTTCGCCGCGGCCGACGAGGACTCCGCCACCGGCGGCCCCGACCTCGTCCGCCGGATCTTCCCGGTGGTCGCCACCATCGACACCGAGGGCTACGCGGCCCTGGGCGACGACGAGGTCGGCACCCGCGCCGAGGCGCTGCTCGGCGGTCGCGAGGAGGGAGCGGGCCTGTGAGCATGCCCTTCTACGTCTCGCCCGAGCAGGTGATGAAGGACCGGGCCGACTACGCCCGGAAGGGCATCGCCCGGGGCCGCAGCCTCGTCGCCCTCAGCACCAGCGACGGCATCGTCATCGTGGCGGAGAACCCGTCGCGCACGCTCTACAAGATCAGTGAGATCTACGACCGCATCGCGTTCGCCGGCGTCGGCAAGTACAACGAGTTCGAGATGCTACGCATCGCCGGCGTGCGCCAGGCCGACGTGAAGGGGTACTCGTTCGCCCGCGAGGACGTCAACGCACGGTCGCTCGCCAACGGCTACGCCCAGACGCTGGGCCAGGTCTTCACCCACGAGATGAAGCCCTACGAGGTGGAGATCCTCGTGGCCCAGGTCGGCGAGACCCAGGACACCGACGAGCTGTTCCACATCCTCTACGACGGCACGGTCATGGACGAGCAGGGGTGCACCGTGCTCGGCGGTCAGGCCGAGGCCATCCTCGAGACCGCCCGCGAGCGCTACCGCGCCGACCTCGACCGCGCCGGCGCGATCCGCCTCGGCGCCGAGCTGCTCGCCAACGACGGCGACCCGCTCGCCGCCGGCCAGCTCGAGGTCGCGTTCCTCGACCGCAGCCGCACCCGCCGCGCCTTCCAGCGCGTCCGCGGCGACGACCTCGCCACCATCCTCTCCGACGCGACCGACTGATCCTCGCGCGGCACGAAGTCGAGCAGCGCCGGGCACGCTTCGGCTGATCGCCCGGCCGGCCGTCAGTCGACGACGAAGCGCAGGAGCGGCGCGGCCACTGCGGCGGCGACCAGCACCACGGCCGCGACCCAGGTCCATGACGGCCCCGCGGCGCCCGCGCCGACGGGCTCGGGCAGCGCCATGGCGTCGTCGACCTCCGACGCGATGAGGACCAGCTGGGCGTCGTCGAGCTGGTCCTCGGGCACGTAGAGGTCGACCCGGGCCAGGTCGCCCACGGTGAGGCCGTAAGGGCCGCCGACGGCGCCGCGCAGCGCGACGTCGATGCCCTCGCTCTGCAGTCGGGCCGCGAGGACGTGCGCCGTGAACGCGCCGTGCACCCAGGTGAGCGCGACCATCGGCTCCATCCCGCGATGGTAGGCATCCCCGGGGGACACCGGCGCCGGGACCGACGGACCGACCCCGACTGGTACCCGGGCGTGCCGATCCGCCGGTACGATCGTTCGATGGAGCGGCGGATCTTCGGGCTCGAGAACGAGTACGGGGTCACGTGCACCTTGCGTGGGCAGCGGCGCCTCAGCCCCGACGAGGTGGCCCGCTACCTGTTCCGGCGCGTCGTGTCGTGGGGCCGCTCGAGCAACGTGTTCCTCGAGAACGGCGCCCGGCTGTACCTCGACGTCGGCAGCCACCCCGAGTACGCCACCCCCGAGTGCGACTCCATCTCCGACCTCGTCGTGCACGACAAGGCAGGGGAGCGCATCCTCGAGACCCTCGTGCGCAGCGCGGAGCAGCGCCTTCGCGAGGAGGGGATCCGGGGCGAGGTGTACCTCTTCAAGAACAACACCGACTCCGCCGGCAACTCCTACGGCTGCCACGAGAACTACCTCGTCGAGCGCGACGGCGACTTCAGCCGATTCACCGACGTGCTGATCCCGTTCCTCGTGTCGCGTCAGGTCTACGCCGGCGCCGGCAAGGTCCTGCAGACGGCGCGTGGCGCGATGTACTGCGTGAGCCAGCGGGCCGAGCACATCTGGGAGGGCGTGTCGAGCGCGACCACCCGGTCGCGACCGATCATCAACACGCGCGACGAGCCCCACGCCGACGCCGAGCGCTTCCGGCGCCTGCACGTGATCGTGGGCGACTCCAACATGAGCGAGTACGCCACGTTCCTCAAGACGGGCACCACGTCGATCCTGCTGCGCATGCTCGAGGAGGACCAGTCGCCGTGGCGCGACCTCAGCCTCGAGAACCCGATCCGGGCCATCCGCGAGATCAGCCACGACATGACGTGCCGGCGCAAGGTGCGCCTGGCCAACGGCCGTGAGCTCTCCGCGGTCGAGATCCAGTCGGAGTACCTCGAGCGGGCCCTGAAGTTCGCGAAGAAGCGGGGCCTCGGGCCCGAGGAGCAGCAGGCGCTCGAGATGTGGGAGCACGTGATGACCCACCTCGAGAGCGACCCGCTGAAGCTCGAGACCGAGGTCGACTGGGTGATCAAGTACCACCTGATCGAGGCGTTCCGCGAGCGCCACGACCTCCCGCTCACGCACCCGCGCGTCGCGCTCGTCGATCTCGCCTACCACGACGTCACCCGGCGCCGGTCGCTCTACTACCTCATGGAGCGGCGGGGCCAGGTCGACCGGCTGGTCGACGACGCCGCGATCGAGCAGGCGATGAGCACCCCGCCCCAGACCACCCGGGCCCGCCTGCGCGGCGCGTTCATCAAGCGGGCGAAGGAGCGCAAGCGCGACTACACGGTCGACTGGGTGCACCTCAAGCTCAACGACCAGGCCCAGCGCACCGTGCTGTGCAAGGACCCGTTCAAGGCGCGCGACGAGCGGGTCGAGCGCCTCATCGCGTCGCTGTAGCCCGCGGGCATGCCGTCGTTCCGCACCGGCACGGTGCTCCGCCTGATCGAGGAGCGCACGGGCCTCCAGCGCGCCGAGGTCGACCTCGGCGACGGCCCGGAGAAGGCGTACGTGCTCACCCAGCTCACCGGCCGGGTCGACGTCGGTGATCCCGTCGTGGTCAACACCACCGCGGTGGAGCTCGGGCTCGGCACCGGCGGCTGGCACGTCGTGCACTGGAACCTCGGGCGCGACGAGTGGCACGAGAAGGGTCCGGGCCACATCATCAAGGGCCGGTACACGAGCCTCCAGGCCGACGTCGGCAGCACCGAGGAGCACCTCGAGGCGATGGCGGAGGCCGAGTCGATCGACGGCATGCCGGTGGTGGCGGCTGCGCTCCACAGCCAGGTCCCGGCGGTCGCGACGGCGGTGCGGGCGCGGGCGCCCGACGCCCGGATCGCGTACGTGATGACCGACGGCGCCGGCCTCCCCCTCGCGATGTCCGACCTCGTCGCCAGCCTGCGGGCCAAGGGGCTCATCGACGCCACCGTCACCTACGGGCACGCGTTCGGCGGTGACTACGAGGCGGTGTCGGTGTTCTCCGCGCTCGTGGTCGCCCGCCAGGTCGCCGGAGCCGACGTCGCCATCGTGGCCATGGGCCCGGGCATCGTCGGCACCAACACCCGCCTCGGGTTCAGCGGGCTCGAGGTCGGCCCGGTCCTGGATGCCGCCGTCGGTCTCGGGGGCGTGCCCGTGGCCTGCCTGCGCATCTCCTTCGCCGACCCGCGCCCGCGCCACTACGGCCTCTCACACCACAGCGCGACCGCACTCCGGCTGGCCACCCGCTCGCGGGTGCTGGTGCCGCTGCCGTGTGTGGGCGGCCCCGAGGAGGCTCGCGTGCGCGCCGACCTCGCGCGGGCCGGCATCGCCGACCGTCACGACGTGGTCGACGTCGACCCACCCGACGTGCTCGCCCTGTTCGCCGCCCACGACCTGCACATCGTGTCGATGGGGCGCCCGGCAGCCGACGACCCGGTGATGTTCCAGGCCGCCGCCGCCGCCGGTGCGGTCGCCGCGGCCCACATCCCGTCCCGGGCCGCCCCGTGAGCGCGCGGCTGGAACGGCTCATCAACCTCACGGCCACGTTGCTCGAGACCCGGCGACCGCTCACGCTCGACGAGCTCGCCGACCGCCTGGAGCCGGGATACCCCGACGAGCTCGCGTCCCGCCGGCGCCAGTTCGAGCGCGACAAGGAGACGCTGCGCGAGCTGGGCGTGCCGATCACGGTC
>Ga0194121_10002342_pt1 | contig 30205 bp, 27 predicted proteins | sample TA2MahCa50mmetaG_FD_148609 | JGI IMG/M metagenome (GOLD analysis project Ga0194121, IMG submission 148609) | Freshwater microbial communities from Lake Tanganyika, Tanzania - TA2015020 Mahale Deep Cast 50m | ecosystem: Environmental > Aquatic > Freshwater > Lake | place: Tanzania: Lake...
CGAATCGATCGTCCGCCTGGTCGACCGCGAGCGCGTGACGCACACGTTTTTCGTTCCGACCATGGCCGTGCACCTCACCGAAGCCATGCAACGCCTCGGCACCGCTTGGCCCAGCCTCGAGCTCTGGGTGTCTGCGGCGGCACTGCTCCCCGATGCCGTGCGCGACAAGATCGTTTCAGCGGTGCCCGGCACCGAGCTGTGGAACTGTTATGGCCTGACCGAGGGTGGCACGCTTGCCTACCTGCGCCACGGCGACATCCGCCGCAAGGCCGGAGCCTGCGTCGGCCGGCCGATGACGGGCATGGAACTGCGCGTCGTCGATCCCGAAACCGGACTCGATCGGCCGCCCAACGTGGTCGGCGAGATCATCTGCCGTTCGCCCGAATCGATGAGTGGCTATTGGCGAAATCCGGAGAAGAGCGCCGAGACGATTCGCAACGGGTGGATCTTTTCCGGTGATCTCGGCTACCTCGACGACGAGGGCCTCCTGGTGTTGGCCGGACGGGCCAAGGACATGATCATCACCGGCGGCGAAAACGTCTACGCGATCGACGTCGAGAGCTACCTGTTGGGCTCGGGCCTGGTGCGCGAGATCGCGGTGATCGGGCTCGAACATCCGGTGTGGGGCGAGGCGGTGACGGCGGTCGTCGTGCCGGTCACGCCCGGCGCGAGCGATCTCGACGCCGCCCTCGATCGCTACGCCCGCCAGGGCTTGGCGCGCTACAAGTGCCCCAAACGCTTCGTCGCGGTGCCGGAGTTGCCCAAGAACTCGGTCGGCAAGGTGATGAAGGACGTGCTCAAGAAGAACCACGCGACGCTGTATGCGGGGGACTCGTCCCCCTCTTGATCTCCCCCCGCTAAGCGGGGGGTGGAGCGCCGAAGGCGCGACAGCGAGCGCCGCGAGCGAGGGGGGTCGCGAGCGTGAACTGGTGCAGGAGAGTTACCAGCACGCGACCCCCTCTGTTCGACCGTCGCTTCGCTCCGGTCTCACCGCCTCCCCCGCTTACTCGCGGGGGAGGAACGGTGAGGGCCTATTTTCTCGGGATCATCCGCGCCGTGGCGCTCGCCGTCGCGACCAGTTGCCCCTGACCATCGCTGAGCGTGCCTTCGAGAAACGCGACCGACTTTCCCATGCGGATGACGCGGCCATCGCAGTAGAGCGTGCCCTTCTGCGCCGGACCGATGAAGCTGGTTTTGAGTTCGAGAGTCGGCGCCCACATCGTCAGGTTGGTGTTGGCGAGTGCCGCCATGGCCATCGTCTCGTCCAGCATGGCGCAGACGAAGCCGCCCTGCACCACGCCCGTCGGCGTGATCAGGTCGGGGCCGGCATCGAAAGCCATGCGGACGGTCCCCGCGGCGGCGTCGAGCGCGACGAAGCGGCCGCCGAGCAGGGCGCGAGAGCGCGAGCCGCTGTTGGCCAATTGGTCTCGGATCTCGTCATTGGTCATCGGGAAGGCCCTTCGTAGGTGGGGGGAGTCAGGGGGCGACGTAGCGGGGCGATAAAGATCGCCATCAATGCGAGCCCGATCAAGCTTTCGATGGCGACGATGGCGGTGGCGGCGCGAACTCCGAACTCGTCGGCCAGGAAGCCGATCTGCAGGATGCCGAACGGGCCGGTGCCGACGCCGACGGCGAGCGCGCCCATCGCCCGGCTGCGCATCGCGGGGTCGGAGGTCACCAGCATCAGCGTATTCTGCATGGTCGCGAAACAGGCGAGCCCGACGCCGGCCAGGAACAGGAGCACGACCGACGCCGCGACCCAGGTGGAGAACGCGAACGCGATGACGCTGAAGCACACCCCGACCGAGCCCAGCATGAAGATGAACCCGAAGTGGCGGTGGCGCGTGAAGAGCGCGAGGCCGGCGGCGCCGATCGCTGCGCCGAAGCCCTCCGCCGACTGCAGCATCCCGGTGACCGAAGGCGAAAGCCCGAGTTCCCCTACGGCCATCACGGGAATCATGTACACGTAGGAGAACACCAGCATGTTCATGACGACCGTGCCGCACAGTACACCGACGAGGATCGGCACGCGGCGAACGTAGCGAATGCCGTCGACCGCGTTCTGCAACAGCGACGTGGTCATCGTCGGCGGTGCCGTGCCGCGATGACGCAGTGTCAGAATTGCGAGAAAACCGACGACGTAGAGGCCGAGCCCGATGAGGAAGACGCCCACGATGTCGATGGTTTCGAGCACGATGCCGCCGACCAACGGGCCGACGCCGCGCATCGCCGAGCGGGCCGAGATGTCGAGGCTGACGGCATGGCTGGTGCGATCGGTACCGGCGACGACGCTCAACATCGTCCGACGCAGCGGGAAGTCCGAAGAATAGAATGCGCCGTTCAAGAATGCCCCGACGCCGACGTGCCAGACCTCGAGCTCATCGCTCACGGCGAGCAGGGACAGGATCGCGACGCTCGCCATCATTAAGGCGAGGTAGGCCAGCATCAGGGCGCGGCGGTCGAAGCGCTCGGCCAACGTGCCGTTGATGTTGCCGAGCAGGATCATCGGGAGAACGCGCACGAACCCGAGCATCGCGACGACGAGCGCCGAGCCCGTGAGCTGGAGCGCAAAGACGCTGACGGCCAGGATCTCGAGCCAGCGTACGCCTTCGACGATGCCACCCAGGAGCCAGAGGCGGAGGAAGTCGTGATCGCGCAGCAGCGCCGGGCGCGGAGTCATCGTTCGGCCCGCCGCAATGCCGGAAAGAAGAGCAACACGAGGCCGAGCGCGACGAGCCCCTGGGCGGCGCTCGCCAGGATCGCGACATCCGGCGAAAGGTGCGCGGCGAACTGTCCGAGGTAGAGAATACCGAGTGGGCTGAAGCCGATACATACCGAGAGCGTGCCCATGACCCGGGTCTTCATCTCGGGCGGCGGTGCGGTCAGCGACAGCGTCGACTGCATCGTGGCGTAGCAAGCGATTCCGAGTCCGGCCAGGAACAGAAACACGAAGGACAGCACCGGCGAGTCCGACAACGCGAAACCGGTGACCGCGCCGGTGGCGAGGATCGCGCCGAACAGGAACAGCCGGCGATACCAGGCGGGGGGTGCGGTCATGGCGACGAGCACCGATCCGATGGCGGCGCCCAGGCCTTCGGCCGAGGCGAGCAGGCCGATGGCCGTGGCCGACAGCCCCAGAATGCTCTCACCCACGACCGGGACCAGCGTTTGGTGCGAGAACACCGTCAGGTTCATGATCACGGTCACGATCAGAATGGCGCTCACCACCTGATGGCCGCGAATAAAACGGATGCCTTCCCGCAGGTCGCTGAAGAATCCGGCGGTCGTGCGGGCGATCGCCGCGAACGACCCCTCCAGATTCCAGACCCACCACAGGCAAAGCCCGTAGAGCGCGACACCGACGACGTAGCCGCCGTCGAGGCCGATGGTGTCGAACAGGATTCCACCCGAGATCGGGCCCAGCATGCGGGTCAAAGACCGTGTCGCGAGGTCGAGACCGATCGCGGTCGCCACCCGGGTTGGCCCGGCGACGTCGGCCAGCATCGTTCGGCGGAGCGCAAAATCCGCGGCGAAGAACGTCCCTCCCAGGAAGCCGCCGACCGCGATGTGCCACACCGCGATGGTCCCGGTGGTCGCGAGCACGGCGAGCACGATCGAGGTCGCGAACAACACGATGAGCTGGCCGAGCAACAGCCAGCGGCGATCGAAGCGCGAGGCCAGGACGCCGACGGTTGGGCCGACGAAGATCAGCGGCGCGGCACGAACGAAGTTGATCAGCACCACATCGAAGGCTTCGCCCGTAAGGCGATACACGAAGATGCTGGTCATCAGAATTTCGATCGCCCGAACCGCCTCGGCGACGGCGCTGGTCAACCACAAGCGGCGGAAGTCGGCGCTGCGCAGGAGACTCAGGCGAGACTGCCAGCCCTCGCTCACGATTTGGCCTCGCCGGCCAGGTAGAGGCGCCGGATGGCCGGCGCGAAGTAGGCGAGGAGCGCCATCCCGATCAGGCTTTCGACCGCGACGACGGTGACTGCGGTCGTCGCGCCGAAATGGTCGGCCAGCAACCCGATGTGGAGGGCGCCCAACGGGCCGACGCCGATGCAGGCGGTGAGCGCGCCCATGGCGCGACTGCGCATCTCGGGCGCGGCCACGATCAGCATCACCGTGTTCTGCATCACCGCGAATCCGGACAGGCCGAGGCCGATCAGGAACATGAAGGCGCACGACAACACGAACGAGGAGGAGAGCGAGAACAAGAGCGCCCCGAGGCAGACCAGGATCGATCCGACGAAGAAGATGATGCCGTAGTAGCGGACCCGGGCGGTCATCGCCAACGTGAATGCGCCGACCGCCGAACCGATGCCCTCCAGGGATTGCAGCAGACCGATGGCCGTGGGCGTGAGCTTGAGCACGTCGTGGCCGATCACCGCGACCATGTTCATGTACGAGAACGCCAGCAGATTCATGACCAACGTGCCGACGAGCACGGCGGCGATCAACGGCACCCCGCGCACGTAGCGTAGCCCCTCGGTCGCCGAGGCGAGGAAACCGAGTCCGCTCGTCGCATAGCGTGCCGGACGAAAACGCATGGTCGACATCGCGACCAGGCAGGCCCCGAACACGACCGTCGCCACGGCATACGAACCGCCGATGCCGGTGGTCTCGAGCAGGAAGCCGCCCAGCAATGGACCGGCGCCGAACATGATCTGGCGTGTCGAAGTGTCCAGGCCGAGCACCTTGGCCGTCCGACTCTCGCCGGCGATCTCGCTCATCATCGTGCGACGTAGCGCGAAATCGGACGAAAAGAACATGCCCATGAGGAACGTGCCGAGCATCACCTGCCAGACCGCGATCGAGCCGGTAAGGCCCAGCACGGCGAGCACGGCCGTCGTCGCCATGATCGCGCCGAGGTAGGCGATCGTGAGTGTGCGCCGATCGACGCGTTCGGCGAGGGCACCGATGAACGGTCCAAAGGTCGCCAGCGGAATCGAACGGCTGAACCCGAGGAGCGCAACCATGAGGGCCGATTCGGTCGACTGGTAAACGTACACGGACGCCGCCACCAGATCGGCCCAGCGCAGCACTTCCGTCATGTTCCCGAGGAACATCAGCCGGAGGACACTGCCGTCGCGCAGGACGGAACGGGGTTGTGCCGGGGCGCCGGCCGGCGACCCGGGCGGGGGGCTGGGGATCATCGCGGCGTTAGGCGGGAATCGCCTGGCCGTGAGCCTGGCGAAGCAACGGTTTGATCACCTTGCCGCCGGCCGACCGCGGCAGCCCTTCGACGAACACGACGGAGGCCGGCGCCTTGAAATGGGCGAGCCGATCGCGGCAATGGGCAATGATGGCGGCTTCGGTCAGGCTGCTGCCCGACTTGCGGACGACGACGGCGCGACCGCTTTCGCCCCATCGCGCATGCGGCACGCCGATGACCGCAGCCTCCGCCACCCCTTCTATCTGGTAGATGACGTTCTCGACCTCGGCCGGATACACGTTCTCGCCGCCCGAGATGTACATGTCCTTCCAGCGGTCGACCAGGAAGTAGTACCCATCGCCATCGCGTCGCGCCGCATCGCCCGTCCTCAGCCAATCACCGGTGAACGACTCGGGGTTGAGCGGAGGTTTGTTCCAGTAGCCTGGGATGACGCTCGGGCCGCGCAGCCAGACCTCGCCGACTTCGCCCACCGGCACGTCGCGGCCGTCGCGAGCGACGAGACGGACCTGCGTGTTGAGCACCGTCGTGCCGACCGAGCCCAGGCGCGTGATGGCCTGGTCACGATCGAGCGCCGTCGTCGTCGGGCCGGATTCGGTCAGGCCATAGATGTTCTGCAGCGGCAGTTTCTTCTCGTTCCAGTAGCGTTCGAGCAGCGAACGCGGGCAGGACTCGCCCGAGATCGTCGCGCAGCGAATGCGCGAAAAGTCGGCGGATGCGAACGACGGGTGCTGCATCATCATGTTGTACATGGTGACGGCGCCGTTGATGTGGGTAACGCCGAGCGCCGGATCGGACACGCGGCGCAACACCTCGCCGGCATCGAACGCCCGCATCACTAAGGTCGTCGCGCCGAAATAGAACGCCGGCATCGTGTAGGCGCTGAGCGCCCCGGTGTGAAACAGCGGCCCGAAGATGAGGTTCACCATCGTGGCCGACAGATCCGTGAACGGCATTACGTTGGCGATGTTGAACAGGATCGTGCCGTGGGTGATGACCGCGCCTTTGGGGCGTCCGGTCGTGCCCGAGGTGTACATGACGACCCATGGATCGGCGTGGGTGAGCGCCGGACGTGGGGAGGCCGCGTGTCCCGCCGCCAGGCCGCGTTCGTAGTCGCTGTCGACGGCGCCGTCGCCGAGCCCGAGGCGGTGGCGGACGCCAGCACTTTTGGCGACCGCGGCCACTGCCTCGGCGAACTCCGGCTGGTGCAGCAGCACCGATGGCCGAGCATCACCCAAGATGTATTCGAGTTCCGGCACCGCCAGGCGCCAGTTGAGGGGCAGGTAAAGAGCGCCCAGGCGGGCACAGGCGAACTGGAGTTCGAGGGTGTCGGTCGTGTTGCGTGCGAGCGCTGCGACGCGGTCACCCCGGAGTACGCCGTGCGAGGCCAGGAAACCGGCGGCCCGCTCGACCCGGTCATCGAAGGCCGCGTAGGTGAATCGCCGGCCCGAGTGCAAGTCGACAGCGGCCGTGGCGCTGCCACGGCGGCGCGCATTGAAGGTGACCCAGTCGTAGGCGCGTGCCGTCACAGCCCGAGTTCTTTGGCGATGATATTGCGCTGGATCTCGTTCGAGCCTTCACCGAAGGTGTAGAGGCGGGCGTCGCGCCACAGTCGCTGCATATCGGAGTCGAGCGAATAGCCGGCCGAGGCCATGATCTGCATGCCGTGGTGGGTCACGTATTGCAGCGCCTCGGTGGCGATGACCTTGGCCTGGGCCGCTTCGCGACGGCACGGCAGATCGCGGCTGATGAGTTCGGCCAGGTGATAGGTGGCATAGCGCGCCTGATCGACTCGCATCTGCATGTCGGCCAGGCGATGGGCGATGACTTGGAACTTGCCGATCGGCTGGCCGAACTGAACCCGTTCGCGGGCATGGGCGAGCGACAGATCGACGGCCAATTGCGCCTGTCCGGTTGCACTGGCGGCGAGGCCGGCGCGCGCGTAGTGCAGGGTCGACATCAGGTTGCGAAAGCCGTTGTGGACCTCGCCCATCACCATGTCGTCGGCGACGAGGACCTCGTCGAGGCCGATATCCCAGGACGACAACGTGTTGTTGCCCACCTTGGGCAGTTCGGTCATGTGCACGCCCTTGGCCTTGGGCGGAATGAGCAACATGGTCACGCCACGATGGCCCTTGGCGTCGGGATCGGTGCGGCAGGGTGTAACCATGAAGTCGGAGTGGCCGGCGTTGGACGACCAGATTTTTCGCCCCGACACGAGCCAGCCGCCGTCCGTGCGCCGCGCCCGGGTGCGAATCCCGGCGGCATCGCTGCCCGCCGTCGGCTCGGTGAGCGCCAGCGCGAACTTGAGCCGGCCCTGGATCAACGCGGGCAGGTAGGCGCGCCGTTGCGCCTCCGAGCCGTAGCTCATGAGCGACATGCCGCCGAAGCACACGGTCATGTCATAGAGGGTGCCCAACATCGCGCCGAGGTAGCCAAGACGTTCCTCCACCCGACACACAATCGTCCACGGCAACTCGGCCCCGCCATAGGTACGCGGAAACGGGAGCGCGAGCAGGCCGGTATCGCCCAGCAGCGGCAGAAGATCGAATGGCGCCCGGTGGTCCCGATCGCGCCGCCGAACGTCTTCGGGCGGCAAGTGGCGCGCCATGAAGCGGTCGACCGTGTCGAGCATCATGCGAAGTTCGTCGCTGTCGTCGTGGCGGAAAGGAACGGGCATGGGAGACACCAGGGGAGCTGGAACTCAAGTATGGCTGGGCCTCGGCGTCCCCTCAACGGCCGGATGCGGCGCTGCGACACCGTCGGCGGGCGAGTGCCTAGGCGGGAATCGGCTGGCCGTGGGCCTGTCGCAGCAGCGGTTTGATCACCTTGCCGCCGGCCGAGCGCGGCAAGACCTCGACGAAGACGACCGAGGCGGGCGCTTTGAAGTGCGCCAGGCGTGAGCGACAGTGTGCGATGACGGCGGCCTCGGTCAGTTGGCTTCCCGGCTTGCGCACGACGATGGCGCGGCCGCTTTCGCCCCAGCGCGCATGGGGCACGCCGATGACCGCGGCCTCCGCCACCCCCTCCATCTGGTAGATGACGTTCTCGACTTCGGCCGGATACACGTTCTCGGCGCCCGAGATGTACATGTCCTTCCAACGATCGACGAGGACGTAGTATCCCTCGGCATCGCGCCGCGCGGCGTCGCCCGTCATCAGCCACTCGCCGCTGAAGGACTCGGGATTGAGGGGCGGCCTGTTCCAGTACCCGGGCGTGACGCTCGGGCCGCGAATCCAGACCTCGCCCACCTCGCCAATAGCGACGTCGCGCCCATCGCGATCGACCAAACGGATTTCGGTGTTGGGCACCGGCGTGCCGACGGAACCGAGGCGGGCGACCGCCTGGTCGCGGTCGAGCGCCGTCGTCACCGGGCCCGATTCCGTCAGTCCATACGTGTTCTGCAAGGGCAGCTTCTTTTCGTTCCAGTAGCGCTCGAGCAGGCTCTTGGGACAGGACTCGCCGCCCACCGTGGCGCAGCGCAACCGCGAGAAGTCGGCGGTTGCGAACGACGGATGCCGCATCATCGTGTTGTACATGGTGACGGCGCCATTAACGTGCGTGATGCCGAGCGCCGGATCGGAGATGCGCTCGAGCACGTCGCCCGCCTCGAAGGCGCGCATGATCAGCGTCGTGCCGCCGAAATAGAACGCCGGCATCGTGTAGGCGCTGAGCGCTCCGGTGTGGAACTGCGGACTGAAGACGAGCGTCACCATCGTACCCGACAGGGCCGTGAACGGCGCGATGTTCATGATGTTGAAGAAGATGGTGCCGTGCGTGATGATCGCGCCCTTGGGGCGACCGGTGGTGCCCGAGGTGTACATGATGACCCAGGGCGTGCCGTGGTCGAGCGCCGGCCGGGGTGGCGCCGGCAATCGCGCGGCGAGCCCGCGCTCGTAGTCGCTGTCGGGCGCGCCATCGTTCAGCGTCAGCCGGCGGGCGATACCAGCGCTTGTGGCGATGGCCGCCGCCGCCTCGGCGAATTCGCCTTGGTGCAGCAAGACCTTCGGCTTGGCGTCGCCGACGATGTACTCGAGCTCCGGCACCGCCAGGCGCCAGTTGAGCGGCAGATGAATGGCCCCCAAACGCGCGCAGGCGAACTGGATCTCGATCGCATCGGTGGTGTTGCGCGCGAGCGAAGCGACGCGATCTCCCTTGAGCACGCCGAGTGAGGCGAGGAGGCCGGCCGCTCGTTCGACGCGATCGTCGATCGCGGTGTACGTCAGCCGTCGTCCGGTGTGGAGATCGATCGCCGCCAGCGCCGGGCCGCGACGGCGGGCGTTGAAGGCGATCCAGTCATAGACGCGGGGAAACACGGGGGAGCTCTCGTTGCGGACGTGGCGGCGAGTATGGCGGCCCGGCGCGCCTCGCTCAACGGCCGCCGGCCGCTTGTGACATTGCGGCCGGGGTCAGCCGCGCAGGGTCTCCTGGAGGGGTAGGGCGGTGGTGTATTTCATCTGCTCCATGGCAAAGGACGAACTCACGTCGGACAGCGGGATTCGCGCGATCAGCCGCTTGTAGAAGTCGTCGTAGGCCTTGATGTCGGCGACCACGACGCGCATCAGATAGTCGACCTCGCCGCTCATGCGGTAGAGCTCGACGATCTCGGGGAACGCTTGGGCGGCCTCGGCGAACTTCTTGAGCCAGGACGTGGTGTGCTCGCTGGTTCGAATGGCAACGAACACGGTGACGCCGAGGTTCATCTTCTCGGCATCGAGCAGGGCCACGCGTTTCCGAATGACTCCGGCCGCTTCGAGTTTCTGAATGCGCCGCCAACAGGGCGTTGCCGACAACCCGACCCGTCGGGCGATGGTTGTGAGCGCGGTGGCGGAGTCCTCCTGGAGGACCGCGAGAATCCGCCGATCGAAGGCATCCATGGAAACAACTTTCCTCAGTTGGGCTTTCTCGGAAAAATATCCTACGAGGCGCCGGTCCTTTCCAGGTGTTGTTAGGATATTTTTCTCCGGGCGCCTCGGCAGCGGCACCGTGTCTGGACAGCCCTGGGCGCCGGCCGTGCTATCAAGGCTCGGCATCGCACAGGACGCCATGGACGCATCGGCCGAACTCCGCACCGAGTTTCTCACCCACTTCGTCATCGAGGCGGCACCGGGGCTCGAAATTGGCAAGACGCCGCGTGGCTGGCGTCGCGTCGATCGGGTGACCAAGGGCACGTTCGATGGCCCCCGGTTTTCCGGCACGATCGTGACCGCGACCGACCCGGTCTTGGTGCTGCGCGACGATACGGCGCGGCTCGACGTTCGCATGGTGCTCGAAACCCAGGACGGCGCGCTGGTGCAGATGACCTACGATGGCATCGTTGCCGGCCCACGCGAGGTCATGAACCGCATTGGAAGGCGCGAAGACGTCGACCCCTCGGAGTACTACCTGCGTACTGCGGTGTGGTTCGAGACGGGGGACGAGCGTTACGGCTGGCTCAACACGATCCTGGCGATTGCGACTGGCCGGCTGCTGGTGTTTCCCAATCGCGCCTTCGGCGATCACTACAACATCTACCGCGTTCTCTGAACCACATGGCTAGTCCCGAACCGACGCATTTCGTCCGTCGTCGGCTGTTCGATACCTCGTTCGTTCTGTTTCTGGCGCTCGCGGCCGGCAGCGGTGCCGCCGTCTGGTGGCTCAAGGGGGAAGAGGTGTTCTGGCGTTCGCTCGAAGGCGACGCCACCCTGTTCGCTCGCATCCTGCCGCAGATGATCGGCGGGCTCCTGGTCGGGGGCTTCGTCCAGGTCCTCGTCCCGAGGGATCTGGTGTCGCGCTGGCTCGGACGAGAAAGCGGATTTCGCGGCATCGCGATCGCGACGCTCGCGGGTGCCATCACGCCCGGCGGCCCGATCATTTCGTTCCCGCTGGTCGTCGCCCTGGGCGCCGCCGGCGCCGATATCGGCGCGCTGGTGGCCTACGTCACGGCGTGGTCGGCGATCGGCCTCAACCGCATCATTATCTGGGAACTGCCGTTCATGGGTAGCGAGTTCGCGCTGTGGCGGTTCCTGGTGTCGCTGCCGCTGCCGGTCGTAGCGGCCTTGATCGTGCGACGCTTGCCGGTGTTCGACTTTGCGACGGCGCCGGGCGCGGGCCGCCGACGAGCCGGGGGCGAGTGATGGAATCGCTGATCTTCGTCTGGAGCGTGGCGATCGTGCTCGGTTTCATCACCTGGCGACGCTCGACGTTCCGGTTCCGCGAAGCGACGCTCGGCTATGCCTGGCAACAGGCGTTCGTCGTCCTGCCACGCATGCCGATCGCGCTCGTCGCCGCAGGCTTCATCACCGAACTTCTGCCGCAGGAGACGATCTCGGGCATGATCGGGGCCGATTCGGGCTGGACCGGGGTCCTGATCGCCACGGCGCTAGGGGCGATCATTCCCTCGGGTCCAATCATCTCGTTTCCGATCGCCATCGCGCTCTACGATCTCGGCGCTGGCCTGCCGCAGCTCGTCGCTTTCCTCACGGCCTGGTCGGTGTTTGCCGTGCACCGCCTGCTGATGTGGGAGGTGCCGCTGATGGGTTGGGGGTTCTGCTGGCGGCGCCTGGCCTCATCGCTTCCGTTGCCGTTCATCGCGGCCGGCCTGGCCGCCCTCGTGGCGGCCGTCCGATGAGCGCTCGCGCCGGCCGGCCCCGCGGAATTCCGTGGGGGACTCGTTGCGTAGGTGCGCTTGGTTGGCGCATGGACTGTTCGGCGATATACGTCGAGGATGAAAAACGGACCGAAATCGACGCCGGCAACCACCCTGTCGAATAAGCCGAGAATTCGTTCGGACGGATCGGAGGTTTGGCGAGAGGACCGAGGCGGTCGATTGGTTACCACCGGTAGGTCGGCCAAAACGATGGATCGAGCCATCAAGAAGTACGAGCGCGCGCTGGAGCGGCTTGCCAAACTCTAGGCGTCACTACCAGTGACGCTCGCTGACGTGCTCAGCGAGCCGGGCGATGACGACATCGAACAAGCGGTGCAATGGATGATTATTGCCGTTGTCACTCACCGAATGGATTTCGATTCCCTCGTGGCGTGATTCAAAGCGCGAACTGTCCGCGTTTGAGTACAGCTACCCCGACTTCGGCAGATAGGCCCACGGGCGCTTGGCCTGATCCTTGGTGCGCCAGGCGGTGATCTCGTCCCACATCAGAAGCGTCTCGCCGATCGGATCGAGGCCTTTGAGGAGGGCCTGACGACGCTGTTCATCGATGGTGAAACCGATCGCCGATCCGTCGGGCGCGGTGATCGTCTTCTGGCGGAGATCGACGGTCATCGTGCGGTTGCCGGTACCGGCTTCGACCTGGGCCGCGAGTTTCCCGACCGTGGCCGCGTCGAGCGCGATCGGCAGCACGAAGTTCTTGAAGCAGTTGTTGAAGAAGATCTCGCCGAACGACGGCGCGATCACACAGCGAATCCCGAATCCCTTGAGCGCCCAGGGGGCGTGTTCGCGGGACGAGCCGCAGCCCATGTTTTCCCCGGCGAGCAGAATCTGCGCGCCCTTGTACTCCGGGCGATTCAGGACGAAATCGGGCCGGGGCTTGCCGGCGTCGTCGAAGCGCCAGTCGGCGAACAGAAACTGCCCGAATCCCGCTTTGCCTTGCGAAGACGAGCGCGTGAGGTAGCGCGAGGGCAGGATCGCGTCGGTGTCGATGTTGGCCCGCATCAGCGGTGCAGCCTTGCCGGTCAAGACGTCGAAGTTGTCCATGGCATTCTCCTCAGACGGCCAGCTTGCGGACGTCGGTGATGCGTCCGGTGACCGCGGCGGCGGCCACCATCTCGGGGCTGGCGAGGTGTGTGCGCACGCCCACGCCTTGGCGGTTCTCGAAGTTGCGGTTGGTCGAGGAGATCGAGCGTTGACCCGGGCCGAACTTGTCGCCGCCGAGCGCGACACACATCGAGCAACCGGGCTCGCGCCACTCGAAGCCCGCATCACGGAAGACCCGATCGATTCCTTCGGCCTCGGCGTCGCGTTTCACCTGGCCGGAACCCGGCACGCACCATGCGGTGACGCCCTTGGCCACCTTGCGGCCTTTGAGAATTTGCGCGGCACGACGCAGGTCCGAGAGGCGCGAATTGGTGCACGAGCCGATGAAGGCAACATCGATCGGCGTGCCGTCGATCGGCGCACCCGGGGCGAGGCCGGCGTACTTGAGCGCGCGTTCGAGGTAGCCGCGCTGCTCGGCGTTCGGCGCCTTGGCCGGGTCGGGCACGCGGCCGGAGACCCCGATCACGTCCTGCGGGCTCGTGCCCCAGGTGATCTGTGGCTCGATCTTGCCGGCATCGAGCGTCACCTCGCGGTCGAACGCAGCGCCGGGATCGGAGGGAAGCGTGCGCCAATAGCGGACGCCCTGGTCGAACAGAGCCCCCTTGGGCGCGAACGGCCGTCCGGCGATGTACTCGAAGGTCGTGTCGTCCGCCGCCACCATGCCGAAGCGCGCGGCCATCTCGATCGCCATGTTGCAGACCGTGAGACGGCCCTCGACCGGGAGGGCGCGGATCGCCTCGCCGGCGAACTCGACGCAGTAGCCGTTGCCGGCCTTGGCGCCCAACTGGCCGATGGCATACAGGATCATGTCCTTGGGCGTGACGCCCTTGGCGACGCGCCCCTCGAACAGGATCCGCAGCGCCTTGGGCTTCTCGACCAGGAGCGTCTGGGTCGCGAGCACGTGCTCGATCTCGGTGACGCCCGCCCCCCAGCACAGGGCGCCCATGCCGCCCACGGTCGTCGTGTGCGAATCCCCACAGACGAGCGTCAACCCGGGGAGCGCAATGCCGAGTTCGGGCGTGATGACGTGAACGATCCCCTGGCGCACGTCGCCGAGGTCGAACAGGTGGACGCCGTATTCCTTGGATTTTCGGCGCAGGCCCTGGACTCCGTCCTTGCCGCCGGGAATCTTGGTTTCGTCGCCCCGCCCGGGATCGGTGTCGATCCCGTGGTCCATCGTCGCAAAGTTGAGTTCCGGGAACGGCATGCGCCGCTTGAGCTTGTCGAGCGGCTCGAACACGAGCGAACCGACCAGGTCGTGGTTGACGTTGCGATCGATGTGCAGGAGCGCGTAGCCGTTCCCGAGATCGCGGATCACGTGCTCACGCCAGATTTTTTCGAACAGCGAAAGGGCCATGAAAACTCCTAGTGGTCGCGCAGGATCATGCCGAGCCGGGGGATTTTGTCATCGAATCCCGAATCGCGCAGGGCATGCCAGAACAGCACCGTGTTGACGTGCAACACCGGTACTCCGAAGCGGCGCTCGGCATCGTCGGCCAGATGCATCATCAGGAAGTTGGAGCCGGTGGCAAGGATGACGTCGGGCTTGGTGCTGGCAAGCTCGCCCAAAGCCGCGAAAATCCGATATTCCGCGAGATCGACGATCTCGAAGGCCGAGTTGCAGTTCATGCCGCGGCCGGCGGTGACGCGATAGCCGCATTCCTGCCACAAGCCGCCCGACACGACGCCGCTGTCGGGGAGGCGTGGCGTGAGCACGGCGAGCGATCGCGCCCCGAGCACCTCGAGGGCGTGGAGAAAGGCACGGGCGGAGGTGGCGACGCCGACCCCGGCGAGGCGATCGTAACGCGCACCCATCGCCTCGTGTTCGGCCCGGGTGAACGAAAACCCGCCCTCGCCGATGATGATGTAGTCGGGCTTGCAGGCCAGCAACTGTTCGATCGCCGCCGGCTCGGAGTCAAGAATGCTCTGCGCCATCGCTTTCTGGGCGCGATCATCGGTCCAGCGCGGCAGCGGCGGGGTCCAGGTGGCCCGCGCCGTGTTGATCGTGATCCCCGGGGGCGCGGTGCGATGAAGTTCGGTCTCGCACACCGTGTTACGTGCGGGAACCACGAGACCCCACTTGGCGCGATAGCCGAGCTTGTCGGGCATCGCTTAGGGGCGGTTGATGAGCGCGAAGGCGACGTGCGCGCCGTGGCCCTTACGAATCGCCAGGTTGACCCACAGCATCGCCATCGGTTCGAGGAAGCGCGATGCCGTCAGGTCGCCCGCGTCCGCCGCGGCGAAGCCCAAATCGGCGACGAGGGTCATCACGGTCGTTTTGTTTGACCCGTCGGCGCCGGCCACGAACATCGCGGGCTTGCCCTCCGCATAGGCCGGATCCGCCATGGTGTAGAAGCTGCAGCAGTTGAACGCCTTGTAGACATTGGCGCCTGTCGCCCACGCCGCCACCTGTTCAGCGCCCGACGTGGTGTGGCCGAGCAACAGGTGAGGGGTCGTGGGCTTGTTCGGGTTGGTGCAATCGATGACGATCTTCCCCGTGAGGTCCCCGGCGCCCCTGATGGCGTTCTCGGTTTCGGCCCACGGCGTGGCGAGTACGACGATCTCGGCGGTGCGTGCCGCCTCGGCGACCGAGGTCGCGCGCGCTTCGCCCAACGTGGTCGCGACCACCGCCTTCACTTTGTCGGCGGACGGGTTACGTACGCCATAGGTCACCTGGTGGCCCTGGGCGCCGAACCGCCGGCCCAACGCGCCGCCCACCATGCCGGATCCGAACACTGCGATGCGCATCCTGTTGTCCTTTCCCTGCTCAGTAGAATCCACTGGCCGGAACATCGATGATGCGTCCGACCTTGGCGAGTGCGGCCAATACCTGCGGGTGACGGCGCAGCGCGTTCCAGCCCGCCTCGACCGCCTTTGCGGCCGGTCCTTGAGCGGGGCGACGCGCGGTGTAGCGCTGCAGACGGAGGATCATCGAATCGACGTGTTGCGGATTGGTGAGCATGGTGGCGACGATCCGGGCGGCGTCCTCGGCGCGGCCAACGAGGAACAGGGCCTCGATCGTCGCATTCGGATCGTCGTCGATATTCTTTTCCAATTGCGCGAGGACGCGGCTCACGTCGGCGGTACGGCCCGCTCCCCAATGGGCGGCAAACGCGGCGCTGTCTGCTTGCATGTTGCCGAACGCCGATGCGCCGACGCGCTTGGCACGCTGGGCAAGGTCGATCGCCTCCTGATATTTACCGGCGTCTTCGGCCAGGAATGCGGCGCCATTGATGATGATGTTGACGACGGTTGGGTCTTGGTCCCCCAGGCGTTCGATGCCGCGACGGTAAGCCCCTTCGGCTAGCGCAAAATCGCCCTTGAACTTCGCCGAGCGCGCGATCTCATCGCGAATCCAGACCTCGTAGGCCTTGCGGTCCGTGAATCGTGCCAAGTCGGAGGCGAGAGTGCGCTCGCCGAGGGCGATCGCGTCGTCGCTGCGGCCGACGCGTCGTAGGGCTTCCATCTGCGCCACGACCTTCTGAAGCTTGTTGGGGTCGGCGACGGTGTCACGTTCGGCGTCGCCCAAATCGCGCGCCAGCATTGCCGGGATATCGGTGGCGGCGAGGAAACCCGGGTCGTTCCACACGCGCTCGAACCCACGGTCGGCGCGCGTCAGGTTCGCTGCATAAAGGTTGTCGACCTTGCGCACGAGACCGACCGCGATGGCCGGCAGGCCGAGGGCGGCGTTGCTCCTGGCGCGCGCGAGTTCGATCGGCTTTGCGTCCGGATTCGCCTGAGCATAACGCTGCAGCAGGGTGTCGGCCTCGCGCCAGCGCCCGTTCATTTGGTCATGGCGGGCGAGGGTCACCACATTGAACATGATGCTGCTCGCGTCGTCGCCAGCGCGATCGAGAAAAGGGCCAACATTCTTGCGTGCTTCATCGTAACGGCCGAGTTTGAGGCCGATCTGAACGAGCTTCTGAAAGGAGAAGGAATCGACAGGCCAGTATTCGGCGCACGCGCGAAAGTCGTCATAGGCTTTGGCGTCGTCCTCGGCACGCTCGTAGGCGAGGCCACGATTGCAATGGGCCTTGCCGAGATTTTCCCCGGTCAGCTCCCCCGATCGGATGACGCGCGTGAACAACCCGATCGCGGCGTCGTAGCGTTTCTCGTCGAGGGCCTTGCGGCCGGCATTGAAGTCCGCGAGCGCGTCGGCCGAAGCCGTCAGTGGCATCGCGGTGAACAGACCAAGCACCAGAACCGTGACAACGACGGGGACGGCTTTCATCGGTGGCTCCTGAAGACGATGGCGAAGTCTACTCTCTCCAACGGGCCGCCAGGCACCTTGTTGCGACCGCGTCCGCGAACTACCGTCGCCGCACACAGGAGGAATTCATGGAAAAAATCGCCGTTGTCGGCGCCGGGATGGTCGGGCGCGCCTGGGCCATCGTTTTCGCGCGCGCGGGCCGTTCGGTCTCGCTCTACGACAACAACCCGCGCGCCCTCGAGGATGCACTCATGAAGATTGCGCTCGGCGTTCAGGACCTGAAGGCCGAAGGGTTGATTGCCGAAGAACCGATGGCCGTGATCGACCGGGTGGAGGCGAGCACGAGCCTCAAGGGGGTGCTCGCCGATGCCGCCTACGTCCAGGAGAACACGCCCGAGAACCTCGAAACCAAACGTGCGGTGTTTGCCGAACTCGACCGCCTCACGCCGTCCGAGGCGCCGATCGGTTCCTCGACCTCCGGCATTCGCGCATCCCAGTTCAGCGATGGCCTGCCCGGACGTCACCGCTGCCTGGTTGCCCATCCGGTGAACCCGCCATCCGTCGTGCCGCTCGTCGAACTGGCGCCGGCGCCGTGGACAGCAACGGCCGTGGTCGAGCGGACGCGGGCGCTGATGGTCGCGGTCGGGCAGGAGCCGATCACGGTGCGCAAAGAGATCGACGGCTTCATTTTGAATCGGCTGCAGGGCGCTCTGCTCAACGAGGCCCTGCGGCTGGTGGCCGATGGCTACGTCTCGACCGAGGATCTCGACAAGACGGTGAAGCATGGCCTCGGCCTGCGCTGGAGTTTCATGGGGCCGATGGAGACCATCGACCTCAACGCCCCGGGCGGCGTTCCCGACTATTCAGGACGCTATGGTCCGATTTACTACCAGGTGGGTCGGGACTTCGTGCCGCGCCCGTGGAACGAAACGCTGTTCGGCCAGGCGGCGCGCGATCGCCGGGCGACGCTGCCGATGGAGCAGCATGCGGCGCGCCAGGCTTGGCGCGATCGGCGCCTCATGGCGCTGGCCCGCCACAAGAAGGAGATGGATGAGAAAGTTGGCAAGTAACGGCTACTGGCACGATAGATTCCTCTGGCAAGTCTGGTCATATTGGCATATGATCGCGTCGTGCCAAAAATGAAGGCATATGCCAAAATCGGTTCGCACGGGCGTCTGGTCATTCCGGCTGAGCTTCGAGCGGCCGTCGGCCTGAAAGAGGGCGATCAGGTGCTGATCGAAATACGGGACGGCGACCTCCGGATTCGCAACTACGAAAGAACCGTCCGCTGGGTTCAGGAGACCGTCGCCAAGTACGTGCCCCGCGACGTCAGCCTCGTGGACGAATTGATTGCCGAGCGTCGCGAAGAGGCCAAGCGCGAAGACGGTGAGTAGCGTCGTCCTCGATACATCGGCGCTCCTCGCGTTGGTTCACGGCGAATCCGGCGCGGAGCGTGTGCAGAGCGTCTGCCGCGGTGCTTCGATTTCGACCGTGAACCTCGCTGAGGCCCTCGCCAAAATGCAGGGTCGGGGCATCGACCGCCGGCTTGCCGTCGAGTTGCTCGATGCGCTCGAAATGACGGTCTGCGATTTCGATCGGGATCAGGCGATCAGCGCCGCGTCTTTCAGAAATGCGACGAAGGCAAAAGGGCTGTCGCTCGGTGACCGCTGCTGCCTGGCCCTCGCCCTCAGCAGGCGTTTACCTGCACTGACTGCCGACCGGACGTGGAGGCATGTCGAGGTCGGAGTCGAGATCGAACTCATTCGATAGGGCGCGGGTGTTGGTCACGTACCGAGTGGTCGGCCGCCGTCGACGGGGATGACGGCGCCGGTCGTGTCCGGGAGCATCACAGCCGCGAGCACGGTCGCGCCCACGTCCTCGGGCGTCGCTAGGCGTTTGAGCGGCGTCGCCTCGATCTGACGCTGGCGCACGGCCGGATCCCAGCCGCGCGTGAATTCGGTATCGACCAGACCCGGTGCGACGGCGAGGACGCGGATCGACGGCGCCAAGGCACGGGCGAGCGACATCGTCATCGTTTCGAGCGCGGCCTTGGAGGCGCAATAGGCGACGTTCGATCCATAGGCGACCTTGGCGGCGACCGAGGAGATGTTCACGATGGCCCCGCCGCCCGAGTCGTCGATCAGGCGCCGGAAGGCGCGGATCGTCGCGAAGGCGCCACGCACGTTGGTTGCCATGATGCGATCGAACGTGGCGTCATCGAGGCCGTCGAGATCGCCGTGCGGCACGACCTTGGACGTGCCCGCGTTGTTGACGAGCACGTCGAGCCGTCCTTCGATCGCGCGGACGCCCTCGGCGATCGTGGCGAGCGCGCCCGAATCGGTGACCGAGGCCTGAACGACGCGATGACCGGGGCCGGGGAGCGTGATGCGAACCGCCTCGGCGGCGGCCGCGCTATCGCGATGGACGAGCACGATTCGCGCGCCCGCCTCGGCGAGGGCGCGGGCCGTCGCCGCGCCGATGCCCCGGCTCGCGCCCGTGACCAGGGCCACCTTTCCCTCGAGCATCGCCACGACTCAGCGCGTACGCAGCACGGTGAGGTGATCGGTTCCGGACTCGGGCAACCACACCTCTCCGGGCCGACCGAGCATCTGGCGCACGTTGGCCGAGCGCCGTGCGTTGGGGAAACTCGCGAACGTTTCGGCCCTCGGGTCGAAACGCACCATGGCGTTGGCGTCCCATTCGGACAGCCACACCATGTCGTCTGGATCGACATAGACGGCGTAGGTACGCGGCGACTGGCCCGGGAGTTTCCAGAAACGCCAAGTCTGGGCCTTGGTGTCGTAGACCGAGACTTGACCGGAGTTCCACTCGCTCACCCAGACGCGGCTCTGGGAATCCGACCACACTCGCCGCGCTCCTTGATTGCGCGTCGGTGGTTCGACGATCGTCGTCGCCCCCGTCACGACGTCGATCCGCGCGATGTGCGAGCCGGCGAGCGAGGCGTAGAACACCTGGCCGTCCGGTGTGGTGGCGATCCCGTAGGGGCCGCGGCCGCGCTCGGACTTCCACACCTTGACGTCGCCCGACTTGGGATCGGTCTTGCCGTAGTAGCCGGACTGGCCGGTGAACCACAGGACGCCGTTGGCGTCGAACGTGGCCGTGTTGAGATTGGCGTAGTCGCTGATCGGCAAGGGAAAGCGCCGGACCTCGAACGTGCTCGGATCGACGCGGACGATGGCGTTGAGCCCGCTGTCGGTGATCCACGGGGCTTCGTCGGGCCCGATGATGACACCGTGGGGCGAGGAGCCCTGGCCCAGCGAAATCTGTTTGACGTCCCTGGTGCGCGGGTCGAAGCGTCCGAGGGCGCCCTGGCGCTGAGCCGTGTACCACACGATGCCGTCGCGCCCCACGGCCACGTCGTGTGGCGCCGCGCCCGACGGCAGCGCAAAACTTTCACTGCGAACCTGGGCGTTCACCGGTCCCGTCGCGAGAACCGCGAGCAAGGTCAGCACAAGCACACGAAGGGCCATGACCGATCTCCCGTTGCCAGCGAAGGCGTCGATCCTAGGCCGCAGGACCGCGCGCGGGTAGCAAAACTGCGTGTTCAGGAGACGACGCGCAACGGTGCCCGCCGGATCATGAACAGGGCGGGAATCATCGCAGCGACGGACACGATCGCGATGAGCAGGAAACCCTCGCGATAGCTCATGATGTTGGCCTGAATGTCGATCATGTTGGTCAGGAACCCGATGGCGTTCGGCTGGATGAGCGACTCAGGTGTGCCCAATTGACGGAACAGCAGTTGCAGTTGCCGCAGCGCCTCGAGTGTGGCCGAGTTGGCGCCGCTCTGGGTGGCGCTGTACTGCACGTCGTAGAACGCATGGTTGGCGATCAACGCGGTGGCCAGGATGTTGACACCGAACGCACCGCCCAGTTGTCGGGCGAAGTTGATGATGCCCGAGCCTTGAGCGATTTCCTCCGGTGGTAGGGCGCGCAACGAGCCGGTCCCGAGAGCGGGAAAGATGAACGCGAATCCCATGCGCCCCAGGATCGTCCACAACACCAACGTCCAGAAGCTCGTACCTGTGTCGATCTTGACAAGGAGAAACGACGACACGGCCAGGCAGAGTAGGCCGATGAGAATCGGATACTGCGGTCGGACCCGATCGCTCAGCCACCCCGACAAGGGGAACAGGACGCCGATGATGAGGCCGCCGGGCAGCATCAGGAGGCCTGACAGAGTCGCGTTGTAGCCCTGCACGGTCTGCACGAACAACGGGACGAGATAGGTGGTGGCAAACAACGACGCGCCGATCACGAACGACACGGCGGCCGCGGCCGTGAACGCCGGATGGCGAAACACCCGCAGGTTGACCAGGGGCTCGCGCACCAGCAGTTGCCAGATCAGGAAGGCGAGGAACGCGCCGCCACCAACCGAGAAGTCGACCAATACGCCATCGTCGGCCCATCCGTGACGTTGACCGTCGGTGAGCGCGATCAACAGGAAGGCGACGGCGATCGTGAGCAGGATCGCGCCCAACCAATCGAAGCGCCGAACGTGGCCGGGAATACGACTGGGGATGAACGCGATCGCCGCGAGCACACCGGCGAAATCGAATGGGGTTCCCATGAAAAACACGAAACGCCAACCCATCTCGTCCATCAGAACGCCTGCGAGCGCGGGCCCGAGGGACGGCGCCAGGATGGTGCCGATGCCGAACAGGCCCATGGCGCTACCGCGCTGGTGCGGCGGGAACACCTGGAAGACGACAAGCATCGACAAGGGCTGGATGACCCCAGAGGCCGCGCCTTGCAGCACCCGGCCGAGGATCAAAAGGTCGATGTTGGGGGCCAGCCCACCCAGGAACGAACCCACTTCGAATACGATCATCGCGCCAACGAACGTGGCGCGAAACCCGAAGCGATCGACGAGCCAGGCAGCGAGGAGCATGGCGATGGTGGTGGCCGCGAGGAAGCCGGTCGATAACCACTGCGCCTGGTCGTGCCCAAGCCCGAAGGCGCCCATGATCTCCGGGATCGCCACGTTGATCGTGGTCGAGGCCAGGACCTGGGCGAACGTACACATGATCGCCGTGCCGACGATGAACCAACGATAGTGCCTGCCGTGCTGGGTCGCGGCCGCAGCGGCAAAGTCCTCGTGGTCAGCCGTCGACGTCAACGACAACCTCGACCATCATGCCGGGCCGAAGTTTCCCGTCGCGCTGGGCCACCGCGATCTTCACCGGCAGACGCTGTGTCACCTTGGTGAAGTTGCCGCTCGGGTTTGGGTTGGGTAGGAGCGCGAACTGGCTGGTCGCCGCGTGGCCGACCCGGGCGATCGTGCCCTCGAAAATTTCGCCAGGATAGGCATCGATCGTCACCTTGACCCTGCGGCCCACCTTGAGGTGTCGGATCTCGGTCTCCTTGACGTTGGCATCCACCCAGACTTCGTTCGGCGAATGCACGAGCAGCAGGCGCTGGCCAGCGGTGACGAACTCGCCCGGCTTCACGAACACCCCATCGACCACGCCCTCGATCGGGCTCTTGATGCGATGGTCCTCGATTTCGACGCGCTGGCGGTTGATCTGAACGCGCAGTTCCTCTTCGCGCTGGCTGAGGGCCTCGGCCTGGTGACGCAAGACGACGAGTTGCCGGCGGTCGGCCTCGGCTTGGAGCAACGTCGCCGCGGCGACGTCGATCTCCGCGCGTCCGCGCTCGTGCGCTTGGCGGGCGCGCTCGAAGGCGGCGCGATCGGCATCGACCCGCTGTTGAGCCACGATGCGATTGCCGAGCAGGGCTTCGGTGCGCTCCAGCGCAGAGCGGGCGAGCGTGAGATCGCTCGCCAACCCGGCCAACGTCGCTTCGGCAGCGGCCTTGCGCGAACGCGCCGCGGCGGCGGCGCTGGCCGTTTGGCGGTCGGCAAGATCGGCCTGCGCCGCGAGCTTGTCGCGTTCGGCCGCGATGCTCTTGAGTTGCGCATCGAGTTCGGCCAGCCGGAACTCGGCCTGTTGCACGTCGATCGCGGCGAGCACCTGGCCCGAGGTCACCATCTCTCCGGAACTCACCATCATCTCGGCGACGCGGCCGGGCACCCGCGAGCTGATGGCGATCAGATCAGCGGCGATGCGGGCGTCGTTGATATAGACGTGCGTAAAGCGGTCGTGCATCCAGGAGCCGAGGCCGACGGCTCCGAGGACCGCGACGATCGCCACAACGCCGTAACGCACATGGCGCCCCGAAACCCGGCGCCGCGGCGCCGCACTCGGAATCACATCGACCAGGGGGTCGAATCCGCGCTCCGCCCGCGCGCCCGCGCCGCCTTCGTTCAGGCGTGGCGTGGGACGGGGCGCTGTGGCCATCGGCGAAGCGGGCTACTCGGCGGCCCGTTTCGGGCCGTAGCGTCGCACGCGCAGGTCGGCCTGCGCCTGGTGACCGGAGAAGTTCTCGATCGCGCACAGGCGCGAGCAGTAGTCGCCGATGAGGGCGCTCGCCGCTTCGGTGCAGCGCTGATAGGTCACGGTCTTGATGAACTTCCCGACCCACAGTCCTCCGGTGTAGCGCGCCGCCCGACGGGTCGGCAGCGTGTGGTTCGTGCCGATCACCTTGTCGCCGTAGGCGACGTTGGTCTCGCGTCCGAGGAACAACGAACCGTAGTTGCGCATGTTGGCGAGGTAGTAGTCGGTATTGCGCGTCAGGATCTGCACGTGTTCGGAGGCGATCTCGTCGGCGACCTTGAGCGCCTCTTCGTGGCTGTCGACGACGATGATGCGGCCGTAATCGCGCCAAGCGACGCCAGCGACGTCGGCCGTGGGCAGGGTCTTCAGTTGCCGTTCGATCTCCCCCGGGACGGCGCCTGCCAGGCTCTTCGACAGGCTGATAAGAACGGCGGGGGAGGTCGGGCCGTGCTCGGCCTGGCCCAGAAGGTCGGTCGCGCACATCTCAGGATCGGCCGAGTCGTCGGCGATCAGCAAGGTTTCGGTCGGGCCGGCCAAGAGGTCGATGCCGACCCGTCCGAACAACTGGCGCTTGGCCTCGGCAACGTAGGCGTTGCCGGGTCCGACCAGCATGTCGACGGGTGCGATCGACTTGGTGCCGAGCGCCATCGCGGCCACGGCCTGGACGCCGCCCAGGATGTTGATCTCATCGGCCCCGGCCAGGTGCATGGCGGCGACCGTGGCGGCCGGGACTTCGCCGTTGATCGGCGGCGTGCAGGCGACGACCCGGCGCACGCCGGCGACCTTGGCCGTGAGCACGCTCATGTGGGCCGAAGCCACCATCGGGTAGCGGCCACCGGGCACATAACAACCGACCGAGTCGACCGGCAGGTTGCGGTGGCCGAGCACGACGCCGGGAACGGTCTCGACCTCGACGTCCTTCATCGAGGCGCGCTGAACCTCGGCGAAGCGGCGGATCTGCGCTTGTGCGAAACGAATGTCTTCGATGGTGCGCTTGGGCACGCTGGCCACGGTCTTTTCGATCTCGGCCGGGCTCAACCGGAACGCCGACGGCGACCAACGATCGAACTTTGCCGACAATTCGCGCACCGCTTCGTCGCCACGCGTCTTGATGTCGGTGAGGATGCTCTCGACGGTGCGACGCACCTTGTCATCGGCCGCCTCGCGCTCGGCCTCCGGCTTGCCGGTCTTCAACTCACGAATCATGAAATGTACCCCTTGTTCGGCGCGGCGGCACCCGAACCGCTAATCTCTACCACGGCGTCGACGGTGAAAAAATCTGCACGCGGCAACGTGATGCAAGATCAGCTGGCCTCGGGCCACCTGACCTGCGTCGAGCGAATACCTGGATCAGAAATTCTGCTGCTGACGCTTCAGCACGATTTGCGACAGCGTGACCGCGATCACCAGGCCGCCGCCGTAGAACAGGTCCTGGATGAAGGAGGGCAGCCCGACAAGCGACAGGCCGTTGACTCCCGTCGCCAGGAAATAGAGCCCGATCAACGTTCCCCAGGGGTTGAACCGGCCGGGGTAGATGCAGGTGGCGCCGAGGAAGGCGCCGGCGAAGGCCGGAAGGACGAACGCACGGGCGTTGATCGGCTCGGCGGATCCGGTCATGCCGACGTACATCACCCCGGCGAGGGCCGCGATCATCGAACAGGCGATGAGTGAGCCGGCGCGCACGCGATCGACCCGGATACCGGCGAGGCGCGCCACCTCGCGACCTCGTCCGACGAACAGCAACCGGCGCCCGGGTGCGGTGTATTCGAGGAAGTACCAGAGCGCGAACGCGACGATCACGGTGTACCAGACGTTGTTGGGCACCTTGAGGAAGACGCGCTCATACATCGCAGCGGCGAGGTCGAAGGAGACGTTCGAGATCGTGTTGCTCTTGGAGAACCAGATGACGACGCCGTTGATGAGGGTGCCGACCCCAAGGGTCACGATCAGCGAATGAATCCGGAAATAGACGATGAAAAACGCGTTGACCGCACCGACCAGCGCACCAGCCGCCAACGCGGCCAGGATCGCGAGGCCCACGGGCCACCCCTGCCAGACGTTGAGAGCGGCGACCATCATGGCCGACAACACCATGACCGAGGCGATCGAAAGGTCGAAGTCGCCGGAGGTCAGCGGCAGGATCAGGCCGAGCGACATCACCACGATCGCCGCTGTGCTGAACCAGACGTTGGTGTGATTGCTCCAGGTGAAAAACGCCGGACTGGCGAGGGCGAATGCCAACAGCAGGAGCGCGTAAGCGATGAAGATCGAGAAGCGTTGCAGCAGGGTCTTCCAATTGGCCGCCCAATACGCCTCCGTCCAGAAACGCGGTCCCTGAGCGCTCCGCACCGACGGCGGCAGGCTGATCGCGCGCATGCCGCGTGGCGCGCCACCGATGATGGGCGACGAACCCGTCGTGCCGCGCTCCTGAAGCACGGTCAGGATCAAGGCAGCAACCAGGAGAATGACGGCGATGACGATGACGATCATGGCGGGCTACCCGGGTTGGCCGCATCACCCCTGCAGTGTCGCGCTGGCGTAACACTGCTCGGTGATTCGGTCTTTGGTCACGTTGTTGCCGGTGAGTTCGCTGACGACCCGACCGCGCGCGAAGACGAGAACGCGGTCACAGATCGCGGCGAGTTGTTCGTGGTCGGAGCTGGCGCAGATGACGGCCAGTCCCTGGTCAGCCGCAGCGCGCACGGCTTTGAACACGGCCTGGCGAGCGCCGACGTCGACACCCTGCGTCGGTTCGTCGAGCAACAGGAGGTCGGGATTCGATTGCATCCATTTGGCGAGCAGCACCTTCTGCTGGTTGCCGCCGGAGAGCGAATCGAGGTTGAGATCGGGCCGGTTGGGCCTGACCTCGTAGGCCTGTCCGAGGGCGGCCGCGCCCGCTCGCATGCCCCGGCGCTCGAGGCCCAAGCCGCGACGGAACCAGTCGAGCACCGGCAGCGTGACGTTGTCCTCGATCGGCAAAGTGCCGACGCCGCTCGCCCCCTGCCGGTCGCCCGGTAGCAGGGCGATGCCGAGTTGCACGGCCCAATACGGGTTCATCGCCGGCAACGACAGCAACAGGCCGTTGAGAGCGAGCGTCCCGCCGCTCGCCGGTCGCGCGCCGAACATGAGATAGGGGACATGCTCGTAGCCCGAGCCGATCAGGCCCGTGAGGCCGACCACTTCCCCGCGATGAACCACGAGATCGAGGTTGGCGATCGGGCCACCGGTCAAACCGGCGACGTGCGCCGTGACTTCGGAGGCCGAGCGGTCCACCCGTTCGGTTGTGAACAAGTCGATGCGCCGGCCGATGATTTTTTCGATGAAGTCGTTGCGTTCGGCTCCCTTCGTGCCGATGACGCCGGCCACCTTGCCGTCACGCAGCACCGTGGCGCGATCGGTGATCTCCATGACCTCGTCGACATCGTGGGAGACGAAGACGACGCTGGCGCCGTGGCTCACGATATCGCGAATGAGTTCGAACAGTCGCTCGACGCCTTCCCGCGGCAGGAACGGCGTCGGCTCGTCGAGGATGAGAATTCCGGGCGTGCCGTGTTCGGCCGCGCCTGCGCGAATCTCCTCGAAGGCGCGGACGATGGCGAGCAGGGCCTGTTGCACCTGGGGAAGTGCCCCGACGATCGCGTCCGGGTCGAAATCGAGTCGGAAACGGGCGAACGTCTCCAGCGCCCGCTCGGCCTCGGCGCGCCAGTCGATGTACCAACGCGCCTTGGTTGCGAGGGCGCCGGCGATCAGGTTCTCGAGCACCGTGAGCGAGGGCACCAGACCCAGGTTCTGGTGCACGAACCCGAGGCCATACTTCAGGTATTCGCCCGGGACCAACGGCAGCGGAATACGGCGACCGTAGATTTCGAGTTCGCCGTTGTCCGGGTCGTGGTAGCCGGCGAGGACCTTGATCAGGGTCGACTTGCCCGACCCGTTCTGGCCGAGGAGGCCATGAACCTCGCCGCGATCGACGTGAAACTCCACGTCGTCGAGCGCCTTGGCGCCGCCGAAGGACTTGGAGAGGTGACGGAAAACAAGAGCGGGGACATCCGCTTTGGATGTCCCCGTCTTTGTCTCCGTCGCGACGTTGGACGGAACCACTACCCTACGCTCGGCAGGTGGTTAGTTGAGCTGCCACAGCCGGCGGAACGCGGGAATGTGGGCATCGCCATAGCCCTTGTTGTACTCGGCCGGTACGCCAGCGTTACGAATGTTCGTCTCGTCGAACAGGTAAAGCGGCGTGTTGATCACTTCCGAGCGCTGGACGTTGCACAGGAGTCGCATGTTGTAGTCGACGCCTGCGAGACCGACCCAACCCAGGCTTTCGCCGACATTGGCGATCTTGATGCCGCGGTTGTCCAACTCGGTCCGCTGCAGATCGAGCATGTTGGCCGAGCCGTTGTAGGACACGAACTTCACCTGCCCTGTCTTGCCCATGACGCGGACCGGCTGCACGCCGAACTGCAGCATATTGTCGTAGATCGGCATGAACATGTTGACGCCGGCATCCGCCTGCATCGCCGCTTGCAGCTCCGAGGCGATCTTGGTGCCCCATTCGGCGACCGGCACGTTCCTGTAGATGTGCTTGCAGCCCGGGCAGTTGGCGTTGAGGTAGTCTTGGATCGACTTGACGAAGGGTGCGGTCGGAACGATTTCGTCCGAACCCATGATCACGGCGTTGACCTTGCCGCCGGTCTCGTTGATCGCCCAAGCCGCCATGATCTGGCCGGCGCGGGTATAGTCGGTCTTGATCGAGCCGTCGACGTCGTCGGCCTTCTGGGTGACGTCATACAGGTGCGTCGTCGTCACCTTGATGCCCTTGGCGCGCGCTTCGCGGATCTGCGCCGGCAACGCCGCCGGCGGGATGCCGCCCTGCAGGTCGATCACGTTGTAGTTCTGGGCGATCGCCTGCTGCATGCCCTGCACCCACTGCGGCAGTTGCATCTGGTTTTCCCAGATCGCGAGGTCGAAGCCGACCAGCTTGGCCGCATCCTTCATCGCGTTCGCGACTTGGACGTTGAACGGGTTCTGGCTGGCGAGCGGGATGACGAACATCTTCTTGCCCGTCATGCACTGCTTGGCGTTGAACGCCGGACCAGGGTCCTTGAACGCCGGGATCGTCTTGGACTCGGCCAAGAGTTTCTTTGCGTTCTCGAGGCCGGCCTGGGCCTGGGCCTGCGTGGTCACGACGATCGCGGCCAGCGCCGCGGCCGAGACGGCCATCAGGGTCTTGATCAATCTATTGGACATGTTTTCTTCGTCCTCCTTCGGAGTCGATGTTGCAATCGCGCGTAGTGAAAGGAGCGGCAAAGCGGCCACCGTCGAGTTACGCCTGTGCGTCCGGATGTCGGTGCAACTCCCCCCCGCATCATACAAATTCTGCTCCAACTTGCGAGTCGACGCGGCGCAAAATTTGTCGTGTTCGCCGTGCGATGCCCGGGCGTGTGGTCGCCCCTTCGTCGCCGCCCACGACGCCTCGCCGCAACCGGAAAAAAGCCTCAAGAATCTAAGGCTTCGTTGTGCGTTTCGGTTGACAGAAGGGGGCCGAGGAATCGATAGTTCCCCCTAATCAAGAAACGCGTCTGCATGTGCGCGGTCCAAGGATTCCACGGACCGTGGCGCGGGTAGCCGGACCACAATCCAGTAAGAGGGAGAGGACATCCAAATGCCATATCGCCTAGGGGTCGACGTTGGGGGCACCTTCACCGACCTGCTTTTGATCGACGAAAAGACCGGTCAAACGAGCATGGCCAAAGTGCCGTCGACGCCGGCCGACCAATCAAAGGGCGTGCTCATCGGCATCGAAAGAGTTTGTGCCGCGGCGGGGATCGACGCCAACGAGATCACCCACGTCATGCACGGCACCACGGTCGCGACAAACGCCATCCTCGTGTTGGGCGGCGCCAAGGTCGGCCTCGTGACCTCCAAGGGCTACGGGCAGGTGCTGCAGATCGCGCGCTCGTTCGTGCCCGGCGGTCTCGGTGGCTGGATCATCTACAACAAGTCGATCCCGCTCGCGCCGCTCGAACTCACGATCGAGGCCGATGAGCGCATGAGCGCAAAGGGCGAGGTGGTCCGCCGCCTCGATGAGGGCGACTTGGTTCGCAAACTCGAGAAGCTGAAGAAAAAGGGCATCGAGTCGCTCACGATTTCGTTGGTCAACGCCTACGTCAACGGCGAGAACGAGCGCAAGGTTCGCGACGTCGCCCGCCGTGTGTTGCCCGACATTCCGATCTCGATCTCTTCAGAAGTCATCCCGGAGATGCAGGAGTACGAGCGGACGATCACGACGGTGGCGAATTCCTACGTCGCGCCGGTCGTGCGTCGCTACGTGCGCAACCTGCACGGCGAGCTGAGCCGCAAGGCCAAGAACGTGCAGCTGCACATCCTGCGCTCGGACGGTGGTCTCGCCTCGGTCGATGCCTCGGCCAACTATCCGGTCAACCTGCTGATGAGCGGTCCCGCGGGCGGCGTCGCCGGCGCGATCTGGATCGCGAAACAGTCGGGCTTCAAGAACCTGCTTACCTTCGACATGGGTGGCACGTCGACGGACGTCTGCCTCGTGCAGAAGGGCGTTGCCCAGCTCCGTCGTGAAACGACGGTGGGCGACGTAACGGTTCGCGCCTCCTCGGTCGACGTGCGGTCGGTGG
>Ga0194121_10002343_pt1 | contig 30190 bp, 27 predicted proteins | sample TA2MahCa50mmetaG_FD_148609 | JGI IMG/M metagenome (GOLD analysis project Ga0194121, IMG submission 148609) | Freshwater microbial communities from Lake Tanganyika, Tanzania - TA2015020 Mahale Deep Cast 50m | ecosystem: Environmental > Aquatic > Freshwater > Lake | place: Tanzania: Lake...
CGGCTCCAGGAAGCCGGGCTGCCCTACCTGGTGATTCTCACCGACCCCACCACGGCCGGCGTGGCGGCCAGTTTTGCCGCCCTGGGCGACGTGATCATTGCCGAGCCGCGGGCCATCATCGGTTTTTCCGGAGCGCGGGTGATCGAGCAGACCATCCGCCAGAAGCTGCCCGAGGGATTTCAGACCGCCGAATTCTACCTCGAACACGGATTTATCGACAAGGTCGTGCCCCGCAAGGACTTGAAGTCCGCGCTGGTGCGGCTGCTGCAATTCTTGACGTATGCGAGCGCGGCGAGGGCCGTTTCCTCATGATCGAGGCTGTGGAGCCAGGAGTATGAAACCAGCCATCAAGGCCGTGCTGGAGGTGGAGACGCCTCTGCTCGAGCTGGAAGAAAAGATCAAGGAACTGAAAACCGTGAACCAGAGCGGAAAAATCGATCTCTCCCGGGAGATCGAGGCGCTGGAGCGGAAGGCCGCGCAGCTCAAGAAGAGCATTTACGAAAACCTCTCTCCATGGGAGAAAGTGCTGCTCGCCCGCCATCCAGAGCGCCCCAATACCCTGGAGTACATCCAGGCCATGTGTACCGACTTCTTCGAGCTGCACGGGGACCGGCTGCACGCCGACGACGCCGCCATCGTGGGCGGCTTCGCCCGGCTGGAGGGCCGCCCTGTGATGGTGATCGGCCACCAGAAAGGGCGCGAGACCAGGGAAAACCTGGCGCGCAATTTCGGGATGGCCAATCCGGAAGGCTTCCGCAAGGCGGGCCGCTTGATGCGGCTGGCGGCTTCCTTTCGCATCCCGATCTTGACCTTCATCGACACGCCGGGCGCATACCCCGGCATCGAGGCCGAGGAGCGCGGGCAGTATGAGGCCATCGCGACCAACATTGCCCTGATGACTTCGCTGCCGGTGCCCATCATCGTGACCGTCATCGGCGAGGGAGGAAGCGGCGGCGCGCTTGCCATCGGGGTGGGCGATCGGGTGCTCATGCTGGAGCACTCGGTGTACTCGGTGATATCTCCGGAGGGGTGCGCGAGCATCCTCTGGCGGGACGCGGGCAAGGCGCAGGACGCCGCGCGCGCCCTGCGGCTGACCGCGCAGGACCTGCTGCGGCTGGGCGTGGTCGACACCGTCCTCAGCGAGCCGCTGGGCGGCGTGCACCGCGATCCCGAGCAGGTGTACCGCAAGCTTTCGGGCTTCCTCCAGGAAGAGCTCGAGGCGCTGGGCGCGCTCCCTCAGGAGACACTGCTCGAGCGTCGCTACCAGAAGTACCGCAAGATGGGTGAGTTCGCGATCGCGGAGGGCGCACAGCGCACCCACTCTCCCGTCTAGGCACGGGTTGGAACAGCCGACGCCCCCCTGCTGCGCGGCATGGTTTACCGCCCGTCTCCCGACGGGCCGGCAGGTGCGGGGACCGCCTGTATTGAATTTTTTCCGGCACGGTTGTGTGCTGGAGGCCGAACATGGCGCTTGTTGGAAATCCCCGGGTGGCGGTCGGCGAGCGGTTGCGGGTGATCGCGGTGAACGTGCTGTTCACCGCGGGCATCGCGCTGATGGCGTATGTGCTGCTGCTTACCTGGCAAGAAAAACGGCGGGAGACCCTCGAGAAGGAGCGCGAGGTGGCCGCCATGCGCGCCTTCCTGGCCAAGGTTGTGGCGCAGAATGACGACCTGAAGCGCCAGGTGCGGTTTCTCCAGACTCCGGAAGGCGTCGAGAAAGTGGCCCGCGAGCGGCTCGGCCTGATTCGCGTCAACGAGACTTCCTACGTGGTCATCAATGCGCCCACGCTGAAGGACGCACCCGAGCCGCGGTCTACCCCGAAGCCCCCGGCCGAGCCGGCCGGCTCGCCGTTATCGCGATGGTTGGGCCATTTCTGGAACAGCGGGGATTGACGGGCCAGGAATGCCGCCCGTATAATCAAGGCGTCAAGGTAGCGGTCGACCGTCCCTGGTGGGACTCAACCAGATCCCAGAAAGAGGGATGTCCTTGGAAGTCGGCTCGGTGGTCGACGGGGTAGTTACCGGCATCACCAACTTCGGTGCCTTCATCGAGTTGCCCGGGGGGAAGATGGGACTCGTCCATATCTCCGAGGTCGCGGACATCTACGTAACGGACGTACGCAACCACCTCAAGGAACAGGACACTGTCCAGGTCAAGATCCTGGGTATCAACGACCGCGGCAAGTACGATCTGTCCATCAAGCAGGTGGGCCGCCCCGACCCTGTCGCGGCGCCTCGCGCAAGATCCCCACGCGGCCGCCGCGACGTGGGCGACAGCGGGTTTGAGGACAAATTGTCGCGGTTTCTGAAGGAGAGTCAGGAGCGCCAGGGGGATTTGAAGCGCAAGACCGATTCCAAGCGAGGACGCGGCCGATCAAAACCGTAACCTGGGCCTGTCTCGACATCGGGACGAATTCCACGAAATTGCTGGTTGCGCGCGTCGTGCCGTTCAGCGGACGAGCGCCCGAAAAGCTGCTGCACGCCATCGTGATCACCCGCATGGGCGAGGGGCTTGGCGACACCGGCCTGATCGGTGAAGCCGGCCAGCAGCGAGCCCTTGACGCGATCCACGAATTGCTGCTGGCGGCCGCTCCCTATTCGCCGGAAGGCGTCTGTGCGCTGGGCATGGAGGCGTTTCGGCGCGCCTCCAACGGGGCGGTGCTCGCGGCGCGGATTCAGGCGGACACCGGAGTGCCGGTCCGCATCCTGGCCGGGCGCGAGGAGGCAGCGCTGGGGCGGGAAGGCGTGGTGCGCGCCCTGGGTGTCCCCGACCCGCTGCTGCTGGTGGATATCGGCGGCGGCAGCACGGAGCTGGCCCTGACCGATCCTCCCTGGGAAGTCAGCGTCCCGCTGGGCGCCGTGGTGGCCACTGAAGGCTGGCTGCGCGGGGATCCCCCGGGCGCTGAGACAATGTCGACGCTCCGGGCGGCCACTCACGAGCGGCTCGCCGCCGCGTACGCCGAGGCGCCCCGCACAGGAGCGCCGCGTCTCGTCGGAGTCGGCGGAACGGTGACCACCTATGCCGCCATCGATCTGGTCCTCGACGAATACGACAGCGCGCGCGTGCACCAGCACGTGCTCAGCCGCGCGCGAGTCGCAGAGATCACACAACGACTGGCCGCCCTTCCCCTCGCCGAGCGCCGCCAGGTTCCCGGTTTGCACCCGGCGCGCGCGCCGGTGATTCTCGGCGGCGGCGTGCTGCTGGAAACCGCCATGGAGGTATCCGCCTCCCAGAGCCTGACGGTCAGCGAGGCGAATCTGCTCCACGCCTACGTGGTCGAGCAAGCCGAGGAGGCGGTATCCAGACAGAGGTCTGCGCAACATTGACGCCTGCTTCCAGAGCCGGTTGCCGACAGGCTCTGGAAGGAATCGGCCTGACGAGCGGGCGAATGCACAGCGGATAAGCGCGTGGCGACGAGCGCCCGAGCGCCGCCGGGAGGGCCCCCTGAAGGTGGAATCACAACTGGATCTGGCAGCGGCCCTGGCGGAGATCGCGCGCCTGGGGCAGAACGTGGAGCGTCTCCAGCAAGACGTCGCGCGGGCTGAGTTCAACCTGTACACGGTGTACCAGATCAGCAAGACGCTGGGCGGCGTGCTGAGCATGGAAGAAGTGCTGGGCCACGTGACGGACATGATGGCCGAGGTCATGACCGTGCGCGGCTGTTACGTCCTGCTCCCCACTGAAGATCAAGACGCGCTCACGGTGCGTAGCTGGCGTTTTCCCATGCGGGACGGCGACGACCCTCCGCCCGCGCTGGAGCTGCGCGAAAGCGAATCAGTTCCGGAATGGATCGAGTCGCTGGAAGGCGAGGCGCTCGCCGTCAGCGATTTCAACAATTCCCTTTTTGGGCGCGCCTTTCCAGACGGGGCGGAGCAATTGCAGGCGGCCGGCGTGAAAATCGTGGTGCCGCTGGTCTACAAGAAACGCCTCATGGGATTGCTCGCGCTGGAGGAAAAGTATACCAACGCCGAGTTCGGTCCGGCCGATTTCCAATTTTTGTCAGTGCTCGCTCCGCTGGCCGCCAATGCGGTTTCCAACGCGCAATTGTACGAGCAGGCGATTCTCGACGGCCTCACCCGGCTGTATGTGGTGCGCTATTTTCGCCAGCGCTGCCGCGAGGAAATCAAGCGCGCCTACCGCTACGGAAAACCGGTCAGCTTGATTTTGTGGGACGTCGATCATTTCAAGAATATCAACGACACCTACGGCCACCTGGTGGGCGATCAGGTCTTGCGGGAACTGGGCCACTTGATGAAACACGCCACCCGCGTCGATGTGGATATCGTGGCGCGCTACGGCGGCGAGGAGTTCGTCTTCCTGCTGCCGGAAACCCCACGTGAGGGCGCCCTGGTGCTGGCCGAGCGCGTGCGCCGTCGGGTGGAGCAGCATGCGTTCACTTCCCGGGAATTGTCCCTCACGGTAAGCGGCGGCATCGCGGCCTTCCCGGTGGACGCGCGCGACTACGCGTCCCTGGTGGCGCGCGCCGACGACGAGCTATTCCGTGCCAAGCGGCACGGCCGCAACCGCGTGTGCGTCCCAGGCATGACTCCGGAGGCGGTCCGCGAGTCAGTGCCCAACGTGTTACCCGGGGCGCCGCCCTCGTTCGGATAGGCAAACCAAATACGCCGGAGTGGCGAAATGGCAGACGCACGGGACTTAAAATCCTGTGACCGCAAGGTCGTGTGGGTTCGAATCCCATCTCCGGTACTTACTTGAATCCTCTTCCATCCGTGGGCCGAGTCTGCTATCCTGGAGTATGATGGATTCCCCTGTCTTGAGAGGCGCCTGAAGGCATGGCCGCAGGGAAGCGCGCGACCCGCAAGCTCGATCCCGATAAAGAGCTGATGCTCCGCCATCACGCCCACGTGTCCACCATCCGAACCGAGTGGTGGACCATCCTCACGCTGCTTCTTACCCTGTACGGGCTGTCCGGCGCCTGCGCGCCAGACGTGGAGCGATGGCGGGGCTACCTCGTCGAGCAGTGGCGCGCCTGGACGCAAGGCGAGCAGCGCGCCCTGGAGGGTGTCGCGGTGGTCGTCTCCGATGAAGGTGGGCGGCGCGTCGTGCGCCTGTACGCGGTGGACCGCGAGCGTTCGGTGGCCTCGCTGATCCGCGGCGGGCTCTCACGGACCGCGGTCGAGGTGCGGCCGAGCGGGGAAATCCGCTTTGCCCCCGGCGGGGCCGAAGAGTGGAAGCGACTGCGGGCGCTGGTGGCAAAGGTGACCCCGCCCCGCCAGCGCGTCCAGGTGGCTCGCCGCCGGCCTCCTTACGCGGAGATTACCCTGCAATGAATCCGGATGTTGTCCACAGGAATTCACAGCGATCCACAAATCTCGACGTGCGATATATTCAATGGAGCCAGAATGGCCTTCCAAAATGCCGCGGAATTCAGCACCGCTGGACGCTCCGGATCGGCTCCGAAAATTCGATGCGCTGCGCCAGCGCGGCCTGTGGGTATGTGGATAGATTGGATAATCGACAGGCCGCGCCTAAAATGAATAATAATCCATCGTAAATTCGGGAGGAGAAGGATCTGGTGCTCCCGAAATCGGGGCGGCACGTCGCCATCATCGAGGCTGTCGTTTGAGGAGCCCGGTCGCTCAATGGAAGAGAAGCAGATCTGGTCAGAGGTCAACAAGATCATCAAGCGCTGCGAGCGTAAGCGCAAGCGCCATGAAGCCACCGCCCGCAAGCGCGGCACCGCGGAGGAGGCGTTGCCCGCGCCCTCCACTGGAAGCGCCCGCCAGAAAAAGTACAACGTGTTCATGCTCGCCGTCGAAGACATCATGAAGCGCGAGCACGAAGTGAACATGGACATCACGCTGCGCGGCGACATGGCCCGCGCCTTCCATATCACCATGGCCATCGGGCGCTACCTGTGGAACAAGGATGAGGACGCCATGGTGGGGCAGATCATGCAGGCCGGCGTCGAGCAGATCATCAACGAGTACAACTCCGAGGTCGTCATCAAGGAGGCCAAAAAGGTCTTCAAACCGATGCTCAAAGAACTGCTCCGCGAGATGGAAGACGAGGAGCTGTAGCTCCGCGGCCTGTATCCACGGATTTTACCACCCGTCTTCCGACGGGCGCGGCCCCTGCAACGCGCGCCGCCACGCGTTCACCGTGCGGCGCGCCACCTTCACGCCGTGCCGTTCCAGCGCCCGCTGCAAGTCGGCGTCGCTGGCGCATCGGTGCTCCTCCACCAGGGTCCGCATCAGCTTGAGTCCGCGCGTCTTCGCGTCCTGCCGCTGGTCGCGGAAGAGCGTTCGCAGCGGAATGTCCCCGGCCGGCGCCGCCACGTAGCGGCCGCGCACCAGCCGGGTGACCCAGGAAGCGTGTACCCCCAGATCAGCAGCCACACGCTTCATTTCCAGCACGCTCAGATCGTCCTCGCGGCCGCTCAGAAGGAAGGGCTCCTGCGCACGGCAGGCCACCTCGGTCACGCGATGGACCAGGCTGTAGCGCACGTTGATCCAGTTGATGCGGCGACGCAGCCGGCTCCAGTGGGTAACGTCATCGGACTGCCTGCCGGCGTCTCGCAGCAGGGCCTCCACGGCCGCCTCGTCCACTTGATAACGCAGCCGATCGTGGAACATTTCCAGGTGCAGGTGCCCGTCACGGATCTCCACCCGCGCAACCGCTTCCGACGCAGTGCCCGTCGCTTCTGACGGGGGGCTGAACATGTCGGCGATGGCGACGCGGTCCAGGACGTGACGCTGGAATGCGGTCAGCGCCTCGAGGTCGATCCCGGTGGCCTCGGCAATCTCGGCAAGCGAGCCGCCGCTCCCGGTCAAGAAGTATGCGCTGAAGACGGTGGGCCCGAGCGCCCGAAGCCGATCCACCAGCGGTCGATGGGCCTCGAGCAGCGCTTCGACATCGGTCGACAGCCGCGCGCTTGTCGACGCGACCCCGCCCACCGCGCTGAACCGTCGCGGAATGATACGGATCGCGCGACACAGGCCGTTTCCCCGCCAGAGACGGACGAAGAGCGGGTCTTCCTCAAGCTCTCGGACGTGCTGCCAGAAGGCGGTCTCATCCTGGGATAAAACGCGGGCCAGATGCTGGCCGGTCTGCAGGCCGGTGGAAACCAGATGCTCCAGCCGCCCGACAAGCTCGGCCACGCCCGGCACCTCCCTTCACACGAAACGCGAAGAGGCCCGCACACGAACGGGCGTCCCACGCCTACCTGACGAGGGCATGTTCGGGAGCGGCTGCGGGTTCTCCCTCAGACCTCTCGGGCCTCGCCCCGATGGAAACGGTCGCGGGGGAGGATTGCGACCTGACGGGCGTATTGCAGGTGTTCGGCGTGTTTGGAGCCGCCGACAGGAGTCGAACCTGCAACCTGCGGTTTACAAAACCGCTGCTCTGCCATTGAGCCACGGCGGCGTCTCTACGGGTCCTACGATTGTAATCGACCCGGCCGCAATCGTCTAGCCCTCCTGCCTGTCCAGACTGCCTGTCCAGACAGCGACAGCCCGCAGTGGCGGTGCCTTCCAAGGCAGGACGCCGCCCCGTGCGGTGGAAGTGGCGCGCCGTGCGGAAGCGATTGGGTCGGCTCGCAATGGTACTGGTGGCGCTGCTCTTGTGCCTCGCGGCCTCCCGCGCCCAGGTGCAGACCGAGCAGCCGCCGCCCGGTGCGCCCACCACCGCGCCCGCGCCGGGAGAAACACCGCCGTCACCGGACGCGGAAGCCTCACCCGGCCTGGAAGCCTCACCCTCGCCGAGGGCGAGGCCGCTCATCAAGACCGGGCGCATCGACGTGCACGTGCTGCGCTTCGGGTACTTCCGCTGGCGCTACCGCGTCGAAAACGGCACCGCCAACGACGTCACGGCGATTCACATGCTGGTGCCCACCGAAGGATTCGACTCGCGCGCGATCCCGCTCGGGCCGGGCGGATGGCTTGCGCGGCGGGAGCCGGCGCAGGGCTCGTGGAGCGGCAGCTGGCTGCTCTCATGGTACGGCGTGGGGCAGAGCCGCATCATGGCAGGCACCTTCATGGACCTCGACATCCGCTCCGGCGCTCCCATGCTGAGCGGCACGAAGAACGCCCGCATGCTGTTCGCAGCCGCCCTTCCCGAGCGCCTGGTGCGGCCCTGGGACGAGGCCTTCCTGACGCTGCCGGTCAAAGAGACGGCGCCGTCCGGGCCGGAGCGCACCGAGCTGGGCGGGCTGCCCTTTCCGGCGTTTGCCTACCATCCCCCGAAGGGCCCCGTCACGCCGATCCAGGATGCCGAAAAGGTGGAGCGCGTCGTGCTGCAGATTTTCGGCGAGGGACAGCACTCGGGTGAAGCCTTCCTCCTCTCGGCGCGGGCGCGCGACGTCATGATCGCCACCCTCGAGCGCGGCACGTTGCTGGTTCCCACCCTCCCGCAATTCGATCAGATGATGGTGGGACGCGACGAGCGCATCCACCTTGATCCTCAGGACGACGCCACCATCCGCCTGCGCTGTTTCTCGGTCACCTACGGCCGCCGCGCGCCGCCCGCGCGGCTCAGCCAGCATGACCTGAAATATCAGATCGTCAGCGGCGAACGAGCCGCGACGGAAGCGCCGGTGGCCCACGCGAACCTCGCGACCTTTCGGGGGATCCTCGAGCGCGCCGATCAGATGACCCCGCAACTGGCCACGCCCGTCGGCCAGGATTATCCGGATCTCATGACCCAGTGGGCACTGTGGCGCCAGGAGCGCATCCTGACCGGACAGCCGCTCGACATGCGCGACGTCGAACGCGACCTGGGATTGTATTATCGCATGGCCGGCTTGCGCCGAGTCTACCTCAACCCCATCCAGGTGCGCGAGCTTTCGCGCCGCATCTGGGCTGACACGGATCGTCTACTGTATCCGACGCTGCCTCTGTAAGTATAAATAGAAAAACCCCCGCGGAACGGAGGTTTTTCAGGTCTCAGTGCGAGCCGTTATCTAGTAGTGCTTCTCGCCCAACGTCTTCTCGATTTTGCGTTTCACGCGCTGCAACGCATTGTCGATGGACTTCACGTGGCGATTGAGTTCCTTGGCCATCTCCTGGTAGGACTTGCCTTCCAGGTAGGAGAGCAGCACCTGGGACTCGAGCTCGCTCAAGTTTTCTTGAATTTTCTCGCGGAGGTCATCCGACAGCTCGTGGCTGATGAAGACTTCTTCAGGGTCGGTGATCTTGGTGCCGGACAGGATGTCAAGCATCGTGCGATCGGAATCTTCGTCGTAGATCGGCTTGTTCAGCGAGATGTAAGAGTTCAGCGGAATGTGCTTCTGACGAGTTGCAGTCTTGATGGCGGTAATGATCTGGCGGGTGATGCAGAGCTCGGCGAAAGCCCTGAACGAAGAGAGCTTGTCGGCGCGGAAGTCGCGAATCGCCTTATACAGGCCGATCATGCCCTCCTGGATGATGTCTTCCCGGTCCGCTCCCACCAGGAAGTATGACTTGGCCTTTACCCGAACGAAGTTCTTATATTTGTTGATGAGGTACTCGGTCGCGTATTCATCGCCCCCCTTGGATAGCTTCACGACCTCCTCATCTGGCTCCTGGCTCAGGTTGGCCATATACGAATTCTGGAGCTTCAACAAGTGTACGCCCTCCATTGGAGAGATTCGGTGCCCGAAACCTTTACTATTATAGGGGGGAGGGGATCGGAAGTCAAGCCTGAAAACGGCCCATTTGAGCCCGCGGGCGAACGCCGCAAACCCTCACCACGTCAGCGTTTCCGACGTTCTCCCCGGTTTGCCTCCCGGGGCCGCCGCCGCCCTCACCCCGCGTCGTCCGCGTCCTGACGCCATTTCTGACCGATAGTGAATTACCCTCACCACAGACAAACAGCACCGGAATGTCTTCCGGTGCTGTTCTTAACGCTTGTTGTCGGGGGGGCGAGTCTACTCTTCCTTGCCCTGGGCTTCCTGTGAGAGGTTCACGGTGTCCTGGGTGTTGATGGACTCGATGCCCTGAGCGCCCTGGTCCTGCGTGGCGGCCTGATCCGCGCCGCCGGCCTGGCTGGTTGCGCCCGCACCCGCTGCTTGCTCGGAAGCGCCCGCTTCGCCGGCCTTCGAGCTGCTGCTGGTACTGCCAATGCTGCCAATTTCGTCGATAGAGTCGTTCGCCATCTTGTCTGCCTCCTGGAATCTGGTTGCTGTCGCTGAAAGTATCATCACACGGGGGCCCAGGCCGATCAATCCCCTCTGGAGTTCACAATGTTAACAGATTGTGTTCAGCCTGTAAACCAGTGTTCACAACTTGAATGAATCCTACGTTTTCATGCGGCTCCGCACCGCCTCATACATCAAGAGCGCGCCCGCCACGGACACGTTCAACGAGGCCACTGTGCCCCGCATGGGAATTCCCACCACCTGGGTGCAGTGCCGCTCCACCAGCTGCCCCAGCCCTTTCTGCTCGCCGCCCAGCACGATGGCCACCGCGCCGCGGAAATCCGCCTGCCGGTAATCCAGCTTCGCCTCCGAGTCCGCGCCGATGACCTGGAACGCCTCGTCCCGCAGCATGTCCAGAAATCTCGCCGTGTTCTGGATCTTCACCACCGGCATGTGTGCGTCGGCCCCCGCGGACGCCTTGCTCACCGTGGGCGTCAGCCCGACCGCCCGTCGCGGGGGGATGGCCACCCCGTGGAAGCCGGCCGAGTCCGCCGTGCGGATCAAGGATCCCAGGTTGCGCGGATCCTGGATCTCGTCGAGCACGAGCAGCAGCGGATCCTCGTCGCGCTCGCGGGCGCGTGCCACGACGTCCTCGAAGGAGGCATACGCGCGGGTGGCCACCGAAGCCACCACGCCCTGGTGGTTGGCGCCGCCGGTGAGCCGATCGAGCACCGTCTTGTCCACCACCGTGAACGGGATCTTCTCTTCCCGCGCCCGTCGCCGGATCTCGCGCACGGCGTCGGCCTCGTGCATCCCCTCTTGCAGGAAGAGCTTGTCCACGGCCCGCCCGGAGCGCAGCGCCTCCAGCACCGGATGGCGTCCGTACAAACTCTCCTCTCTCAAGCGCGCCTCCAGCGCACGCCCTGCGGCGTGTCTTCCAGGAGGATTCCCTTCGCGGCCAGCTCGGCGCGGATCTCGTCGGAGCGCGCCCAGTCCTTGCTGGCCCGCGCGTCCTTGCGGGCCTGGATGGCGGCCTCCACCCAGTCGTCGGGGTTTTCCTCCTTGAGGTGGTCGACCAGCTCCAGGCCAAGCACGGCGTCCAGCGACACGAACAGATCCGCGATGGCGCGGGCGTCGGCGCCGCTCAGCGTCCCCGCCGCGATCCACTCGTTGGCCTCGCCACGCAGCGTGTGCAGCGCGGCCAGGGCGCGCGACGAGTTGAGGTCGTCGTCCATGGCGGCTTCGAAATCGGCGCGCGCCCGCGCCACCTTTTCCCGCACGACCGGCGTCTCATCCCCGGCGCCATGAAGATAGTCGCGCAGCCGCTCCAGGAAGTCGTACACGTTCTTCACCGTCCTGGCCGCTGCGTCGAGCCCGTCGAGGGTGAAGTTGATCTGCGAGCGGTAGTGGCTCCCTATATATAAGTAGCGGATCGCGTACCAGGGCTTGCCCTCTTCTTCCAGCAACTGGCGCAGCGTGTAGAAGTTCCCCTTGGACTTCGACATCTTGCTGGCTTCGACCAGCAGGTGGCGGCTGTGCAGCCAGTAGTTGACGAACTTCTCCCCGGTGTAGCCCTCTGATTGCGCGATCTCGTTCTCATGATGCGGAAAGATGTTGTCCTCGCCGCCGGTGTGGATATCGAAGTGCCTGCCCAGGTAGTGCATGCTCATGGCCGAGCACTCCAGGTGCCAGCCCGGGCGTCCCTTTCCCAGCTCGGTCTCCCAGAAGACCTCGCCATCCTGCGGGTCCCAGGCCTTCCACAGCGCGAAGTCCGAGGCGCTTTCCTTTTCGTACTCATCTTGCTTGACACGCGCGCCGGCCACCAGCTCGTCGACCTTGAAGTGGGCCAGAGCGCCGTATCCCTCGAACTTGCGGATGTTGAAGTAGATCGAGCCGTCCTCGCTGCGGTAGGCGTACCCTTTGGCGAGCAGCCCCTTCGCGATGGTCACCATCTCGTCCACGAAATGGGTCGCGCGCGGATATTCCTCGGCGGGCTCGATGCGCAGCGTCTTCAGATCGTCGTGAAAGGCCTGGATGTAGGGGGCGGTGATCTCATCCACCGGGCGCCCCGTGGCCAGGTGCTTCTTGATGATCTTGTCCTCGATGTCGGTAATGTTCATCACCTGGATCACGCGGTAGCCGCGGTATTTGAGATAGCGGCGGAGCAGATCCTCGAACGCGTAGGTGCGGAAATTGCCGATGTGCGCGAAGTCGTACACCGTTGGCCCGCAGGTGTACATGCGAACGACGCCCTCCTCGATGGGCACGAACGGCTCCACGGCGCGGGTCATGGTGTTGAAGAACGATACAGGCATGGTGGCATGAAGGTTACAGTTGCGTCCCCCATTTCCTTCAGCGAGGGAGGTCCCCCGCGCCGCGCCTGAGAAGTCCTCATCATGCTGCGCCGCCGCGGATTCACCGTTATCGAGCTTATGGTCACCATCGCGCTGGCCGCGCTGATCCTCGGCGTCGGCATCCCGATGTTGAGCCGCTGGAACCAGGATCGCCAGGTCCCCCTGAAGGCCGAGGTACTCGGCAGCGACATCAGGCGGCTGTTCACCGAGGCAAAGGGCGCCGGGGTGGTGCCCGACCCGCTGCAAGAAACCAACGGCGGCTCCGGCCAGGCGGCCAACGGCTCGTACCAGATAGTGGACGGCGGTTCGGTGGTGAAAACCGAGGCGCTTGACAAGATGACCGTCGTCTACGAATCGGACGTTGGCGGCGCAAACGACGCAATGACCAAGGGTCGCGCGCTTTTTTTCCTCGACGGCAGCGGAGCGCGCCGCGCCGGATTCGTGTTCAAGCCGGACGGCACCGCGGTTCAGCAGGGGCGGATCATCTTGACCAACGGCAACGCCGCATACGAGATCTCGGTGTCCACGTTGGGACACGTGAAGGTCACCCAGACGACCGCCAACGCGACCGCTTCAAATACGCCCACCAATTAGGCGACCGCGCTCTTTTCCTTCATCGCCAGCGCCACCTCGAGCGCCTTCAGCGGGTTGATGAGCCCGGCGCCCTGCGCGTTGCCGTCGTCCGCCAGGTAATGATCCGCGGTTTCCGTGAGCAGCTTCTTGACGTCGTCGTGGGTGAGATTCGGGTTCGCCTGCAAGAGCGCGGCCGCCACGCCCGACACCAACGGCGTGGCCATCGACGTTCCGGAGATCGCGATGTAGTCCTTGCCGATGTGCGGCAGCTCGGGGACGTCCAGCGTGGAACCCGGTGACAGCGGCGCGAAGACGCTGACGCCCGGCGCGATCAGGTCCGGCTTGCTGAGATTGTCCACCGACGTCGGCCCTCGGCTGGAGAACGACGCCATCTGATCGTCCTTGCGATCCACCGTGCGCTTGTCGTCGAGCGCGCCCACCGTGATCACCCGGGGACTGGTGGCCGGCGTGCTGATGGTGCCCGGCTCGGGCCCCTCGTTGCCGGCCGCCACGACCACCACCAACCCGGCCTCGATCGCCTTCTGGGTAACCTGGGTCCAGGGATCGTCCTTGTGAGACTTGGTGGCGAAGTCGCCCAGCGACATGTTGACGACCTTGATGTTGTACTTGTCCTTGTTCTCAATCACCCACTGGATGCCCTTGATGGCTTCCGCGACGGTGGTGATGCGCACGCCGATCAGGTCGGCATCCGGCGCGGCGCCCTTGATCTTGCCGGCCGACTTCACGCCGGTGCCGGCCGCGTCGCCGGCCACGTGGGTGCCGTGCCCGAAAGAATCGTACGGGTCCTTGCGGCCTTCGGCGATGTCCACCCAGCCCTTGATGCGGTCCTTCAGGTCGGGGTGCGGATGAATTCCGGAGTCGATGATCGCGATGCCCACGCCCTTGCCGGTAAAACCACGCTCCCACATCTTCTCCAGGCCGATGGTCTGGCGCGAGGTGTCGACCTGCGCGGCCGCGCCGGTCTGCGGCGTACCCTCAATGGTGCCGGTGGCGTCCTTCGCGATCTCGGAAAGGTCATTGGGATTCGGGTAGGCGATCCAGGAATTGAGCCGCACGCCCGCTCCGTCGGGCAGGCTGGTCAAGACGCGGCCCATGTCCCTGGGGCTCACGCGGGCCGAGAAGCCGTTCACCAGCGGCAGATCGCGGTCGTAGGTGCTGCCGTTGCGGCTCGTCTTGAGGAGGCGTTTCGCCTTGCCCATCTTCAGCTCTTCACCGCTGTACACGATGATGGGGACGCGACCGTCCCTGGTCAGGTCCTTCTCGGAGAACTGGAAGCTGTCGGGATCGTCGGAAACGGGCAGGCGCGTGGCCTCGTTTCGGCCACTGTACGTGGGTGAAGTCGAGGCATCCGTCCCGGGAAGTCGCTCAATCCGCATGTACTACGGCTGGGCCGCTCCTCATCCTCGGCGAATCCGCTCGCCGGTCTCTGATTACTCTGCCACTGAGACGAGCGTGTTCCAAACACGCGATCAAACGTTGGAACCGGCCACGAAGCGAACCGTCAACGCGCTGATGGCGCCGGCTGGACCAACCCCTGGCTCTAGAACAAGAGTATCATCCGGAGGTCCGTGGATCAATCGCCATCAGGAGCGATTCGCGTTAACAAATTGTTAATTGCCCGGGTGTCAGGCTCAGCCGGCCGCCGCGTCTGCCTGCGACGCGCTGTAGTGCAGGCCCATGCGATACAACAGCGTCTTGACCTCAAACGGCTTCAGCTCTGGAAACCGTGACAGGATGCGCGCCACCACGCCGGTCACGTTGGGCGCCGCAAAGCTGGTTCCGATGTAGTAGAAGTTCGACTGCGAGTTGGCGCGCGGCGCCAGCACCATGTCGCCCTGGGCGTCCAGCCAGATGTGCGGCTTCGGCCCGAACAGCAGCGCCGAGCGGTCGCGCGCGCGGAAGGCGAGCGGATCCTGAAAATAGGTCGAGTTCACCGACACCACGCACGAGAAACTGGCCGGCACGATCCAGTCGTAGCTGTTCGAGGCGGCGCCCACCAGCACCATGTCTTTGTAATAGGCCTGCTCGGCCAGTTCCAGGAAGCGGACCTTCCAGTAGTCGTTGACCTCCTGCTCCAGGCCGAGGCTCAAGTTGACCACCTGGAAGTCGTTTTCCACCGCGTAGCTGAGCGCCGCGTGGAAGACCTCCGGCGAGCATCCGCCCTCGTCGTCGAGCACCCGGAAAAAGTGCAGCTCGGCCTCCGGCGCGGCCTGGTTTACGATCCAGGTGACCGGCGTGCCGTGTCCGTAAGGATCGCTGGGCTCGGCCCACTCCTCGTACTTGCCAGACAGAAAGATCCCGAGGCCCTTCAGTTGCCCTCGCACGGACTCCATCATGGGATGGGCGAGATCGAGGCCGGAATCGAGGACCGCCACTTTCACCCCGGCCCCGGTCGCGCTTCCGATGAGCGTTTTCGGATCGATCGCGCCGTCAAACGGCGATGGCGCGGTCACAAGCGCGCGCCCTCCCCGATCACGTCGTTCACGTAGCGCTGCAGCGCGGATTTCCAGAACGCGAGATGCGGTCCGCCCCTCTCCCGCAGGCGGTTGACCAGCGTGACCAGCTCGTCCGCGGCCTGCTCCCCGGCCGCCGCCACCGCGGTGACCGATTGGCGCGCTTCGTCGACGGCCTCCTGAAGCTTCGCGGCCGTTTCCTGGTGGGGACGGTCGGCGTGCCCTTCCAGCCCGGCCACCGCGCTCTCAAGTCCCCGCAGCAGCACGCTGGAAGTGCGCGCCTCGCGGGCCCGCGCCTCAAGAATGAGCGCCGCGAGTCGCGCGAACTGCGTCATCAGCGAGACCTGCTCGGAGCCGAACGGCGGCCGATCCTTTGCGCGCACCAGCTCCACCACGCCCAGCAGGCGCTTGCCCACAATCAACGGGATGACCAGCAGCGCCGAGCGGTTGCGCTCGAACTCGGCCAGCTCGGCCTGGTCTTCTTCGCAAGCAATGCGCACGCAGCGCTCCATTTTCGTGCGCGCCACTTCGGCGAACAACCCCTTCTCCATCTTGTCGTCGGAGATGGGAGCCGCGCCGACGGCGTGCGCGCAGCGCAGGCTCTTACCGTCGTTGCTCAGGAAAATCCAGCCGGCGTCGGCGTGTACCGCGAGCGCCGCCACACCGAGAATTTCTCGCGCCAGTGTGCCTTGCACGGCGGGCGCGGTGAGTGTTTGCAGGTGCGCGAGATGCTGGGCGATGTTGCGCACCGCCTTTTGGAACGCCGCCTGCGAGCGCTCGCGGCGGCTCTGCAACACCTTGTCGCCGACCACGTGCCACATGAAACCCCAGGTGAAGGGCTTCTTCACGTAATCTTGCAGACCGGCCCGCAGCGCGCTGATGGCCTCGTGATCCGGCGCGTCGGCCGTGACGGCGATGCAGGGCACGCCGGGGATGAGCGCGCGCAGCGCCTGGATGCGCTCGATGGCGCTCTTTTCCGGCGCGCCAGGATTCTCCGGAAGGGTCACTTCCAGGACGATGGCGTCAATCGCACCGGAATGAGCGCGCACCTGCCCCTCCAGCTCATGCAAGGTCCTCGCCAGCAGGAGCGACGGCCTCTCCGGGAGCTTCTCGATAAAGTCGCGCGCGGCGCTGATGGCGCTTTCGTCATCCTCCACCAGCAGCACGGTTCCCACCGCAACCGAAGTCGTTTCGAGCATGGCGATTTTCCCCTTATGTAGATTGGGTCACGTGGCCGGCCGCAGCCAGCTCCTGAAGGGATTTGAGCTCTTCGCGCACCGCGGCAATCTGGGTTTCCCAGAGATCCGCGTACAGTCCTTTTGTCGAGGCCAGCTCGGCGTGCGTGCCGCGCTGCACGATTTTTCCCTGGTCGAACACGAAGACGTCGTCGGCCATCGGCGTCAGCGCGTAGAGACGATGGGTGACGGCGATGACCGTCTGCCTCCCGCGATTTTCCGCCAGGGCTTTGAAGAAGCGCGCTTCGGTCAGCGGATCGAGGGCCGAAGTCGCTTCGTCTAGCACCAGGATCTGCGGCCTGGAGAGCAGCGCGCGCGCCAGGGCGATGCGCTGGGCCTCGCCGCCGGAGAAATTCTGTCCGTAATCCTTGATCGCGGTTTCCAGGCCTTCGGCGGCGAAGCGAGGGTCGCCCACCATGTCAATCTGGGCGTCGCGAAGAGCCTTCAGGGCGCCCTCTTCGTTGAACTCTCCGCTCGCGCTGACCTCCAGGTTGGTTCGAATAGTACCGCCGAACAGGACGGGCCGTTGGGACGCCGCGCAGATGGCGCGGCGCAGCGTGGCCAGCTCGATATCCTTGAGGTCGCGCTCACCGAGGCGGACGTCACCGCCCGGCTCGGGATCGGCGAAGCGCAGCAGCAGATCCAGGAAGGTCGATTTTCCCGAGCCGCTGCTTCCCACGAGGGCCACCAGCGCGCCCTCCTTGATCTCGGCACTTACCGCGTTCAGGGCCGGCGTGGTGGATCCGGGCGGAAGGACGGTGACGTTGTCCGAAGCCGGCCAGGTCACCGGTATAGCCCGTGCTTTCCACCTCTTCGGGCTCGGCCAGGATCTGGCGCAGCATGACGAGCTCCGGGGCGGCCTGGCGGAAGGAGCGGGCCGCGCCCATCAGGCCGATCAACGGCGTGGATAACAGGTTCTGCGCGAGCACGAACACGAAAACCTGGCCGGTGAGCGCCATGCGATCGGCGTCCGTTTTCAGCGCCGGCGCCAGGAAGAACAATACCGCGCCAAGGATGACCAGCGTGCCGGACGCCGTGAAGATGAACATCTGCGTCTGCTCGTCACGCTCGTTGAGGTGCGCGGATTGCTTACCGGTCTGCTCGAGATCGAAAAAAGACTGCCCGAAGCGCTTCATCCAGGCGGCCACGGCGCGGAATACCTTGATCTCGCGGATGCCGACGAGGGCCTGTGTCATGGAATCAAACAGCGAGTTCGCCTGCTGCTGATGGAACGCGGCGATTTCCTCCTCGCGGCCCTTCCACGCAAAATAGGGGAGCGCGTAGCTCAAGTACACCGCCACCAGGATGACGGTCAGCTCCGGCTGGTAGAGGCCCAGAAAGGCAATGACCGCCACGGTGCTGAGCGCGTCGAGGGGCAGCGCGATGACGCTCGCTTCCACCAGATCGTCGAGCCCGGAAGCGCAGAAGATCAAGATCGGCATCAAATTGGACAGGTCCCAGCGGCGGTGGGTCTCCAGCGGAAGCCGCAGCACGTGCCGGGTGGCTTTCGCCGCGTAGCGCATTGCCCAGCGCCGCGCCATGTCATGGCGCGTCGTCTGCAGAATATACGTGAAGATTCCCCGCGCCAGGTAGATTGCCAGCAGCAGCGCCATCCACTGCGGGATCGACAGCGTGTGCTCCATGGGCACCGATTCGGTGGCGAACAGCGAGGAAAACAGCATCATCATGGAAACCAGCGCGCCAATTTCCAGCGCCAGCACCACCACCGAAAGGACGCAGAGCATGAACATCTCGCGTCCGCTGCCCGGCAATCTCTCCGAGACAATCGTGCGTACCAGCCAACCGTAAAGACCCTGACTGGCCTGTTCCTGGTTCATGAAGCCCGCCCGCTTAATACACAAATGAGACAGGCCATCCCGGTCTTCCGGAATGGCCTGTCTTTTGCCCGCTAATGAATTAGAGGCCGATGTACACTCCCGGCGGATGCCAGTAAGCCGGGTGGTAGTAGCCCCACCCGGGGTGAGGGCCGAGGCCGTTGTAGTGCCCCGGGACCCACCACTGCGCGGACACCCGCGGGCCGCCGGCGCCGACGGGCACCTGCTGGCCAGCACCCTGCGCGGCGAGCAGCTCGGCCACGTTCAGGTGAAGCGTGATGGTTCCGGGCTGGTTGCCGCCCGGCTGCGGGCCAGGGCCAGCGCCAGGCAGGCCGGCCTTGTTGATGGCCTCGCGGACGTTCTCCGCGGGCACCAGATACTTCTTCGCTTCCGCTTCAGGAATTTCGTAGAACGCTCCCGTCTTCGGATCCTGCAACAGGCTCATTGAGAGTCTCCTTTCCCATCGTCCAATCCCCGTCTCTACAGGGGCGGCGACCATTCGTGAAGACGGCCCGTCTCCCCTTTCCGGTTCCGGGCAAATTCAAGAATTTTCTTTCCATTGCAGCATAAAGGATTGCGCGCGCAGCATACCCGGAGTGTCAATCGCGGGGCGGGAAAGCGACGAGAATTTCCGTCTCATCCTCATTGTTCCAGGCCACGATTGGTTTGCCCGCCGCATCCAGCGCGACCGCGGGGAAACGGCCCACAGCCGTCTCACCGTCCTTGCCCAGCTTGAGAGGATAGAAGCTCAAGCCCCCGTCGTCACTGGCCTGCGCGCGCACCACGGGACGCCCGCCGACGGTGTCCTCCCAGGCCATCACCACGTCAAGCCCGCGCGCGGCCAGCGCCGGGTGATTGTTGGTGGCGCTCGGACGCATGGCGGTGAGCGGGCGGCCGAAGCCGCGTCCGCCGTCGTTTGAGCGCGCCAGCAACAGTTGAGGCGCGCCCATCAGCGAGGAGGCCGTCCACCAGAACACCAGGGGCTGGCCTTTCGAGGCGACCGCCACGGCGGGCCCGCTCATCGGGCACGACGCGGTCTTCCAGCGATCCGGGCTCACTTCGGTGGGATAGTTGAAGGTGCGGGCACCATCGTCGCTCCACGCCACGTACACGTCGCGCAAGTTGTTTACGTTGTTGCGGAAGGCGAGCCACAGTCGCCCTCCGTCCGCGGACAGGCTGGTGCGGCAGCAGTCGCAGGGCACGCCGGGAAAGCCGCGGCTGGCCTCCACCGCGTCGAAGCGCGCGCCGTCTTTCGAGGAAGCCAGGTAAATGGCCGGGGTGCCGCTTCGCTCGTCGAGCCAGGAGACGAAAATCGTGCCCCGCTCGTCGACCGCAAGCGACTGGAAACACTGGGATGCGTCCGCGTCGCTGACCCGCACGGGCTTCGTCATGTTCTCGGCCACGTCCGCGCCGGAGCGCGAGAATAAAACCGACTTGCCTTTACGCCCGTCAGTCCAGGACAGGTACACGTAGCCCAGCCGATCGACCACCAGCGAGGGCCCTTCGCCGTGCCCGGCCCACGCGGCGCCGCGCTCGTCGCTCACCCGCAGGGGCTTTGACCAGGACTCGCCGTCGGCCAGCGTGCAGGACACCATCACGTCAAATCCACTGCCGTTGCGCTGCGCCCAGGTGGCGTAAATCTTGTTGTTGGGACCGGGGGCGACGCGCGGCGCAATTGCCTTCGCGTTGCGCGGCAGAGGGACGCGCACCACCTGCATGCGCCGCGCGCTCTGGGCGCCAACCGCGCCGCACAGCAAGGCCGCCATCAAAAAAACTACCCAGGATTTTTTCATACCAGGACCGGCTCTTTTTTCGCCGCCCGCTTGCGGGCCGGCTTCGCGGATTTTGTGTTGCGCGGCACCGGGGGCGCTTCCCAGTTGGGCAGCAGAGGCCGCAGATATGCGCCGGTGTAGGAAGCCGGGTTGCCCGCCACCTGCTCGGGCGTGCCTTCCGCCAAGATTGCGCCGCCGCGGTCCCCGCCTTCCGGCCCGAGATCCACAATCCAGTCGGCGCACTTGATCACGTCGAGGTTGTGCTCGATGATCAGCACGGTATTTCCGGACTGCACCAGCCGGTCGAGCACTTCAAGGAGTTTCGCCACGTCGTGGAAGTGCAGGCCGGTGGTCGGCTCGTCGAGCAGGTACAGGGTTTTTCCGGTAGCCCGTCGAGACAATTCGGTGGCCAGTTTCACGCGCTGCGCCTCGCCGCCGGACAGCGTGGTGGCCGGCTGTCCCAGGTGGATGTAGCCGAGCCCCACGTCGCGCAGGGTTTCCAGTTTTCCGCGGATGCGCGGCTGATTCTTAAATAATTCGAGGGCTTCGTCGACCGTCATCTCCAGAACTTCGGCGATGGTTTTCCCCTTGAAATGGACCTCCAGCGTCTCCCGGTTGTAGCGCTTGCCCTTGCACACTTCGCAGGGCACGTACACGTCGGGCAAGAAGTGCATCTCAATCTGCAGGATCCCCTGGCCCTGGCAGGCTTCGCAGCGGCCGCCCTTGACGTTGAACGAGAAGCGTCCACCCTCGTAGCCCCGCATGCGCGCTTCCGGAGAGGCCGCGAACACCTGGCGGATCGGATCGAACACACCGGTGTAGGTGGCCGGATTCGAGCGCGGCGTGCGTCCGATGGGCGACTGGTCGATGATGATGACCTTGTCGATGTGCTCGGTACCGGAAACTCTCTTATGGGCGCCGGGCCGCTCCAGCGCGCCGTAGAACAACTGCGCCAGCGACTTGTGCAGGATGTCGTTCATCAAGGTGGATTTTCCGCTGCCCGACACGCCGGTGATTACGGTAAGGGTTCCCAGCGGGAATTTCGCGTGGACGTTCTTGAGATTGTTCTGGGTGGCGCCGATCACTTCCAGCCAGTGCCCGTTGGGCCGGCGCCTTTCGGTGGGCACCTCGACTTTAAGGGTCCCCTTCAAGTACTGGCCGGTGATGGACTCCGGGCAGGCGGCCACCTCGTGCGGGCTGCCCTGCGCGATGATCTCGCCGCCGTGCCGTCCCGCGCCCGGCCCGATGTCGACCACGTAGTCGGCCTCGCGGATGGTGTCCTCGTCGTGCTCGACCACCAGGAGGGTGTTCCCGATGTCGCGCAGCGCCTTCAGCGTGTCGAGCAAACGGCGATTGTCGCGCTGGTGAAGCCCGATGCTGGGCTCGTCGAGAATGTACAGCGTGCCCACCAGCCCGCTGCCGATCTGGGTGGCCAGACGGATGCGCTGCGCCTCGCCGCCGCTGAGCGTGCCGGCGGCGCGATCCATGGTGAGATACGAGAGCCCCACGTTGGCCATGAAGCCGAGCCGCGCGCGAATTTCCTTGAGTATCTGGTGGGCGATCATCATGTCGCGCTCGCTCAGCTTTGGCGCCAGCGCTTCAAAAAACGCCAGCGCCTTCTCGATGGAGAACGCGGTGATCTGGGCGATATTGTGGTCGTCCACGGTGACCGCCATGGCCAGTGGTTTCAAGCGAGCGCCCTGACACTTCGGACACGGGCGCTGGCTCATGAACTTTTGCACTTCCCAGCGGAACCACTCGGACTCGGTTTCCTTGTAGCGCCGCTCCAGGTTTGTGATGACACCTTCAAAGCGGGTGTCGGCCAGCTTCGTGCCCGGCTGCGGGCCATACAGGATTAATTTCTGGATTTCGACGGAGAGCTTTTCCCAGGGCGTCTTGAAGGAAAACTTTGCCTTGCGGGCCAGCTCCTCCAGGCGCCGCCAGTACCATGCCTCCGCCGGGTTGTGGCGAAAGGACGCGCCGTTGCGCCCGCGCCACGGCGCAATCACGCCGTCGTCGAGGGATTTCTCCGGCTCGGGGATCACCAGCGCCGGGTCCACTTCCAGCCGCTGTCCGATGCCGGTGCAATCGGGACAGGCGCCGTAGGGTGAGTTGAAGGAAAACAAGCGCGGGCTGATCTCCTCGTAGGAGACGTTGCAGTTTGGGCACGCCATGGCTTGCGAGTAGAGATGCTCCTCGCCGTCCACGACCGACACCAGCGCGCTGCCGCCGGCCAGGCCCAGCGCCGCTTCCAGCGACTCCGCCAGGCGCGTGCGGACGCCCTCGCGCATCACCAGGCGGTCGATGACCACCTCGATGGTGTGCTTCTTGTTTTTCTCCAGCGGGATTTCTTCGGAGACTTCGTACAACTGGCCGTCGACCCGCACCCGCGCGTATCCCTTGCCGCGGATCTCGTCGAACAGCTTGTGGTATTCGCCCTTGCGGCCGCGCACCAGCGGGGCCATCACCATAAAGCGGGTGCCTTCCTTCAGCTCCAGCACGTGGTCGACGATCTCGTCGAGGGTCTGCGGCCGGATGGACTGCCCGCACTGGGGGCAATGCGGCTTTCCGGTGCGCGCGTAGAGCAGGCGCAGGTAGTCGTAGATCTCGGTGACCGTGGCCACCGTGGAGCGCGGGTTGCGCGACGCGCCCTTCTGGTCGATGGAGATGGCCGGCGACAGGCCTTCGATATAATCCACGTCCGGCTTTTCCATCTGGCCGAGAAACTGCCGCGCGTACGCCGACAGGCTCTCCACGTAGCGGCGCTGACCCTCCGCGTAGATGGTGTCGAAAGCCAGCGAGGATTTTCCGGAGCCGGACAAACCGGTGAAAACCACCAGCTGATCGCGGGGAATCTCCAGGTCCACGTTCTTCAGGTTGTGCTCCCGCGCGCCACGGATCACGATCTTCTTCAGGCCCATCTTAAATCACACTTATCCACAATTTTTATCCACAACTCCACAATAATGTGAAATCTGGTACCCGGGTATTAGCCCGGCTGGAGGAGATCAGGACCGTCCGCGCCGCTTTCGGACGGGCGTCTCGGAAGCCGCCGCGACCACCCCGGAACGCTCGCGCGCTTCCTGCTTGATGCGCCGGCGGCGGGCCCCGGAAACCTCGCCGGTGCTCAGGGAAACGTCGCCGGTGGCAGTGAGCGGCGCGTTTACGTAGCGTTCGGCAAGGGCTTTTTTGAGCGCGTACATCTCGTCCCGCAAGGCCGCCGCTTTCTCGAATTGGAGGGCCTTTGCGGCCTCGCGCATGGCATTCTCCAGGGTGCGGATCAACCCTTCAAGCTGATCGGTGTCCAGCTCGTCTTTCTTGGGCACCGCCACGCCGCTCACCACCGACTGGCCGGGCTTGAGGTTGAGTCCTTCGAGGATATCCCGCACCTGCTTGCGGACCGTCTCTGGCGTAATCTTGCGTTCCTCGTTGTAACGGATCTGGATCGCGCGACGCCTCTCCGTCTCCGCCACCGCGCGCTCGATCGAGCCGGTGACGTTGTCCGCGTACAGGATCACCGTGCCGCTCACGTTGCGCGCCGCGCGTCCGATGGTCTGGATGAGCGAGGTTTCCGAGCGGAGGAAACCCTCTTTGTCGGCGTCCAGGATGGCCACCAGCGAGACCTCCGGCAGGTCGAGACCCTCGCGCAGCAAGTTGATGCCCACCAGCACGTCAAACTCGCCCAGGCGCAGTCCGCGCAGGATCTGGATGCGCTCCAGCGTCTGAATCTCGGAGTGCAGGTAGCGCACCTTCACCCCCAGCTCGGTGAGGTAGTCGGTGAGATCTTCGGCCATCTTCTTGGTCAGCGTGGTGACCAGCACCCGTTCCTCGCTGCGCACCCGGGCGCGGATCTCGCCAAGCAGGTCGTCGATCTGTCCCGCGACCGGACGCACCACCACCTGCGGATCGACCAGCCCGGTGGGTCGGATGATCTGCTCCACGATGTGCGGTTTCTCCAGGGGACGGCCCTGTGGGTCGCTGGCGCAGTGGCGCAGCTCGTACGGCCCGGGCGTGGCGGACACGTAGATAAGCTGGTGGTTGCGGTCCAGAAACTCGTCAAAAGTAAGCGGTCGGTTGTCGTACGCCGAGGGCAGCCGAAAGCCGTAGCGCACCAGCGCATCCTTGCGGCTGCGGTCGCCGGGCAGCATGCCGCCGATCTGCGGAACAGCCACGTGCGACTCGTCCACGATGGTGATAAAGTCGCTTGGAAAATAATCCAGCAGGGTGTAGGGCGGCTCGCCTTCGTTTCGGGAGGTGAGATGCCGGGAATAATTTTCAATGCCATTCACGAAGCCGACCTCGCGCATCATCTCCAGGTCGTAGTTGGTGCGCATCTCCAGCCGCTGCGCTTCCAGCAGCATGTCGCGCTCGCGGAAGTATCCGAGGCGTTCGCGCAGCTCGGCCTCAATCGCCTTGATGGCTTTTTCCATTTTGTGCCAGGGCGTGATGAAGTGCTTCGCGGGATACACCACGACCCGGCTCGGGTGGGCCAGAACCTCGCCGGTCAGCGGATGGTAGATCTGGATGCTCTCCGCATCGTCGCCGAAGAAATCCACGCGGATGATCTTCTCCTCGTCCGCGGGAAAAATTTCCAGAACCTCGCCGCGCAGCCGGAAAGTGCCCCGGTCCAGGCTCATCTGGACGCGCTGGAACTGCATGTCGATGAGGCGGCGCAGTACGAAGTCGCGCGGAGCCGGCTGTCCGCGGCGGAGCACCAGGATGGTTTCCTTGTAGTCCTCCGGCGAGCCCAGGCCGTAGATGCACGAAACGCTGGCCACCACGATGACGTCCCGGCGCTCCAGCACGGCCTGGGTGGCGGCGTGGCGCAGGCGGTCGATCTCGTCGTTGATCGAGGAGTCTTTTTCGATGTAGGTATCGCTGGTGGCGATGTACGCTTCCGGCTGGTAGTAGTCGTAGTACGATACGAAATACTCGACCGCGTTCTCCGGGAAGAACTCGCGGAACTCCGACGTCAGCTGGGCGCAGAGCGTCTTGTTGGGAGAGATGACCAGGGCCGGACGGCCGCAGTTGGCGATTACCTGCGCCATGGTAAAAGTCTTTCCGGTGCCGGTCGCGCCCAGCAGGGTCTGGTGCCGGTAGCCGGCGTTGACGCCCTCGGTAAGCTCGGCGATGGCGCGCGGCTGGTCGCCGCGGGCCGGAAAAGGGGCAACCAGCTTGAAGGGTCGGGTGGCTGTCGTGCTCATGAACGCTCGTTTCTCCGTGCCCAGGGTGGACTCATTGTGACGGCGGGAACCGGTGTCAGGTTTCTTGCGTCGTTTGGAAGGAGGTTTGCAGGGTAAAAAGAAGTAGCCGCCCCCACGGCTTGCCGTTCTGGTCACCGCTTCGCATGAAGGCGGCTTTGCGTGGGTGTCGAATCTATACCAAACGGGTTTTGATCGGATTCTCCCCCGGCGCTTGGCGGCGGGCCCTGGTGGACGGATTCCGCGGAACCGAATCTCTAGCAGTCGAGGGCCGCGAGCAATTATGGCAACTTCATTCAAGGTCGGCGATCGGGTCGCGCTCCCCCAGGTGGGCACGGGCAGCGTGGTCGCCATCGGCGTTAACGATGCATTCGGTGCGGGCCGTGAGTTTTACCAGATCCGACCGGATCGCCAGTCGTCCACCATCTACATTCCCACCGACCTCGACCCCGGCGAGCGTGGCCTGCGCCGCGTGATGAATGCCAAGCAGGCGCGCCAGGTGCTGGAAACCATGGCCAGGGCCGAGGTCTTGATGGCCGATCCCGAATGGCGCCGCACGCTGCGCGACCGGGTGCGGGCCGGCGCCATGGAAGACCAGGCCATCCTGGTGCGCGATCTGCACGTGCGCATGCAGCACAAGCGCCTCTCCACTCCGGAAAAGGTGTACCTCGAGAAGGGCATGGACGCGCTGCTCGAGGAGTTGACCGAAGCCCTCCACCAGCCGGCCGAAGAGGTCCGCGCGCAGGTGGACAAGGCCCTGGCGGCTGCCAGCGAGCGCGAGAAGGTGTCGCCGTCCAGCTAATCGACCCCGAGATTGTGCGAAAAGCCCGGGCTTTGGGTCCAGGCTTTTTGTTTACAATTCGTCAACATAGTTTGGCGGAATGCGCCACAACCGTCAATATAATCATCAGCATCTTTTCATACGCCGATGGTACACTTTCGGCAGGTCAGACTCTGCGAGAGAGGTCTTCCAACAGCGTGGTCGCGGACGGCGGTTTCTTCTTCAACCCGCTCCTGGCTTCGACGGTCGAAAACGCCGATCGCGTCGCGCCGCGCACGCCGGGGGACATCTTCAAGGGCCGCGGCCCCTCCGCCACGCCGCCCGACTACAGCGGCGACGAGAACGAGAGCGACGACACGTTCTTTCCCGAGCCCGAGCCCGGGCGCGTGCGCATCGGCCCCGACGTCATTACCCCCGAGGGTATTGAGAACCTGCGCCACCTGGCCGGCCAGATCAAGCTCGACGAGTCACTCTCCACCAGGCGTCTCAACAAGATGATGGACGACATCGCCGAGAAGCAGTCGGTTTCCAAGGAAGACCTCAAGGACTTCCAGGCTTTTGTCCGCGCGATGCGCACCTGGCACCGCGAGCTGCACGTGGCCTACCGCGACAGCGGCTATGCGGACAAGAAGGTCGACGCCGACCTCCTCAAGGTGCACCAGTTCCTCACCCAGTGGGACGGCGCGCACGAGCGTTATCGCATCGAGTCGCGCACCAACGAGCTGACCAGGATTTCCGAGGGCTCGCCTGCGGTGAACGCGACCACCGCGGGATTCTACGCATTTGCCCAGGTGTCCCAGAGGGACATGCGCGAGACGCTGGCCCACCTCGACGGGCTCTCCAGCAACAAGAGCAAGCTGCTCGTCGATGGCAACCTGACCCGCACTCTCGCCCGCGACGAGATCTGGCAGGCCAAGATGCAGCTGCTGCGCGGCGCCGTCTCCGAGGCAAAGGCCGGCAATCCCCCTGAAATCGACGTCCAGTACTACGAGCTGAGCAGCCACTCGATGCTCAAGGCGCTCGTAGATGCGGCGCGGGCTGGCTGCAAGGTCCGCGTCAACATGGATCCGGGCCGCTTCCAGGCCGACCGCGAGGGCTCCCTGTACGCCTCCGAGGTGGCCAGGAAGATGCAGACCGCCTACCGCCTCCTCGACGCGGCGGACGCCGGGCAGGACGTTGCGCTCACGTTGTTCCCGGTCGAGCGCGAGCTGGGCAGCGACAACCTGATGCACCAGAAGCTGTTCCGCGTGGGCGAACGGGTGATTCTCGGCGGAATGAACGCCAACTCCGCGTCCGGCGAGAACGTGGACGCGGCCGTGCTGATTGAGGGACCCGCGGCCCGCGAGCTGGTCAAAGTCTTCAAGCGCGACACCAGGCTCTCGGCGGCCGCGAAGCTGAAGGAGATCTACGACCCGGAACACGCGGGGATGGTGGCGGCGGGCGGGATGCACATCGGTCCGTCGGCACTGATGTCGTTGCTGCTCAACGCCGCCGGCCCGGAGGCGCGCGGCGTGGACGGCAAGAGCCTGTCCTGGACCGGCGCGACCCTGGACTCGCTGGCAGAGCAGACCGGCACGCGCCTCGACCTGCTGGTGGATTTTGATGACGCCAATGGCGACAACGTGCTGAGCGGGGCTGACCTCGACGACTTCATGACGAAGGGCGATCGTCCCAGCAACACCATCATGCTCAAGCGCGAGGGCGGCCGCCTGCTGGCCCGCCAGATGAAGGAAGTCGTCGAGCGCATCTCCGACGACGCCAACCTGAACAAGGCGTTCGACGTGGAGCTTCCCAGCAACCAGCCGCGTGGCACCGACACGGTGGGTATCGGCGACAGCTCCACCGAGCGCATGGCGCTGCTGCTGCACACCATTTCCACGGCGGAAAAGTTCGTGTACATCCCGTCGTTCGTGATGACCCGGGTGGTGGCGCGGGCGGTCGCGGCGCGCTTCAACGAGCTGAAGGCGCAGGGCAAGGAACTCGACGTGCGCGTGGTGCTCGACCCCGGTATCTATCCCGACGGCGGCACCCCCAACGAGCCGGGCTACCTGGCCCTGGAGGACGCGGGGATTCCGGTCCGCTGGGCCAAGCTGACCCGCACCAATGCGACGCACGATCGCAAGATCCACGCCAAGGGCGTGATCACCGAGAAGATGGCGCTGATGGGCAGCACGAACATGAGCACCAAGGGGCTCTTAAACAACTGGGAGCTGAGCGGGATCGTGAAATTCGACGACACCAACTCCGACAGCCTGGCCCAGCGCGACCACCTGATCGAAGACTTCCTCAAGACCTGGGAGCACGAGTCCATCCGCATCGACACCAAAGCCGTGGCGAACAACCGACTCAAAGAGAAAAACGTCGCGGACAAGGCGGCGCGCATCGAAGAATCGCGCCGCCGCGTGGTCTTCGAGTCGCTGCGGATGCTGTACAACTATGAGGTCGAGTCGGCCCGGCTGGTGGCCGGCATTCTCGCTGAGAATCCCAAGTGGGAACATGAGATCCAGGCCAAGTGCGCGGCCGGGATGACGCGCGGCTACGCGACGCTGCAGGTTCTCGAAGAGAAGCTCGGCGTGGACGGCCTGGCCGCGAAGCTCAACGAGACCGAGGCCGGCAAGAAGCTGGCGACCTTGCAGCACGGGGACTTCGCGGCCGCGGTATAAGCGCCCGAACCGCCTGGAATCACCGCCTTCCCGACCCCGGGGAGGCGGTTTTTTCATGGGGTCGCTTTCTTGTGAATTAAATTCAACAGCACCCACGCCTCGCACGTCTTTGCTGACGCCCCTCCGTGAACTTATCCACAAAATATAGTTTTAGAAGGAGTCTGTACTACTAGATATAGTACCTTCTCTTTGTGACACTGAAGACTGACCAGGCCCCCTTGTGGGCCGTCTGGCAGAAGGGTCTCGACCGGCTGACGGTCGGCGACATGGCGTCCGCCGCGGATGCGTTCTACGAAGCGACGCGGCTCCAGCTTGACGGGCTGTGGCAGGCGTCTCCGGCCGATTCGCTCAGCGAGGCGGTCGCCGCTATCGCAACGGTGGCGGCCGAGGTGCTCACCGCGCACGGCGATTCCGCCGGCGCCACCGACCTGCTGGAGTTTGCCTGGGAGCGCGGCCGTCGCGACGCCACCCTGGTCACGCTCCTTTGCTCCCTGCTGGCAGAGCGTCGCGAGCTCGCGCTGGCCCGTAACATCCGCGAAGCCGCTGCCCTCACGGGCGTGGCGCGCGACGCGGACATCCTCGCGCCGCGCCGCAACCGCAAGGTCGTCCGCGCCGGACGCGCCCATGTAGTAGAACAGGGGAGGAACGCTCATGGCTAGAGTTGCCACTCGCAAAAAGGAAACTCACGCGCTGCAGGAAGCCGCCTGGCGGAAATTGCTCGAAACCACCGACTTCGCCGGGCTGGACGCCGACGCGCGCGCGGACGCCTGGACGGTGCTGGCCTGGGCCGAGAAACACGCCGTTCTCAGCACGCCGCCCACTCCGGTCCCCGCCGAAAAGGCTGAGATGGAGCGCGTGGTCGCTGCCGTGCTGGCGCTGATCGCCACGCCGCCGGCCGGGGTGGATGCCGCCGAGCGCATCGCCCGTGCCGCGGGTTGGGCTGCCCGCACAAACCATCCCCTGGTGCACGCGCTGCACGGCGTGCTGTGCGCCGAGAACGCGCAGATGAAAGCCGCCCTTGAGGTTTTCGAGAAGCTGAAGTGCGTGGGCAGCGCCTTCCCCGAGGTGTCCCTGGTCGTGGGCCGAGCGCTCCTGGCCCAGGCGGGGCGCGACTCCAAGCTGTTGCACCGCGCGGAGTGGTGGCTGCAGCACGCCGAGCACCTGCACCTGGACGGCGACAGCGAGATCGAGGCGGAGGAAGACGCCGAGAACAGCGACGATCCCGA
>Ga0194121_10002346_pt1 | contig 30140 bp, 24 predicted proteins | sample TA2MahCa50mmetaG_FD_148609 | JGI IMG/M metagenome (GOLD analysis project Ga0194121, IMG submission 148609) | Freshwater microbial communities from Lake Tanganyika, Tanzania - TA2015020 Mahale Deep Cast 50m | ecosystem: Environmental > Aquatic > Freshwater > Lake | place: Tanzania: Lake...
CATCACGCCTCGACTTACCCGCAACCATCGCTTGACCCTGGCCTCTTCGATGACTGCCTCGGATTCTGTTTGGAAAACTGCGGCGGCGGATACCACCATGAAACTCTCTGAGAACCGTTTGCAAAGCCGTACCGAAAACAGCCAATGGCAAGGAGGAATGGACCTCTTGTTCCGGCAGCGTTTGGCCAAAGCGAGGAGGAATTATTCGGTTAATTGGGCCATGGATTTTCAGGATCAAACCACACCACGTGACCAAAGTTCCATGATTCTAGCGGTAGACCCTGCACCCGTGCCCCCGCAATGGTGGCAAGATACCACCCTACAGACCCTGAACCAAAGCAGAAATTTGTTAAGAAGTCGCTGGGATTTGAATTTCATTGAGCCCATTGGACGGACTTCCTTGTTGGAATTCAACGTGGCACCCCTATGGCAAAACCAAACGGTAGGCCAGGAGGTCGCGATTCCTTTCAGCCCTGCGGTCAAGGCTTTGCTTAGCCAAGACATGCAGCAGCAGGTTTGGGGTGCACAGTACGGGATTCGTTACCGTCTGGGGGATGAGATGCAAGAATGGACTTTGGGATTGCAACGACAGGATTATGCCTTGACCAACAAGGTTCTTTCCGGCATAGTGGCGGCAAGTCCCATGATCTTCAGGGCATGGCTTCCCAATGCTTCTTGGAGGTACAACCCCAATCGCAGCAGCCAGTACAGGGTCTTTTACCGGTCCTCTGCGCAATTGCCATCGGCCCAACAAATGCAAATGGTGTTGGATAATTCCAATCCCCTGGCTTTGGTTCTTGGTAATCCCGATCTTGACCAGGCCATTAGCCATACGGTTGGGGGTCGCATACGTTGGACCAATGCGGCCCAAGGCAAATCATGTTTTGTGTTTATATCGGGATCCTTGACCGAGAACGCGATGGGCAATGAAACGCTTGTTGTGCCGGGCGACACCAATATTATGCGTCAATGGTGGGAGGCCTGGGGAGGATCAGGGACTTACGGCGTGGATTGGAAGGTGTTAGGGAGCACGGGTCAAGGCAGTACTGCTCAGGGCAAAGGCTTGGCTCGAGGGAGTCAATTGAGTCGACCGGCCAATTTGGGTACGATGCCAGCTTTGCGCTTCTACGGGACCTATGCGTACCCTGTGACCGGCATCAAGTCCAATTTGAACTGGACCTTGATGGGGTCCTTGCAACGTCAGCCGGTTCGGAACAACCGAGAGAATTCATCGGTAGTGACCCAATCGCTGAGCGGTCAATGGGGTCTGAGCAGTTCGCAATTGGAGCAATTGGATTACAACCTCTCTTTGAATATGGGTTGGAACCGCTTTCGTAACGAAGGATTTCTTGCGACGAATTCAGGCGGGGGTGGTTTGGACCTTGCCAAGGGGTCATGGGCTGTTTACTGGACGCATACGGCTAATGCAAGGGTCCAATATACCTTTCGTAAGCGCTGGGTATTGGGGAGCGATTATACCTGGATCTACTTTGGCGGTTTGGACCAAAGTTTTAACGCATCGGTGCATTTGATGAACTTGTCGCTGGCTGCCAAGGTTTTGCCGAACCGTTTGGGGGAATTCCGGATTTCAGTCTTTGATGTGTTGGGCCAAAACCGTTCCGTGAATCGGGTGATTAGCGAGGTTTACCTGGAGGATAATCGTAACACAGCTTTGGGTCAGTTTGTAATGCTGACTTTCACGTACAATTTCCGCAATTTTGGTCGTCCACCCCGCGATGTCCCTGCCGAGGCTCCTTATCCGATGGGTATACCTCCGGGAATGCCTCCAGGTCATAGCGACCCTACAAGGCCCCGGGGTGATTGGCGTTAGCGTTTGTTTATATCGGGGGCGAAGAGTGCTTTAAGTTGGGATATTGTTATGGATTAGGTTCATGGAGCGTATAGTCCGGCCAATGGCTTTGCAGCCATGTGCGGTAAGCGTCTTCGCGGGGGTTGGCGGCGGGTTCGTAGAAGACTTTGCCGTGGAGACCATCAGGCATGAACGGTTGAGGTATGAAATGATGGGAGCCTTCGTGACTGTATTGGTAGCCTTGGCCAAAGCCCATTTTTCGATCCAGGGAACTGACGGCATTGCGAAGGGCTTCTGGAACCGGGGGGAGGGCATCCTCCTGACTCAGGAAATCCAAGGCCTTGTCGATGGCCAGGTATGCGGAATTGCTTTTGGGACTTAGGCTGAGGTAGAGCACGGTTTGGCTGAGCAAAATGCGGGCCTCCGGGTAGCCTATTTTGACCACTCCCTCCAGGTTGGCTTGCGCTAAAATCAACGCCTGGGGATTGGCAAGGCCTACATCTTCGGCGGCCAAAATGAGGAGTCGCCTGGCAATAAAGACCGGGTCTTCACCGCCTTGCACCAACCGGGCCAGGTAATAGATGGCGGCCTGAGGGTCGGAGCCTCGAACTGATTTGATGAGCGCCGAAATCAAGCGGTAATGCTGGTCCCCGTCCCGGTCATGATACACCAGGAAATGGGGAAGGACTGAAGCGACCAAGGCATCATCGATGACCGCCTCCGCACCCGTTGCGGCATTCCATAACATTTCAAGCAGGTTGAGCAAGCGACGGGCATCGCCTTGAGCGTGGCGAACCAGGGCGTTCCATTCGGCTAAGGGCACGGGCCTGCTGGACAGGATGCGGTCTTCGCTAAGGGCCCTGTGGGCGAGTTTGAGAAGATCTTCCGAAGACAAGGGCTGCAGGACCATCAATTGGCATCGGGAGAGCAAGGCGGGATTCAGACTGAAAGAAGGGTTCTCGGTGGTGGCCCCGATTAAGGTGATGTGACCCTGTTCCACTGCTCCCAACAAGGCATCTTGTTGGGCCTTGTTGAAGCGGTGGATTTCGTCTAGGAAAAGCAAGGGTTTGAAAAGGCCGTTGCTTTGTTTGATGACGTTGCGCACTTCTTTGACCCCAGCATCCACGGCGCTGAACGGGTGAAAGGGCTGCTTGGTATTGGCGGCCAGGAGCTTGGCGAGGGTGGTCTTGCCGCAGCCCGGTGGTCCCCACAGAATCATCGAAGGCAAAGTTCCTTGCCGGATCATGCCGGCCAGCAGACCCTCTTGGCTTAGCAGGATATCCTGTCCCAACAGATCCTCGATGCGTCGTGGGCGCATTCTCTCCGCCAGGGGCATGTCGTTCATGGGATGAATAATCTTGATCATTAAAGATATGCCCCGCCCGAGGTTTAATTTGCGTACATGCATGCAAGCAACAGGTCTTCGGGACCGGATGAATGCGTCAGGGATTGGGTGATCGTTCCCACGGCGGACGGTTCCCATACTTTGGTCTCAGCGGACGGTCAACTGACCTTCCATAGCCGCCACGGAGCGATTACCGAGTCAAGGCATGTTTTTATTCAAACGGGTCTGGAATTTTGGTTAGCCATGGAGCAAAACTGTTCGAAACCTCTGCGGGTTTTGGAGATTGGACTTGGCACCGGCCTCAATGCGTCTTTGGTCTTGGAAACGTGGCGAGATAGGTTGTTGGCACTGAGGGAAGAGGGGGACGCTGTTCGTGGGACAGGGTCTTGGGAGTGGTCTTATACTGCTATGGAAATCAATCCCTTGGATCCCATACTTTTGGGGGAATTGAATTACGGAACGCATATAATTCATGGGGCATGGGAGGAATGGCTTGCGGGGTACAGGGCAGTCTACGGGTCCCTTGGGGTGGAGGGGCATGGTATGGATGAAGGGAATCTAATTAGATTTGAATCATCTAGTAGTCATATTGTTATGAAGATATTACCTAAGGAGTGGATGCAGGCGGTGGAAGGGTCCTATGAGGTGATTTTCTACGACGCCTTTGGTCCTTCTGTGCAGCCGGAATTATGGGGTGAGCAAGCCGTGGCTTTGTTGGCGGAACGACTGGCGAAGGGAGGGGTGGTGGTCACCTACGGAGCGCAGGGTGCCTTCCGACGGCATCTCCTCCATGCGGGTTTGTTGGTGGAGCGATTACCCGGCCCTCCCGGCAAAAGGGAAATGCTACGGGCACTCAAGGGCTGATATTCTGCGGGGTCTTGTGCATCTTTGGGGGATGTATTTGCTCTTGCGCTTGGTCATGTTCCGTTTGGATGCCGAAAGGGCGCATCACCTGACCCTGAAGGTGGCTTCTTTGATGTTGCGGATTCCCGGCATGGCTTGGTTATGGGCTTGTCTCTGGCCTACGGTGCGCGATCCTTGGGATGGTTTGGGGCTCCACTGGCCCAACCGAGTGGGATTAGCCGCTGGATTTGACAAGGATGCTCGATACCTTACCGTCTGGAAAGCCATGGGCTTTGGGTCGGTGGAAGTGGGGACCTTAACCCCTAGGCCGCAACCCGGCAATCTCCAACCCCGTTTGTTCCGCTTGGTGAAAGACAAAGCCCTGATTAACCGTCTGGGGTTTAACAACGGGGGCGTAGTCGCTGCGGCAAGTCGTCTCAAGCAGCGACCTTCCGGTTTGGTGGTTGGTGCCAACATCGGCAAAAACAAAGACACTCCCAACGAAGAAGCGCTGTGGGATTACCTCGTAGCCTTCGAGCAATTGCATCCGTGGGTGGATTATTTTACCATCAATTTGAGCTCGCCCAATACCCCTGACCTTAGGGAATTGCAGGAAGCCAAGTTCATTGATTCATTGTTGCAACATATCCACGATTTGCCTTGTCAGCAGGCCTTGGCTCGTCCGGTTTGCATCAAATTGGCCCCCGATATGGAACCCAAGCAGTGGCAGGCCCTTTGGCCGGTGTTGAGCAAACATCGCATTTCCGGCTTGGTGCTGACCAACACCACCGTGGATAGGGCTGGCTTGAGGACCTCCACGGAGGAACTTGAACGTCTTGGTAACGGGGGACTTAGCGGTGCCCCGTTGATGGACAAGTCGCTGGCCATGTTGGAGGCCATGCGGCATTACGGACATGCTCAAGGGTTTTTGCCCGAGCTGGTTTCGGTGGGGGGTATTATGAACGGCAAGGATGCTGCACGTCGCATGCAGGGTGGCGCCTCTTGGGTGCAGGTTTATACCGGCCTCGTGTACCGTGGCCCAATCTTGGTCAGCGAAGTTGCGACGGCAATCCGTGCAGGTTATTGTTCGAAAGCGTAGCAGACGAGATTGGTGCCCATTTGCAGGGCTGTGGTTCGCAAGGTCTCCGGATCCCGGTGAACGGACGCATCTTCCCAGCCGTCTCCCAAATCGCATTGGTAGGAATAATAGGCAACCAGACGGCCTTGCCAAATCAGGCCCAAGCCTTCGGCGGGTCTGCCATCGTGTTCATGGATTTTGGGTAAGCCGCCAGTCATGGGGTAGGGCTTTAGGTAAACGGGGTGATTGTCCGGAAGGCGGGTCCATTCCAACTCCGGGAACACTTTCTTGAACTCGCTGCGGACATAGGGGTCCATACCGTAATTATCATCCACATGCAGGAAGCCTCCTCCTGTCAGGTAAGTCCGAAGGTTGCGGGCTTCTTGTTCGTTGAAGACCACGCGGCCATGCCCGGTCATGTGAATCCAAGGAAAGCGAAACAAATCCGGACTGCCGGCATCGGCAATTTCCTCTTGAAGCGAAAGTGCGGTTCCCATGCTGGCATTGCAGAACCGAGCCAGATTGGGTAGCGAAGTGGGGTTGGCGTACCAATCGCCCCCGCCTTGGTATTTGAGACGACCCAAAGCGATATGTCCGGAGCGAAGTGGCGCTGCATTGGTTTTGGACGAGTAGACCTCTTGAAAGTTGCTGCGGTTGGCTCGCTGCGTGGTGGCTTGACCCGATGCAGGGTTGATGGGACCAAGGATGGAGAGCCCCAGGGACAGTGCGATACTGAAGAGGATAGGGATGGCCATACTGCCTTTTAGAAAGCGGCTAAGAGCAGCAAGTACTGCGGTTTCGGTCCGCAGGCGCAAAGAGCCCAGCGAAAGGGGTATGGCCCCTGCTTTGAGCAGGCTTTGGATTTCTGAGGGGTGGAAGTCACCTTCGGGTCCTATTATTAGGCATGTGTTACGGTCTGTGTTTATTTGGTCAAGGGGAATGGGTGGGATGCTTGCAGCAGCGGCCGCATCGCAATGCGCTATGTAGGTGGTGTAATCGGATTCGGGTTGGAATTGGGATAGGGTCATGGGTTGGTCCAAGAGCGGCAGATGGGTGCGCAAGGATTGTTTGAGGGAAGATTCCAAAATACGGGTATAGCGTGGGAGTTTCCATCGGTGATGCTCGGTTCGCTCGCAGAGCAAGGGGGTTATGCGCTGTACGCCGAGTTCGGTGGCCTTTTCGAGCAACCATTCCCAACGGTCCTCGTGGTGCAAAGGAGAAACGGCTAGATGAACACGAGGTTCCGGCACAGGATGCTGAACGGAATCCAAGACGCGCAACAAAGCTTGCGGGGCCCTGTTTTCGCATACTTCGCATTTCGCGATGAGCCCCTGACCGTTGGCTATACGGACTTGGTCCCCGGGTTGTTGTCGGCGAACTTTGGTCAGGTGTTTGCTCTCTTCTTCGCTGAGCAAGAAGGAACCTTCGGTAGTCAAGCCAGCAAAGAAATAGGTTTCCATGGTTAAGGTTGTACCCCCTTTATTCAATGGGTAAATTACGAAGAACCCACTCGAGGCGCGAAGATGTTTCGGTGATTTCGGGGGGAATCCAATGAATGGCTGGATTACGACGGAACCAGGTTAATTGACGGCGGGCATATTGCCGGGTATGCTGCTTGATGTGTTCCACGCAGGTAGCATGGTCAATTTCCCCGTTCCAGTAGGCTTCCCATTCGGTGTATCCGGGACTTTGGCAGGCCTTCACGGAACCCCATGGGAAGAGGGCAGCTGCTTCTTTTTCCAAACCATTGGCTATCATTTGATCCACCCGTTGGTTGATGCTATGATGCAAAAGATGGCGAGTAGGATTGAGCCCTACCCACCAACAACGAAAGGGTCGGTCCTTGGTGGTTCGAGTCCGAAGGTCGGTCACTTTCTCGCCGTGGGTGTCCATAATTTCAAGTGCCCGAATCAAACGTTGGTGATTGTTCATGTCGGCATGTGCGGCATAGGTTGGATCGCGGGCGAGAATTTCTTTTTGCAAGGCGGCAAGGCCATCCTTTTGGTAGCGTTTTTGCCAAAAACTGCGAATTTCTGGGTCTTCTACACCAAGGTCATCCAATCCCTCTACGAGGGCGCGCAGAAAAAGTCCCGCCCCTCCGCAAACTATGATTTGTTGGCCTTGGGCCATTCCCGAGGCGATGCACCTTAGGGCTTCTTGCTCAAATTGACCTGCACTAAGATGCTGATGAACAGACCGATCGGAAACCATAAAATGGGGGATGCTTTGCATTTCGTGGGGCAAAGGGGCTGCTGACCCTATGGTCATTTCGCGGTAACATTGCCTGGAATCTGCCGAGATGACCGCCCCCCGGATATGGGCTGCGAGGGCCATAGCCAAGGCTGTTTTACCCGAAGCAGTGGGGCCAACCACCAAGATAATTTGGGAAGCTGAAGGTGCTGCGGGAGGCGCAGGATCAGTAATCGTCTTGGTCATGATCACCGGAACGACTGCGCCCTTTACCGCGGTAATCGTCATCATCTCCTTCCTCGTCCTCTTCGTCCTCCTGATCTTGGTATTCATCGTCCTCATCGTCGGTCAAACCAGAATTCGAGTCATCGTCCAACACAAAACCGTCCGGAATTTTGGATGCAGCACTGGAACCTGCCAAATCAAGCGAGGATGATTTGCTAATTGTTTCCATTTGTTCAAAGAGTTGGTCCTCTTGCAAATCCTCGGCATCGGGTTCCTGATCATCATCGGCGTTGACTGTAGGGGTTGAAGCAGCATTTGCCGTAGATCCTGGGGAAACTGCACCATACTTTGCGGCCAAAGTTGTTTTGGGATTGTATTGTTTGGGGGCTTCGCCTTCGGCCTTCACCACTTGGGGCAAGATTGCCTCTGTTGCGGCAGGTGGACCCACGGACAGCAACTCCAGCAAAAAGGTCCAAGAGTCTTCATCGCAACGATAAATATAGATGAAACGTTGATGAGGGTCGTCGATGTATTGACTGAGCCGCGTGGAAATCATGGGCGTACCGTTGCCAATCAGGCTGTAGGGTATGTCTTTGAAGGCAATTTCATCCTCCATATGCCAAAGGTCATCGCTGTAGAAAAACGATGCCGGATGCTTAAGGTCAAAGCCGAAGGCCTTGAGAACGGCAAAGTGCAGGTCCTCGAAACTTTGACTTGCTTTGACTTCGATTTCCCTGAAAAGGTCTTCGTAATCTTCTATAGTGACCTTGAAGTGGTAAACAGACATAGGGATTGTCAAATATTGGCTTGGGTTAAGTGAATTGGGAGCGTGATGGTCAATTTGAAGGTTGCTAATTTCAAGAAGGAAATTCGATTTGTCAATACCTTAACGGAATTCAATCCTGACTGGAATTGGTGGGACGGGTATAGACGGTGAGGCCCATTTCTTGTCCCACTCGGAGCATCAAATCCATGGCTTGGGTGGGGTCGTTTTCGATTTCTCCGTCCAAAATAGCTTGTCGAATTCGGTTCTTGATCAGCCCAACTTGGCGGCCAGGCCCTAAACCGAAGGTGGCCATGATTTCAGTACCCCCCAATGGCGGTTGCCAAAGCCGCATGCGGTCAGCCTCGGTGACTTCCCGCAGTCGGCGGTCCAGGTCCTCAAAATTCTGCAGATAGCGTTTGACTTTAGCTTCGTTTTTGGAGGTGATGTCGGCACGGCACAATTCCATCAAATCGTCGATGTCTTCGCCCACTTCGAACAAGAGCCTTCGCATTGCAGAATCACTGACCTTGGATTTAGTGAGGGCAATGGGGCGTAGGTGAAGGCGAATCAAGTTTTGGACCTTGGTCATGGTGCTGTCCAGAGGTAATTTGAAGTGTCGGAAGATTTTGGGGACCATGCGGGCTCCCAATTCCTCGTGGCCATGAAAAGTCCAACCCACGCCATCTTCGAAGCGCTGGGTCTGGGGTTTGGCAATGTCATGCAGCAAGGCAGCCCATCGGAGCCAAAGGTCCTCGGATCGTAACACCAGATTTTCGACAACCTGCAGGGTATGGTAGAAATTGTCTTTGTGTCCTTTGCCCTGGATCATTTTGACGCCTTGAAGGCGGGTCAATTCCGGGAAAATGATGGCCAAGAGGCCGGTATCGTAGAGGAGACCCAAGCCTTTGGCGGGGCGCTGGCTCAACAGAATTTTGTTGAATTCCTCCGTGATTCGCTCCATAGAAACAATGCGGATTCGTTCCGCTTCGCGGGTGATGGAGGTCAGGGTTTGGTGGTGAACATCAAAGCCAAGTTGAGCGGCAAAGCGTATTGCGCGCATCATGCGCAACGGGTCGTCTGAGAAAGTGATATCCGGTTCCAACGGGGTGATCAGAATACCATCCTCAAGGTCTTGAATGCCTTGAAAAAGATCGATCCATTGGCCACGGTTGGGGTACAACTCGAAAGCCAAGGCGTTGATGGTGAAATCTCTTCGGGACAAGTCGTCTTCCAGGGTTCCGTTGGTGACAATCGGTTTGCGGCTGTCGCTGTGGTAGGATTCGCGTCGAGCTCCAACGATTTCAAATTGGAGGTTGTCGGTCTCGAGCATGGCGGTCCCAAAATTTCGAAACAAATGTACCCGGTGTTTGCCGTTCAAGTCACGGGCCCATTCCCCGGCAAAATCCGGACCGTTGCCCAAGACCAGTAAATCGATGTCTTTGATCGGACGACGTAAAATAGCATCCCGTAACACTCCACCGACCAGGTAACAGGGCATGTTGAGTCTGGCGGCCGTTTGAGTGGCTACCTGTATTGCAGGGAGGTTCAAGATAGCGTCCAGTCCGATCAGGTTCATGGGGGACTCATTGGTTGCGGATAGGGTGCGGATGGTGAGCAGGAGGGGAGGTTCCCCAAAGGGCCGTGAATTTAAGGAATAACCCGGTAAATTCCCGAGGTGGTACACTGCTGTTTGCGCGTGCGATGATCAAGGAAGGAAAGGGACAATCGGGTGACTTTGATGGATGACATTTCTTGAAGGGGTTCGACCCTCATGCCCAGAGATCGTAGGGAGTCGGCCCAAATGCCCAGCAGGCCAACGATGACGGAGATGATTTTGGCGCCGGAATTGGTCGCCCCCAGCACCTTGGTTCCGAGGGCGGCGGCCCAGAACACCAAAGGCGGTTTGTCGGGATAGCCCCTGGATTGGTACAGGGCCCCGTGCTCGTGCAGTTGCACCCATTGACCGCTGTCGTTCATCTCCTGCCCCATGGAGGCGTACTGGGCCGCGTCGACCTCCATGAGGTCGACCCCAATGCCCGCGACCACCGCAGCCAAGGCCAACAAAGCCAGCCATGCCCGGCGGCGTATTTGCTCAATGCGAAGAAACCTTGGCCCAACTGTTGTATTTCAAGATGCAATAAATGGCCCTGAAGCCGTCCTTCCAATTGATTTTCTTGCCTTCGGCATAGGTACGACCGTAATAGGATATGCCCACCTCGTAAATGCGGATACCCGGAATGCCCGCCAAAGCTGCCGTCACCTCCGGTTCAAAGCCAAAACGGTTTTCTTGCAGCCTCAGGCCTTGAGCCACCGAAGTCCGCATCATCTTGTAGCAGGTTTCCATGTCCGTAAGATTCAAATTCGTTAAGGCATTGCTCAGGAATGTCAGGAACTTGTTGCCCATCGTATGCCAAAAAAATAGAATTCGGTGCGGTTTGCCCCCCATGAACCGCGAACCGTACACCACGTCCGCTTTGCCCGCCATCAAGGGGGCCAGCAGAACCTTGAATTCCGCAGGGTCGTATTCCAAGTCCGCATCCTGCACCACCAAGAAGTCCAGCGATGCCAGGGCTATGGCCTGCCGAATGGCCGCTCCTTTGCCTTGGTTACGCGGGCAATGCAGAATACGCAGGGGTAATTCGGGATATCTGCTCGCAAAATCATCCAGGAGGGCAGGGGTCTTGTCGGTGGAGCAATCGTTGATCACAATGACTTCTTTGCTCATGTTATCAGGCAATTGTGTTTGAAACAAAAGTTCCAAAATCGAAACAATGGTCTGCTCCTCGTTGTAGGCAGGAACCAAAATACTGAGACCTGAAGGCATGGACAATATTTAAAGGTGATGGTAAGCGGCAGCAAGTGAGCCGATGGGAATCAAGGGCTTCAATTTGCAAATTCCACGCAAATCAAACCAAAAATATCCTTGCGGGGATACTTGGCCTTTACTTTGCCTGCGAAAATTCCTTTATGGCCAAAAACCTTTTGATCGTCGAATCCCCCGCCAAAGCCAAAACCATCGGTTCTTTCTTAGGTAAAGAGTTCTTAGTAAAGTCGTCTTTCGGGCATATTCGGGATCTGGTCAAAGGCAACCATGCGGTCAAGGTCGACCAAGGGTTTGCTGTTACCTATGCCGTCCCGGACGACAAAAAAGCCCTGGTCGCTGAGCTGCGCAAACTGGCACGCCAAGCCGAATTGGTCTGGTTGGCCTCGGACGAAGACCGCGAAGGAGAGGCTATCGCCTGGCATTTACAGGAAGTCTTGGAATTGAAGGAAGCTAAAATCAGGCGCATCGTTTTTCACGAGATTACCAAGCCTGCCATCATCGCGGCAGTAGCCAATCCCCGTCGCATTGACAAGGACTTGGTCATGGCTCAACAAGCACGCCGAATTCTCGACCGTCTGGTCGGCTTCGAGTTATCGCCTTTGCTGTGGCGCAAAGTCAAGCCGTCCTTATCAGCGGGCAGGGTCCAATCCGTAGCGGTCAGGATTTTGGTGGATCGGGAAAGAGAAATTTCGGCCTTCAGACCGAAGGCCGCCTTCCGGGTGAACGGGTGGTTCCAACCGCCATCTGCCCACAAAGCAGGTCAGACGCCATTCAAAACTGAACTTACCCGACGCTTTGATCTTGAAGAGGAGGTGGGGATTTGGCTTCAAAAGGCCGTTCAATGCAAGTGGTCTGTCAAGGCTGTTGAGACAAAGCCTGTTACCAAAAGTCCCTCCGCACCTTTCACCACCTCCACGCTTCAGCAGGAGGCTTCCCGTAAGCTTCGGTTTGGGGTGATCAAAACCATGCGTGTCGCCCAAAGGCTTTACGAAGAAGGGCATATCACTTACATGCGTACCGACTCGGTCAACCTTTCGGAAACTGCGTTGGAGGCTTCGGCGCAAGCCATCCGACTATCCTACGGCGAGCAATACCATTATCGCCGCCAATTCAAAACCAAAGCCGCTGCCGCTCAAGAAGCTCACGAGGCTATTCGTCCTACAGACTTTGGCAGGCCACGACTTCCGGACCTTGAGAAGGATCAGCAAGTCCTCTATGAATTAATTTGGAAACGCGCGGTAGCCAGCCAAATGGCGGAAGCCAAATTAGAGAAAACCAGCATCAACCTCAGCACCTCTTCTCTTTCCGAAGAATTTGTGGCCGAAGGAGAGGTACTGCTTTTTGACGGATTCCTCAAATTGTATTTGGAAAGCGTCGACGAGGACACCCAAGAAAGTAATGAAGATGATCAAAATAAAGAGCTTCGTTTGCCTGCCCTCCGGCAAGGCGATATCACCCCTGTGGATCGTTTGCTCGCGACCCAACGCTACTCTCGTCCACCATCCCGCTACACCGAGGCCAGCTTGGTCAAGAAATTGGAAGAATTGGGCATAGGTCGCCCATCCACTTATGCCCCCACTATTGGCACCGTCCAAGAACGAGGCTATGTGGAGCGTACCCAATTGGAGGGCTACGAAAGACAATATCTTGTTTTGGAACAAAAGCCTTCCACGAATTTGCTGAAGCAAACCCTCAAGGAAATTACAGGGGCAGATAAGAATAAACTCAGGTCCACGGATATTGGCATGTTGGTCAACGATTTCTTGTTGCTGCATTTTCCGGGGGTTATGGACTTTGGGTTCACGGCCAAAGTGGAAGAAGATTTTGACCGCATCGCCGAGGGGCAATTGGATTGGATCAAAATGCTGGATGCCTTCTATCAACCTTTTCATCAGACGGTTACCAAAGCCACGGAAGAAAGCGAAAGGATCAACGGCGAACGTGAATTGGGTATGGACGGTGGGATGATGTATTCGGTACGTATGGCCCGTTATGGTCCTGTGGTGGCACGCATCAACCTAAAGGAGCCAGATGCCAAGCCGCAGTACGCCAAGCTAAAGGCTGGGATGATCATGGAGCAGCTAAATTTGGTCGATGTCTTGGATTTGTTTCTCTTACCGCGAACCTTGGGCGAGCATGAAGGTCATGGCATGACCGTGGGTGTGGGGCGTTTTGGTCCCTATATCAAATGGTCTGATTTATTCGTTTCCATTCCCAAGGAAGACGATCCGCTGACTCTAACCTCCGAAAGAGCAGTGGAACTTATCATCGTCAAACAACAAATCATAGCCGCCAAGCTTCTCAAAGATTTTCCCGACAGCGGGATCCAAATCATCAAAGGTCGTTGGGGACCGTACCTGACCCGCGATGGAGAAAATTTCCGCATTCCTAAAGGAGTCGATGTGGAATCCGCTAGCGAAGCTCAATGCGTCCAATGGATTGAACAATCTCCTCCCCCTCAACCTGGGCGTTTTGCATCGAAGGCCAAGTCCAAAGCTCCTTTAAAAGCGGTGTCCAAACCAGTCACCAAAACATCTGCGAAGACGGCCTCTAAAACTTCCGTATTCAAGTCCAAGGCATCCACCAAGCCCAAAAGCTAAAGTCCTATCGTTCCCTTAGAACATTGATTGTGGTGGATAATTTTAGGGGATAAATAAGTGAGAATAAATTTGGGAATGCAACCATTGGTGTGCGATATTCGTCTTTAAGCATGTCAATCACGAACGCCTTTCCTTCTGAAGGTGAATTGCAGGCAATGATCTGCCTGCTGGATGATACCGACCCCGAGGTGGTCGAGGAGGTGAGTCAGGCATTAATGCTTCGCGGTCCCGTGATTGTTCCTTTTTTGGAATCGGCCTGGATCGGAGAATTGCCGTTGATCGCCAGAGAGCGTATCGAAGAACTCATCCATCGTATTCAATGGAACCAATGCAGGGAGGCTCTCCTCGCATGGAATCAAGGGGACCAAGAAGATTTGCTCACCGTCTTGATTTGGATTGCGCGAATTCGTTACCCTGATTTGGATGAAAGCGAATTGCGTAACCGTCTCGAAAGCCTGCGCATCGAAATATGGAAGGAAATGAATCCCTTCATGACCGCCTTGGAAAAGGTGAGGGTTATCAATCATGTGTTATTTAAAATTCATGGATTTCGCGGTAACACATCCAATTATAACGATCCCCAGAATTCTTGTCTAAATAAGGTCCTTGAAAGTCGTAAAGGCAATCCTATAGTTCTGTGTTGTGTTTACATGTGGTTGGCTGCCAAAATGGAGATGCCGGTGGTTGGAGTTAATCTTCCGCAACACTTTATTTTGGCGTATTTAGACTCTGATTTACAAGCGAAGACCCCCCCCAAAGCCTTGTTTTACATCAATGCATTCAACAAGGGTATGGTCTTCGGAGAGAAGGAAATCGAACGTTTTTTGGAATTAATCCATTTGCCGGCTAACCCCCGGTACTTCAGGCCTTGCACCCACCATGATATCGTGATTCGCGTTCTGAACAATCTTATCCATGGGTATTCGGAATCTGGCAAGCAGGAAGCCTCCAAGGAATTGGTGGAGTTACGGGATGTTTTGGTCGAAGAAAATCCTAGGCGCAATTTACGCCAAGAGGGTCTTGACATTGCTGACACGGAGGGTGAACCCGGACCCTCCGATAACCACCCCAACGATAGGGACTCCAACGACCCCAACGATAGGGACTCCAACGCCCCTGGTGATTTCGATTGATGCCCGGCGATTGAGGTTGAGCGTTCCGCTGGTTTAGCGCATGAATTTCATGAGCAGGTTGGCGAGTTTTACTTTGAATGGGGTGTACGGAGGATAGAAAAAGGAGGTGAGGTTAGGCCAATGGGAATTCCTTAGAACGGCTCTTGCATGGGAGAAGGTTTCGAATCCGTACCGACCATGGTAAGAGCCCGAACCGGAAGCACCTACCCCGCCCAACGGCAAATCGGGATGCGTGATTTGGATCACCACATCGTTCAGGCACATGCTTCCCGAGCTGCTTTCCTTGGTCCAACGATGTACGACCTTGGGATTTTGGGCAAAGATATAAAGGGCCAAAGGCTTGGGCCTGCTGCGAACAAAGGCAAGGGCATCTTCGAGATGATCCACCCCGACGATGGGTAGGATAGGGCCGAAAATTTCTTCCTTCATGAGCCGCATCTGCGGGGTTACGCCCGAAAGAACGGTGGGTTCAAGGTTGAGGCCCTGTTGGTCCCAACGTCCGCCAACTTCAAGGCGTGCGCCGCCTGCAAGAGCATCTTGTAACAATTCCCGAATTCGGTCGGCATGTTGCGTATGGATTTGTTGGCATAGGGATGAACCGCCGATTTGTTCGCCTTCTTGGACTTTGGATGCGGCTACTCGAAAGGCTTCGGCCATGAGCGGTACCATGCTGCGGTTGATGAGCATGTAATCCGGGGCGATACAGGTTTGGCCGCCGTTGAGCCATTTTCCCCAATAAACTTTGGCGGCAGTGGACTCCAAGGGAGCCGATTCGTCGACATAGACCGGGGATTTGCCCCCCAATTCCAAGGTGAAGGGAATCAGTTCAGCAGCCGCGGCTTGAGCAACGATTTTACCTACCCGTTCGCCTCCCGTAAACAGAACATGATCGAAGGGTAGTTCCAGAAGTTCTGCCCCTACTGCTCCTCCGCCTAGAACCACTCGGACCACATCTTCGCCCAAGGCTTTGGGGAGCAGTTCGGCAAGCAAAGCCGATGTAGCGGGCGCATGTTCCGAGGGCTTAACCACCACGGTGTTACCGGCCGCCACAGCTGCGATCAAGGGCATGACTGCAAGTTGAAAGGGATAGTTCCAAGGAGCGATAAGGAGCACGCAGCCTTTGGGTTGGTATTGAACATGCCCGCTGGATAGCAAGTAGGGGAAATGAGGCCCCACATTACGATTGCGCATCCAGCGATGAAGGTTGGCTTTGAAATGCTTGATTTCGTTGTAAACCGGTAACAATTCGGTCAGGTTGGTTTCCATAGCTGGTTTACCGAGGTCGGTATCTAGGGCTTTGCGCACTTCATCTTCGGATTCGAGAATGACTTTACGAAGGCGCATCAAGCGACGGATACGTTCTTTGGAATTCTCGCCCGCCATGCCAAGGGTCTTTCTTTGTAAGTCCTGCCACCAGGCCGGAATTTGCTTTTCGTGTGGATTCATGGTTGGTGGTGATTAGCCTTGTTCGCTCATTAAGTAGGCTTTGAAGAAAGGATCCAAATCTCCGTTCAATACCCCTTGGGCGTTGGAGGTTTCGTGTTCGCTGCGCAGATCTTTGACCAGCTTGTACGGGTGAAGCACGTAAGAACGGATCTGCGATCCCCATTCGATTTTCTTTTTGGAATCTTCGATGCTTTGACGGGCCTCGTTGCGCTTGCGCATTTCCAACTCATAGAGTTGGGAGCGGAGCATCTGCATGGCTCGTTCACGGTTGGCGGATTGGCTACGTTCGACCTGGCACATCACCACGATGCCGGTTGGTTTGTGGGTGAGCATGACTTTGGTTTCCACCTTGTTCACATTCTGCCCACCAGCGCCCCCGGAGCGGGCGGTTTGCAATTCAAGGTCGTTGGGGTGGATATCGATTTGAATACTGTCGTCGATGACCGGGTAGGCATAGACCGAGGCAAAGGAGGTGTGGCGCCTTGCGTTGGAATCAAAAGGGGAAATGCGGACAAGACGGTGCACGCCGTTTTCGCCTTTGAGGTAACCGTAGGCATAATCGCCGGTGATTTCGAGGGATACCGATTTGATACCAGCCTCTTCGCCTTCCTGACGGTCTAGTTCCTGAATTCGATAACCTTTGGAATCAGCCCACATGCGGTACATACGTTCCAGCATTGAGGCCCAGTCCTGGCTTTCGGTACCCCCCGCACCGGAATTGATTTCAACAATGGCGCTTAACGGGTCTTCATCAGACTGTAACATATTGCGAAACTCTAGGGCTTCGGTGGCCTCGAGCACTCGGTCGTAGGTCGTGTCCAATTCCTCCATGGTAATTTCCCCGGCTTGTTGGAATTCGTAATAAATTCCAAGCTCCTCGATGTGATTGCTGAGGTGCTGATAGGCCTCCACCCACTGTTTGGGGATTTTGACCGATTTTAACCAATTTTCTGCCGCTATTGGATCGTCCCAGAATCCCGGGGCGGTGGAGCGAGTTTCTATATCTTTGATTCGAGCAATCTTCGCATCAAGGTCAAAGAAACCTCCTCAACGCCTCAAGGCGTTCCCGAAGGTCTGATAGGTGTTCTTGTCGCATGGTGCGAAGGTACTTTGGAACAGGGTCCCAACAACCGTTTAGGCTACCTCAGTCCTGCGTTCTCTTGATTCGGGGAGATCAAGTGTTCGTGGGGCGTTCAAGCGTCCGCGTCTTGTTCCATCGCTGTGCGTCGTTAAGGCTTCTTGGGCCGTCCAAACGCCCTGTGTTGAGCCAAAAGGTGTCCAGGTTTAGCGACTTTAACTCAAGGTTGTCGGGTTTCCAGAAATCTTCCCAATGGTTGCACTCGACAAGGCCCCCGCTTTGCCATCGGCATTCCATCAGGTCAAAGCGAATCTCCCCGCGATGCGGAAATTTCTGCAGATATCGGAAGGCCGCTTTGGACAGGTTGAGGAATTTCCGGTATTTGACTTGACGGGCTGGTTCCGCATGGTGTGGGCTACGGCTGCTTTTGACCTCCACAAAGGCCAAAATAGGGCCTAGGGTAGCAATGATATCCACTTCGTAGGGGGCTGAGCGCCAATTACGCTGGAGGATATGCCAACCTTGCCGTAGAAGTCTTTCGCAGGCGATATTTTCCCCCATGACCGCGGTGGCCTTATTTTTGAGGGAATCGAGAGGCTTGTTGGAGCTCACGGTTTCACATTTATTCACCGCAATATGCAACACCCATTGCCTCGTATCAATCCCACGGAAACTCTTGCGTGGAAACAATTAACACAACATGCCTCGGCCTTCAGGGAAGGCGCATCACAAACTTTGAGCCGTTTGTTTGAGGCGGACCCACAGCGGGCGGAGCGTTGGAGTTTGGAAGCGGAGGGTTGGTATTTGGATTATTCCAAGAATTTGTTGGATGCCCAGGGCATGGCCTTGTTGCGCCGTTTGGCCGAAGAATGCCAGATTCAGGAAGGTGTGGAGGCGATGTTCACCGGGGCCAAGATCAACGAAACCGAGGAGAGAGCGGTTTTGCACACTGTCCTGCGGGATCCTTCAAGTTCATTCCGATTGGCGGATGGAACTGTCCCGGGTGAATTGGTCAAGGAGGTGCTGGCGCGGATGGAAGGCTTCGTGAGCGGGGTTTTGGACGGCACTTTACGGGGCTGCACCGGCAAGGCTTTTACGGATGTGGTCAATATTGGAATTGGTGGTTCGGATTTGGGACCTTTGATGGCCTGCGAAGCCCTTTCGGCATATCGCAATGCCTTGGGCGTGCACTTTGTCTCCAATGTGGACGGGGCGCATCTGCTACGGACCCTGCAAAAGCTTGACCCCGAAACGACCTTGTTCCTGATCGCCTCCAAAACCTTCACCACCCAAGAAACCATGGCCAATGCCCTATCGGCCAGGTCATGGTTTTGGGAGCAAATGGAAGCTCTCGGTCACGGGTCAGGATCCTTGCGAGGGAGCAGTCTTGGAGTCCACAGAGGGGTGGACTTACACTTTGTGGCCTTGTCCACCAATGCGGTCGCGGTGAAGGCTTTTGGAGTATTGCCGGAGCGAATGTTTCCGTTTTGGGACTGGGTCGGTGGACGCTATTCGTTGTGGTCGGCTATTGGATTGTCTGTGGCCTTGGCTGTAGGTTTTGAAAATTTCAAAGCCTTGCTTGCAGGGGCCCATGCTATGGATCGGCATTTTCGATATACCTCATGGGAGCAGAATCTACCTGTGACCTTGGCCTTGGTGGGTCTGTGGAACCGCAATTTTCTGGGTATCCACAGTTTGGCCATATTGCCTTACGATCATTGTCTTAGCCGATTCCCTGCCTATTTGCAACAAGTCGATATGGAGAGCAACGGCAAAAGCGTGGATCGTCAAGGGCTTCCCTTGGACTACGAAAGCGGTCCTGTGTTATGGGGCGAACCGGGGACCAACGGGCAGCATGCGTTCTATCAGCTGATTCATCAGGGTACCTCCAAGGTGGCCTGTGATTTTATTCTGCCCGCACAGTCCCAGTATCCTGTAGTGCCTCACCATCGTTATCTTACCGCCAATGCCTTCGCACAGTCCCAGGCGTTGATGCAGGGTAGGGACAGGGAGCAGGTTATGGCAGCATTCGCGGCGGTTGGTCGCTCGGAGGAAAAAACTCAAAATTTGTTGCCATTTCTGGTCTTTGAGGGAAACCGTCCCAGCAATTTCTTGATGTGCCAAGCTTTGACTCCTTTTGCATTGGGTAGCCTGATCGCCGCCTACGAGCACAAAATTTTAGTCCAAGGCCTGGTATGGAACATTTATAGTTTTGACCAATGGGGCGTTGAGCTCGGTAAAGATCTAACCAATAGGCTTTTACCATTGATTGAGTCCCTACAGGACAATCCGGTTCAAGGCCTGGATTCCTCCACCGTGGCCTTGCTCCGACGTTGGCATGCTTGGCAGAAGGATTAAGAATCCCAGCCGAATTTATTCGAACAAAAGGCTTCCAATGCGCACCATGGTGCTCCCTTCTTCCATGGCGATGAGGTAGTCGTTGGACATGCCCATGGAGATTTCACAGAAATGTGAATCGTTATTTCGTAAATTATTTTTGATTTGTTGAAACAAATTATACAGTAAACGAAACTCTTTGCGAATCTGCTCCTGGTTATCGGTTTGGGTGGCCATTCCCATAAGTCCGGTGATCAGGATATTCGGGTAATTGTCAATATGCATTTGATGCATAAAATCATTCAAGGTTTCGGGTTTGATGCCATATTTATGTTTCTCCTGAGCGATGTGGATTTGGAGGAGTATTCGGATCACGCGGCTTGCCGAGGCTGCTCTTTTTTGAATTTCGTCTATCAGGTGCAGGCTGTCCACCGAATGAATGGTGTGAACATGCGGGGCGATGATTTTGACTTTGTTGGTCTGGAGATGCCCGATGAAATGCCATTCGGAATCGGAAGGCATGGTAAGGGCTTTTTCCCGCATTTCCAAGGCGTGATTTTCGCCAAATGCCCTTTGACCCAATTGGTATAGGGCTTGAAGCTGATCGAGGCTTCGCATTTTGGTGACCGCAATTAAACGCGTACGGGGATACCCCTCAAAGGTTTGTTGAAGAGAAGTAAGGATTTCGTACACGATGCGAATTTATCTTTGAGTTTATGTTGGCAACAAAGAGGCTTCTTTTTTGTTTCCCTCGAAGACCATTGTAGCTGTACTGTCCATGACCAAAGATACCTTGCCGTACAAGTTTACCCTTGCGGGCCTCCAAGCTGTGCTCTGTCTAACGATCGTGATATCCATGGCGGCATGCGGGCAAAAGGCTTCTCAGTCCGATCCCGAACAGCCTGGCCCTGCGCAACCCCAACCGGAAAAGTCCGGCCCTGCGCAACCAATTCCGAACCAGCCGGCCCTCCCCAGGGATTCCATGGTCGAAGCGATGGTTCGTATTCAGTTGGCGGAGGCTTACCGCTCCCGCTATTATGTGTTCCATGAGGGGGCAAGTGCTGAACCTCCATCGATGGATTCATTGTACGCCTTGGCTTTGGCGCCCCTGGGAATAACACGGGCCCGCTACGAGGCAAATTACAGGGAAATGCTTGACCACGATCCGACCCAATTACAGGCCTTGTACGATTCCTGCGAATCTATTCTCCAACGGCGTTTGATCGGATTACGATGACGCAGGGAGGTGAGGACCGATCTGCATGGGGTTTTCAACTGTATCCGGAAACGGCCGTTTCCACCCTGGAACTGGATTGGATAGCTCAACAAGTCGCCGGACGTTGCAGTACCGCAGGAGGTCATAGCTTGTTGGATTCGTGGATGAATCCATTGACAGATGAGGATGAATGGAGGTCAAGGCGACATGCCTATCAGGAATGTTATGGTTGGCTGAAACGTGGGGCCTTTTGGCCATCCTTGCAATGGGAGGTCAAGGATGCGTTGTGGCTTTATTTGGCAACCGAGGGGTACGTGCTGGATGAAGACCAAACAGCTCATCTGTGGCCTGCCGTGCGCACAGCCTTAAGCATAGCTCAATTCACCGAAAAACACACCGATGCGCTGCCCACACTGCATGCCAAGGTTCGGACCATGCGCTCACCAGAACCTGCTTACCTGGCGATGGTGGAGGTTTTGGGCCAAGATGGTCGCTTATCCCCCCAGGCCAGTCCGGCATTGGCGCGACTGACCGTGCAATTGCAGCGCAAGCAACAAGAAGCGCGGGAATGGATGGACGGTTTCTTGCGCAAAGCCAGAGAATCCGGCTGGGCTACGGATTTGGGGGTCACCCTTAGAGACGATCGCTATGTGGTGGTTCTCAACGCCGAAGGTCGCAAACAAGTTGAAGGGATCGTGCACGATGTTTCCGCATCTGGGCAGCATTTCTACATGGAGCCTGCGCAGGCCTCTTTTTATAACAACGATCTCAGGGAATGCGAGTGGGCGATTCGTCGTGAAAAATATCGTTTGCTTGCAGAGCTGAGTGGACAATTGAGGCCATATGCGGAAGAGATACGTCAATGGTCTTCGTTGGTTTACCAATGGGATGTCCTCCACGCGGTATGCTCTTGGGCCCTTCAATTTCCCGAGGCGAATTTCCCTCGCCTGGAGGTTGGGGTTCAGGATTGGGTGAACACCTATCATCCTTTGTTATGGTTGGAAGGCCAAACCAAAACAGGCAAAATCTTGCCCTACACCTGGAGATTGAGTCGGGAACAGCGTTTTCTGGTGGTTTCCGGACCCAATGCCGGTGGCAAATCGGTTTTTCTCAAAACCGTAGGCCTTATGCAAATCCTTTTTCAATGCGGTTGGCCGTTGCCCTGCGACGCCTCCAGTGCCTCTTGCCTGATGAAAGGGTTGGTGCTGGGCATGGGGGACAGGCAAGACCTGCACCAGGATTTGTCCACCTATGCGGCGCATTTGCAATTGATGGCCCATGCCTTGAGGATGGCAGGCCCCGACCATTTGATTCTTTTGGATGAATTCGGGACTGGAACCGACCCTGTGATAGGGGGACCGTTGGCGGAGGCCATTTTGGAACCCTGGCTCCGTGAAGGCCCTATGGTGGTACTCAATACCCATTACGGCAACCTCAAACGCTTGGCTTGGCATTGGCCCACGGTGCAGGATGCCCGTTTGGGTTTCGATACCACCACCTTGAAACCAACTTACCAACTTTTGGGAGGGGCACCGGGCTCTTCCTATGCGATGGAGCTTGCTCGGCGAGCGGGGTTACCGGAGGATGTCCTGACCAGGGCCTCTGCCTTGATCGATTCCACCGAACTTCAAACCGAAAATCTGTTGGTGGAATGGATGGACCAAAAGCAAAAGGCCGAAGAATTGCTTAAACTCAGTCAGTACAAGGAAGAACTCTTGGACAAACTCCTTCGCAAACAGGAGGTCGCTGAACAAGACGCAGCTTCCAAACGTGAAAAACAATATCAAGCTCTCCGTAACAAAGGGCGTAGGCTTCTTGAAGATCAGCGCATAGAAATGGGTTTTGTGTTGCAACAATTTAAAAGCGAATTGGATACCTTACGTAAGGATTTGCGTAGCGCAAGCCCAGTCCATACTCCAGGCGCTGTTTGGAATAAGGCCTTGCAGGCTTTGGAACAAAGTGCAAACCAGCTCAATCAATTGGAGCAAAGGTTGCAGGATTCGCCGATGGTTCACGAACTTCCTGGGGAGGGCACCCAAGTGGAGGCTTCTCCGGACCAGAATGGGCAACCCTTTGCGGTGGGGCAGTTGGTTAAGTTTAGGGATGGGCAGCTTCGCGGCGAGGTCTTGACCAGTGACCCGAAGGAAACGGAATGGATGGTGGAATCGGTCAGGATGCGCACTGAGACGGCTCGGTTGACTCCGGCTTCGCCCTTGGCCTCACGGTCGGCTTCATTGTCCACTGGCCGTGGTTTGATTAAATCTATGGCGAGAGAGGTAGCGATGTCCGAGTCATCGGCTCGAAACGGGACGGATCTAGGGCCTTTGCCTAACCAGGTGGTGGACCTGCGTGGCCTGCGCATGCACGAATGGGAGTTGTCTTTGCAGCAGCGCTTGGATAGGGCCGTTGTGGCTGGAGAAGACCGTATCTATGTGCTCCATGGTAAGGGCACCGGGGCGCTGCGACAAGGCGTTCGGGATTACCTCAGACGGCAACGCCATGTCAAAGGGCTGCAAGATGCCCCTTTAGAGGCTGGTGGATCCGGGTGGACCTGGGTGGACTTGGGCTGAAAGCACTTCGTACTTTTGAGATTGATTTAGGACTTTAAACCCTCACCTGGTGAACAAAATTTATGCTGATGCCGACGCCGCCGTTGCCGATATAAGAGATGGCGCAACCCTGATGCTGGGGGGGTTTGGATTGTGTGGAATCCCGGAGCATTGCATTGCGGCTTTGGTGCGCACAGGGGTACGTGATTTGACCTGCATTTCGAACAATGCCGGGGTGGACGATTTCGGAATAGGGCTGATGCTCAAGGGCCGTCAAGTTCGCAAAATGATTTCCAGTTATGTGGGCGAGAATGCTGAATTCGAAAGACAGCTTTTGTCCGGGGAGCTGGAGGTGGAGTTGATTCCCCAAGGAACCCTTGCAACGCGGTGCATGGCGGCAGGATACGGTATGCCTGCCATTTTTACGCCTGCCGGGGTGGGTACGGAAGTGGCTGAGGGGAAGGAAACCAGGGTATTTGGAGGCAAAACGTATTTATTGGAAATGGCCTTCCATGCGGATTTCGCGCTGGTCAAGGCGTGGAAAGCGGATCGCCTGGGTAACCTGGTCTTCAAAGCGACAGCCCGCAATTTCAATCCTTTGATGGCGATGGCCGGCAAAATTACCATTGCCGAGGTGGAGGAGCTGGTGGAACCGGGGGATTTGGATGCGAATGCTATCCATGTTCCGGGCATCTATGTGCATAGGCTCGTGGTGGGCACGCATTACGAAAAGCGTATTGAACAGCGCACCGTCCGTACACCGAACTCTTGAATTTCGCATAACACTTTTTTAAACAACACATAATATTTTATCCAAAGGCTTTTAATTTATGTTGGACAAAAACGGCATTGCACGCACCATCGCCCGGGAATTGAAGGACGGGTATTATGTGAACCTGGGGATCGGAATTCCGACCCTTGTGGCCAATTTTATTCCCGAAGGCATGGAGGTTCAACTGCAATCAGAGAATGGTCTTTTGGGCATGGGACCATTCCCTTGGGAGGGTTCCGAGGATCCGGACTTGATCAATGCGGGGAAGCAGACTATCACCACCTTGCCGGGCTCAGCCTTTTTTGATTCAGCGATGAGCTTTGGGATGATTCGTTCCGGCAAAGTGGATCTTACGGTGCTGGGGGCCATGGAGGTTGCCGAAAACGGCGATATTGCCAACTGGAAAATTCCTGGCAAGATGGTGAAAGGGATGGGTGGAGCCATGGATCTTGTGGCATCGGCCCGCCATATCGTGGTGGCCATGCAGCATGTCAATAAGGCAGGAGAGTCCAAGCTGCTTCCACGTTGTACCCTGCCCATTACCGGATTGGCTTGTGTTCGCAAAGTGGTTACTGAACTCGGTGTCTTTGGATTTGATGAGAGAGGCTTTGTCCTTTTGGAGCGAGCCCCGGGGGTGAGTGCTGATTATATACGGGAAAGGACCTTAGGCCATCTAAGCAGTATCGGCCAAGAGCCCGAAATTCAATGGGCGTGAGCGACATCAAGGTGCGAATGGCCGTTTCATCGGATGTTCCGGTGATCCACTCCCTTATTGCCGAGTTAGCGGCTTTTGAAAAGGAGCCTGAGGCTTTTGTGCTTACCCAAAAGGATTTGTTGCAACACGGTTTTGAGCAAAGTCCGGCTCTTTTTGAGGTGCTTTTGGCGGAATCCACTGTGGAAGGGGTGATGGGGATGGCCATGGTGTACACCAAGTATTCTTCGTGGCGCGGGCCTTGTCTTTTTTTGGAGGATTTGGTGGTTCGCCAAGCACATCGCCGCAAGGGTGTGGGTCGTCTTTTGGCCGAGGAGGTTTTTCGCCTGGCCGCTGACCGTAAAATGGATCGGGTGGAATGGATGGTTCTGGATTGGAACGAATCCGCCCATACCTTCTACCGTGCATTGGGCGCAGACCAACTCCGGGACTGGTGGCCGTATCGGTTAAGTGGCTCTTCCCTTCAAAGATACCAATCGGCCTAAATTCGTCCCATGCGTGTTTTCAAATTTGGGGGCGCATCGGTTCAAGATGCGGAAGGCATCGCCAGGGTACACCGATTGGTTTGTACCTACGGCGAAGGCCCCTTGTGGATTGTGGTTTCGGCCATGGGCAAAACCACCAACCAACTTGAAACCTTAATTCAGGCTGTTCATTGTCAACAGTGGCCGGGGGCCATGGAAATTGTCGGGCAATTGCAGGAAGCGCACGAAGCTCGTATCGCCCCGTTGGCAGCTAATGTTACGGAACATCGCCGACTTCAAGGTGTTTTGGAACAGTGGATATCCAAGCTGAAGACGGATCTTGATCGTTTACGGGCAGAGAAACTCCCTTACAATTGTCTCTATGACCAAATCGTGGTCTATGGGGAATTGATTTCGACGGCGTTAGTATCGGCTTATTTTGAAATCCAAGGGTTTGTGCATGCTTGGGTTGATGCAGGGGCTTTGCTGGTAACCGATGCGACTTGGCGGGATGCGAGAATTCAATGGGAGGCAACTGTTTCAAAGGTTAAGGCCTGCCATGCGTTACATAGCTGCGAACCGAGCCAGCCATCTGGGGTCTGCGTGCTGACCCAAGGCTTTATAGGGCAAGATGCCGCGAGCGGCCTGCGGACTACTTTGGGTCGGGAGGGTTCGGACTTCACAGCCTCGGTGCTGGCCTATGCCCTGGATGCTTCGGAAGTTTGTGTTTGGAAAGACGTGGCGGGTGTGATGGATGCGGATCCTCGTTTGTTTCCCATGGCAAGAATCCTGTCTAAGTTGAGTTACCGCGAAGCGGTGGAGATGACTTACTACGGGGCGTCGATCATCCATCCACGGACCATTCAACCTTTGCAGAACAAGGGGATTCCATTGATTGTTCGTTCTTTTTTGGAACCTGATCAGGGCGGAACGGTGATTGAGGAGCATGGGGATCGTGATCATTTCAGTCCTTGCGTCATCGTCAAGAAAAATCAATGTTTGTTGGAATTGGTTTCGAAGGATTTGTCGTTTGTGGGGGAGGAAGGTTTGGCGATGATTTATAAGGCCTTGTATGACCAAGGGCTCAAGGCGAATTTGGCCCGGCATACGGCCGTTTCGTTCAGCCTCTGCGTGGACAACGACCCTTACAAACGTCTTCCCGTTCAAGAAGTCCTCGATTCGGCTTTCGGTATTCATATCACCGAAGGTTTGTCTCTATGGACCTTGATGCACCAATCCGATAAGATGCGCAGCGGTCTGCTTTCTGGCAAACAAACGTTATTTGAACAACACTTGGGTAATGTCTATCAGTATGTGGTGGTGGATTAGGTCGTAAATCTTTATGTTATGTTCATGAATTATCCGAACGCAAACCTATTCGACTGGAGGGGAGCTATCCGAAATTTATTTTTGATAATTTTCCATTCTATGAACTTTAATTTATTCTGTAGAATATTAATTATCAATATTTTAATTTTGATTAGTTCCAAGGGGATGATCTTAGGGCAAGAGTTGATGGAGAAGCAGCGGGTGAGGCCTCTGCGCTGCGGACATTCCTTGTTGATAGAGCAATTGCAAAAGGACAGCGTTGCCTACAAGCAATATCAGGAACTTCGTCAAAGGAGGAATGGGGGCATGACGAACGATGGCGTTACCCCCGAAACGGTGGATTCCTTGATTCGCATTCCGGTGGTTTTCCACGTGATGCACCGGCCTGAGGATACCGTGGTCGGTCAGGAATCTAATATTTCGGATGAACAAATTCAAGCCCAGATGCTGGCGCTGAATTATGATTTCCGACGCAAGGCAGGGACCAGGGGCTTCAATACCCATCCAGCAGGCGCGGATACCCGCATCGAATTTGTGTTGGCGGGCCGTGATCCTTCCGGGGCCTCGCATAAAGGGATCAACAGGGTTCCCTACGCTTTGTCCAATGCCCATCCTTACGGATCCTTGGACCTCAAAGATTTATCGCGTTGGCCCGCGGATCGTTACCTGAATATCTGGGTTGTTGGTCAAATTACTCTGGGTATTTTGGGTTATTCGTACCTACCGGCGATGCTCGTTGGGGATCCGGATCTTTTACGCAAAGACGGCATCGTCTTGGGGTCAAGGATGGTGGGTTCGGTGGATTTCAAGCCCGGGGGTAAGGCTCTTAATCTTCACGAAATCTATGCATACGGCAGGACCTTGACCCACGAAATGGGGCATTACCTAGACCTCTACCATACCTGGGGGGATGGGGATTGTTCGGTGGATGATGATGTAGAAGATACCCCCAATTGCAGTGGGCAATTGTTCGGTTGCCCTACGACAGCCCCCGTGGATTGTCCACCTGCTCCACCCCGTATGATTGCCAATTACATGGATTATACCGATGATCGTTGCATGAATATTTTCACCTTGGGGCAAAAGGCAAGAATGCGAGCAAGCCTGACTTCCATGTACCCCTGGCGTGCCTCCTTGACTTCCCAAGCAAACTTGTTGGCGACAGGTTGTGCCGATAGTACGGTTCCCCGCGTTGGGTCTTTACTTCGTTGGGCATCGGATACCCTCGTTCGTGTCAACGATACCTTGGGCCTTGGGGAATGGATTCGTGTTTTGGATGTCAACGGTTTGGGGAAAGACTCGGTGGGTTTGATTTTGCAACCTGATGTTACAGACCTTGCGGGCCTTAGAGTCCTGACCTCGAATCCGGAGTCGGATGCTTTTGGTTATGTGCGCTTTCGTGCCCTGTCGGGTCCCAAGCCTGCTTGGAACCGTATGCAGGCTACCCTCGCTGATACCACTGTTGGGACGAGACCTCAAAGCCCGACTTTGTTGCTGGAATGGTTGAGCCGAGCAGATGCTTCGCTTTATCCTAACCCGTTCACGGATGCAATGTACCTCCATTGGGAGGGCCGTGATTCCGTTTCCTTCCTATGGACGCTCCAAGACATGACGGGGCGAAGGGTGCAAGAAGGTCGATATCAAGGTCCCGCCTTCTGGTCTCCGGAGGTTCGAACATGGCAGCCCCAAGCTTACCTGCTTCGTTTGGAATGGCCGTCCGGCGTTGTTGAGTATCGCCGCATTATTAAGCGGTGATCATTTTTATTCTCCAGAATATTTGACGCCATAAAAAAGCCCGGACGAGCCGGGCTTCTTTGTGCGTCAACAAAATAATTGAGCAGACCTTAGTTGGCGGCTGCGCTCAATTTGATTTTGAGATCCACGATATCGTTGATGAATTTGTCGCCTAGATTTTTGAAGATGTTCTTGGAACCGTAAACGACGCCCCATTGGGTGCGATCGATGCTGAGAGAGCATTCGGCAGTACAATTACCGTCGGCAAGAGCTACCTTGGCCGGGAAGCTTACCCCTTTGGTAGCACCTTTGAGAGTCAGGTTACCTGCGATGGTGTGGGTATTGCCCAAAGAATCTGGTGAAGCCAAGGTAGTTACCGTTGAAATAACAAATTTGGCATTGGGGAAAGAATCGGTTTGGAAGAAGTCCCCACTCTTGAGGTGTCCAGTCAGATCTGCATTTTGTTCGGCATCCGTAATGTCAAGCACTTTGAGGCTGTTCATATCGATGGTGAATTCACCGGCCGAAATGTTGTTGTTTTCCACAAAAAGTTGACCTTCGCTGACGGTGAAGGTGCCGTTGTGTTTACCGGTAGGTTTGACGCCGACCCATTCGACAATACCTGAAGAGACCGCAAGGGTGTCCGCGCCTTGACCGGCTTGGCCCTCAGCCATAGGGTCGGTGGTCTCGGAGGCGTTGTTGTTGCAGGCACTCAGTCCCATGGCGAGGGCTCCTGCGGCGATGAGGATGAAGTTTTTGATCATGGTTTTGGTTGGTTTAGGGTATGATAAAGAGGTTTTGTTTTGAGTAACCTAAAAGTAGGGATTTTGTTCATTCAATTTGGGTGGAAGAAATCAAATAAGTTGAAAAAGCAGGTGAGCCTAGGACTTTTAGATTGGATATTTGAATAAATGGATATATAAAGTCAGAATACGATCTAATTTTAGTTTTGAAGCTAATTTGTATTAAATGCCAATCTAATGAAAAATAAACCCACTTTCGTTGAAATTCTAACTCTTGTTGTTTGTGGCTTAACTTCATTTTCTACTGTAAACGCGCAGGTTCCTGGAAAGATGAGCTATCAGGCGGTGGTACGCAATTCGACGGGGGCCTTGGTCACGAATAGCTCGGTTGGGGTTCGGATTAGCATAATACAAGGCACAGCATCGGGAAACGCTGTTTTCACTGAGGTGTACAGTCCTTCCACGATGACCAACTCGCAAGGCTTGATATCGTTGGAAATTGGTTCGGGTACACCCCAAGTTGGGACATTCGCAGGGATAAATTGGGCTGCCGGGCCATTTTTTCTTCAAACCGAGGTGGATCTCAGCGGGGGTAGTAATTACCAGGTCTTGGGCACCCAGCAATTATTAACGGTGCCCTATTCATTCTATTCAAACAGCAGCGGTGGTCTGAGCTACCCCGGAGGAACAGCCAGCTTGGCCTCTACAGGGAACGGTATTTTGTATTTATGCAATGGTATAATCCAAACGACCCCTTGTTTGCCTTCAGTTTTGACCAGTGCAGCTTCAGCAATCACATCAACAGGAGCCACAACGGGGGGTAATGTAACGGCCGACGGAGGAGCCTCGGTCACGGCGAGAGGAGTGGCGTATGGCACGGTCCAGAACCCAACCACGGCCAATAGTACTACGAGTAATGGAACAGGAACTGGAGCATTCACCAGCA
>Ga0194121_10002348_pt1 | contig 30131 bp, 47 predicted proteins | sample TA2MahCa50mmetaG_FD_148609 | JGI IMG/M metagenome (GOLD analysis project Ga0194121, IMG submission 148609) | Freshwater microbial communities from Lake Tanganyika, Tanzania - TA2015020 Mahale Deep Cast 50m | ecosystem: Environmental > Aquatic > Freshwater > Lake | place: Tanzania: Lake...
TACTCCGTCCAATTAACGTGTTGCTTGGTAGTAAATACATAAGACCCATCCGGTCCTGAATACCCCATTGGTTTTCGCCATCTTATTACTTTAGACCATTCGCCCAACTCCTCGCTCATCCAATCCAAGTATTCCTTAAATCTAGCTGCGTGAACCTCGCCAAAAAAAGAATTGCCTTTTTTTATATGAGCTAAATAGCCGTCTCCCAATAAACTTCCATTTACTATTTCAGTCTGCCTAGTAGTTAATGGCGGCAAAACCAATAGTTTACCTTTCGCAGAACACTCAACCGAACAATAACTGCTGCCTCGCTTAACCATACAGGGTGGTCTAAAATAAATTTGACCACAAATTTTACACTCTAATCGCATACATTATAGTAGTGTGCAGTCGAAATAACTATCATCTTCGTAGGACAAATTTTCATGAGCCTTCGGATTAAACATCCTTGCCGCCTCCACTCGTAGCCGCTTGATTTCCGCATTAAGTTCCTCAAGCTGCTTTCTGTACATAATGATTTTTTCCAAAGCCTTTTCTGGCTCATGGTCTTCTTGGTAATCTTTACGATACTTCTGGATGATGGATGCCAACTCTCTCTTCTGTTGTACCTTAGTAAACAACGCCTCATCTATTGTGCCTGGAGCAATCATATACTCAATCGTAACGGGCTTCTCCGTGTTAATACGATAGATACGGCCTTCGCTTTGCTCAGCCTGCTCAGGAGTCCAGTCGTAGTCGTTGATGACCATGTTCTGAGCGGCGTTCGGGAAGTCAATGCCCGTGCCGCCCATTTTGATGGACATTAGGATTACTCTAAACTTAGGGTTGTTGGTAAAGTTAGACTTTGCCATTGCCCTGTCTTTCTTGTGGGTGTCCGACGTATAGGTCAGAATGTCCCAATCAGGGTTAATCTGCTTGACCGCAGCCCTTAGCTGCTCCTTGAGCAAGTAACCAGCCTGTAAGAATGCCGTGAAGACGACAACCTTGCGGCCTTGTTTGACAAGCTCTGCTACCTTTTGCACTGTCGCTGGAACCTTGGACACAGCGATTTCTTCTCTAGCTGCATTCAAGATAGAGATAACCAACTCCGGGTCTTTCAACCTGTTAACGTGAGCGGCCATCCTGTTCTGGTAGTCGTTATAATCGAACGTCGCATCCTTCTGAGTAACGGAAAGACCCGGCATGTCCCTAACGTCTTCCTTGCTGCGACGAACATACATGCCCGTCAAGTGTAGCCACTTGTTCAAGTTTTCAGCCGCCTTAATCTGGTCTTCGATGTCGCCAGGTACATAAGCACCGTTGTAACCCTTCGGCACCATGCCAGCAAACTCACGCTTGAACTTACCTTCGCTAATACGACCCAAATGGTGGCCAATCATGGCCAACTGCTGCCTTACGTCAATAGGCCAGTTGGAGGAAATAGTAGCACTAGCGCCCCAATGTATCGGAATCTTCTCAATTACTTCCAGGATGTTCTGAGTCTTGGCAGCTTCGGCCTTCTTAACCTTGTGCAACTCGTCCATGATAACGATTTGGAAGTTGTGGTTCTTGAGTGCGCCAATGATTGCGTCCTTCTTAGCCTTCATCTTCGCCGGTATAGAGAACATTTCATACCATAGAATTGTCCAACGGCGAGGCTCCAGCGGGTTCCTGGAGATTAAACCTTTGTTCTTCTCACCAATAACCTTTAGAACTGTCTCTTCCCACTGATTAACAGTTGTACCGCCCTGCTTAGGAACAATAATAAGGGTGTCGCCCTTGTAGCCATTCTCCTTCATTTTCATTTCGGCAGCACTAACAAGCTGTACTGTCTTGCCGAATCCTGTTTCGTCTCCCAGGATGGCACTTCTACGATGGTGCAGGAAGGCTACGCCTTCTTTTTGAAGTGGGTTAAGCTCAAAGTCGCTTTCTCCCAGTTCGTTGTCAATCTTGCCCTCAAACTCAGTCGGCACTTCACCTTCCAGGGCTTCACTCTTCAAGCCACCAGCCTTAATCTTGGCCTCAATGATTTGTTCTAGGTTGTCGGTATCCCATTTGTATCTTTCCAATAGTTTCTTGAACAAGCTATACTGCTGGAAGTTGCCTTCTACATCCCAGGTCTTTGCATCCCAGTTGAAGGAAGACTCAGGGAAAGTGTAGGTGATAATCTGCTTAATCATCGCCCTAACCTTCTCTTCGGCATAAGGCGTCTTAATACTCATCTTGTTGCCGCCCCTGTCAACCAGACCAAGGCGCAACGTTCCCTTGGCTGCTTCTGGCGCTGGCGTAGACGGGGCTGCTCCTCGCATCTTGGCAAGCTCTTGGTCAAGCTCAGCCGTATCAACATACTTTTTCAGAATCTCAATAACCCTGGCAATTAACTCCGTAGGCTGCATGGAAAGACCATATTTGGAAGCTCCTCTAGCATCCTTGCCCATGTAGACCAAGCCTCTTGGCCACAAATTTGCACCTATTAGTTCTTGCCTGAGCTTCATGCTCTCATCAAAATCCAGGTCGTAAGTAACCACTAACTTTCTGCCGTACTTGGTATCTTCTTGACCAACCACTTTGAGCTTCGGTCTGCCAGGAGCATCAGACAGGTGAGCATCATCTTGGTAAGCTACTTCATAGCCTTCTGCCTTGAACAGTTCTAGGATGGGCGGGAGAACATTAGGGCTAACCCAATAAACATCTATTTCTTGGTCGTCTTTCTGGAAGTTCTGCCATCGCTTCTTGCTATAGTTGGTTGCGCCGTAGTTGTCGGTGTCCATCGGCAACTTCTTGGATGTGAAGTAATCATCCATGAGCTTGTTAACCTTACGCTTCAAGGACAAGTCCAAGGAAGAAATGTGGACCTTTATACGATTGAACCGGCGAGGTTCTGCGTTGTAAACAAAGACTTTGTTATCGCCATGCTCCTGCTGCTTGACGCCTCTGTTTTCTTGAGCCGCCTTAACGTCGGCCTTAACCATCTCTACTAGCTTTCCCCAGGTGTCTGCTAGCTGGGTTCTGCGGTAATGACCCAACACATCCAGCATTCGCTTAACCATTTTCATGGGTATTTCGTCTGAATGAAAGTCCGGGTGCATGGACATATTCTGGTAGAGGTCGAAATGACCTTTGGCAAAACCGTAGTCATTGATTTCTGTAGGCGCACCCCGGCGTCCCATCATCTCCCAGGTGTGCTTGAGTAAGTCGATGCCAGGGCCAGATACCTTGAGTTCGTCAGTGTCTTCCGCCCCAGCAGGCTTAGCCGGGGGAACAACTTCTGCTGGTTTTGGAGTTATTACTGGCTTGGGGGCTTCCCTTGGAGCTTCTGGCTGCTTAGGGGCCTCTGCGGGGGCTTCTTTAGGCTTAGCAGGGGGAGAGGCTGGTTTAGCTGCTTCTGGTGGCTTAGAAGCGAGTTTAGGGGCCTCTGCGGGGGCTTCCAGTGGCTTCTCTGCCTTCAATTTCGGCGACAGACTTAAAGCGATTGATAGTTTCTCCTCTGGTACTTCCCAAACCCTTCGTTTGCTGTGCCAGTTGGCTCCCAGACGCTTGAGCTTGACGAACAGTTCGGAGGCACCAGGAGCAATTAAGGAATACCCGCTCACAGGTATCATCCCTTCCACCAACAAATCCCACTCCCAATACCTTTTCAGCATGCCTTATTTAGCAATTCCATCACTAAACTACTTCTATGAATACTCTAGTCGTACCCACTATCAGAGAAAATTGTATTAACGAGTTCTTACTTAAATGGCGCAAGGAACCTTTCCAGGAGGTTATCGTCGTAGAAGACAACCCCACGAAAACTTTCACTATTGGCAACGAACAACATTATTCGTGGAAAGAAATTCATGACATCTTGGGGGATGATGACTGGATTATCTCAAAAAGAGACAGTGCAATTCGCAGCTTTGGCTTTTGGATGGCCTGGAAGAGAGGGGCGACGACGATTTTTACCCTGGACGATGATTGCTGGCCTGTTGACTGGCAGAATCCGAAAGCCCATACGCTCCACAAGCCCGTATGGGGCTTTATCAATGAGCATTTTGTAAGAATCTATGACCAAAGCCGTTGGACAGAACTAGTGCCTGGCATGCGTACTAGAGGCTTGCCTTACCGCAACCAGGGAAGACAGAAAAATATAGTGGCTAATGTGGGTTTGTGGACTAATGTGCCAGATTTGGACGGGGCACAAAGTTTGTTACATCCCGTTGAACGGTGGGAACCCCCAGCAAACTGCGATAGGATTATGCCAACGGGGCAATACTTCCCCTGGACGGGGATGAATTTTGCCTTCAAGAGGGATGTAGCGGTGATGTGCTACTTCCCACTGATGGGGCAAGACAGTCCGTATGGTAGATTCGAGGACATTTGGTTCGGTATCATCTTCAAAAAAATAGCCGACCACCTTGGATTGCTAGTCTCTGTTGGACACCCTTTTGTGTACCATGCCAGGGCCAGCAATCCTTTTAATAACTTGATTAAAGAGGCACCAGGCATCAAGGCCAACGAGGATTTCTGGGAGTTAGTGGACGGCATTCAACTTAGCGGTCGCACACCCGCTCAATGTATGAGCGAAGTGGGCGACCAACTAAGCGGACACACGGACGTTTACTGGTCTAAACTTGGTCGGGCGATTCTGGTGTGGGTGAAGCTGTTTGAATAACTTCGCCCTCACTACCATTCTTGACCGCTAGTTCATCAGACGTTAGCATTTTGCTATTCACCTTCAAGAACGCTACCTCCTCCTCTAGTTTTTCAATCCTAGAGACAGCAGCCGTTAGCAACTCTTCCAGTTTGTCTATGCGGGACTGTTTTGGCTTGTAAGATTTGCCATCAAACTCCTCACGACATCCGGCCCACAATTCTTCTGGAGGATTTGCCAACTTCTCCATCATTACCTTGATTGCCGCCACAACCTTGTTGAACCGCTCCTCAGTGCCATATCGAGCATCAAGGGCGGCTCTGTGCTTGTGGTCAACACAATCCTGCTCCTGAGTATCAGCCAACAATAACAATCGCTCAATTTCCTCTCTTGACTGATATGGCTTCATATAGGTGTCTGCATGTCTGTCCTTGAAAGGATAGTACGCATTGCCAAACCAGGCTTCGCCATAAAGCATCCTTCGGTCCTCTTCCATAGCAGGAATTGGATTGCGACATAGCTTTAGTGCCTCTTCCCTTGACTGCCCCTCGAAAGTGTAAATCTTATCATCCCACTCACCAGAGGACAAAGCATACCTGGCAGTATAGGCATCTACCGGGTCAATTAAATAATCTTCCGTGGTAGCCATGTCGGGGAGAAGGGGTCCGTTGGGTTCCTTCTTTTCCCACCAACCTGGCTCTGCTTGTGTCCTTTCTTGTAGTTCTAATTTATTGTCCATTTTATAGCCTTTCTAATTAGTGCTGATGCATACTGAACTCATCGTCTTCGGGGAACCCGCCGTCAAGCGGCCCATCCGACGCACTCCAGGTACTAGTCTCTTCATAGTTTCGCTGCCAATCGTAGCATCCCATTTCTGCGTCCATTCTTTCTTGTGCCTTCCTGTAAGTGGCTGTTCTTGCCTTCCAGTCCAACGGGTCAATATACTTGTCGTTCTGGAGGCGATTCTTGGGGTCAAAATGAATCTCTTCTACGGTGCCAATGTCCCACTCCGATTCGCTCATTAACAATTTAACGCCGTACTTGATATACAAAGCGTCAATGTCCATCTCACAGAACTTCTTGTAGTCTTGCTTCCAAGAAGCAACCTCTTCATCGGTCGGTTCTGATGTGCGGATAGGTGCCGAAAATGCCGAAAATGCCAGGCAACCACCACTGCATACCTTGTTAATGTTGTCAGCAAAGAATCTAATCTGCTGAATCTCTTCGTCCGTCATTGGAGCCGCCCGAGTCGCCTCCAGGAGTGCGTTGTGAGCTTTGATGTCCTCCAGGATGCCTTCGGGACAAGTTACTGTTAGTATGCCCTTCTCAACTGCCTCTTTTACTGGCATTCTGTGAATTTTCAAAGTTGGTTCATTCCACAAACTTTTGTTACTATACCAAAACAAGCTCTCCCAATCCGATACTCTTTCATAGCCAAACACTGCTTGGTCATTGTGTGGGAAAAACTCTTCTTCTACGTTCCGTATTTCGTCCATTTTTGGCCCTTTCTTGTTAATGTTAGGCCACCGTGCCACTTATTAAGAGAGAGACGGACTGGTTAAAATTTAGTTCAACCAAATCGACTAACTATATTATGTCATGAAAAGATTTGTATTCATAGGGGAAGCTGGGTGTGGCGCTGATATGATAGCCAGAGCGTTAGCGGCAGATGAGCAATGCTATGTCTTTGGAGAGCTTTTCCATGCTAACCCGCAGGGCAGAGAGGCCGAATCATACCGAAAGACCATTGGTAACAAACCTGTACCGCCTATCTTCTCCTGTTACTATACTTACTTCCATGACCACACCGATAGCGGGGTCTATGTTCATAACTTCTTGAACATGCCCACAGTGAAATGTAACTCAATAGGCTTCACTATCTACCACACCAATCTTGTTGCCTATCCAGAGGCGGAAGCGTACCTGAGAAGGAAACCAGACATTCACCTGATTCATGTCCTGGGAAATCCTCTGCACGCCCTGGCCAAGGCCAAGATGGACATGACCGGCAGCAACCAGATATACCTGTCATCAACGTTTGTGCGCAACAAACTTCATGCGGCTGAGAAGAATAAAGAGAGAGTAAAATTGCTCTTTAGCAAGCACCCAACCTTAGAAGTGGAGTTCCCCAAAGACTTTCCAGCCTGCATGAAAGACATTAACTCTTTCCTGGGAACCAGCGGCGCTGAGGAGTCAAAAGAAGTGATAGAACCATTCCACCCGGCGAACCACATCATGAATTATGACTTGATTCGGTCAAGGTTTGAGAAGTCGATATACGAGAAATACTTTGACTAGAGTTCCGACAGCTTAACTAACGAGAAAAGAGGCACGCCACACTGACCCATCAGTTGGGTTGCGCCTTCTTCCCTGTCCAAGACCGTTATAGCCATACCAACCCTAGCACCCTTATCCAAGACCGCTTCACAAGCCTTGAAAAGAGACTGTCCTGACGTAACTACATCTTCTATAAGGAGTACCGATTCGCCTTCCTTGACTTCTCCTTCAATGGTTTCGCCGGTACGTTTGGGCTGGCTGCGGACAAAAAAACCTCTCTTGGCACCCCGGAAAAGGAGTCCAGTCACAATGGGAACTGCCCCGAGAGTCGGCCCGCCTACGGCGTCCCAACGCTTCAAATCCATAACCATTGTCTGAATACAGTCAACTACTAGCGTTAACCCATCAGGGGTTAATGTTAGTTTGCTAAGGTCAACGTATTTGTTACTTCTCTTGCCGCTAGCAAGAAGGAAGTCGCCCTCTTTATAGGCTCGCTCCTTGATTAACTGGAGGAGTATCGTATGCTTGTCTTGCCAATTCGTCGCAGAGGTTGTTGTATTCGTCATCAGCGTGCCCCTTGACCTTAACGAATTCTACGTTATCGGTCACAAGAAGTAAAGATTCCCACAAGTCTTTGTTTTCAACAGGTTTGCCGGACGAACCAATCCAGCCGTTCTGTCGCCACTTTTTATACCAACCATTCTTGAAGCAGTTAACAACATAAGCACTATCGCAATGTACCTCTAACTTCTCACCTGGGAATTTACGTTTGGCGGCTTTAATGCCCTCCAGAACAGCCGTCATCTCCATACGGTTGTTGGTGGTATCAGCGGCACTCTTACCACTAATGTTGGTAGTAGTGCCATCGCCGGGCACAAATACAACCGCCCAAGTGCCAGGACCGGGGTTCTTAACACAAGAGCCATCCGTGTATATTTTCACATTTGCTCCATAACTATTATGTAATGATAACACTTTGTAGCGTTATACTAGACAGTTCGACCCCTTACATGGAAGCGTTTGAACGCACCTTGGGGGACAACTTAAAACTAGTAGAAAAAATCCTGTTTTGCAAGGTCGATGCTCCTCCAGAGTTTCTCGAACACAAGACCTTTGCTGGCATTCCTTGCACCACTTTTGGCTATCCCAACCATTTTCTTGACAACCTGAACTACAGGGAGTGGTTAGGACACCCTCTTGGAATGCGTGCCTGTTTTGAGCGGGTGACTACGAAGTACATTTATGCCACTGACCCTGACGTACTTTTCCTGTCCCCTACGGACGAACTATACCTTAGCGTTATTGAGAAGCATGATGTAAGCATGATTGGCGTCACTTGTTGGAATCAACCACTGGCTGCTGGACCATTTCCAACCGTCATCAACATGATGATAAGAACCGCCGACCTCCCCGACAGCGACTTCTTGAAAGAAGACACCGTTGCCGAAGAAGAGACGGGGACGATTTTTCCATGCGGCGCAAAAAAGCTAATGCACCTGCCAGGGGAGTACATGGTCGGCACCAGGCTGGAAAAGTATGCGTCTGAGTTCATTAACCCAAACGCTACTTTTGACACTGGTTGCTATCTCTACCTGTGGTGCAAGTGGCACAACTTGCGTTGGGTAGGCTTCTTAGTGGCGCAGTCCCATCACCTTTATGAGAGCCGCTTCTACCGTAACAACTTCGGCCTGAAAGACAAGTTGCCAGTCAGAAAGCTGATATGGCACTCCACGGAGTCTGTAAAACGCCCAGACCACTATTGGGACAATTATATGGCGGAATGGGAGAAGTACAAGACTAGGATGGCAGAAGACTAAGCTGGCGCTCCCACCCCCAAAATTGTCGGGTTCTGAGCCATGACTTGCAACTTGAGTTCTTTCAACTTCTGAATCTTCATCCTGGCAATCATCTTGTCGGCTTCTTCGGGAGGATACCTGAGCAACTCGGTAAGAATGTCGAAGTCCGACATGAAAGAATTGACACTTTTTCCCTTAGCGGGAGTTTGGGTAGAGGAAAAGTGATTTCAGCAAACGCATGACTAGCTCTCCTTCACTGGCTGGTTCATGTGGGGTTGAGGCACAACAAGCATAACAGGTTGACCACAGGATGCACAGACGCATTTCATGTGGTCGGCCATTCCTTTGACTTCTTCGTTGTATTCAAGGCTTTGTTCGAAGAGTCGCAAGGGACCACCGCTACAAGCCGGGCATTTGGTGGAAAGCATTAAGTCCCATGCTTTTGCGACACCGTTCAGAATTTCGTCTTGGTTCATCCTGGTTCTCCATATCAAAAGCTAGTCAAAAAGTAAATTCATGAATGTGATACTAACAAAAAAACCCGGATGAGGCATTGCCTCATCCGGGTTCGAGTTTAACTCTCTAGCTATTCGGCGTTGTCGGAAGCCAGTTCCGTCTCCCAGTAAGCAACGCCCAGGATTTGCTCCCAAGACTTGCAGCGGTAGTCACCCCGGTACAGGGTGAACTTCGGCTTGTAAGGCTTGTAGCCTGGGTGGAAGAACTTCATGTTCATCTGTGTCAAGCTCTTGTCAGCCTTCCTCTTGTTGCAAGTTACGCAAGCCAGGCAGCAGTTTTCCCACGTTGTCTTTCCACCTTGGGAACGAGGAACAACGTGGTCAATCGTCAATTCTGCGGTCCCAGGCTTCTTACCGCAATACTGACACTGGTTGCCGTCTCGGCGGTAAATCGTCCTACGAGAGAAGTGAATACGTTGCTGTGGCAACTTATTGTACCGGCTCAGGAGAATGATTTCCGGGATACGGAACTGCCTGTTGCTTGCTCGGATTCCGACTTCACCGTCCTGGGGAATGAGCTTAGCCCAATCCTCCCAGGTGAATAGACGGAAATCCTGTGTTGGGTCTAGGACACGGGCTTTCGGCTCGCCGTCCTTATATTCACCGCAGACCAAACACATGGCCCGTTCCAGGCCAATAACAGCAACCGGGTTCCAACCCCGATTCAAAACCAGTACCTTTCGGTGTGCCAAAGCACTCATAAACCCCTCCTTCTTGTATATAGGCGACCTAACGCCTATGTTTCCTCTTGTTGTAGTCTTCTTCCTTCAAACGGTTTACCTTCCAGATACTGTAGCGTCTGGACACGCTTTGCAACGTGAATCGTCATGGCGACGGCTTCCAGATACTGTAAAAACGAAAAAACCAGCGGTGAGCGGACTCCACTCGGCTACGCTGGTATACAGACACCAAATTGTCGAAGGAGGTTCGTTCTACATAAAGCCAATCCCTCCAAGGATTTGGGCTGTCCGTACACAGCAATGCCAATCTGGTTTCTTTGTCATGTCTGCCAACATTATACCATAAACTCCACGTTTGTAAAGCTATTTATCCCACTTAGTAGAGTTTTAGGTCGCCAGTTATTGCATCAATTTCACTGGCTTTGTTGGGACCGATGGCAAGGCAGGTTTGGTGGGGATTCCGTCGAATTCAGTTAATCCGGCGTCGGTGACGACATGAACGGTGAGATTTGCTAACTTAGCCTTCTCTGCAACCGCTAGCAACTCTTCCTCTGACTGCACCTGTAAACAGACCTTAGTGAATCGGCCAAGCAGCCAGGACTGTTCATCCTCGCTAAACATGGCCGATTCCACTAAGGTCTTATCGCCGCCCCAGTTGTTGAGGCGAATGTTCCAGGGCTTCTTAATGCGTTCAACTAACCAAATCATCGAGGCATGACTTCCAGATACTGTAGCGTCTGGACACGCTTTGCAACGTGAATCGTCATGGCGACGGCTTCCAGATACTGAGAACCTTGGGCAATCTCTTTGCCCCTACGCATATTCAAGTCTCTGCGTATGACGATGACTTGCTTAACCGCTTCCATATTCTTCGCCCTGACTAACTTTTTCGCCGATGACACCGTAGCCGCCGAACGTACCAGTCCAGCCGTCTACTTTATCATCTTCGCTGTAGAGATACAACACGTCTTCACCGTCCAACGTGCCGTGTCCCACAGAAACGTAGGGCGTACCCTTGGACCGGAGAAAGCTAGCAAACTCGTATGCTGCCTTCTCAACGGTTGTCTTCCTGCTGAGTGTGGTTGTCATATTAGACCCTCTCTTTCAACAGCTTGCGGATAATAGGGACAGTGCCGCTACCCCGCAAAGAATGCCCACAGTTCTTTGGAAAGCTGTTACAAACCGCATTGTCTTATCCTGAGTCTTGCCGAAGAACCACTCCCCAACGGTGTAGTTCTTATAGACGACCACTTCGCTAGTGTCAGGCTCCCTGCCGAACAACCTTTCTTGAAGTGTCATCTTGCGATACACGGGCATTAGTTCACCATCGGGTTAACTTTGATGGATGGCTCATCGCCAATCCAGGTGCCGTCGCCTCGGATTTGGAAGTTACGGGTGTTTCCCCTTGCTGAGAAACACTTGTCACATTCGCAAATCCACTCCGTTTCGCCTATCGTTCCATCAGGGCGGCGAAACCCCATCTTGCCAGGAACCAGCGTGAAATGCATCTTGGGGGCGTCGATATGCCCACAATGCACAATCACATCGCCATCCTTGGGCTGCGTCTTGGTGAACATTATTTCACCCCTCCTGGCTGGTCCGCATCCCGGTGGAAACGGTTCAGTTCCTTCTTGCCATTCCAATCCAGCACTTGTTGTGCCAAATCCCGGATTGTAGAAACGACGACAAGGTTCACTCTTTCCAACCGGGTTTGCACTTCTACGTCCAGCTTGCGGGCATAGTTCGGGTGACAACCGACGAAAATCTTTTTCGGGCGAAAACACCAGGCCCCAAGTTCGTACAGGGTTATGGGGCAAATTGTCTCACTTGGAAACCAAAAAAGCACAGCATCGCACCGGGTCAAATGCCGGTGTTCCCACTCAATCTGAGCAACGGCCTGCGCATCCTCCCACAGTTTACGGCGTGGGTTCACCAACGTCAAATCAGAATCGGACAGCAGAGTGACCATTTCTTGCTGCCAATCTGGACAATTCGTGATTCCACCTGCCAGAAACACCGAAATGTCTGGCCCTGCACCGTAGTATTCTTCTGGACACTCGACGTATCTCATGGGGTGGGAACCTTTATGCCTGATTTCTCCAGCAAATCCTTGAAGGCAATAGCCCCTGGACCCGTCCGGTACTTACCATCCTGGGCCGCTTCGTCAACCATCGCCTGGAGGAAGGGCAATAGTCCTGATGCTACTGCCTCCCGCCACAACATGATGATGACTGGCGCACAGGAAGTGTCTCTTCCTTGCAGCATGAACAGCACCATCTTATCGTCATCGTTAGTCAACTGAGGCAGTAACATCCGACAACTATAGATGCCGTCCCCTAACTCCTGCTTCCGCTCAGCAAAGCGGTTTAGGCCAGCAGTTACCATCATCCTCAATGTTTCTTCGTCGCATACCTTCTTGATTTCGGGTAGTGCAACGAAAGGAACATTGAGGATTTCAATTTCGGCTTCCTTACCGTTAAGAACAACTTTCATGCCGCCTCCCTCATGTGGGCTGCAACTTCCCCGATGCGGGCATGCTTGCCCGTCTTAATGTCGGAGTAGATTTCGGCCAGGGTTTTCGGCCTGCTGTTCTTCTTGGCATCCTCCACTATCTGCTCAAGATTCTCTGGCCACAGGCTTTGCGGCACATGATGCTTGATGGCGTAGCTGCGGAAGTTCTCCTCGTTATTGAGTATCATAAGATACCGCATGATTAACGAGTCCGTTGGCGGGAAGTCTCCCCTAAGAACTACACACAGCCTCTCCACCATCTTGCCCTTGTCATAGACACTGGTGATGCCATGACCGGGGAAGATTTGGTACACCAGGCCGCTCTTAGCCCTAGCAGTAACATGACCCTGTACTAAGAAGCGACGGTACTTTTCTTCACCGATGACCCGGCAAAGTGTTTCCCTTGCCCGAAGCTCCCGAATGTCATGCGGTCGGTCCAGGGCTTTACGGTTAGTGATAAACGCAGGAGCATTGCGTGCGGCAATGATTTCCTTGATGCGTTCGGCCATCGTCTTCGGCTTGGGGTGGTACTGCACCCAACCCGATTGCGGGTCGTAAACGCCACCCCACTCTTGTTCGACTTCAAGCCAATTAGTGACTGAATCGCCGGTAGCGTAGTCAATACCCCAACTACCCATAGTGCGCACAGGGATAGTGCTGGCACTGGTAACGCTGGCATACCTGATGCCAGTAACAGGGGTAGTAATGGCGTTTGTGCCGCCGTATTCAATAACGGCACCATAGCCAGTCGCAGGAGCAAGTCCGACCATATTAACCTCCTGCCACAAGGCCGAGCTTCTTGCTCACTGGAAGGAAGATGACTTCTTCGGCGTCAGGGTCAAACTCATCCATGACTTCCGAAGTCACCTTGCCGTTGAAATCGACACGGTAGGGGACCAGACCTTCTTCGATGCAGGCATCGAACATTGCCTTGGCGTCGGCAATTTGGTCCAGGTCACGATTGTCCCACACCACCCGCTTGTCGCCATCTTTGGCGGTCATGATGCGGAAAAGGTGCTGGTTTTTCTTTGGACGCTCGCCGTCCGGTAAAAGTTGCAGAGAATCAGGAATTTTCACCTGATTCCTGATGTTCGACCCGTTCAGCGGGTTGACTTCGATGGTCATACTCATAGCTCATCATCCTCCGTTTGCCAGAAGTAAGCGATGTTGTCCAGGTTGTCCTGTACCGACCGTTGGGCATCCAGGAAATGAGACGATATATTAAGTCGCCAGTCCTGTTCGCCTGCCTTTAGGCTAATGGTTTCGCCGTTAACGGTGCTTTCACTAGTACCGTCGTTCAGGTTGAACGACTCACTACACTCAAAGGAAGAAGTTTGTTGGGGGTCATATCCCTTGACCTTATAGGGGCTGAGGCGATAAGTAATCCTGGGTGCTATGCCCCAAGGTTCATCGTCAAGTTCTGTTATCTGAATGAACTTGTTTAGCGGCTTAACTTCCAGATACTGTAGCGTCTGGACACGCTTTGCAACGTACAAGGCCGTCGCTCTCAGCCCAATCAACAAACTCCTGCCTTGTCATTCTTGACCTCCGTAGCCGCCGTTGCCGTATAGCTCAATCCACCGCTCCCGCATCATGTCACGGCGAATCTTGTCGGCATCAGACTCTTCAACGATTACGCCGTCTCGGGCGTTCTTGAACATCTTGGCGGTGCGGGATTCTTTGCTGCACGCCGACTTGGGCGGGCAAATCTGCTCAACGACGGTGCCATTCTTGCCGTCGAAGAGTTGGCCGTTCTTGATGGTTCGGTGGTGCTTGGCCCCACACTCGGGGCAAACCACTTCAACAGAATGATTGAGGCCCATGTTGAGCCGAACCATGATGTAGTTGCCGTCTTTGCAGTCGTTGCAGTAGAACTCCTGCCAGATTTTGTTGTCTCTTCCGTCGTCCATGTTATCTCCGAAAATATAGCATCGGGGGCCTTACGTTGCCCTTACGCTGTAGCGGGGTGCGGTTCGTTGAGCCGCCTCTTTCTGGTTAAGTGCCAGATGCTTTACTCTTTCCAGATACTGTAGCGTCTGGACACGCTTTAAGCGAACCCCGACCCGATTACCCCCGATGCTATTCTCGTTATTTCTTTGTGGTAAACTTGTTCAGGGCAGAAAAGTTAGTGCCGACCGCTAGCTTGGCCAACGTAACGTCAGCGTCCAAGCTGCCGTTGTCCAGTTTAGTGTCAATGGTTAGCACCGTTTGGTTCTTCTGGTCCACAAACTGCCAACTCTGAGGTTGGCTAGAGAGTTTGTCCCAGGCTTTGAACCAGGCGCTGACAGGCACCGCTGCTTTCAGCTTGGCAGTGTCGTCATGAAAGTGGACTTCGCCGCCACTTTCATGAATGCGCAGTGGATTGTTGGTCCCCCGGAGTGAACCCATCGACTCTGTTGGCGGATTCTGAGCGTCACCACCGTCGTCAATTTTACTTTTGGCTTTCTCGGCTGATTCGAGAAAGGTTTCTCGTTCGCCACCCATGCTTATCTCCTGTTAACGGAAGCCACAACTTGGATAGAAACCCGGTTGAGAGTAGTAGTAACCTTGCACCGGCGCTGAACCTAGATTGCAGCCTAGTCTCAAGGTCGTTCCCTCTACTATGTCATACCCCCAGGTTTGGGACGTTAGACCAGGGAACCCTACCACACAGCGACCCACTGGAACCTTGACCAAAATCTCCTGGCCCGGCTCTACACGATAGGTCTTTCCATTAACACCAAAAGGGACGGTCACACTGTTCCTATTGAACAGCCTCACGCTTCCGCCAACCGGCTTCTGAGGAAGTTCTTTTTCGTCAGGTGGTGTAGGCGGTGGTGGTTTAGGTAACGCATCCTCTTTCTGTTTGGTGTCTTGTTTCACACCCTTGGGCGCATTACGGATTGCTAGTCCATATACTTGGCCTTCGTTTAGCTCGCTCAGAATAGGTTTCTCATGGACCCCTAGCACCTGATAAGTAAACTGGCCTGCGGGTACAGTAACGAACTTGACTTTCCTTGCTTCAACATCAACTGTACTGTCGTTGATTTTGACCTTGGCTATCTCATCCGTTTCGTTTTCCAGCCTAACAGAGCTAGTCTTGGGGTTAGGCTGTGGCACTGGCGGGGGTTGTGTGGGCACAAAGTAACTGCCGCCCCCATCGAACGACCGACTTCCAACGGGCTTCTTTGGTGGCTGCGTCGGAACTATCTCAAGAGGGGTCTTGAGGTTCTCTAGTTCCTTGCGAATCTTGATTAGGTCAGACTGCAACGTCTTGATTAGCTCGTCAGCAGCACGTTTCTCAGCAAATTTCTTTGCTTCGGCTTCGGCCTGCAACCTTTTCTGGTCGTCAAGACGCTTCTTTTCAGCAGCCTCTCTTAGCTGCCTTGCTTCTTCTTCCTTCTTCTTCGCTAGTTCAGCCGCAATCCTGGCTTCATTGGCTTTCTTCTGCTCAGCCTCGGCCTGAATCCTTCTAGCCTCTGCGACAATCTTCTTAGCAGTTTCTAGTTCCTCTAGCTGCCGCTGCTTCTCAAGCTCTGCCTTAATCTTGGCATCTTCCGCCTCTTTCGCCTTCATTGCATCGGCCTCAGCTTGCAGCCTCTTGGCCTCTTCCATCTTCTTCTTGGCAAGCTCGGCCTGAATCCTGGCTTCCTGGGCTTTCTTTTCCTCCCGTTCCGACTTCAACTCCCCGATGAAGTTGTCAAGCTGGTCCAGCCGGTTGCCCATTTGTTCCACTTTGGGCTGTGCATACACAAACAGGTGTGGGATGGCTACTACGGCTGCGAGTGAGAGGAGAAGTACAACGCAAATCGCCAACAAAGCACGGTTCATCTTGCACTCCTTCACTTTACAAAGAGAGAATACGACATCCAGCGCACATTTTCAAGAGCAAAAAAGGAAAGGGGGCTTTTGCGCCCCCTCCCCCAACTTAGACGAATCTCATACCCAGCATTCTGTTTGAAACCGTCATTTATCTAAGCCCCAACCAGGCAGTCAAAGCCCTGCACACCGGCTATGCCAAAATTTGGGTTGCTACCTCCGACGTAAAACGATACTCACATGCCTGCTTTCTCTCCGTCGTTATGCAGTGTAGTGCTGAGGTTCCTCTATAAGACTGGCCTAGTCTTACAGCGACGGCTCGGAAACGTCTAAGCTGTTTCAATCTTATTCTTCCATCTGAGCAAATCCCTTTCTGAGCTTCCAGATACTGTAGCGTCTGGACACGCTTTGCAACTCCTCATAAGTATCAGGGAAGCCTCTCATATACCTTGCTCAAATCCCTTTCTCCTGGGTTATGATAGCGGACTGACCTTGTTACTCTTAGCGTCACCTGCGGCCCAGCAATGGCTATGCCACACGCTGAAAACCAGTTTCCCCTGTGACAGATGCGGCTAGACTAACTTCCAGATACTGTAGCGTCTGGACACGCTTTGCAACGTGAATCGTCATGGCGACGGCTTCCAGATAACAAACAAAATCCCAAACTCTTGCTAAAACACTAGGTCATCGAGGTTGACTCCAACCTGGTACGGCTACTCCCACGGACTGTTTAACGCCTGACTCTAAGGCGAGGTAGGCTAAGTTGTTTCCAACCGCCCTTTAACGTCTACCCTACGACGGAGTGATTCTTCGCCCCTCCGGGTCTAGGTGGTAAATCGCACCACTCCGAACGCCTGTAGCCTATCCCCACAGGTAGCCATACTATCGTGTAGGTACGCCGGTTTTGTCTTCCAGATACTGTAGCGTCTGGACACGCTTCAAGCCGGTACTTTAGGTCATTCCTTCCAGGGTAGCTAACCCTTTTCAGCACCCGACTCCGGGTGAGCCTACCATGACAAATACTAATTTGCCATCAGCGCATGCCATGCTGGTGACTTTACGGTGTCACTAACCGCTTGCAAGTTTCTTATGTTGCTTTCGATGACAATTAGCGCAAAGCAAATCACACTTCGACATCTCCAGCAACAATTTTTCTTTACTTGCACATGACTCTGCCAACTTAGAAATACCCATCAGTTTTTCGGTTGGGTCTTTATGGTGAAAGTCTAAACTTCCAGATACTGTAGCGTCTGGACACGCTTTGCAACGTGAATCGTCATGGCGACGGCTTCCAGATAACAAACAAATAGGGGTGTTCTCTTCACATTTGTCGCACCCACGTTGTTGCTTGACTTCATCAATCCAATCTCTAATCTTCCGACGAAACTCTGATTGATATTTCCTTTCTTTCTCAATATAGGCTTGGTCTTGGCGTCTATTACGCATGTAATTACGCCCATACTCCCTCTGAGCCTCACGGTCTTTGTATGGCATTCGTCCTCCGGGTTTACTCTATAACATATAGAGTAAACCCGGCGAAATTTCAATCGTCATCGCTGGGCGGGTGCCATCGCTCATGGACCGGCTTGTGTGGGCTAGCCCATCGCTTCGGTTGTTTCTTCCAGGGCCAGAGACTAGCGATAGCTCTGCCCATTCGGACCAGCAAACGGGTCGGGAACATGTATTGCTCCTTGTCTCGCCGCTTTTCTAACTCAGCGATGATTTCATTCCAACTCTGACCTTCTGGCAGAATAACCGTCTTCATGTTTCCCTCCTGCCACTAGTTTCCTTTTTATTGGCAGGGGTGTCAAGGCTTATTTTATCACCAAAATCGCACTTGTAAAGTCTATTTGTTGAGAGGGGGAGCGACTTTCACCTTGTTGGCCATTCCGCAGCGGGAACACTCCACATCAAAGAACAACTCCTTGGTGGGCTTGGGACAAGAAAAAGTGGTTTGTCCAGAACAGAGCCAGCACTGAAAGTTATATTTGCTATAACCTTGCGGCGTCTGGCTGGAAGTTTTCATTGACACAAACGGCGATTGCGTAACTTGCGTCGTTTGCGTGGTTTTTCTAGGTGGAGGCGCAGCGGCACTCTTCTGGCGAACGAGGAGTGCCGTCATAATCTCAAAAATGGCTAGTGCTAGCGGTTGCATGTCTTATTTATTCCTCCTAGAATTCCTCCTAGAACGATTTATGCCCAAAGAGGACTTGCCGGAAGACTTGTGCCGTTTCGGTTTGGGCTTGGGCACCCACTGCTTGTAGTCTTCGCCGCAGTTATCGCAAAGGAACACTAGGGAAAGTTCACCTTCCCAATTCTCTTTGACGAACTGCGCATGGATTAACCCCTGGCATTCGCACTTCTTAGGATAACTGGACCAGCATTCGCTACAGCGACGGTCGTTCGGAGAGTGGGCATAATTCCCCACTAGGAATGTGTTGTTAGTCATAAATCACCAATAATCTTCTATTTGTGGTTGGACGGTGCAGCCATTGCAGATGTGATTAGTATAAGAATAAACCCAGTGGCGAAGAACCATCCCCAATCGCTTTGTTTATTTATACAGAGCCAGCCTCCAATGCCCATGAGTGTCACGGAGCAAAGGAAGTATAAGAAGCACCATACGGTACGCATGATGCTATATAATAATAAGACGTGCAGAAAATTGCTAGGCTACTTGCGAAGTGTTTTCTACGACCATGAAAGTGTGAGAGGGTCTGATAACATCCTTCTCAACTAACGTCTCCCAACCTGTGTATCCCCATACTATCACTCCTAGCTCTGGGTGAACCCCTCGGAGCCATCGTTTAACTCTCATGAACGGGCCGTTTCTACTAACGACCTGTTCATCTAAAATCTCGATTCCCTCCACATACCGCCTTATGGTAATAGTCGCCCTGACTATATGTACGGCGGTCAGAGAAAGATTCTGAGAATGTAGAGCCAGCATAATAGCCCCGGATAGAGTCGAACTATCGTCTCGGCGTTATAAGCACCTTGCTCTCACCGTTGAGCTACGGGGCCGCAAGTAACACTCTAGCAAAGTCTGCGTAAAAAGCAAGAGCCGCCAGCGAGAATCGGACTCGCACCCCGGTCTTACCAAGACCGAATACTACCATTGTACTATAGCGGCCAACTTCATCTTGCCTTTATAGTTATAAACCAACTCAAAGAACTGGTCAGAATTTGGTGTATGTAGAATCCGGTGGCACATAACACACAGCAAGTCGCATTTATCCAGTTCTTGTTTAATCCTTTTCCATCCCATTGTCGCAGTAAGACCGCACCCTATTGCAAAATCCTTCTTAGCAGGGTCTTTGTGATGAAAGTCAAAAGCTGCCGGGTGTCCTTGCCAGCCACACTTAACGCAACGCCCACCCTTATACTCAACAGCAGCTAGTTTTAGTCGCCATCTGTTTATCTTGACCTGGCAAGCTGTGCAAACCTTGCGACCCCGTATAGTAGGCGACTGACATAGGGCACAGTCAGAGTATTTTGCGTTGCGAAACCCAAGAGGACTTCCAGATACTGTAGCGTCTGGACTGGAAAAGTTTCTAATCTTCCCGTCTATCCGCACATAACTAGGAAAACTGTGGTTGCATTTTTTACATATTGGCATACCACTATCATAGTATGCCAATAACTTATTTAGACGCCCATTCTCTAACTTTGACGCAAGTATCATTGTAGACCTCGATACTTTCGCCAGCATCACCCCACCAACCTTCAATGGTATGCGAACCTAACTTCCCTAGCTTCAAATACCGATTATTCAAATCGGTAATTTCTAGTTCGTTACGTTGTGAAGGCTTTAGTGAACTGATGTAGTGCCAAACCGTAGTGTCGTACATATAAAGGCCAATCGCTATGAGATTGGACTTAGGTACTTTAGGCTTCTCCACTATCTCTAACACACTACCGTCTCTACGCAGGCGAACCACACCATACCACTCAGGATGTGCGACAGGCGCAAGGAAAATCCTTGCTCCTTCTGGCTTAGCATCAAACTCCTTGACCGCCTTGGTGAACGGACGCTGTAGGATGTTATCCCCCAACATCACGCACACTGGCTCACCGTCTGCCCATTCTTCGGCCAGACTAAGAGCGTCAGCGATACCCTTGGGTTCGTGCTGGTAGGTGTAGGCGATGTGCTTGAGGCCGAACTGTGCGCCGTTGCCGATGACCCTCAAAAACTCACCGGCAGCATTACCGCCACAAACAAGCATAATGTCCTTGATTCCACTGGATACCATCGACTGGATGGGCCAGTAAATCATTGGCTTATCATAGACCGGAAGCAGATGCTTGTTAGTGACTGTGGTTAGCGGCTTTAGGCGAGTGCCCATTCCGCCGCATAGAATAATTCCTCTCATTCGTTTTCTCCTTAAAAGGCCACGCCCTAAAGGAGAACGAGAGAGTTATTTTTACCGCAGCTTTTTCAGTTCCTCCAGAAAATCATCGTCAGCCAGCTTTGTGTCAACATGCTCAGGCAACGGTGCTACCGGACACCTGTGAATCTCGCCGCTAACCTTGTGAAGCCTCCAAGCATAGCCACGCTCTGAATGCTCAGAAGGCACTTCCCGCCAGATAAATCCATCCTGGCCACAACACCGGCACACAATACCTTTGGGCTTTCTAGGAGGCGACGGCTGATGGGCCAGGGGACACCGATGCTTTTCCCCATTAGCCTCAAAAAGCCCCCAGGTCGTAATGCTAGGCCCCCAATGATGGATGGGGACTTCCTGCAAGCAAAGGCCAGCCTTCCCACAGTTATGGCACACCCCTCCTTTTGGTGCCTCTGGACACTCTGCGTCGGTAAAAAACCAGAGCAAGAACTTCCTAATCATCGGAATCTCCACACCAGAATATTGGACGGATTCAAAGGGTTAAGCCCCAACGAATCTACCACACTCTGCCCAGTATGCTTAGCCTTGTAAGGCAAAAAGACCGGATTTACTGCTGTATGTTAGTTTTGACCTCCCCAACCGTTCCGCATCGTGGGCAGGTTAAGAATTGAATTGGCTTCCAATCACCAATCGTCCACCACTGCTTGCAACTACCACAGCAGAAATGACTTAGTATCTCAGTAGAGATGGAGTGGACTACTCCGACGTTCTCAGGGCTGGTTCCTCTTGGTGTTCCCTCTCCCATCGTGCTGCACACTCCACACAAGCCTGCGCCTCATGAACGATTTGGAAGCCACGGCCTCCCTTATCGTCAACCCACTCCAACTTGGGACGACCAGCCTTGTCAAACCCCCAACGCTTTTGCACCCTGGGGCGGTACGGATGTTGGTACAACCGTTTCTCGGTTACTACTTTCTTGCAAGCACTCTTCGCAGATACTTGCTTCTTGCAAAATTCGCATTTGAACATTATGCACAGCCTATGTTACTCGTCGGTCGGCCAACCCGCCGAGGGTTAAAGGTTTTTGACTTTGGCACGCATGCGTTCAGCTACATCAATGAGTAAATCCTTCTTCCAGATACTGTAGCGTCTGGACACGCTTTGCAACGTGAATCGTCATGGCGACGGCTTCCAGATAACAAGAACCTCTTCGATTTCCGACTTCGTGATATATTCGTCACCCATTAGTCTACCTATCACCTGCGCCACGATGGCGTATGATTTCAAGGAAAAGTTGCATGAGACTGTCAGCCTCATAAGACCCTGCCGCCACTTCAAGACGGTAACGCATTAGTAACGTTCCTCTACCCTAACCTTGCCACCTAGCGTCTTCTCAATGAAGTCTTTTACTTTCTCGGCACAAGACTCGCATAGGTCACAATTCCACCTATCCAAATCCTTGTTGTTGGAGTGATAGCCCCAATGGGCAGAGAACGTCGCATGTTCGTCGCTATGCGGTCGTTCTTTAGGGTCAGCATGTTTGTAACATTCCTGCCCGCAGGCGTCACAAACATGCCCGACGACAGTTGACACTTCTTTTAGAACCCGAATCTCCATAATGCGTAGGCCACCGGCAAGAGAATGCACTTCCAGATACTGTAGCGTCTGGACACGCTTTGCAACGTGAATCGTCATGGCGACGGCTTCCAGATACTGTAAAAACGAAAAAACCAGAAACCCACTATGATAGCGAACATAATGAGTTCCTTCTTACCCCAATCCTTGATGACGGGGCAAGGAGGTATCTCTTCCAGCGGAGGTTTTGTTTGTGTGGCCTGCTCCGTTGGACAGAGACGTTCCTGCAAGGTTTGAATCAGTTCTTGGTTAGTTAGAGTCATGGTTTTCCCTGTTATCACACCCGGCTTGTCAATTCTATACCAAGCCCGGTTAGTTTGCAAGAGCGGGTTGATAGCTTCCCACAACTCTTCCGAATGCTCTTGGCAAAGCGTAGCCTGTTGCATTGGCAGGTTGTCCGGCCCGTTCAACGTGCCCCACTGGCAATCGCAATAGGCTTCGTTGTTGCAAGTGCAGTCGCATTTCATAACTTCCAGATACTGTAGCGTCTGGACACGCTTTGCAACTCCTCATAACAAGTCCCGCTCATTCCCACACCTTTTCTGTGATGCGTTCGTAAGCCTCAATGTACTTGAAGCGGGTTTTGTCAATGACCCTAGCGGGAAGCGTGGGTGGGTCACTTTCTTTGTCCCAACCACTTTTCTCCAGGTAGTCTCGGACAAACTGCTTGTCGAAAGACCGAATGGAGGTACTAAGCCAATACTTATCGACAGGCCAGTACCGGGAGCTATCCGGGGTCATGACCTCATCAATAAGGACTCTTTCGTCGCCCATGTGTTTGAGCAGGCCGAACTCAAACTTAGTATCGGCCAGGATAAGCCCTCTTTCCCAACAGTGCTTAGCCCCTATCTCGAATATCTCAAGACTAGTAGCTTCCAGCCAGGATGCTAGCTCGATGCCAAGCACCTTTTCCAGGGTTTCGTAGGAAACATTTTCGTCGTGCCCGGTTTCGGCTTTGGTGGCCGGGGTAAAGATGGGTTTGGGTAACGGCATATTCTGCTTGAGTCCAGGCGGTAGCTTGATACCACAAATAGCTCCTGTTTTTTGGTAGTCTTTCCAGGCGGAACCACACAAGAAGCTCCGCACCACACACTCAAAGGGGATAACTTCTGCCTTCTCCACTAGCATTGACCGCCCTTTGAAAGCCGGGTCGCTCTTAAAGGGTTCGGGCAAAGCATCATCTATTTCGCCAGGCCGAGACGCTAGATGGTATTGCACATCCAGTTTGTCAGCCCAAAACAGGCTAACGGCCTGGAGGATTCGTCCTCTGTCAGGCACTTCTGGCTTTAGAACTCTGTCAAAAGCACTAATGCGGTCAGTAGTGACAATGACTAGTTCTGTGTCGGAGACTTCGTAAATATCTCTGACCTTGCCGGAACGCAGCAGTTTAGTCATGGAAAAGCCAACTCCACCAGGAAAGTCTCTTGGGTTCTTCTTCCAGATACTGTAGCGTCTGGACACGCTTTGCAACGTGAATCGTCATGGCGACGGCTGCCAAGGGGCGAAATTCAACATCACTGTACCTGGAGTTTCTAGCCCAAGTAGCTTGCCACTCCTCAAGGAACTCATCTGGAACTTTGGCCAGGTCTTTACAACCCTTCTCAGCTAAGAACTGGTCCCGCATGTCCAAATAACGACGTTTGTGGTCGGTAACTTCCAGATACTGTAGCGTCTGGACACGCTTTGCAACTCCTCATAACAAACAGATACCACTTGGGGAAGACGTAGATACCCCAAGACGTTCACGTCGCCGAATAATTGGAGAGCAGCGACGAATATAGCTAAGGAGGCCCAGGCCAACCATCCCCGTTCCCAAACGGTGGAAACGAACAATACAGTAACTTCTGCGGCCACAAGCACCCAGAACCAGAACGACCAGAGTAACTTCCAGATACTGTAGCGTCTGGACACGCTTTGCAACGTGAATCGTCATGGCGACGGCTTCCAGATAAAAAGATTTCTACTATCATGTAGGTGAGCCTCCAACGGTTAGACCTGCATCTTACTAAAAACTAAATGTTTGTCAAATGCAGTTTTTTGGAAAAAAGCGTATATACCTTAGCATGAAAACGTTTCAAAGTTTCCTCACTGAACGCAAGGCAATTGAAGAGTCTGCTATTAAAGACTACCTCAAGGGCCTAAGTAAGCAACATGGCACCAACTACGTGCATGACTACAAGGCTTACCGCAAGGACCAGAAAAAGGTCGCACCCCCGCCAGAACAACCCAAAGGATGGGGAATTGGCACCGAGGACGCTGTAGTGGTCGTCAACCAGGCTCTAAAACAAGCCTGTCAGCATCAGGAGAAGGTTAATAGGTTTGGAATTGATGACGTAAACGTGGAAATGACTCACAAGCAAGAAACGCCGTCAGGAACTCAACTCAAACTTAACCTGACAGGTGTTGCTGCCGCTAAAGACAAAGACCACGTTATCGTTCATTTGAAGAAACTGATTGAAGCCGCCAAGCCTGAGCTAACAAGCAAGGGCATCAAACTAGCGGAAATCCTGTATAACCAGCTTCAACTACTCAACGAAGTAGACGAAGCGGCCCAGGACGAACCAGCCATAGGGCTGATGCGTAAACATCAATTTTCTGTACCAATGATTGTTATAGCAGCGGGCGTTAAAGACGACTAAACTTAGGATGCCTGTGCGTCTTCATAGTCTCTGCCGGGTTGCCAGGGCGGGGGACAGGGTAGTCGTCGCAGAAGAATTTTCTTCTTGCCATTCTTGTCGCTGATTTTTGACACTTGCAGCACTTCATGCCCTCAAATGTCTCTTTAATAAGGGCTAAAGTAGTTTCGTCCAGGGCCATGTTACGGCTTTCCTCGTCGTCGGGTTTTATGTTGTTTGATTAAGTGCCAAAGTTGTTTTGGCAATGACACTTCTTTTTGTTTCTCTTCTTTTTGTTTCCGTTCCTTGATGCGGTCCAGCCAGTAGTTTTTCATACCCTATTTATGGTAGGAAATCAAGATTCCTCATCCTCGATTTCCCGCTCAAAATCTTCCTCTGAGTCCGCATCGAAGTTAGAAGCGACTGTTGTATGAACCTCCCCACACAACGTACAGACCCATTCACAAACATACGCCTTCCTGAACATCCAGGCAGGGGCCTTGTTCAGGTCCAAATTGATTTTCTTGTCGGTGTCCACCTTGGCTTTGCCATAAGACTGCTTGACACTAATGCTTTTAAGCATTTGCTCATATGCCGAATCCAGCGTAACTGATTTCTGCTTGTCCCACTTATGACGGCAATCTTCCTTACCCTTGGGCGCAACGCTAGTAACTTCTGTCGTCTTGTCTAACTTGCCGCACTTACGACAAGTCATGACTAATACAACCTTTTTTCATGCGGCAAGTCCAGAACTTGCTCGGTCATGGTCGCCCATTCATGGTGACAAGGGAGCGGCGGTGGCGGCGGTGGCGGTGGCGGTTCAGGACTAGTGACCTGAACCGTCTTGTCAATAGCCCCGCAGTGGCGACAGTTCAAAACCAAAACCACTTTTTTCTCATGGGGCATCTCTAACACATGGTCTGTTAGTGTTTCCCAATCATGGTCACAAGTGGCAGCATGTACGGGCAGCGGCAGCACTGTCGTTACATCGTCCTGGGGCTTGAACTTTTGCAGGATGCCTAAGTAAGTAGTCTTCTCTCGGAAGCCTTTGTGCAGGATGGCTAGGAGAGCAATCAGAATCGCAAAAGAAACGACTAGTTGAAGGAATTCCAAGTTAGTATCTCACATCCACCAGGGACCACTAGAACCGTATGTTCATACTGCGCAGACAACATTCCATCGGCAGTTCGGATGGTCCACAAATCTTCTGAATCGACCACTCCCTCTGCCACCCCGAGGTTTATCATGGGTTCAATCGTGAAAGTCATGCCCTCTCTCATTATAGGACCGCTGTCCTTGTCGGCAATATGTGCGACTTGCGGTTCCTCATGGAATTGTAAACCAACGCCATGTCCGCACATTTGCCAAACTACCGAAACCCTTTGCAGCATGGCGTAACGGCTGATTTCATACCCGATGTTTCCGAAAAAGTTTCCGGGACGAACTTGCTTGATTCCCAACTCCAAACACTTCTTGGCAATGTCCAGCAAATCAGTTGCATCCTTGCTGATGGGTGGCACACTGTACATTGTGCTGGTATCCCCATAGTAACCATCAAGAATAGTGGTTACATCTATGTTGAGGATGTCGCCTTCTTTGAGAATCACTTTTTCCGAAGGAATGCCATGACAAATTACCTCATTAACACTAATGCAAGTTGCGTTAGGGTATGGAACTGGAATAACGGGAATCACATAGTTAAGACATGCAGGGATAGCCTTGTTATCCCTGATGAATTGTTCGATTTTAGCATCCAAGCTAGCCGTTGATACGCCTGGCTGGATATGAGGGCGTATAAACTCCAGGCATTGAGCGGCCAATCGGCAACTTTTGCGAATGCCGTTAATTTGTTCTGGAGTTTTGATGATAATTGTGGCCATGACTTAATATAGTCATAAACACTAGGCTTCTTCTACTTCATCTTGATAGGTTTCCGGGGGCCAGCCACGAAATAACACCACGCCCAGCTTCACAAGCTGAACGATGGCTCCTAATACCAAAACCAAAGTCAATAGAAGGAAGAAGCCCTGGCCAATAGGCTCCCAACGAGCAATCATGTCAAGTATTTTTTCCATGCAGAAATTGTAACATTAAACAGGAGACTGTGCAACTAGTTTATCTGACAAACTATCCTTGACCTCACCCAACATTTCGCTTAATCGTTCGTTATAGACATCATCGTCAAATCCACTATAGCCATGATAAGGAGCTTTGTAATCAAATTTAACCATATTGCCAAGACTCTCACCAGAACCCGCCATGTCTCCATGCAACTTGGACAAGTTGCTCAAAGAAATACGAAGCTCCCAATTTCCGCCAGACATACGAACCATTTCAAAACCATTATCGTCTACTTCCTTACCAAAATACTTAGTCACATGCTGCAAAGCATCTCCCTCCGCACCTATTCTCATACCATCCTCTGCGGAAAATCTCAAGGCTCGAGATACTTCGTAATTATTCTCAGCAGCCCACTCAATATCATAATCACTATCCTCATCTTCTGGCTCACCAGCCTTCATAAGTTCGATAATCTCTTCCATAAGCTTCTCATTCTCTGGGCTAGCTGAGTAACCAAATGTGTCTATAGCACTCCTGGTATCTGTATTGAAATGCCAATCCATAAACCCATCCTCAAAGTCTGGCACTTCTTTCATATCGGATTGGGTGTCGTTCTTGAGCCAAGTTATCATGTCCTGGAAGTCGTCCCAACTCTTAACCTTAGCAAACCCATTACCGAAATCAATTTTCTCGAATTCAAAACCAAAATCATCATCAATCAGCTTCTTGACGGCTTCCGGGTCGCCCTTTGACTTGTTTTTGAGGAAATCGAAGTAATCCAGTATATAAGGCTTACGTTGCAATATGAATTGCTGCTGCTCTTTGGTCAAATCCTCAAAGTGGAAGTTATTTTCTGGCTTGTATCCACCGCCCCTAATATGCCCTACTATCTCCTGGCCGTTATCTTCTCCAAGCAATAGAGGTATAATCATTGAATGATACTGTTTAGATGGCTTATTATTGCCAAAACCCTTGCTTTCGCCCAGAACGCCATTGTTCACAATAAAAGTCAAATGTGCAACATTCCTGGAATCCCTCAAACTATAAATGTTATCGCCATCCCTGTACCCCGCATTGCCACAATGCCCCATCGCATCACCCTCCTCCTTGCAATAACCTTTATCCAAAGATACCCACTGCCAGCCCGCTGGCATGCCATCTAATGGCACCGGGCGACCCTCTGGACCCGCACTTCGTTCTTTAGAGGCCACATTAACATGCCATTCTTCGGACTCATCTTTGAGATTCTCTGGCGTATAATCTGGATTATTGAGCTTGTTGAAGATATTATATGCGCCATTGGCCATAGCAAAAGCAAGATAGTCTGGAACGCCGCCTTCGAACCCTATCATTACTCCAGGTCCACTTATCGCCCGTGTCCAAGCAGTAGTATCAGCGCCATCCCATGCTGAACCTGGTACAGCGGTGCTTTTCAAATCAGTTCGCAAAATAGCTTGGATAGGATGAGGGTTTTTTGCTTCTTCTGCACGTAAAAATTGGTAAACGCCCCACCTAGCAAACGACGTGAGCTTATCTTTAGATAGGTTTCTAGCCCATGCCTTCGTGCCAAGCCACTTCAAGGCTCCAGCGATACCAGCTTGAATGATTTCAGGCCGGTATCGAATTTTAAGAATTTGGCCAACAGTGCTTTCTATTAACAGCCACTCTTTGAACTTCAACAACATGAAGTTATTTAGTCAATTTTTGCAATTAATGCTTTGCGGTACGCCAGGGTGAGGACAGTTTCAGTTGCAACTTACTCCTGCCCTCGACGCTTTCGTTTGCAGCCTACTTGCGCCTTCTACGCCAGACCGATGACCGTATCCACCAGCCTGCAAAAGGGGAACGGTGGGGATTCTGACGACCCTACTTAGTTTGGGGGAACGCTCCTACGTCAGATATTTGTTTCAACATGGACTCGGGCATATGTCCTACTCCTTTACGTCTTTGACGTACTATTGAATGTCGTTCTAATATATACTAGGGCAATGGAAGGAGTTATTATGCCGATTACACAAAGAGAAGCCACAAAAATTGTGGATGTGTCTCAAGAGTATCTCCCCTTAGAACGCCTCAAGGAGTTGTTTGTCCGGTTGGACGAAGAGGTAGGCAAAAAATCAGAAGACGCATCACTACGAGAGTGCCTCGCAATGATGCGTCTTCTGGTAGACCCGCCGATTCCGCCAGCACCTTATTGGCTCTGGACAGCTTGGTATGTTCTAGTTGTTGTACATTATGTCCTAGTCCTGGGAGTAGGACTATCGTTCATCCTACTACCATTCCTAGCCTCCTGGTATATTGCTTTACCACTAATGACCTTCATCGTTTTCTTTTCTAGCACTAGGGTTGAGTGCCAACTAACAAATTTAGAAAACGTGATGCGCAAACGTCTTGGACTAAGACGTATTGGCGGCTTCGTCGGTCACTATATGGTAAAGCCGTTACGCAGATTGGGTAGGCTTCGCAGTAAGTGACTCAGGACGCCAAGGCGCAATGTATTGCCCAAGATACCCAGGACCGGAGGCCGAGTGATGGAAGGCTTGGTTTTCATTGGTTTTGCTCTAATTGGGTTGTATAGTGCTGTTAAGCTATGGTTTAGGGGTAAGAAGGCTTGACCTATATGCCAGTCATGTTATAATCCTGCCACAAAGGAGGGTTCAACATGAAACCTTTGGTGAAGCCGACGAAAGCGGAATTGGTGAAGTGTCTGGGTTGGTGCGGAAAAGAGTTCTTGTCGCCCGACAAGACACGGATTCGATTTTGTAAAGCCTGTGCGTCCAAGAAGGACCAGGTAGAGCGAAACCTAACGAAGATTAGGACGTTTGGCGATGGAGTATCGTGCCACTCAGATTAAGATGCTTCGGGAAGCATGCTTGCAGGCCGCAGTCGCTGCCACAGCCTGTCATCCAGAGTCTTACAGTGACGGCATATCCCCCTTGACAGGGCACTGTGCAGCGGTTGCCTACATGGTGCAGGCAACTTTCGGTGGCGATATAGTGACAGGACGCATCACCAGAAAGCATGGCAATCACTCCTGGGCGAACGCTTCCCATTACTGGAACAGACTGCCCGAGAAAGACGAGCAAGGTATATGAGAGGCTTCCCTGATACTTATGAGGAGTTGCAAAGCGTGTCCAGACGCTACAGTATCTGGAAGAAATCGACCTTACCTCTTGTCAATTCGGCGGCGATGGCTTTACGCCCTTCAAAAAAGGGCGAAAGGTTAAGCGAGGGGATTTAGTTCCTATTCGTTTTTTGCTATTTGCCGCCGAGGTCCATAAGATA
>Ga0194121_10002350_pt1 | contig 30124 bp, 9 predicted proteins | sample TA2MahCa50mmetaG_FD_148609 | JGI IMG/M metagenome (GOLD analysis project Ga0194121, IMG submission 148609) | Freshwater microbial communities from Lake Tanganyika, Tanzania - TA2015020 Mahale Deep Cast 50m | ecosystem: Environmental > Aquatic > Freshwater > Lake | place: Tanzania: Lake...
CCGGCGACGTCCTCCGAGAAGGTGATCGTGACCACTCCAACCGTTCCCGTGATCGGGGCGGTGGGAACACCAGTGATGCTGGTCACGACGGGGGCCGTCGTATCAGGAGCCAGCCGATTGAGCTGATAGACCTGACCATCCAAGAGGACCGCGCTTTCGCCGGCCAACGCGTTGGATTCCATGATCGCCGCACGCAGCGAGGTCAGCCCCAAACCGTCTTCCGCCAAACCATTACCCGGATTGACGTCGCGCGTATCCGTGGTCGTGTTGACGAAGAAGTTACCGAACTCGATGGCACCGACGTCGACGGCATTGAAGACGGCCGTAGGACCGTCAAGAAGTCGCGGCGCGCCGCGTTGATCGGTCGTCACGCCGGCGGTGACGTTGGCAGTCAGTCCGCGATCAATCGCCGCGCTGCCAATCAACACCGCGTGAGTCTGCGTGGGACCGCCATTGTTGGACAACGCTTGCAACACCGGATTGACGTTGAGTTGATCCTGCGCTCCAAAACCCACGGCGGCACCCGGCGTGCGGATGAGGTTGCCCCCCAGTGACACGAAGGTTCCGGCCGACAGGTCGTTGAGCGCACCGCTGGTAAACAGGTTGTCGGAGACGATCGTGTTACCAATAGTGATGACCCCGTTGCGCGAAATCCCTGCGCCCCCTTGTGCGGCCAGCGAGCGGTTGTTGGCGATCGTATCGTTGATCAGTCGCAGCGTGCCGTCATTGCGAATACCGCCGCCGGCACCGGAGTTGGACCGGTTGCCGGAGATCGTCACCCCTTCCAGCGTTGCGTTGGCACCCGCGACGTTGATCAATCCGCCGCCGTTGCCGGTTGAAGTGTTGCCAGACAGCGTGCTGTTGGTGAGATTCAACGTGCCCGTGTTGCGAATCGCGCCGCCGGTCGCTGTCGCGGTGTTGCCGGCGATTGTGGTGCGCGTGATCGTTGCGGTGCCGGCGTTCGCAATCGCGCCGCCGTCATCCAACGACCGGTTCCCCTTGGTCGCGACGAGCGTGGCGTCGGTCGTGCCGATCACAGCATCGGACAGAATCAGCGTGCCGGAGTTCAGAATCGCTCCGCCGTCTTGGCTGCTGGGAGTGCTGCCGCCTAGCAGGGTCACCCCCTGCAACGTCAGTGTCGCTCCGGCCATGACTTGGAAGATGCGGTCGCGCTGGGCGGCTGGCAAACCGCTGGCGTCGATGATGGTCTGACCGACTCCCTTTCCGCGGATCGTCAGGTTTCCAAGGACGTCCAGGTCGCCCGACACCGCGGAATCTTCTGGGACTCCGCCGAGCGTCAGAACGTAAGTGCCGACTCCCAATTCGATCGAGTCATCACCCGCCAGAGCATTCGCCTCTTGGATGGCCGCTCGCAGAGTCACCTTGCCGGCCGAAGTGCGGACGACTTCGTTCCCCAGCGATGTGGCGTCCGTGCCGTCGGTGAGGACCGCATTGGCGTTCTTGCTGGGATTCGTCGCGTTGTTCGCATCGTCCGGGACGACGTGAATGGTGCCATCCTTGGTCCAGGAAATCGTTCGCGAGTTCAACAGCGGTAAGCTAGCAGACGTGGACTGAATCAAGTTGCCCGCCAACACCGTCAAGGCGTATCGGCCATCGGCACCGGTCAGCGTGCTGACGTTAATGCGGTACGACGACGTCGTGATCTGCGTGATTGGCAGACCGTCCAGCGAGACCGGCAAAACCGGGCCGGTACCCGTACCTGCTTGCCGCGTCAGCCGGAAGTATTGCGAGGCGTCTCCGAGTCCGTTGACGAAGGTCACGGGGGTCGAAAAGTTGATCGTCAGCGTCTGTACGGCGCGCAGTTTCGTTTGTGTCGGTGGATCCGTATCGAAGCTAACCGAGTCCGCCGAGCCTTGGAAGATCCCCTTGATGCTGGTCACGGAGGGGTCGGTGGTGATCTTCGTCCAAGTGATTTGGCTGGCGATTCCCGTAGAGACCGACGCGACCAGCAAGTTGCCCGTCGTGTCGCGAATCGGCGTCGCGAGGTCTGTCGTCACCAACCGGAAATCGTAACTGCCGTTGGCATTCGTCACCGACGACAGGTCCACCAGGAAGGTCGTCGCACTGGTTTGAGTGATGGTGACACCCGTCAGCGACACCAGGCTGCCGTTCAATCGCAACTCGAAGTCCGCCACATTGACCGGCGATGCTCCGCTGATTTGCTGCAACGGCTCGCTGAACCGGACCTCGACCATGCCGGCGTTCGTGCCGATTGTGGGCGCGCTGAACGGCGTAATGGCCCCCGTCGGAGCCACGTCCGGCCCGTAGGTCCAGATGTCTTGGCCAGCCACGTTGAATTGCGCCGGAGCGGCGGTCATCACGTTGCCCAGCGAGTCCCGCAGTTGCTGCGGGATGTCCGCCAGCACCGAGGTCGCCGGCTGCAACGCATTGCCCGCTGCGTCGACCGCACCCGCGTTCGCCAGCAGCGACACAATGTAAGTGCCCGGATTGTTCGTGACCGTCGCGAGGTTGGCGACGAACCGTGTCGCGGTCTCTGCGGTCAGCGTCGAACCGCCGAGGCTGATGTTGCGCGCCCAGCGTCCGCCGCTGGTGTAGATGCCGTTGCCCGGTACAGGATTCACTCCTGTGGCGTCAAACAGCTCAAACGTATTGAGAGTCACGTTGCGTGCTGTGAAGACACCGTTGGCGTTCGTGTTGCCCTGCACTCCGTAGAGTGTGATCTGCGTGCCGTTGTTCAAGCCATGAGCATTCGAGGTGATGACGATCGTGGGCGCGTTCGTCGCGTTGCTGACCGTGCCTCCCGTCGCACTCGTGCCGTCATCGAACGCCAGCACATATTGGCCGATCGTCAAGCCGCTGACCGCTTCCGTGAAGACCGTGTTGAGCGCATCAACCGGAGCCTGCCGCGGATCCGGTGCCACATCGACCACATCACCGACTGGAGCGGTAAGATCTAAGACGAACGTCCTGGAGAAGCTTGTTTCAAACGCATTTCCCGCCAGATCGAAGATCCCGGAATTCACCGCGTTGACCGTCAACGTGTAGGTTCCCGCGACTCCGGTGACGGTCGTCAGGTCCAGCTCGTATTGGCTGGGAGTGTTCTGGAACAACGTGAGGCCGGTCAGGGCAATGTTGTTCACGGTGCCGTCGGCATCCGTGCGTGTCAGCTTCAGGTCGTCGATACTCACGCCCGTGACGGCCTCACTGAAGTTGATCTGTACCGCTCCAACTTGCACGTGGCTTGGCGACGTGACCGCTCCCGTATCAATCGCCAGCACCGGGGCCCCCACCGGCAGCGTCGTATCGACGGTCCAGGTGTCTTGCGAGGCGATTCCGGCGGCGTTCGTCACCAGATTTCCAGCGGTATCCAAGATCGGCGAAACCAAGTCCGTGGAAACCAGCGTCAAGGTGTAGTTACCCGGCGCACCGGTGACCTGATTGAGATTCAGCGTGTATTCCGACGAGCTGACTTGTGTGACGGCGATGCTGCCTAGGTTCACTGGAGTGCCGTCGCGCGTCAGCGTGAAGTCGGCGATATCAACACCGCTGACCGCCTCGCTGAAGTTGACCGTCACGATCCCCGCCGCCGAGTTTCGCAGACCAGGCGTGATCGGCGAGATGGTGGCCAGAGGCTGCACATTGTCCACATCGAACCGCAGGCTCGCCGAGTAATTCTGCAAGACACCGTCGTTATCGACGACCGGGGTCAACCGATTCCCCAGGCCGTTGACCTGAGGAAGCACGTCGCGCACCACTGTGACCGCATCGGTCGTCAGTACGCGCAGTTCGTAGTTGCCGGCCGTGGCGGTTGGGAAGCTGAGGTCAATGGTGTAGCTCTTGAACGCCAGCGGATTGTTCGGATCTTGAGTGCTCGCATCCGGCACTACCGAGAGCGGCGCATTCAAGGCGTCCACCAACGGTACGACAAACGTCACTTCCAGCGGACGAGTCGCCGATCCGTTGTGAACCGCAGTCGTGGGAGTCAACAGCGTCAACGTGTTCCCCGTGACATTAGTGACTGTCAGTGTCTCGCCCTCCAAGCGAATATCGAAAGACGGCATCATGGCTGTAATCGCTGGAAACACGCTGGCGTCCGTCACCACGAAGGAACCTGAGCCAACGGGAATGGAATTGGTCAGCGTCGTGGCGATCGAGTGGTTGAGCAATTGGAAGTCGGCGATATCGACTCCCGTGACGAATTCGGTAAACGAGGTTCGAATCGAGCTGACTGGCATCGGAGACGGATCGGCGGTGACCGTGATCTCCGCCGTCAGCAAGCTGGGTGAAGCGACATTGGGAAACGTGAAGGCTCCCGCGCCCACGATGCTCCATAAACCCGAGTCATCAAAATTGTTCTGGCTCGCGCCAGAGGCACCTGGGTTGAAGAAGGGGAACGTGTTGTTGTTCCCCGACCTGTCAAAGCCCACTTCGACTTGCCAAGTTGTGGGGCCTAACGCCTCGTAGGAAAATCGAAAACCCGGGTCGGGCAAGAACGGAGGTTCTGTGTCGATGCCGGTCGCGAGATCGAATCCACCACGCAAATTCGTGACACTTCGACCGCGCGACGTGTTCCCAAACGGTCCCGGCGGATTCGCGACGTTAGGATCGCTGCTACGCGATTTCCATTGCGGTTCATTGTTTGAGAAACCCGCGAAATTTTGCACATTGATGCCGTTGCCGGTGTTTCCCTCGAAGACCATGTTCAAACGGGACAACGGATCGCGCTGCAGTCCTGCGGGATCAAACCCGTTGGTATCCCATTGGCCGCCCGTACTACCCGGACCGGACGATAAGAAGGGTTCCACGTGGAAGTCGTTTCCGAAGTTGCCCTCAAATGTGTTGTTTTCGACGCGCGCATTCACTCGGCCCTCGGCAAAAGGGTTAAGGCCTGGCGTGGCATCTCCGGTACTGCGACCCACTGAGCCGACGTTACTGACTACGTTGCCGTCGCTGCCAACAGCACCCACGCGTAAGACGAAACCGGAGGCTGAGAACCCGCTGTTGATACCATTGTTCTGGATCGTATTCTGGTCCACATTCAACATCATGTTCGATCTGGAACCAGGGCTTCCGTTCGCACTCATGGTGACACTTGCCGCGACGTTCTGGCTCTGGCCGGCATCCGCGCTATTCACGACGTACAGCCCTTCCAGGCTGTTGCTGAAGATCGAGTTGCTCCCCTCGGCTGTTCCATCGCCAATTTGCAACTGCAACGCCGAACCGGCATTGAGCACATCAATACCACGCCCGGCGTTGCGACTGACGTCGTTATTGGTCATCAACAGACTCATCACGCCGCCGACCGAAGTGATTTGCACTCCGTCACCGACAACGCCACCTGCGCTGTTCGTCTGCGACGTGATCAAGTTGTCGCGAATCGTGGAGTCCATGGTCCCGGTGCTGGTGACATGCAAGCCGATCCCTTGATTGTCGGTGATCGTGTTCGCCTTGATGGCGAGTTGCTCCTGGTTCCCCGTAATCTGCAAGCCGCCCCCTCGGTTTCCGCGAACCAGGTTGTTCGCGATTCCCAGGATGCTGTCCCCCGTGACATTCACGCGCACTCCGATTTGGGCGTTGTTCTCGATGACGTTTCCGCGCGACAGCCCGTCCGCAGGGTCGTTTCCCTCCTGGCCGATGTAGATCGGCGAAAGAGTTCCCGTCGCCTCGTCAAACAAGCCGTGCCGGCCGACAATGTTGATCCCGTTGCCAGTGTTGTTCGAAATCGTGTTCTTGTTCCAAGTCCCGCCAATTTGCCGCTTGTCCGAGCTCGCATTTTGGATGGTACTCAGATTAATTCCGTCCGAACCATTGAATTGGATGTCGTTGTCGATGATGTCCACCAGCAGGCGTGCGTCCGCTTGCGCGATCAGTTGCACTCCGTTCTGCTGATTGTTGCGGATGACGTTGCCGCGGACTTCAAAGTCCAGCAAATCCGTGCTGCCGTTCCGGGCGTCGATCCGAATGCCATTATTGGAACTAACATTCACCTGATTGTCCGCGATCGTCACCGATCGGTTCTGATCGGCTTCCGGATCGACGGTGGTAAATCGTGCCTCGCCTTCGCGCAAGATCGAAATCGAGTTGGCACCACTGTTATTAATCGTGTTGCGTCGGATTTGTAAGTCCTGAATCTCCGACTGCTCCTGAGCGTTGATAAAGATGCCGTTGCCCAGATTCTGGCCGGCGACACCCGCAGCCGTGACGCCGATGAAGTTGTCCTCGATGAAGGACTTTCGCAACACGTTGGTCGCCTGCTGAGGCAGGTTCGCGCCGATCAGGCTGATGGAGAGCGCGTCAGGGGTCGCCAGCACATCTTCCGTGCCCGTGATGACGTTATTGCGAATCTGCATGGCTCCCACGGCCGTGATGACCAGCGAGAGGTCCACGCCTCCGCGACGGCTGCCGTTCACCGTGTTGGAATCGAACAGCAAGTCGAACGAATCAAATCCTGCGTTCGTCGGTCGGTCGGTAAACGACATCACAACACCTTCCCGACGATTGCCCGCGCTGCCACCGTTGAAAGTGTTGCCCGTGACGTCTCCCAGGAATGTCGTGTTGGCCATCGTGCTGACGACCAATTGACGACCGTTGTTGTCCGTCAGGTTATTGGAGCGAATGCCGTTCAAATCCCCGGTCGCCGTGCTGCGCACTCCGGTCGCGTTGTCGCCGTTGAAGAAGTCCAGCAGCAGCGGCAAATCATTGCCGACCCCAGCGACATCGTTCGCGGCCACGAAGGCCGCCGACGCGCTCGCGGTAAGTTGCAGTCCGACCGCCGTCCCGGTGGTGCTGGACAAGTTCTGGATCGTATTGCCGGTGATCGTGGCTCCGGCGTTGTCGTTGGTGTAGCTCCCCAGGTTGCTGTTGGTCAGAGTCAATGCGATGCCGTTCACCGTATTGGCATTCGCGGCGACACCGTTGATCGTGTTGTTGCGAATTTCCAGGTTCGTGACGTCGGACTGCGACGCCGTGCCGAACGCGGTGTTGGTCGTCGTGGCACTCAGGCTGATACCCGTCGTCGCTCCGGCAGCACCGACATTGATGTTGGTGTTGTCGGCAATCGTCACCGCCTGCAACGGCGAGTCGGTGGTCGTAACGGTCAACCCGCGGAGCAACGGGTTTTCCTCGACCCGTAAGTCTCCCACGGTCGTTCGCGTCAGGTTGTAAGTAATGTTTCGCGCGACCGGGACAGCGGACCCATCTTGCACGCGGGTGTTCCTCACCGATGTCTGATCAAGGAGCGTTTGGAAAGCCGCGCCGGCCGTGCTGGTGACACTGACCCCTTCCAGTGTCGAATCGGCGATGGTCAAAGCCGCCAGATGCGTGTTTTGCGTGGTGCTTCCCAAGGTCACTTGCAAGCCGGTGGAATTAGTCGAACGCACGATCGAGTCTTTGACCGTCACATCGGCACCATCGACAGTTCCGATGTTCTGGAGATTCAAATCGATCCCGTTGGCGTTCGTCGTGTTGACGGTGGCTTGATCCACGGTTAACGACTGGATGGCGACATTGTTAAGGATGACGCTGATTCCCTGAGATCCCGCGCCGCCCGTGATGTTCACGTTTTCAATCGTGATGTGGTTCAACCCGGTCAGGTTGCTCAGGTTGATCCGGATGCCGATGCCGGTACCCGACACGTTGATGGGGAGATCGGACGAAGCGATCACGAGGTTGTCGAAGTCCGAGATACCATCGTTGTTGGCATCGAGCGTACTGTTGGTGATGTTCACGCCCGGCGTGGCGGCCGTGCTGGTGAAGGTCGTGCTGTCGAACACCAACGCGGAGAGCAGCGACCGCTCTTCCAGGATTTCGGCCACGCAAAGTTTGCGGGGCGCGACGGGGCTGGTGGCTCCAACGTGGCGGCGAACTCGGCTGAGGGCTCGTCGGCGACTAAAGGACTGACGCAACGCGCGAATCCAGGACGTCAACAACATGTGCAATTTCTCCCGATCACAGGGGCTGGGGGCTTAGCGTGGCGCGCGGGACTCTGTCCTGCGTCACGGCTTGGCCCAGGGGCTGCGTTAAAGTTGGCTCAACTGAACTTCATCCCCCGGCAGAATCGTCACGATCACTCGCGACGACCAAGTTCTGCCTGGGGTGGCGTTGGCCCGCACCCACTGACTGGCTTGGCAATGACGAAACAGACCTCCCGCGCTCACCGCGCAGAATGGCGTTTACTGTTTCGTCAAATAAAAAATTGCACTTTTTGACGACTGGTGATTTCACCGCCGAGGAGCAATCTCCGCAGGGCCTCACCCTCCGCAACGCATCCTGTCGTTGGTTTCGCTTTTGAGCGTCGTCTCGCTCAATTGCGAATTACCGGTTCAATGGTCGAATCCCGCGTTGCAAGTTCAACCGGAAGAATCGGAGTATTCGGTGTGAGTTTCAAATTTATATTGGCCCGCGTGCGCTTCCACTCGGGAATGCGGTGTCAAAGTGACGAGTCGTCCGGGCTTGGTCAATGCCGCACTTTCTGAGTTTTCGATTTCGCGGGAGGTTTCATGCGGCTTGGTCATGCTCGCGCTCCAACCGCCCCGCTCGCCAAGTCGCCTTACGGGTTCAGCAATTTGTCGAAGATCGTGAGGTAATCGAATGAGAACGTCGCATCGATCTCGCTTGCCAGATTCGACGTATTGCTCAGGTTGTCCACGCCCGCTTCGCCGATCACGGTGTCGATTCCGGTGCCGCTGATCAGTGTGTCGGCCTCGCCATCGCTGACGTTGTCGCTGAGGAAGTCGCCGGAATACAGCAAGTCATTGCTCGTGCTGCTCTCTGATGAGTTGCCACCCGTGAGCGAGTCGCGGCCGATACCGCCGATCAATGTGTCGTCGCCGTTGTCACCACTGATGGTGTCGTTGCCCGCTTGACCGTCGATGGCATCATGACCGTCACCACCGTTAATGTTGTCATTTCCCGCACCCCCGAAGATCGTGTCATTGCCTTTGCCGCCGACGATCGTGTCACCCTTGAGCTTGCCGGCGACCAGAACGGTCTCGTCGCCACCGTCAATCAGGTCATTCCCCGTTCCGCCCGTCAGCCGGTCCTGTCCCGCCAGACCTCGGATGATCATGGCTCCGGTGAAGGTCGAGCCGTTGATTGTGTCGTTACCGGCAGTGCCGGTCAGGCTGGCCTCTTCAATGGTGCCGCTGATGAGCTTGTCGTTGCCTCGGCCCGACATGGTGGTGGGAGTCAGCGTCAAGTTGCTCACACCCAGCTCCACGATGGTGTCGGTGTTGGCCCCGCCGTTGAACGTGTCGTCTCCCAATCCACCGGTGAGTTGGTCGTTGCCGGCTCCGCCGTCGAGTGAATCTTTCCCGGTTCCACCGGTCAGCGTGTCGTTTCCGTTTCCGCCAAACAGGAAGGTCGGCCCCGTATAGCCACTGACGGTCAGACTGTTGTCACCCTCTCCGCCAACCAGCTTGACTGATTCGATCTGCGTGAAGGTGCTGGTGCTGCCATCGCTGCCGCTGACTTGGGTCGCGGTCACGGTGAAGTTGAAGTCGCCGGTCTCGAAAACCTGGTCTCCGAGCGACGTGGTCGTGGCGGAGTGTCCGCCGCCACTGAGCGTATTGTTGCCGCCGCCGCCGGTCAGCGTGTCATTGCCATCCTCGCCCATTAGCGAGTCACTGCCCGCCCCGCCGATCAACACGTCGTCGCCAGCTCCACCTTGCAACGTGGCTGAACCAGAGAAGCCACCCGCATTCAACGTATTAGCGGACGTGCCACCGATGAGTCTCGCGAAGCCGAAGTTGCTGAGGACATCCGTTCCCAATCCGGTCAGGCTCGTGTCCGTCAGCACGAAGTTGACGTTGCCGGATTCCACCAGCGTGTCCAAGCCGCCGCCGGTGATCCCATCGTCGCCGAGTCCACCGGTCAGCAAGTCTCCATTTCCGCTGCCGGTGATCGTGTCGTTGCCAGCGGCTCCGTCGATCGTGGCACGGCCACTGAATCCGGCCGTGCTGATCATGTTGCCGCTCGCGCCGCCGGTCAGCTTCGCGAACTGAATGTTCGAGACCGAATCGTTACCCAGACCGCCGATCATGTTCGAGCCGTCCAGGAACATGTCCAAATTGGCCGTCTCGACGAGCGTATTCGATTCCGTGGCACCGGAACCGCCATCGATGCTGTCATTGCCGAGCAAGCCGGTCAGCACATCGTTACCCTCTTCCCCTTGCAGGGTATCGGCATTGATACCGCCGATGAGCGTGTCGTTGCCGGCGCCACCCAGCAACAACAGCGAACGAGCAAAGGAAGTCCCCGCCGTGAACTCATCGTTGCCGCTGCCACCCTGAACCGTGATTGCCGGCCCAGAGTCCGGATCCTCAATCGAGGTGAACGTGACGCGGTTGTTGCCGTGACCGACATCCAGCGAGAGCTTCGCCAGCGTCGGGAAGATGACTGTCGGTGCACTGCTTGACGTGAATTTGCTGAGATCATTCGTCGCCAGCCCGTCCTCGGCGAAGGCGACAACGTTTGCCGTCTCATTGAAGACGAAGCGCAAAGACGAGGTCGCACTGACGCTCGCCTCGAATTTCAGAACCTCCACGTTGACCACCTGAATCGGTCCCGTCGGAGAACCGCTATCGCTGATCGACGCGGAGTTCGCCGAGCTGAAGACCGTTTCGAGTTGGTTGAACGTGGCATTCACAAACCGCAGCGTGTCGCTGGTGTTGGAATCCGCGTTGAACACCAATCCGCCAGCGGGCACGGGGTCTCCGCCTGTGTAATCCAGCGTCAACGTATCCAGGACGTTGGCACGGCCGAAGACGACGACGTTGGTCACTTTGGCGAATGCCTGAGCCGGAATGGCGGCGATGTTCTGATTATTGCCGGAATTGCGAATACGTAGTGTTTCGCCAAGGTCGCCCGTCCGCACCAAGGTCAGACCGGATGTGCCAGCCCAATTACCAACATTGATCAACAACGTTTCGGCGGTATCCGTCAGGTTGACGGTGATGTCCTGAGTGAGCGACGAGAGACCCGTTGGGGCCACAGCGCTGTTGTCGTTCACTTTGACCTTCAACGTGAAGGACGGAGTCGCCTCGAAGTTCAACGCCGTGCTGTTGGCGACGCGCAAGACTCCGTTGCCGTCGATGGAGAACGCACCGCCGGTGTTCCCCGTCACAATGCTGAAGCCAAGCTGGTTATTCGGCGTATCAATGTCCTGGAAGTCGAGGGTCAGAACGGCTGTCCCATTGGCTGAGTTCTCCGCGATCGAACCCGTGCTGGCGTTAAGCGTCGGCGCGTCGTTGACGGGAGTCAGAGTGACTTTGAAGGTCTTGGAAAAACTCTTCGGAGTTGAATCAGTCGCAATCGAACTATCGTCGGTCACGGTGACAGTGATGTTCACATCACCGAAGGCGTTCGCCACGGGCAACAGATCAAACGCAGCGGTCGGCGAGCCTTGCGTGTACGCGATCGCTCCCAGACTCGGAATCTTCGTCGGCTGATCGCTGGTGACGGTGATCGTCAGGTTCTGCGATTCGTTCGGTCCGGCCGAAATGCCGGCCAAAGTAATCGGAATCGAAGTGGTGTCTTCGGATCGGGAGACATCCACAATCGCATTGAGCGTTGGCGGGTCGTTGGCGGCAATGCTCGCGACCTGGAGGTTGAAAGTCTTGGTGGTCGTTCCATTGGCATCCGTCACATTCACCGTGATGACCGCCGTCCCCGACGCCGCTGGCTGCAAAACCGACGTGAGATCGAGTGTTGCGTTCTGCAACGTGGCATCGGGATTGATCAGGCTCTGCGTGAACAGCACCGGGATGTTGTTGCTGTTGAACAACGGCGAGTTACCGTTCGTCGCGGTGATCGTCAGCGATTGAGTATTCAAGTCCCCATCGCTGATGCCACTGAGGGGAATCAGGTTGCTCGAGACTCCTTCGACGAAGACCAAGTTAGCGGGCTGATTCAAAGTCGGCAGGTCGGCAATGTTGTTGACCGTGATCGTAATATCGCGGAAGAACGTCGCGTTATCCGTAGTCCCAGAATCCACCAGCGTGCCGTTAAGTCCCGCGTCCTCGACCGTGACACGGATCGTCGCGGTGCCGAACAGATTTGGTGCCGGAGTAAACCTGAGCGTGCCGGCCGTATTCGGCGACGCATAATCGACCGCGAGATTTGAAATCAGTCCGGGAATCGAACTGGCAACGATCGACGGAGTGACCTTTAGAATTTGCGTTTCCGTCCCACCGGCGGTTCCCAGCGCACCGGCCGTGATGCCCGGCAACGCGATCTGGGTTTCGTTGGTATCTTCCATCACGATCTGACTGACGGCGTCCGTCACGGGATGCGATGCGGGCGTCGTTCCAAAGAAAGTTCCGCGTTGAACAGTAAACGTTTTCCCAGAAACACCGACCACGCGCATTCGTTCGTTACCAACTTGAATCGCAAATGGATTCGCGACCGACGCCGTGGCTGGGAATTTGGACGCATCAACCAGCGTGATCGTCGTGACGGTCGGCGAGACCACGGCGGCCGACAAAGCTCCCGTCGGCAACGCGACGGGATTCAACGTCGGAGGATTATTGAACGGCTTGACTTTGACACTGATGACTTTGTTGAAAACGAGATTGTCGAACGTTCGATTGATGTCTCCGTCCGCTCCTTCGTCCACAATCTGAACCGTCAAATTGGCGATCCCGGATTGGTTCTGATTGGGCGTAAAGGTCACTTGGGCGACACTGCTTCCGGGCGTGTAACTCACCGTTGGATTTGAGATCAGCGTGCCATTGTTACTGCTGACCGTCACTCGCAATTGTTGCGTGGATTCAAACGGGCCGGGGTCGATCCCCGTCAAGTCGATCGTGTGTGACACGAGCGGCAGCGTCAGATTGGCATTCACTTCAAGCGGGCCAGTCGTGGGAACTCCACTATCCAACGAGACTGCCGCGTCCACTCGCGGCCGATCGTTGACCGGCGTGACCGTCACCGTGAAGAACCGAGTGATGGTCTGGTCATCCGTCGTTCCGAAATTCAGGTCGGGACCCGCATCGGTCACCACCATCGTGATGGTCGCCACGCCGCTGCGTTGTGCCGCCGGCGTATATCTGAGAATGCCGGCATTCGGAGCCGGCTGAGCCAATTGGACAAACGGAGTCGCCGCGAGATCGGCACCGCCAAAGTTGAAGAGCAAACTGGCATCCGGGATCAAAGTTTGATTGCTGCTCGTGGCGCTGATTCGCAAGCTCTGAGTATTCGCGTCTCCATCCGTGAGGTTTCCAAACTCCACCGACCGCTGTGTCGCTGTCAGACTTTCGGCGATGGTCGGCGACGCGGGGGTATTCAAGGTTGGCGCGTCGGCGGAGGGGCCGACTTGCACCGAGATCGTTTTCGTCGTGAATTGATTATCGCCAGGTGTCGCCAGATTGCGGTCGAATCCGCCATCTTCAACCTTGACGGAAATCGTGGCGGTCCCCGAAGCGTTGGGAGCTGTCTTAAAGAACGCCGTCGCGGTGGTCAGGTTCGACGAGTAGGCGACGAGCAAATTTTGGATCAGGGTGGAATCCGATGTGGTCGCCGTGACGTTCAGCGGCTGCGTATTACCGTCCGCATCCGTAATGCCTCGCAACGCCAAGGCGTGTTGCCCCGCATCCTCGATCGTCAGGAAGTCTGAGCCAGTCATTGCGAGGAGATCGTCGAGCGTCGGAATGTTGCGTCCCGACACGACGTTCACCGTAAACGAGACGCTGCCGCGCGCGTCCAAGCCATCCACGGCGGACAACTTGATCGTCGTCGTCCCCACCTGATTGGCGGCGGGAGTGACAGTCACCGTGCGGCTCGCGCCGCTGCCGTTCAACACGACTCCCGACAGTGGCACCAATGTCCGGTTGGACGAATCGAACTCCACGTTCAATTGCGAGATCGGTGTCTGCGTATCGCTGAAGGTGAAATTCAGAGGACCGGTGCTGGTGTTGAGATAAATGGTTCGATCCGAGATGAAACTGAATGACGGAGGGGTGTTGTTTGCGTCGAACTCCAACGTCGCGGTCGTGGGAATGCTGGTAACGCGTGCCGCCGTCACCTTCCCAAAGAATTGCCGGCCCACGGAGAACGGAAACGCGGCATCGCCCGAGGCGTCGATCGTCATGAAATAGGCTTGCGTGCCGTTGGGAAATTCCGGCGTGACCGTGAAGCGCGAGTTGTACTGATCCAGGTCACCCAGTCCTGGAACGTACTCGAAGTCTTCCACAAAGTAACCCAGCGGAAACGCCCCGCTCACGTCCGGGCCGAATCGGTTCGGCAACAACGGAAACTCACCGCCAATGAGCGTCACGTTGTCGCCAAATCGCGCCTGTGCCGCGAATCCGGGGAGCGCTGTGCGGGTCGTGATGCTCCGCAATTGAAAGCTGGAATCTATCCGCTCGATCGAACTGCTGTCATCCAGCGGATCGGAATAGCCATACGGTCCATAGATCGGATAGCCGTCCAAAGCCCAGCCGATAATCGGCGAGTGCCGCAGAAGGTCCGGATCGGTTTCCTCGTCGTAATCATCGCTGTCAAAGTCGGGCCGAATTTCGACGGTGGACCAAGTCCCACCGCTTGTATACGTCCCATTGCCGTCGGAGTCGACCAGTTCGAAGGTATTCGCCGTGACGTTGTCCACCTTGAAGTTGCCATTGGCGGCCGTGTTGCCGTTGACGCCGGAGATCGTGATCTGCCAGCCGTTCGCCAGATGATGTCCAGCCGAAGTGATCACAATCGGGCTGGTATTCGAGGCACCGGTGACGACTCCACGATCGAACGGAAAGAGCCCCGTTGCAGTCGAACCGGAGTAATAAATGTTGTCGTACAGTTCCGCTCGCAGAGCGACAGGATTGATGTGGTTGTGGTACTCGCCGGAAATCGAGGTGGAAGGATGTCCGTTGGCATGATCCAACGTCGCTGGGTCCTTCTCTGCCGTGTTGCGATTCCAAAATCCATCACCTTTGGGCATCCCGAATCCGCTGCCGCTTGTCTTATAAACACCCGGGTTAAACGGAGGGGAAGGGTTGTTATTCCACGAGAATCCGTCCCGCTGGTCATGGATCGCAACACCATTTACGAGCAATCCAACCGCTTTGAGTTCATCCGTCTGGGTATGGCTGCCCATCACCGCCGGGGTTGGACCCTGATTGAATCGAAAGATCGTCTGCTGATCCTTGGGCAAGGTCGTGGACGGGTTTAGGCCGTTCCAAGGCCCCATCACGTAGTCCGCGAGTTCAGGCGCCGAAATGTAGACGCTGTTGGCGGTGGAATTGATCTGCGTGACGTTTGAAAGGTCCGGGCTGGATTGTCCGGGCCAGGTTGTGACAGGTCCGGTTGCCGTATCGCTCTGATCAATGACCTGAGCAAACTCGCCCGGTGCCCCGCCGCGCCAGTTCGAGATCAAGACAGTGGGGTCATAGACCGAAATCGTCACTGAGAAAATCGACGGAGCATCGACACCATCATCGAGCTTCAAGTTCACAACATTCGTGCCCGAGAGTCCCAACGCATCAATTTCATAGCGCAGCCTCGCCGTCGTCTGATTTCCGGGAAAGACCACGCTCAAATTGCTCAGCAATAGGTCATTGGTGAAGGCGGTCGGAGTCACCGAGTCGACAGTGATCTGTCCGGCCGTCAAAAAGCCGCCGTCTCCGTTCGTGATGCCGCTGAGGTTGATCGTCAGGACATACGCTACTTCCAGCGGAGCAGTCGCCGATCCGTTGTGAGCCGCAGTCGTGGGAGTCAACAGCGTCAACGCGTTCCCCGTCACATTAGTGACTGTCAGTGTCTCGCTTTCCAAGCGAATGTCGAACGGGGCCGCTGGAAATACACTGGCGTCCGTCACCACGAAGGAACCTGAGCCAACTGGAACGGAATTGGTCAGCTGCGTCGACACCAAGTTGTTGGCAATCGGTGACGGTGTGGGGATCGCATTCATAGCCGGAGAAAACGTCAGCACCAAACGCTCTTCCAGGCGTTCCACCAAATGTGACTGAGAAGGGCGATGCCCCTGGTGTTTGCGGTGCGACCTAGCGCGGGGAGATGACAAGCGAACCGTTTCTTCAAACGACTTCAGCCAGGACAACAAGAACATGAAAGCACTCCCTGACTCTGTGGCGAACGGATTTTCAGCTCAATAAAAGCGATTGTGCCAATCACGCCGCACTTCGATTTGGCCCGCGAAGCAACAATAAGCTTCCCAACCTGACTAAAGTACCCGACCATTAAGGAGGGGCAAAGCTGATAATCAGAATTTTCTGGTCATACCCAACCGGCTGGCCATAACACAGCGGGTAGTCCGATCTCGACATTTTGCGAAGTTGTGACAGTCCTGCGTGTCGTAACGTTCAACCCGATTGTCCGTGGGAGTTTTCTGGAATTACGACAGACTCGACTCAAGCCGCGACCCCTCGTTGCCGCTGCCGGAGAGCACCAGTAGAGTCATTTTCATGCCACGCCGTTCGATCCAACTCCTGCAACTGCCGATTCCTCAGCCGGGCCTGGAGCCAGCCAAGGGGAACGTTCCACTTGCGGCCGGCTACCTCAAGATGTATGCCCAACGGCGCGGATTGCACGAGTTCTACGACATCGAAATCTTTCCGCCGAGCCTCTCCAACACGCTCAGCGACTGCGGTTTAGTCGAAGAAATCCTGTCACGCGAACCGTGGATTGTCGGTTTTACTTGCTACCTCTGGAACATCGACCGAACCCTCTGGATCGCTAGCCGATTGAAGGAGCGTCAGCCCGACCTGCGGATCATCATCGGTGGCCCCGAAGTCACCGCCGACAACGCCTGGGTGTTGCAACACCCGGCCATCGACTTCGCCGCTATCGGCGAGGGAGAGCAGACCTTTTCCGAGCTGCTGACGGCTTTGCGGTTCAACAATCACCCGCGCGACCCGATCGCCGGGCTGTACGTTTCGATGGGTACGGTGCTCGGTCCGCTGCCCGGGTTTCGGCAGCCGTTGGCGAGCTTAGACGAAATCAGTTCGCCGTACCTCGAAGGCATTCTCGATGCAGCCGACGAGGAGCTGCTGCTGCTGGAGACAATTCGCGGCTGCATCTTCAAGTGCAAGTTCTGCTACTACCCCAAGAGCTACGACGACCTGTATTTCGTCTCGCGCGACAAGATCATCGCCAATCTGCAATACGCTCGGGAACGAGGGGTCAAAGAGGTCGTGCTGCTCGACCCGACGCTGAATCAAGCCCGCAATTTCGCCGAGTTCGTGCGGCTGCTGTCCGATCAGAATCCCGAGCACCAGTGGCAATACTTCGGCGAACTCCGAGCCGAGGGGCTCACGGCCGACATCGCGAAACTGCTCCGCGAGGCCAATTTCACGGAAGTCGAAATCGGCCTGCAATCCATCGACCCGCTGGCGATGGAGTTGATGGACCGCAAGAACAACATGAAGTCCTTCGAGCGTGGCGTGAAAGCGATGCTCGATGTCGGCATCAAGGTCAAAGTCGATCTGATCATCGGCCTTCCCGGCGACACACCCGACTCCGTTCGCCGAGGCATGCACTACTTGCGAGACACCGGACTGTACTCCAGCGTACAGGTCTTCAATCTCGCGATTTTGCCGGGCACTGCTTTCCGTCAGGAAGCAACAATGCACGGCCTGCAGTACCAGACACGTTCGCCGTATTACGTCCTCAAGACGCCGACCATCGACTTGCCGACGATGTACGAGCTGATGGAAGAAGCCGAGGACATCTTCGAGACCGAATTCGACGCTCTGCCTTCGCCGACTGAACGCCAAATACCGCTGGCCGAGTGCCGTGATACCATTTTCTTCACCCATTCGGTGAACTTCGATAAATCTAGTCGCCAGTCGCTCCCCTCCGCGGCGCGGCGCAGCGGGGCGTTTGAGTTGCTTTTGCAGGCGGCCGACTTTCGTCAACACCGTGACGAAGCCTGTCAGATCATTCGTCAGCTGCTAGAGGACAACCCGCACTCGACATTGCGAATCGTTCTCGAACCTACCAGCGATCACGCGTCTTTGACGATGTCGTTCCTGCAAGCAATTCGCACCGCCTGCCTACAAGACCCCTCGTATCTCGATCGGTTTTATTCCATGCAGCTCGGCCGGCCAAAGGGAGCGAAGCACATCGTCATTCGGCTGCCGTGGTCGAGCCGCGAGTCTGTTGGTCTGGATTGGATCGACGACGTCGGGCAGTTCGCATCGATCGTCTGGACCGGCGAGAACATCCCGTCGGAAGATAACCTGAGAGAGGAACTCGAAGCCCACGAGTTTGTGCTGGCGTAGTACCGGACCTCTTGGAGCTATGGGCGCGTTGAGGCGTGATCGGTCAAACTCGCCCAGACGGGCGGCGAGACGACGCAGGTGAGAACGGGCCATGTCCTCTGAGACCTCAACGAGTTTGTTGGATCGCGTGCGTAATCGCGGCGATGCAGCGTCGTGGCAGACACTTCCAACAATGATTCGAAAGGATCGGCCGGACATCGCGGTCGAATGAGACCTTGTTGGCAGGCCCCTTTTCGGCGCCGTCATGAGGCTCCGCGAAAGTCGTGGAACCAAACCCGCTCAGCAAACACAGACCGATCGCCATCAGCGCCCGGTCGAGAGGACTGTGTGTTGAGTTGAAGAGTCGCATGAGCCTCTCCAATACCAATCAATTCAGTTGAGCCTCAGCCGTTCATCCTTTACTCCCATGCGCGTGTGATATGAGTCGGATCGCGTTGATAGTTTCCCGCTTGGAGTGTGACGATGTTGGCGTTGCGAACCCTGCTGAGTGTTCCTCGAGTTACTAGCGCAACGATCATCTTACTGCTGAGCCTCAGCGACGGTCAGGGTGCCGACCTGAAATATCAATTCAAGCAGGATCAGAAATTTGCATTTGATGTTGAAATCATCGGGGAAGTTCCAGGCAGCGTTGAAACACACAAGGGGGTCGCAGTTTTCCGAGTTGTCCGCATCGCGGATGGTTCGGTGCAGCTTCATTACAAAGGTGGCCTGAAAAAATCCGTTAAGTCGGATTCTGACGGGTCAAGTCGAAGACGCGGATTCGGTCCGGGCGGCCCCTTTGGTCCCGGTGGTATGTCGTCGTTTCGACCGGACGGTCCCTTTGGAGGCAATCAACTGCGTGGACTGCTTCAGGCGGAAAACCAAGTGACGCTGACCTCGAATGGAGATGTGGTGTCGCTGCAGAGCAATTCTCAACTGCCCTACTTGCTGGGGAATCTTTCGCTTCTGTTCTTTGAGCCCTTGCCTGATGCCGGACAACAGTCGTGGGTTGCTGAAAACGGGGTCACTGTTCGCCAAGGTGGCCGTGATTCTGACTTTCCGTTTCCGAGGACTCCGTTTGATAAGCCTGAACGCCAGACGTCCGCTAAAGAACGATCCGAATACAAAGTGGGTGCCGTTAACAGGGATGTCGCGACCATTAGCAGGAAGTACTCATTTTCAATGCCCTCTTCCGGTCCGGATGATCCTGCAATTGAAGTCAACGGCGAAGGGAACTGGGGATTTGATACGAAGATCGGGCTTCCGGCTTCAATGAACTTCAGTCAGAGAATGGTCTTGAAAACGAAGAACTCAACTCTGGAAATTCCCGTCAAAGTCAATTACCAGCGAATATCGGAAGACAAGCTGGAGTCATTCCTCGCGGAGCGCGAGAAAAGAGCTGCCGAAGAGCAGCAGGCTCTTCAGGATCGGATCGCCGGAAAACCAAAACCGATTTCGGCCGATGAAAAGAAAAAGATTCTGGAAGATCTGAGCTCTACAGAATTCAGTCGGCTGACGGGACAGTTGGTCAAACTGAAGATCATGAATCCCCATCCGGATGACAAAGACATCGCTCTTGCCATTCAGCCACATCTGAAGGCTGCAAATCGGCCGACTCGAGTGATGGCCGAGGCTGCCTGGTCCCGTTGGAAGGTTCTGGTGGAAGGGCCTGATTCGAAATCGGACGAGAAAAAGGGGGAGATGAAGTCGACTGTTGCGTCTGAGAATGAGAATCCCTTCGAACTTCGGTCCGACCTGAATGTCATACGAACCTGGACTGACAGCACTGGCAAGTTCGCGATCGAGGCCGAATTCGTTTCTCTCAAGAACGGTGAGGTGACTCTGAAGCGAAAAGACGGCAAAGAAGTCAAGATGTCCCTCAATCGTCTCAGCAAAGATGATCAGGCCCTCGCACGGAAGATTGCCGAAGCGAAGTAGCAGCTCTCTCCTACTTGTCGGAGCACCCTTCCCAGACTCCGCCATGCGCGACTCACAGGCCGAAGGCGTTCGGCTTTTTCGTGCCGACATCGTGGTAGAACAGCTTTCCTTTGAATCCCGGCGGCCAATCCAGTTAATCGTCACGTGGAGTCAGGCTGGCACCTTGCCGCTCACTTCGATCCCGCTTTCCCGCGTACTCGGCCGGATAAAAACAAGTCGCCATCCAATGCTTCGACCTGCACGTCTTCCAGCAGTCGAGCTTGTGACAGCGGACCGCAGCCGATGCCGCTCAAGGGGCCCGGGGCCGCTTGCCCGCCGATCAGCTTGGAGCCGATGAAGACCTGCACTTCATCAATCAAATCCAAATCGGCGAACGCTCCCAACACGGCCGCGCCTCCTTCGATCAACACATTGGTCATTCCGCGGCGTCCGAGTTCGGCCAACACCGCGTGCGGCTCGACCGGCCTGATCTTCTTGGGATCCTTGGCGGTTGCGGGTGCAGCAGTTTGATTAGTTTCGACACCCAGCGCACAAACCTCGGCACCGGCTGCTCGCAAGCGAGCAACGTTGTCAGTCGGTGCGTCCGGGCTGGTGAGAATTAGCAGCGGAACGTCATTCGCCGTCTGTACCAACTGCAACTCCGTCCGCAGCGAGGCCATCGAATCGAGCACCACGCGCGTTGCAACTCGCGGCCCGGCGGGCCGAGCGGTCAGCATCGGATCGTCGCGTCGCGCGGTTTCCGCTCCGACGATGATCGCATCCATGCGTCCGCGAAGTCGATGTACGACAGCGCGTGAGGCTTCATTGCTGATCCATTTTGAGTCGCCCGAGCTGGTCGCGATCTTGCCGTCCCAGCTCATCGCCCACTTGGCGATCACCCACGGCATTCCAATGATCAGCCGTTTGGCAAACGGCGCTGTAAGCCGCTTCGCCTCATCTTCGAGCAGTCCGACTTCGACCTCGACACCAGCTGCTCGCAGTTCGGCGATGCCCCCGCCAGCGACTTGCGGGTTCGGGTCCGTGCGCCCGATGACGACTTTACGAATACCCGCTGCGAGAATCGCTTGCGAACAGGGTGGCGTCTTGCCGAAGTGGCAGCACGGCTCCAGCGACACGAACAGCGTCGCGTCTTTCAGCCTGTTCTTGCGACGACGCATCGTCGCATCGGCAATCGCCTCGATCTCCGCGTGCGGCCCGCCGAACTGCCGATGAAAGCCCTCACCCAGCAGCCGCAACTCGTCATCGACGAGCACCGCCCCGACCATCGGATTGGGTTCAACAAATCCCTGTCCGCGAGCTGCCAGCTCGAAGACGTGTCGCATCACGGAGTCTCGATCGTGGAATCGCATTTCTGTAGCACACGCAGCTCGCGTGTGTCCGTCGCCCGCGAGCCGCGTGCGCTACGTACCTGGCAACCACAGCTTGCTTTCGCCGGCCGGTTTCTCGGCGGCGGTGTCGGGGGTCCAGACTCCGCCGCTGGTGATGGCTCCGCCAGCGCCGCCGTCGAGCATCCACGGGGCCGAGACCTTGTAGTGACTGACGATGCCGCTGACGTAGTTGCGTAGCTCCGGCACTTTGGCTCCGTAGTGTTCCCACATCCGGCGGAGCAAGTTGTTGCAGGTCGGGTCGTGCGGATCGTCCAAGCGGTATTGCAGCTCGCGCATGTCACAGTCGAGTTCGTGTTCGAATCGCTCTGACGCCGAGACGGTGCGAGTCCGCTCCTTGTCGAGCCAACGAATCGCCTCGCTCGATTCCATCAGCAGGGCACCGAGGTCCGAGAGGAAGCGATAGACGCGCGACATGTCGAGCTGGCCATGACAACCGGTCCGCTCGACGATCGTCAGCAGCAGTGGACGAAGGCTGCCCTTGTGCTGGATCAGAGCCGCTCGCTTGAACGCCGCGACGAGCTGCGCATCACTGAGTTTGTCGAACGACACTCGACCGAATTGCAGCACCGACAACGTCCCGACGTTCGTCTGTTCGTTCACGTCCAGCGAGGACGCGGCCGGCAACTTGTACTTCGCTCGCTCGGTCGCAACATCGAACGGCAGGCCGAAGCGATCGGCGTACATGTCGATCTGTTGCAACCACGCGGCCAGCGTGACGCGAGCCGACTCGTCGCCCGCCGCCTGATTTGGCGTCTTGCCACCCAGCGAGGCCAGCGGCGTTTCCGGCCAATCGCTCGTCAGGAACTTCGACCAGTTGCTGCGGTTGATCCGACGAATGATTCCCAGCGGAGTCGCCGACTCAAAGTGCCGCTTGAATTGCAGCGGCAGGAATTCCTTCTCGAAGAAGGTGTTCGTCGTGATGGACTCGTCCGAGTTGGGAGCCTTCAGCTTCTCGATTTCTTCGCCACCGGCCGCTTCGAGTTTTGCGACGGCGTCGGTGAAGGTGTTCCCTTCGATACCGATGATTGCCAGTGCGGCTTCCATTGGACCTTGAGTACCGCTGGCGAAAACGACGATCTCGGCCGCCACACGCGGCACGCTGTCGAGCGTGTAACTGGCGGAATCCGTGCCGGTCACGACCGCTTTGTCGAGCACTCGATACGTCGCCACTGGCTGACGCGGGTCGGGAGCCTGTCCTTCCGGCTGCGGCACACGCACAACCAGCGGAGTTGCATCGAGCAGCGTCAGCAACTTCGACACGGTTTTGACTTTGAAGGTCGCTTGCACGACTCGATGAGCGTTCTCGCGATCGCCTCGCCGTCCGAGAGTTTGAGCCAACGTCTCCGCTTCAACCGCCGCTTCGAAGTCAGCGGAATGCTCAGCCGAACGATGCAGAGCTTCGGCGGCGGACTTCTCGTCCCCATCCCAAGCTCGGCACAGCCCCGCGTTCCACCAGAGGTTCGCAACGGCAACACGCTTCTTGGCTGCGTCGTCACCCGACAAACCAGCCAGTTCGGATTCAGCGGTCTCCGCCAATTTGGCGAACAAGCCCGCCGCCGCCTCGTTGCAGCCCAGAAATGCCAGCTTCGCCGACTTGCGGAGTTCTTTCTCGAACGCCTCGTCCCCCGCGACCGGCACGAGATCGTGACTGCCGCGCAGGATGTATGGAATCTTGGTGTCCCCATCGAACTCGATCAGTTCCATGAAGACGTTCTCGCGGTTTTCCTCGCTGGCCAACCGCATCGCGAGTCCAAGGTACTGTCGATGAGCCAATGGGCTTCCAGACGAACCCATGAATTCGGCGATTGACCGCGCCAGGAAGTATATGATGTGCGGATACGCGTTCGAGCAGCGCTGGAACGCTCGTTGGATCGCGGTCTTGCCCGCCTTCCAGCCGCTGCTCAAAAACGACGCCAGCCCGAAAAGCGAGATCGAATACAGATTGTCCGGCTGGACTTGCAGCACTTTCGTCAGCGGCTCGATCGCCTCTGGCCCGCGCTTGTCCATCATCAGCGTAAAAGCTTGCAGGTTCTTGATCCACGCATTTTGCGGATGCTTCTTGTCCAGCGCGTCGAGCAACTGCAATGCCTGCTTGTACTGCTTGGCCGATTGGTGCCGCACGACCTGCTCGATTGAGCCTTCCAGACCGTGACAGCAAAACTTCAATTTCTTGTTACTGCCGCAAGGACAGGGAGCGTAAACATCCAAAGCCATGAGCGGGATCCATTCGTGTCAGGTCAGTGTTTTGGTTACGGCCAACCGATGACTTCTGCGTCGCGGCGAAACAGTGCAAAGTGAAGACTGCAAACTGCAAAGTGTCCTTGGAGGATTTTTTGCACTTTGCAATTGCGCTCTTCATTTTGCACTGCGTCAACGAAGCCGCGGCAAAGCCAGCATCGCGTCAAATTGGATGTTACTGGCTGTTTCCGTCGATTCACAGACAACGCAGCCACGTTGCCAGCGTCGTCGAAAGGCTGCTAACGTCTCTGCGGAGAACTCCCAAAATCGTCGAGAAAAACCATGACCACAATCCTCGTCACCGGCGGTGCCGGATTCCTCGGAAGTCACTTGTGCGACCGACTGATCGCTCGCGGAGACGACGTCATCTGTGTCGACAACTTTTTCACTGGCCGCAAGGCGAACATCAAACACTTGATCGGCCATCCGCATTTTGAACTGATTCGGCACGACATCGTGCATCCGCTCGTCGTCGAGTGCGACCAGATTTACAACCTCGCCTGCCCCGCGTCGCCGGTCGCGTACCAGTTCAACCCGATCAAGACGATCAAGACTTCGACTGTTGGCATGGTCAACATGCTCGGCCTGGCAAAGCGCTGCCGAGCGCGCTTTCTGCAAGCCAGCACGTCGGAAGTCTATGGCGACCCTCAAGTGCATCCGCAGACCGAGGACTATTGGGGCTACGTCAACCCGCTCGGACCTCGGAGCTGCTACGACGAAGGGAAGCGAATCGCCGAGTCGCTCTGCATGAACTACCACACCTCAAACGGCGTCGAGGTGCGGATCATCCGCATCTTCAACACCTACGGCCCGCGCATGGACCCCAACGACGGCCGAGTCATCTCCAACTTTATCTGTCAGGCACTGCGAGGGGAGCCGATCACGATCTACGGCGATGGCCAACAGACCCGCTCGTTCTGTTTCTGCGACGACCTCATCGAAGGGATGATCCGCTTGATGGACAACAACGATCACACCGGCCCGGTCAACATCGGCAACCCCGACGAAAAGTCGATGCTCGAACTTGCCCAAACAGTCATCGCTGCAACCGGCTCCAACAGCGAACTGAAATTCGAACCGCTCCCCAAAGATGACCCCAAGCAACGCTGCCCTGACATCACCCGCGCCCGCACCTGGCTCGGCTGGGAACCCCGCGTACCGTTGAACGTCGGTTTGACCAAGACGGTGGAGTACTACCGGCAGTTGCTGGCCGGTTCGTAGAACCGAAATCGTTTGTTATGGGGTGGGATCAGCGGCGCTTTGCCGCGTCGGCCTGCCACCCGAGGAGCATTTCCATCGTTGACGGCGAAGGATGATGGGCTGGCACTCGAAGCGAGCTTGTTTCCCCCGACGAATCTCTCAGTGCTTAAAGTGCCGCCGCCCGGTAAAGATCATGGTCATGCCGTGTTCGTTGGCGGCGGCGATGACTTCGGGGTCGTTGCGGCTGCCTCCGGGTTGAATGGCGGCGAGGATCCCGGCCTTTGCGGCTTGGTCGATGCCGTCGCGGAATGGAAAGAACGCATCGCTGGCGACAACTCCCCCGTGGCAGCGGTCGGCCGATTTCTTCGCGGCGATCTCGGAGGAATCGAGCCGGCTCATTTGGCCGGCTCCGGTGCCGGTGATGGCTCCGTCTTTGGCGAAGACGATGGCGTTCGATTTGACGTGCTTGCAGAGTCGCCAGGCGAATCGCAGGTCGCGCAGTTCAACATCGGTTGGTTGGCGATTCGTGACGACCTTCCATTCGGATTCGGGATCGGCGATGTCGTCTCGCGTTTGCGCCAACAGGCCGCCGGAGACTCGGCGGTAGTCCATGCTGCCGGTCGTTGCGGAGGTCGATGACAGCCAGCCAGAAACTCGCAGCAGGCGGACGTTGTTCTTCCACTTCGGCTTCGTCGTCAGCAATTGAAATGCTTCGTCGGTGAAACCGGGAGCGATGATCGCTTCAACAAAACGATCGGGGATGCAGAACTGCTCGGCGGTTGCGAGATCGACGACGCGGTTCAGGCCGAAGATGCCGCCGAACGCGCTGACCGGGTCGCCGGCGTAGGCCTTCTCGAACGCGGACGACAGCGATTCGCTGATCGCACAACCGCAGGGGTTGTTGTGCTTGATGACGACGGCAGCGGGTTGCTCGAACTCGCGAACGATCGCCAATGCCGAATCGAGATCGAGCAGGTTGTTGTACGACAGCTCTTTGCCATGCAGTTTTTCAAACGCGGCCAGAGTGGCGGCTTCGGCATGCTTCTCGACAAAGAACGCGGCGGCTTGATGCGGGTTCTCGCCGTAACGCAGCGGCATGCGTCGCTCGAAGTCGAGATGCAGCACGCGCGGGAATCTGGCCGCATCGACGGTGACACCTTCGGGGACTTCTTCTTGCACAAGCTTGCCGACCATTCCAGCCATGTAGTCGGCGATCGCTCGGTCGTATCGAGCAGTGCAGGCAAACGCGGCGGCGGCCAGTTCGCGTTTGAACTCATGGCTCAGCTTGCCGCCCCGCAACTCGGTCAGTACTCGTTCGTACTGCGACGGGCAAGTGACGATGCCGACGTGCTCATGGTTCTTCGCGGCCGAGCGGACCATGCTTGGCCCGCCGATGTCGATGTTTTCGATCGCGTGCTCGGTTGTGCAGTCGGGCTTCGCGATGGTCGCTTCGAATGGGTACAGGTTCACGACGACCAGTTCGAACGGAATAATCCCATGAGCCGCAATCGCCTCGGCATGATGCGGCACATCGGGTCGGCCGAGGATCGCTCCGTGAACCTTCGGATGCAGCGTCTTCACGCGGCCGTCCATGATTTCCGGAAAGCCGGTGTACTCGGCGATGTCGATGACCTTGGCCCCCTGCTGCTGCAAGAAGGCTCGCGTGCCGCCGGTCGATACGATCTCGAATTCGAGTTCATTCAACCCCTTGGCCAACTCGGCCAGACCGGTCTTATCGCTGACACTGATCAACGCTCGCCGTGGAAAACTCCCCACCATGATCCTCTCCGTAGGATGGGCACCCCCGCCCGTCCGTTCGTTTCACCAAGTCATAAGGACGGGCAGGAGTGCCCATCCTACGAAACACGGCCGATGCTAGTTGGCGGCGCGAACACTTCAAAGCGTCAGCCGTTGAGTCGTTGCATGATTGCGTCGTGCAGCGCGGGGACGGTCCCCTTGTGGTCCCCTTGGACGTAGAAGCTCTGCCCGCCGTCGGCAACGGTGCGAACCAGGATCGTCTTGAACGGGCGGAAGTAGTAGCGCGGGTCGTTCTTCGGAGCCTCGTGCGAGAGGTCGTCGCCGAGGCTTGGCAAATCGAAGACCGCAGTTGTGAAGTGGCAGATCTTCTCGCCCCGCTGATGCGCGACGTTGCGAGCCATCGCCAGAGCCTTGAGATAGACCTCCGGCCCCATGACTGCCGAGCCGATGTTGAGAAACACCCCCCCTTCAAGGTTTGTCACCGACTGCGTGAAGATCAGAAAGTCGGTGTACGAGGTCGCACCGGCAGCGGCTCCGTCGAAGTTCGGGTGTTCGTGGACGATGTCCTGACCGATGCAGACGTGGACCGTCGTTGGGACTCGCAGCCGATAACCGGCCGCGAAGATGCTCGTCTCGCGGAACGGGAACTTTTCGTTCTCGATCGTGCGACCAACGGCCTCGCCAAAGCCAAGTCCATCGCGATAGCCCGCCGTCACGGCATCGTTCAACCGCGACGTTTCTTGCCACAAACCGAACTGACCTTCTTTGACGTACTTCGCCACGCTCTCACACGTCTGCCCAATCATGGCGAGTTCAAAGTCGTGGATCGCTCCCGCACCGTTGAAGCCGATGTGCGTCAGCAGTCCACGCTGCATCAGGTCGATCAACAGCGGAGCATTGCCGGCTCGCAAGACGTGAGCACCGCAGAGCAGGATGATCGCTCGGCCGTTTCGTTTGGCGTCGACGATCCGCTCGGCAAGGATCGGAATCGCGGAATGCTCGAACGGCACGCGCGAGCCACCTGGAACGTTGAGAATTGCCTCGCGGTGCAGGTCATGGACTCGCTCGCCCAGCGGCAGGATTTTGAGTTGGCTGCGATCAAATTGCGGAAATGGCATGAGGAACTCCAAGGACACTCAACAGATCTGAGTTGCGAAGCAGTGTGGCGATCTAAGCGACGCAGCGGGAGGCACAGTCCCTTTCTCGTTTGCAGTCCGGCGCGAGTCAGGGTATCCCTCTGGATCTTACTGCGGACATTATGTCGACAGATGAATGAGGCCAAACTAATGAGACTCTCCATGCGTGCTCGACGGATTCGAGCGGAATTGATTTTGTTGATCGCGGCGATGTTGCCATCGCCGCTGCACGCCGAGGAATTCACCGTCAGTTCCCCACCCGCAGAATTGAAGGTCGATCCGTTTCACAAGAAGTACGTCAGCGCGAATGGTTATTCGATTGTCGCATCGGGAACGGTCAACGACTTCGCGCTGAAGGAGGCGGCGTACCTCGTCAACCTCATGCTGGCGAAACGGCCCGACGTGCGCGAGGCGATGATCAAGAGCGGCTCGCGGCTGTGCATCATCGCCCACAACGAGTTCACAACCGATGTGCCGGAATTTGCTTGGCTCAAACCGAAGGACTATTGGGACGCACGGGCGCGCGGGACGGGCGGGTCGCAAACCGATCCGTATTGCTCGTGTGGCGAGGAAAACTTGCTCTGTTATCCCGGCGATCCGTACTCGACCGAGAACATTCTGATTCACGAGTTCGCGCACAACATTCATCTGCGCGGCATGGTCAACGTCGATCCGACGTTCGATCGCCGGCTGAAGGAGACCTACGACCGCGCGATGACCGCCGGACTCTGGAAGGGGAAGTACGCGGCGACGAATCACCATGAGTACTTCGCCGAAGGAGTGCAGTCCTGGTTCGACAACAACCGCGAGAACGATCACGACCACAACCACGTCAACACGCGGGCCGAGCTGCTCGAATACGACCGCGGCCTCGCGGAGATGTGCCGCGAAGTCTTCGGCGAGACGAAACTCGTTTACACGAAGCCCGCGACTCGGTTGAAGGATCACCTCGCGGGCTACGATCCGACGACCGCTCCCAAATTCGTCTGGCCGGAACGCTTCAACGAGTCACGCCGCCAAATTCGCGAAAAGGCGGTCGCTCGCTCGAACGCCGCTGAGGACAAGAAGTCCGACGGTGATGCGAAAGAAAAGAAAGAGGACGCGAAGCCAAATCCGCTCCTGAGCATCGATCGCCTGTTCGCCTCAAACGAATTCGACGAAGAGGGACTCGGTGCATTCGTCTGGAAAAAGCGTGGCGCCGGTTACTACACGCTCGAAAAGCCGAAAGAAGACCCAGGCAACAAGAACGGGGCCGCGAAGTCTGGTCGGGATTTGGTGTGGCATGATTCCGCGACCGAAGAATCAAAGATCATCGTTCCCGCCGCAGCGTTTATCCCGCCCGATGCCGACCCCACTGTGGACCGCAAGCCGCTCAACATCGAGTCGTTTCAGTTCTCGGATGACGAATCGAAGCTCTTGATCTTCACGAACAGCCGGCGCGTCTGGAGGCGCAACACGCGAGGCGACTATTGGGTGCTGGATATCGTGAAGCGCGAACTGAAGAAGCTCGGCGGCGACGCGAAGCCGTCAATGATGTTCGCCAAGTTCTCGCCGGACGGTTATCGCGTCGCCTTCGTGCGGGACAACAATCTCTACGTGCAGAACGTTACGAACCTGGAGATTACCGCGCTGACCACCGACGGCTCGGCAACGCTCATCAACGGAACGGCCGATTGGGTCTATGAAGAGGAACTCGACTTGCGTGACGGCTATCGTTGGTCCCCCGATGGCCAGTCGATTGCGTTCTGGCAGATCGATTCGTCCGGCGTGCGCGAGTTCTTCCTCATCAACAACACCGATGACTCGTACTCGAAACCGATCGGCATTCGGTATCCGAAAGTCGGCGAGCAGAATTCGTCTGGGCGGATCGGCATCATTCCAACTCGTGGCGGTAAACCGAAGTGGCTCGACGTGCCTGGCGATCCGCGCAATCACTACATCGCCCAAATGGAATGGACGCCGGACGGCTCGCAAATCGCGCTGCAACAGTTCAATCGTTTGCAGAACACGAACCGTGTCATGTTCGCCGACCCAAAGACCGGAGCGACACGCACGATACTGACCGAGACCGATCCGGCCTGGCTCGAAAACGAGAGCCCGTTTCGCTGGCTCGGAAACAGCGATCAGTTTCTGTGGATCAGCGAACGTGACGGCTGGCGACGACCGTACTTGACCGCGTCGGCGGCGGGTGACTTCTTTGGTTCCGCCGAACCACCGAGGGACCCGAATCAGCCGGTCATTCCCAAGGTCGAGCCTCCCAAGCCAGAAAAGATTC
>Ga0194121_10002367_pt1 | contig 30032 bp, 30 predicted proteins | sample TA2MahCa50mmetaG_FD_148609 | JGI IMG/M metagenome (GOLD analysis project Ga0194121, IMG submission 148609) | Freshwater microbial communities from Lake Tanganyika, Tanzania - TA2015020 Mahale Deep Cast 50m | ecosystem: Environmental > Aquatic > Freshwater > Lake | place: Tanzania: Lake...
AAGCCCCGCCGCCCTGCTCGTTCAGAGCAGAGTCCCGCAAAAAAGTTTTCTTTTCCTTTTAGAAGAAAAAATCGGGCGCGCGCAAAATAAAAAATTGCGAAGAAAACTTTTTTGCGGAACAGCGAGCGAAGCGAGCGGCGGCGGGGCGGAGCGTCAGTTTCGCTCAAAGAAAGTTCGCGCAAAGTTTAGAATATCCCACATTAACGAATTTGAAGGAGAATTGACCTCGCCGCGCGCAAAGCGCGCGGCTCGGGCTGATGTTTCCGCCAAGTCCCGCCAAGGCATTTTGAAATCCGCCAAGAGCATTCCCGCCGCTACGCGGCGGGACGGCTGGAAATTGATTTCAAAAAGCCCTTTAATTTTCTCGCAAAACTGCCCGCCGAAGCGAGGGGCGAAGCCCCGAGCGAGGCGACTAATTCGTTATGGTGGTGTTTGTTGGAAAAAGTCAGAACTCATTTTGAACAAAATCCCGACTAATTGCCGCGCTTCGCGCGGCAGAACCAAAACGGAACGCTCGGGCGGGCAAAAAGGAAGGGGGTTGGGGGGAAGGAATTTTTGCCCGCCCTCGCTTTCGCCGCTTCTTTTTTCGCCGCCGCAATTTTTCGTATTTCGCTTTGCGAAATGCGCCGCCAAGAAATCTGTTTGATTACCTTCATTTTATTTGGTAGTATAACAATAAGGGTAATAACCTTATATACTATAATACTACCAGAACTTTATTTATATGACAATTATATGACAAGTGGAAAAACAATAAGTGAAAATATAAAAAGATTACGCAACAAGCTTGGATTGACCCAAGACGATTTAGCTAAGAAAGCAGATATTAAATACACTACGCTTATGAAAGTCGAAAGCGGTACGGTTAATAAACCCAGTGTCCAAACTATGGCAAAAATCGCCAAAGCGTTGGGCGTTTCGATTGAGGATTTGATAAAATGAAAATGAAGATTGTCAAAAGTGTCGGGGGGGGTAAACTATAAGCAAGGTCGAAATTAAAAAATAATTAACTAATTTAAAAACTATGGATCAATCACAATTTACAACTGCCGCCCAACCGCAACCCTATCAGCAAGAGGTTAAAGCTAAAGCTCCCTTATTTGTAATCATAATTGCTTGGCTTATGCTCTTGGGCGGAATTGGTAGTTTGCTGGTTACCGCGCCCTTGTTGCTTCTTGGCGGCATTGGCAAGAGTGGCATTATCTTTGGGCTGGGCGGCATTGCTCTAATTCGAGGTATTGGTTTAGTGGTAGTTTCCTTTGGCATCCGGAAGATGCGCCGCTGGGCTTTATATACTTTCACAGCTCTTACTGTATTGGCCGTTGTAGCTTCACTCTATTCATTTGCAACAGAGCCAGCAGGCGATTTGACTGATTTTGCCGATGTAGGAATTCAGGCACTTGTGCTTGTATACTTCTGGGCAATATCCAAAAGATTCACATAAACGTTTATGAAAAAATTAGTCGTGGTGCTTAATGTCATTATCGCGCTTTACTTTTTTGCACTGGCAAATCTTTACTTTTGGGGTTCGTTTTTAGGTTTGTTTGCCGGAGTTTTTGCGAAGCCGGAAATACTTAAAAATCCGTGGACGTTTTTTGTAAATATGCTTCTCGCACCTTTTCTAATTTACGGGACAATAATGTTTTTCCGAAAAACAGAAAAGAAATACGCCTATGGACTTATACTGCTTCTTATTATTTTGCTTGAAACGCAGATATATCGTTTTTTCTTTGTTACGTAAAACAAGTTAGAAATGACCGATCTTTCTAATTTGGCATTTTTTGGTATTCCTTTTTTGGTCATCTATCTAACAAAATATCTAAATACGAAATATGTTTCAGGGCGTTAAAAACGGCTGGGATTTAATAAAAGAATCAATAAGGGTGTTTAATCGTCATCCTAAATTTATCGTTCCCTTATTGATTACTTGGCTTGTTTACGCGCCAATCATTTTGTATTTGAAGTATTGGTTTAACTGGGATGCTTTTACTGGCCCACAAATTTTATTGATTGTATTCGGGATAGTTTCCGTATTTGCCTTTCTTCTTGCCTTCTCTTGCTCAATGCTTTTGGAGCTTATACAGCAATTAGAATCAGGCGAACAAATGAGTGTGGCAAAATCTTTTGGCTATACAATTAGCCATAATGTAATAAGAATTTTACCTCTTGTGCTAGTTTGGGCTGTCATTTGGTTTATTCTGCTAATTATTCAGGCATTACTTTCCAAGAAGAAAGGCAAAGGAGAAAAGGAATCTATTAGTGCGGAAAATGCCGCAAAAACTTTAGCTGGTTATCAAAGTTTTTCTCTATCCCGCGCGTTCTTCAAGGCATTAGAGAAAGGCGTGCGGATGGTAATGTTTCTAATTTTGCCAGCTATCGCTTGGGAGAATTTGGGCTTTTGGCAGTCTGTTAAAAAGGGTATTGCGGTTTTCAAGGCTCATCTTTCAGAATTTGTGACTGGGTTTGTTTTGACCGGCGTTGCCGCGATGATTATTTTTCTTCCTCCCGCAATACTTTTTTACATTTCTGACGAAGCCGAAGTTGCGTTTCCAGATTGGGTGTGGGTCGCAACCATAATTTACATTGCGTTTGCGTGGAGCTACTCAATTTATCTAGAACAAATGTTTACTGCTGAACTTTATTTGTGGAATAGAAAATGGGAAAAAGAAGTGGCAAAATCACAACAGGAAGGCAGGCCAATTCCTACATTGCGAGAAGTACCCAGACCCTCAATTCTTGATGAAGTTTACGAATTGTTTGAAAAATCAGAGGTTAGAGTTTAAAATGCAGAGCGGCGCGCCAACTTCGTTGGCACGAAATTCGGCGGCGGCGGAAAGCGAGGGCGGGCAAAAATTCCTTCCCCCCAACCCACTTCCTTTTTGCCCGCCCGAGCGTTCAGTTTGGCGCGCGAAGCGCGCCATCAGTTCCGTTCAAAAAAAGTTCGGATTTCGTCCAACAAACACCATCATAACGAATTTGAAGACGAATTGACCTCGCCCCGCCTCCATTTTTTACCTGCTCGCTCAACTTACTGGCGATAAGGATTTTAATTCTTCTCTCACAACCAATCTATCGTCCCACACTGACTTCTTTTCGTTAATCACAATAGATTGCTCCGCGCCCTTGCCGGTAATCAAGACAACATCATTTTGTTTGGCCAATGATATGGCCTTTTTAATCCCTTCTCGCCTGTCCTCAATTACAAACAAATTTTGGCTTCTAACTTTGCCGAATTTTTCTGCTGATTTAGCTATATCTTCCAAAATTTGTTTGGGGTCATCTCCATACGGGTCAACATTGCTCACAACTACATAATCCGCCATTTTTGCGGCAAGCTCGCCCATAATCGGCCGTTTTGCCTTATCTCTACCGCCACCTTCAGCTCCAAGCAAAATAATTGTTTTTGCGCTGGATTTTTTCATGTTGTTAGCTGTTTGTAAAATGTTAGTGATACTCTCTTTTTCGTGGGCGTAATCAACCAACACGATAAAATTTTGACCTTCCTCTACTTTTTCCATTCGTCCCGGAATTGTTTTCAGCTCTGCTAACCCTTGTGATATCAAATAATCACTTATGCCAAATAGACGAGAAATGATAATTGCGGGCAAGGCATTATATACATTGAATTTCCCCAAAATTCCGATTTTGAAAATTACTTTTGCAATTTCAAAACTCACGCCGTTGTTTTCCTCGTTTATATTTTCGGCAACACAATCTGCTTTCTTATCTATAGCAAAAGTAATTTTCTTATCGGATTTGAAATTCAAAAAATAATCGGTGTGTTCACTATCTCTATTTGCGACGATGACTTTTTCAATTTTCTTTCCATCGATAATTTTTTTGTGTGCGGAAAGTGCTTTGAATAATTTTGATTTCATTTCTTTGTACTTTTCAAAACTTCCATCGTGGGATTCAAGATGTTCCGGCGACAAATTGGTAAAGACGGCGATATCGTAATATACCCCGACATGACGATATTGTTTTATCCCCTCTGAAGTTGTCTCAACGATACAAAATTTACAGCCGTCTTTTACCATTTGCGCCATAAGTTTTTGAATAGTAAACCGCCCCGGCATTGTCATGTGGTATTTATTCAGAAATTCCTTATCGCCAATTCGGATATTTGCCGTGCTTATAATTCCAGTCTTATATCCGCCCGCAGACAAACATGACCAAATGAAATTTATTGTAGATGTTTTTCCTTTTGTTCCTGTTACACCAATGACGATCATTTTCTCTGACGGAAAGCTATAATATATCGTCCCAAAAATTGCAACGAAATAATGGTACAAAAGAACAAATCTTTCAGGCAATAATTTTTGTAAGATTTTTTTCATGAGCCAATCTTCTTAATGGATTTTCTAATGTTGTAAAGGAGATACCAAAAAGGATTTGCCACCACATCAAAAAAATCAGAGTGTTTTACCTCTCTGCCACCAAACTTCCTTTTGAAAAGTGTTAGGCCCTCCCAGCCTTTATATGTTTGATTTTCGATAGATATGCCGCCAAAGTTGTAATTGGCGCAATTAAGTTGTCTTGCATAACAAATTGCTTTCCATTGCGCCAAATAAGTTGGCATACGATTTCTTTCATCGTTGCTGGAGCCGCCAAAAACATAGTTTGCGGTTTTCCCAAAGACGATAATGAGGTCTATCGCCAAAATTTTTTGCCCGTATCTCGCAATTGATAAATAAGAATTTGCTCTGTGGAGAGTCTGAAAAATATTTTCGTAATATTTTTTATAATGAAGACTAAATCCATTGCGATTTGCTGTTTCGGCCATCAGTTTATAAAAAATATCAAAGTATATTTTAAAATCTCTTGTAATTATTTCTGCCGTTATTTCTTTTCGCTCTGCCAACCGTATTGAGTAACGGGTTTTTTCGTGCATAGCCATAAGCAATTCATTCTCGGATTTATTCAAATCCAAAAACCACTCAATGCGAGGTTGAAAATATGCGGAATGGTAAGTAAAAATCGGGGCTTTGGTAAAAAATTTTGAAAGAGTATCGTTAGAAACCTTGGGTGTAAAATCAAGCCGAACAAAAACTGCGCCCTCTGTCTTGGCGATTCGACTTAATTCTTGTTTGAGATTGGTAAAGAAATTTTCCGAAAAATCTTTTACTACTGGTCCGTAAGGTATGTACAAATAGCTTTTGCCGAGCAAAAGCGGATATTTAATAAGCTGAAAGTAAGCGACAATTTCCTCGTCGCCATATACTAAAAATCTTTTTACCGTCCTGCCTAAGTTTTTTTGCCAATCTCCATAAAAACTCGCTTGCGTAAATGGAGTATTTTCGCAAATTGTTGTTTGATCAAAAACATCATTTTGTCCAATTTCTTGGAATCTAAATTGTTTCATTGTGTGGTTGGGTTTTGTGCTCGCGTAGAAGAAAAAGAAAACTCCTTACGAGCGATAGCCATTTCGGACTACCACACAACCTTTCGGCTGTGGACCCAACCACGAGTGCTCAATGAGGAACTTACTATCGTGGTTGGGAATTTTTTGCCATGCCCCGCGACAAAAATCGCTAAGGTTTAGGCAGTTATATTTTTAATTTTCTATTCTGTATTCATGATTTGAATTTTATCTTATTTTTAGACTTCCCGCCAGCCAGTTGAGCGAGCAGGTAAAAAATGAATGAGGGCGAGAAAAAAAATTTTTTGCCTGCGAGCAAAAAAAATCAGCACACAACTCCGCCCGCCCGAAGAATTGAGGGCGGCAACACCGAGGCAAAATTTCCTTTTCCTTTTTTAAAAGAAAATCAGTCGCGCGCAAATCAGGAAAGCAAAGGAAAATTTTGCCGAGGTGTCCCCGCCGTAGCGTAGCGGAGGCGGGCTGGGCGTTCAGTCCGGATTTTGCTGGAAGTAAGTCCGAACTTTTTAGTATAATGACCACAATAACGAATTTGAAGAAGATTGAAGTGTCGGCTAGTGAACTTTTAAAATAATATGCAATCAAAAACTAACGAAAAAATCAAAATTGAGAAAGCTATACCCGAGGATGCTCTGGGTATTACAACAGTTCTCTACAAAACTTGGTTAGACACTTACCCAAATGAGGAAATTGGCATTAAAAGAGAAGATGTAGAGGAAAGCTACAAAGAATCTTTTACCGAAAAAGAAATAAAAAGTCAGCAAAAAAATATTGCCAATGCTCCTCAAAATCAATTAAGGCTTGTAGCAAAAACTGGAGATCAGGTTGTGGGCGTCTCAACAATGATAAGAAATGAGAATAATAATCAGCTAAGAACGATTTATGTCCTTCCCGAATTTCAGGGAAAAGGAATTGGAAATATGTTGTGGGAGGAGGCAAAAAGATTTTGCGATTCCGCAAAAGACACCATAGTTCAAGTTGCAACCTACAATAAAAAAGCAATTTCCTTTTACGAAAAGTTGGATTTTGTAGACACTGGAAAAAGATGGTCAGATCCAAAATGGAAAATGAAAAGTGGTGTAACCATTCCTGAAATGGAATTAGTTATAAAAGCTGACGCTAAAAAGAACTGACATGCCTTTCATTTCATCGCTGAAAAATTATGATATATCTCTATCAATCCGTATCAAAAAATTTGAAAGTCAAAGCGAATAAAAAATTTAGAGAGGTATAATTTACTTCGCGTTCAGATACAAATAGATATCTTCCAGCGCTTTGACGGCATCGCCTGCGGCGATGTTGTTTTGGTGATATAAGCCGTCCGTGCAATCGCCAGCCGCCCATATGCCGGCGGTTGATGTTTGTTGATTTTTTTGATTTATGACAATTTGCTTATAGTCATTCCGTTTAACAATTTCTTTTGCAAAGTCGGTTGCCGGAGTTGAGCCGATTTCCACGAATACACCGCCAACCGACATTTCTTTTTCTCCTTTTCCTTTTTCAAAATAAGTTATTTTCTCAACAAAATTATTGCCGTGCACCTCGGTAACATCGGCATGTTTGATTACGGAGATATTTTTATGCGCGAGCACTTTTTCAACCATAATAGGATCCGCGCGAAAATCACCGCCCCGGTGAATAATCGTTACTTTAGGACAATACGCCATAAGTTGCGCCGCCGTTTCAAACGCCGCGTTTCCGCCACCGACTACAACTACTTCTTTGCCGGCAAACACTGGCCCGTCACACGATGCGCAATAGGTGAGTCCTTTGTGTTCTAGGCGGTCAGCTCCGTCTGCTGGAAGTTTGCGCCGAGCGGAGCCAGTTGCGATAAGTATTGTGCGTGCTTTATATTCGCCGGATTCTGTGACCATACTAAACTCTTTTTCGTTTTTCTTGTTTATGCTTTTTACCCATTCGCCATCTTTTATTTCAACGCAATCATTAGCGTATGCGTAAAGATGTTTGCGAAGATTTTCCGCCAGCTCAGCGCCGCTCAATGTTATCGTCCCAATCCAATTTTCAATACCAGTTGAAACTGACGACTGACCGCCAAAGTCCTTCGTAAGAAAAATTGTGCGCAATTTTTTGCGCGCCGCGTAAACTCCGGCTGCAACACCCGCAGGTCCGCCGCCGATAATTGCTAAATCATACATATGGTTAATTATAGCAAAAAACTTTTTTTCGGGGTACGCCTCCGTTCACACGGATATTTTTCTGCTGAAAAATTCCTAGTGCTCGCGCCGTCGCGCTCGCAATGTTCGCTTCGGCGTGCCCGCTCAACGAGTTTTTCTACTTCTTTGTTCTTCGCAGAAACGCTGGAACCGCGCCCCAGTCGTCATCGTCTTGCACGGATGGTTTTTTATCTTCCGTCTTTTGTTCTTTAAGCGTTGCCGGCGTCTGTGTGGTTGGCGTAGGAGCCGGCTTTGTGTGTCCAACATCTGTTCCGCTATTTATGAATCCCGTAAAGAGTGATTTTTTCGGAGTGCTTTCCGGAAATCCTGACGCGATAACTGTTATTTTAATTTCTCCTTTTTTCAATTTTTCATCGCGAATTGTTCCGAAAATGACTTTAGCATTTGGGTCTATTGATTCCGTAATTACTTTAGCCGCTTCCTGTATTTCAAACATTGTAAGGTCGTCCCCGCCAGCAATGGAGAAAAGCACGCCCCTCGCGCCATTTATTGAAACTTCCAAAAGAGGAGAGTTGATAGCGGCTTTTGCTGCTTCTTCGGCGCGCTTGTCCCCGCTCGCGGTTCCTATTCCCATCAGCGCGCTTCCTGCGTTTTCAAGAATCGCTTTAATGTCGGCAAAGTCCAAATTGATTATACCTGGCGTTGTAATCAAATCAGAGATTCCTTCCACCGCCTGACGCAAAACCTCATCACACATAGCAAACGCGGCTTTTGCGGTTGTTTCTTTCGTAATGGACGCGAGAAGCCGATCGTTCGGTATTATAATTATCGCGTCAACCATTCTGCGTAACTCATCAAGCCACTGATCAGCGATTTTCATTCTTTGGTTTCCTTCAAAAAAGAACGGTTTTGTTGTAACAGCGACAGTGAGCGCCCCGAGTTCTTTTGATGTTTTCGCGACAGACGGAGCAGCTCCGCTGAAAGTCCCGCCGCCGAGTCCGCCGGCGATGAACACCATATCCGCACCTTTCGCGGCTTCCTGTATTTCTTCTTTTGTTTCTTCCACCGCGCGTTTTCCAATTTCAGGATTCATTCCGGCTCCGAGACCACGCGTGACATTTTTTCCGATATGTATCTTTTTCTTTGAGAGGGTATTATGAAGGTCTTGCGCGTCAGTATTTATTGCAACGAACTCAACTCCCTTTACTTTGGAGTTAATCATGTGGTTCAAGGCGTTCTTTCCGGAACCGCCGATTCCGAACACTTTTATTCTCGCGAACGCTTCAACTTCCGGAGTTACTAAAGGCATAGTGGGCGCATAATAACATCTTTTTTATAACGCAAGAATTGACCCCGTTAGAGTTTTAATTTGCAATACACAAACAACTTTTTAGTATTACGGCAGAAATTGTTTGAAAAAATCAGCAATCGTATGCCGCGCGCGACGCGCTGTTTCCGTTCCGAAAAATGATTCCCGCGAGCCGCGCAAGAGCCCTTCTGCCGCAAGTCCGTACGCCACGCTCCATACAGCGTCTTTTATTTGTTTTTTTCCGTCAGGTCCGGTAATCGCGTTTGCGATACGCGCGGGCAATCGTAGCGACGCTTTTGCAAGGTCGTCTATCGTCGATATGCTTGAGCCACCGCCTGTAAGCACTATTCCAGCCGGAAGCAGTCCGCTCCTACCGATTTTTTTCAGATGCGATTCAATCAATTCAAAAATATCCGTGAGACGCGCCGCGATTATCTCGTCTAATTTTTTTTGCGCGAAGTTTGCGCCTGTTATCGCGCCGCGCTTCACGCTTTCAGCTTCTTCCAGAGGAATGCGCAGACCCAGAGCAATATCATTGGTAACATTTCCGCTTCCCACCGGAAACACTTCAATTGATGTAGGCAGTCCGTTTTCAAACACAATGATGGAAACCGTTTCGGAACCGATATTCGCAAGCACGACACCCGCCGCTCTCTGCGGTTTTGTAAGAATGACGGCGCTGGCGGCGATAGGGGACGCTACGATTTCTTCAACCGTGACTCCGGCGCTTTCAACCGTTTCAATTAAGTTTTCTATATGTTGCGACATACAAGTCGTGAAAAATGTCTTCGCCTCAAGTTTTGAGCCATTTAATCTTATTGGAGAAGCGGGAACGATTTTTCCGTCTACCTTGAATTGTAAAGGTGTCTGATATATTATTTTTCTGTTTTGCAAAGAGCTTTGAGGAATTGCCGTTTTACTTGTGTAAATTGCGTTATTTATATCAATCTCGGTAATTTCTCCGTCAGCGCGCGAAATTGAACTTGAGCCGACGGCTATTACAGACGAGAGTCCGATTCCTCCCGCGCCGACAATGGCGCGCCGTATTTTTATGTTAGCCGAACCGGACAACGAATGAATTGCGGCGCGCAACGCTTCCCCGCACGCTTCCGGATCGTGAATATATCCTTGCCGCACTCCCGCGGATTCCGCAGAGCCGCAACTTATAATATGTGGAACCCGGTCGGATGAAGGATCGCCATGTTCCGCAACAAGCACTTTTACGCGATCCGTTCCTATATCAATTCCGCAGGAGAAATTTTTGGACATACTTTTTTTCTTGTCTATCCATTGTATGTCCATGTCTCATTCCTTTCAAATGGAGTAATCCGTGGATAAGTAGATAAGCGATTCTTTCGTTGACTTTTACGCCAAATTTTTTAGCTTCTTTTGCCGCAACATCTTTGGATATAAAGACATCACCCTCGTTTTTTCCGAGACGAAACGCCAAAACATTCGGCGTATATGATTTTTTACGATATGTCTTATTAAGTTCCCGCATCTTTTTTTGAGACGCGAATACAAGCGAAACTTGGGCGCCTTTTCCAATAACCGCTTCTTTTATTGAGGAGAAGTTAATCATGCCGCCATTTCTTTTGTCTTTCCAAGCTTTACAAGTTCTTTAAATTCTTCCCGTTTGGCTATCTTTTTCAAAGTGTGTATTTTCCGTTTGTATGGAGACGCGGTTCGTTCAAAAAAACGCTTGCTTCTGACCCGGTTCAATACTCCGGAGCCTTGCACACGCCTAGTAAAGCGTCGCAACACGCTTACATTATTTTCTTCTTCTGTTTTTACGACTTCCGCGTTAATTGCCATAACGGACTTACTATATCATATTTCTTTTATGCCAGCAATTTCTTTAAATACATTGGAACTGTCGCGGCGGGCAGAGTTTCCTGAAAACTTTTTTCACGGTCGCGTATTAAAACAGTGCCGTCAAGCGCTTCTTTTTGTCCGACTATAACAAGATAAGGAATTTGCAGTGATTCTGCTCGTTCAATTTGTTCAGATAATTTATCATACGCGAGATTGTGCGCGACAAATATATCCATTTTGCGAAATTCCTCAAGAAGATTTAAAGATATTCGTTTTGCTTCGTTTCCTAATTGAATAAGATATATTTTCGGCTGCGATGAAGTGTTGTCTTTTGTTTTTTGAATATTCTTTAACGAGATTGTTGCGCCTAATGCCGGAATTTCACGCCTGAATCCAATTCGCCGCGATAAATGGTTATATCTAAAACCTTTGGCTAGAAGAGTTCCTTTATTATCTTTTATGTCAAAAACGGTGTGCGATGCGATTCCGGCGGGTCCAAAAAATCGCTCAGAAAGCAGATACGGTATTCGCATTGATTCAATATGTTCAATTACTTCTTTGAAATGTAATCGCGCGGGCTCTGACAAAAAACACACCGGAGTTGGGACTTCCTCGCACGCTTCCGAACATTCTTTGTGGGCACAATAAATCGGCGCGAAAAAGTCTTCACGCGACTCGTTTAAACAAGATTGATGCAACCACGTTTTCTTTTTTGAATAAAAATTTCGCAACTCGCGGACAAATCTGTTGAATGATTCGCGGTCTCCGTGAGAGTTTACACGCAAACAAAATTGTTGTTCGCCGTATTCTTTTAATATCTCGCAGGCGGTCTTAATAACAATAGCTTCCGCAATGCTCTTGCCGCACCCTATTATGTCCATATGAAAAATCAATCCTCCGCGCGAAGAATATTCTTCTCTGAAAACCGCGGTTGGCCATGATAGCTTGTCCATGCGCTCTTCGTCGTAAAAACGAAGCAAGGATATTTTTTCTTCTCCGTCGCGATTCGGCAAAGAATCATATTCTCTCGCAATTGTATTTGCAGAATCCTTGTCTTTTTGCGTGATATAAATATTCTCTATTTGTGAAAATCCGTAAGCGCCTGCAATTTTCGCCGCACTACTTTTTGATACTCGCGTTTTTTTTACATTCGCTGCTGTCATGGCAATATGTTTGTTGTTATTGCTCCGGGTAAAAATTCTAAAGATGAGATTGGCCACAGACGGATAAGAGCGCGTCCTTTTATATTTTCTTCAGGCAACGCCCCCCAAAAGCGCGAATCAAAACTTTCTTCATGGTTGTCGCCCTCAACAAAATATTCTCCATCCTTTAATTCCAATCCATTTATTGTTTCCGTCGGCAACCCGACGATTCTTTTGATAAGATACTTGCTTGGTTCTACAGGCGAGCGGAAAACAATCACTTCTCCGCGTTCTGGTTCGCGAAATCTGTAAGTAATTTGATCAACGATTAGATAATCATTGTTTTTGAAAGTAGGAAACATTGAGTTTCCAGACACAAGAAATGGTTGCGCGATGAAAATCCTAAATGGAATTACAATCAGAGCGGCGATAAGCGCAAAACGGACAAGCTCTCTGATTTTTTGCGCGTTCATTGCAAGAATTATAGCGCGCGCAAGCGCGTGCACAAGCGAAAATGGCATAGCGTTGTCGCAAAGAATGTGGTACGCTGACGAAAATTATGTTTTACATCGTCGGTCTGGGAAATCCGGGAGAAAAATATATTGATACGCGCCACAATGCCGGACGCGCGGCTGTTTTTGGTATTGAAATAAAAGGAGCAAAGATTATTACGCCTGACACATTTATGAATAAGTCAGGAGAAGCATTGAGGCCGTTTGTAAAAAACAAAAAGCAGGCGGAAAAACTTATCGTTGTTCATGATGATTTGGATTTACCGTTAGGTTCGTTCAAAATTTCTTTCAACAAAAGTTCCGGCGGACACAAAGGGGTGCAGTCAATTATGGATGTCGTAAAAACTGAAGAGTTTACAAGAATACGAATCGGGATTTCGCCGGCAACTCCTTCTGGAAAATTGAAAAAACCGAGTGGAGAAGAAAATGTTGAGCGGCATATTCTTGGAAAATTCAAACCCGCTGAACTTGCGACGTTGAAAAAACTGCACAAAAAAATCGCAGAAGCAATTCAAGTAATTGTTTCCGAAAGTAGAGAAAAAGCAATGAGCGAGTTTAATTAGTATTCTTACTTTTTCTCTCCAGCATACGACAGCGTCATTCGTTGATCTTTTGGTTCAAAAAGCGTGATTGTGAACGGATATGATTTTCCTAGTTCTAAAGCGGAACGAAGTTTTGATTCATCGCCTGCAAAATCGGAAATGTGCACGAGTCCGGCAACACCCTCTTCAATGGAAGCAAGCGCTCCGTATTTGTTGTATTTGATAATTACTCCATGAACGCCGTCTCCTTTTTTATAATTCTTTTCAACATGCAACCATGGACTTGGGCGCAACGCTTTAATAGAAAGCGACACCTTTCCGTCTTTTATGTCTATGATTTTTACTTTTACCTTATCGCTGGTTTTGTATCTCAAGCGCGGGTTTTCAACCAAAGCCCAATCCATTTCGGAAATATGCACAAGCCCCTCCAATCCATCTTCTATTTTTACGAATATTCCAAAATCAACAGCTCCCGTGACAACTCCGTCAAGTTCGTCTCCAACGCTGTATTTTCCAACCATCTTGGCTCGGTCTCTTTCTGTAAGTGTCTTTTCAGAAAAGACAAGTTTTCCTTCTTTTGGTAATACTGAAATAATCGCGATTGAAATTTTTTGTCCAATAAGTTTTTTCAATTCTTCAAGTATTTTGTCTTTGTCGCCGTCTTCAACGCGTGGGTAGTGATTTGTGCTAAGTTGAGACGCCGGCAAGAATCCCTGTATTCCTTGCCACTCCATAATAAGCCCGCCTTTATTTGCTTCGAGAACTGTTAAGTCAAAAGTGGTCTTCGCTCGAACCGCTTCTTCGGCGTCGCTCCAAAGCATTGCCTGTCGGGCTTCTTTAAGAGAAAGATCGGTGTAGCCGTGTTTGCTGTCCGTTTCAACGACTTTTGCCGTTACTGAATCGCCTATAGAAACCTTTTTTAAAATCTCGCGCGCCGCAAGATATTCTTTGCCGTAAATTATGCCTGTGCCGAATGGAGGAAGGTCAATATAGACCCTCCCACGGTCAACAGCAATAACTATTCCATCAACAAGATCTCCGACTACGAGAGGCGCTTTTATCTGTGCAAGTATTTTAGCATCAGGGTTTTCTTTATGCTCGCTTTTCTTTTTTTCCTCCACAAAATTAAAATTAAGTTATTAATAAATGCCTTTTTAATCCAAGTTTTTCTTGGAGAGTATGCTTTCACGCCCCTTTCGGGACAGGCGGGTAATACTATACTATACTCCGCGTATGGCGGCAACTTTTGAGAAATTATACAAACAATTAAATAAGGAACAGCGTGCCGCGGTAGACGCGGTTTATGGTCCTGTTATGGTGATTGCGGGACCTGGGACGGGAAAGACAACAGTGCTTTCGTTGCGAATCGCTAACATTTTGCGCGAAACCGATACGCCTGCTTCCACAATTCTTGCTCTCACTTTTACCGAAGCCGGAGTATACGCGATGCGCAAAAAACTTTTGGAAATAATAGGCCCGCGCGCGTATGAAATCCGTATACATACATTCCATTCTTTCTCAAACGATTTGATAAAGATGTATCCAGAAGAATTTTCGCGAATTGTAGGAAGCGAGCACATGGAAGATTTGGAACAGATTCGCATTATAGAATCACTCATTGAAAAATATTCTTCGGAAAATCTTCGGCCAAAAAACAATCCGAATTATTATGTTTTGCCAGTGATAAACGCAATCAGACATCTAAAACGGGAAAATATCTCGCCGGAAAAATTTACAAAAATAAAGACAGAACACTCACGCACAAAAGAACTCATCAAAATTTATCGCGCGTATGAAAAAGAATTGCGCGCGCGTCGCCTCTATGATTTTGAAGATATGGTGAGTGAGGCGGCGCGCGTTCTTGAAAAGAACAAGGATTTTAAATTTCGTTTGCAGGAAGAATATCAATTTGTGCTCGCTGATGAACATCAAGACGCAAACCAATCCCAAAACCGCTTGCTGGAATTGCTTTGCGATTACGATGATTCGCCGAATCTTTTTATAGTTGGAGACGCGAAACAGGCGATTTTCCGTTTTCAGGGCGCTTCTTTGGAGAACTTTTTGTATTTTGAAAAAAAATTTCCTAAAGCAAGATTGATTTCACTTATTCATAATTATCGTTCGCAACCAAAGATTTTGGATGCAGCGCATTCGTTGATGGAAAATACCGAATTGCCGAAGAGGTTTCGAGAGAAGTTGATTGCATCAAGAGCAACACCGAGTGATGTAAGACAAAAACTCGGTGTTGTTGAGACACAAGATGAGCAATTAGAACTTTCGCACATTTCCGTGGAGGTTGAGAATCTGTTGAAACAAAATTTTAAGCCATGCGAAATTGCAATTATCACGCGCGAAAATAGAGAAGCTGAAAGAGTTGAAGAAGAATTGCGCCGTCGCTGTATTTCTGTGGCGCGAAAAGGTGACGCGGATATTTTGGAGTCGGTGCGTATAGACGCGCTTCGCCGTCTTTTTGCCGCGGTGGTGGAGCCGAATAAAGACGAATTGCTTGCACCGGTTTTGTTTTTTGATTTTTTGAAATTAACACTCACAAATGTTTTTGAGATCATACACACGCCTCTTCGGCGGGTCGCCGATGAGGCGACAATTTTTCGCCGTTTGGAAAAAGGTAAAAAAGAATTTTCTGATTTTTACAAAAAGATTTTAAGATGGAGTTCTGTCGCAAAAAACGAGCCGCTTGTCGTAGCGTTTGAAATTATCGCGGATGAGTCTGGATTTTTAGAGTCAATACTTGCCCGCAATGACGCGTATGAATTGTTGAGATTATATGAGGCGTTTCTGGAGAGCGCCAGGCGTCTCGCCGAGCGCGACAAACGCGCTCGGCTCGGCGACTTTTTGGAGCGTATTGAACGCGCGGAGGCGCACGGAATAAGCATGGTTTCTCAAACAGAAGGTGAAAATGGGGTGCAAGTTATGACCGCGCACAAAGCGAAAGGTTTGGAGTTTGATTATGTTTTCATCGTATTCGCGCAAGAGAAGAAATGGGGAGGGAAGCGTGGCCGCTCGCTTTTTGAACTTCCGTTTGAAATGAAAAATGAAGATCTTGATGAAAGGCGACTTTTTTATGTTGCTCTCACACGCGCGCGAAAAAGCGTTCACATCAGCTGGCACGCAAAAGGAGAAAACGGGCAGGAACTATTACCCAGCCGATTTATTTTTGAATTGGATGAGAATACAAGAGAGCATGTCAATTTACAAAACTCGTTGAGCGGGCACGTCGGAACGAACATTGCGAGCGCGACGGCGCGAGCACTAGGAATTTTTCAGCAGAAAAATATCCGTGTGAGCGGAGGCGTGTCCGCTCAGAGAGTTCTTCTTAAAAAGGAATATCTAAACTCATTTTTTTTACAACAAGGGTTTGCGGCCACTCACCTGAATAATTTTTTGGAATGTCCGCTAAAATATTTTTTCCTTAATTTGATTCGCTTGCCGCGCGCGCAATCCAACGCCGAGCTCTACGGTAGCGCGATTCACGCGGCGCTTGCGACGCATTTTAATGCTTATGCTCGTGAAGCAGATAAGCCGTTTTCTGAAACCGCGATTATTTTTGAAAACGCGCTTCGCAGGACGCATCTCTCGGAGTCAGATTTTAAGAAGTATCTTGCGGAAGGGAAGTGCGAATTAAAAGGATATTTGTTTTCAAGAAAATTCGCGCGCGCGGCTTGGAATGAATATCGCGTTGGCGGAGTGTTTTTACCTGTTAGTGGTGAAAAGCTGGAACTCACTGGTTTTTTGGATAAAGTAGAACTCTTGTGGGAAGGTGGCGTGCGCGTCGTGGATTACAAAACAGGACAGCCGAAAACTAGAAATGAGATTTTGGGAAAAACAAAAAACTCCGATGGAAATTATTACCGTCAGTTGGTGTTTTATAAGTTATTACTTGATGGAATTAAAAAAAGCGATAGGCGAATGAAAATCGGCGCGATTGATTTTATAAAACAGGAAAAAAACGGAAAATATAAATCGGAGGAATTTGAGATTTCCAGTGCCGAAGTTTCCGAACTCAAAACTTTAATTTCGGATGTTGCTTCTCGTATCCTTGATTTATCTTTTCTAAAAGACGGCTGCAATAAGAAAGATTGCGAATGGTGTCGCCTTGCGCAATCCGCGAACTTGACAAGGTAGTGCATATAGTGTCATGATACAAGGTAGGAATACTGACATTCCGGAATTCGCGAAAAACTTAACAAAAGGATTTGGTATGTTTTGGTCAATTTGCGGTTTGATTGTTGGGATTTTGTTCATTGTATTTGGGTGGTGTTTTCTTGATTTCTTTAGAAAGGAAAGGCCACTCATTGAGGCAGAGATAAAAGCATTTGACGAAAGTGGTGAAGTTGAGGAAAGGTATTTGTCCGAGTTGGATCTTATATCCAACAAAAACAAAACCAATCTCATGATTATAGTGATTACTTTCGGTGTTGCTGTCGTTCTTATATTTCTCGCTCAATTAGCTTTTTGATCTCTGTATATCGTGAGCACTCTGACCGCAACAGCAGTCAGAGTGCTTTTCTTTTTGATACAATGTATGGGTATGAGATACATTGCTTTTTTGGAACCGCCAACGGAGAAATTTATTGAGAGTTTTATTAGAGAAAACAAACTTGCGGGAAAATATTTGAATCCGCCACATCCGCAAGAGGATTTTTTCTGTGTTTCTAAAAAGTATCCGATTTTCGCTGTTGCTGACGGAGTTACTCTTATTCAATTTTTGTTGGAAGGGAAGGATTATCCAAATCCATCTCCAGCCGGAGATGTGGCAAGGATTTTTTGCGAAGAAGCGATAAAAACAGCAGAAACATTTTATGAATCATTTGACGAAGCGGATATGAAAAAGGTCTTTGAAGCCGGAAATAACGCGGTTGGCGAATACAATCGTATGCATAACCGCACGAAAGAAAATGTGGATTATTGGAATAATGATTTTTACGCAATTACTGCCGCGATTGCAGTTATAAAAGAAAATAAATTGTATTGGGGTTCAATTTGCGATTCTTTTGTAGCACGTTTTAATTCTGCTGGTGAGTTGCTTTTTCAGTCGCCGGATTGCGGAGCGCTCGCACAGGCGAGCGCTCCGCCTTTTTCAGAAGATGTTAATGATCAGAAAGCACGGGCACAATATTTGTGGCGAGTTAAGCGTAATGGCGTTAATGAAAAAGGTGAACGCATAGGATACGGTGTTATTACTGGAGAAAAAGAAGCGTTAATGTATCTTTCACAAGGAAAATATTCTGTAAAGAGCGGAGATATTTTCGCTGTATTCACTGATGGTTTTCAAGAATATATGAAGTTGCCGGAATTTGTTTCTTTGCTTTCTAAACGGTCAACAGACATTGAATTGCATATACGGAAGTTTACTGCGATAAAAGCAAAAGAAAATCCTAAAAGATTCGGGCACGAACGCACACTAATTGCAATTACGCTTTAGCGTTTATTTAATCAGTGCGTCTAGGACGCGCTTTATGACTTCGTATGATAGCGCGCCGTTTATAACAATTTTTGTTTTGTCGTTTGATACGGAAATATTTCCTTGAAACTGCGCGATTATTGGAATAAGTGTTTTTTCTTGTTCCGCGTTAATTTTACTTTTCAAGACAAGTATGCTGTAAGGAGTCCCTGTGGCTCCTATGGCAATGCCGTCCTCATAGTCGCTCTGCACTTTTTCAGCGTATTTTGTTCCAGCGACGCACTCAGTGAATTTTTTAGTATCAAATTTCAACAGCTCGGCTGTTTCCGTTAATTTTGACGGATCAAGTCCGTTATTTGAAGGGGTTATTTCCATTATTTTATCCAAGTAATTCCAGAATCCAGTGTTTCCACCAAGTTCTGCCGCACATTCCGTAGCAATTGCCTCGTTGCGCGCTTTTGAATGGATTGAATCCAAAGGAAAATGACGATATACCCATGCTAAGGTTCCGTTTTTACCGTATTCATTAATCAATTTTTGCATTGTTGAGTGAAATACTTTGCAGAACGGACATTCCATATCCGAATATTCAACAATAACGAACGGCGCGCTTGGATTTCCTTTTATATGGTCGTCAGCGCGAACTTCGCGCATTGAAATTGATGGGGAGGCAACTACGGCTTTCTGTTCTTTTGTATCGGCGATTCTCGGGTTTTGCGAGCCGCGCCATCCAAAGAAAATTGACCCGCCTATAATTAGCGCCGCTACAACTATCGCCATAGGAATTGTAAACGCGCTCTTTTGTTCCGAGTTTTCCATATTCAGCAAGTATATAGACGCGTCTTTTATTTTGCAATAGTATGTACGTATGACCGCCGATGAAATACGGAAGAAGTTTTTGGAGTTTTTTGAGAAAAGAGGGCACGCCGTTGTGCGCGGTTCTCCGCTTGTTCCAAAAGATGATGAGTCGGTGCTTTTTACGAGCGCAGGAATGCAGCAATTTAAAAAATACTTTTTAGGTGAGAAAGACCCAATAAAAGATTTTGGTTCGCGCAATGTCGCAAGCGTTCAAAAATGTATACGCACTACCGATATTGACGAAGTTGGCGACGCGACTCACTTAACGCTCTTTGAGATGCTTGGAAACTTTTCTTTTGGTGGATATGGAAGAAAAGAGGCGATTGAATACGCGCACGAATTTATAACAAAAGAATTGCGTTTACCAATTTCTTATGTGTCTTTTTATAAAGGAAGCGGGAATGTGCCGCGCGACAGCGAATCTGAAAAGATATGGCGCTCGCTCGGCGTTCAGGATGTTCGTGAAGATGGTGCCGATGTTTTTTGGGGGCCCACTGGAAATAGCGGACCATGCGGACCTACTACTGAAATATATTGCAAAGACGCAAACGGAAAAGATGTAGAAATATGGAACATTGTTTTTAATGATTATTTTTGCAACGGTTCGCGCGAGGATTTGGATGCGGGAAAAGCAAAACTAACAACTCTTGAGCAAAGGGGTATTGATACCGGAATGGGATTGGAACGTCTCGCCACTGTTGTTCAAAAAAAGAAAACAGTTTATGAAAACGATAATTTATCCAGTAATGAAAGAATTATTATTGACCACACGCGCGCGGCGAAGGCGCTTTTGGAAGAAGGAATAAATCCGTCAAATATAGGACGCGGATATATTGTCCGGCGTCTTATTCGTCGCGTTATTGTTCTGTCGGATAAAATTGGAGTGAACGTGGATTCTGCTTTTGTCGAAGAAGAGGCGCAATTCAGAAAGACGCTTGCTGTAGGATTGAAAGAATTTGATAAACTTTCCGCGAAAAATATCTCCGGCGTGGATGCATTCCTTCTTTTTTCTTCTTATGGATTGCCAATTGATTTAATTGCTGATTTATCCAAAGAGAAGGGGATTTCTGTAGATGTTATGGGTTTTGAGAGAGAATTTGAGAAACACAAAGAAATTTCGCGCGCCGGAGCTGATAAAAAGTTCACAGGAGGGCTCGGCGACACCAGTGAGATGTCTGTGAAATATCATACCGCGACACATATATTACATCAGGCATTACGAGATGTTTTAGGAAATGATGTTCAACAAAAGGGAAGCAATATTACTCCAGAACGACTTCGGTTTGATTTCGCTTTTCCGAGAAAACTAACAGAAGAAGAAAAAAAAAGAGTTGAGGAAATAGTGAATGAAAAAATAGTAGCTGATTTGTCTGTTAATAAAATAACGCTTCCTCTTGAAGAAGCGAAAAAAATCGGCGCGCTGCACTTTTTTGACCAGAAATATCCGAATGATGTCTTAATTCACTATATTGGCGGTTCTATTAAAGATGCTTACTCAAAAGAATTTTGCGGTGGTCCGCATGTTGAACGGACCGGAGTTCTTGGGACTTTTAAAATAATTAAAGAAGAAGCTGTTAGTGCGGGTGTGAGAAGGGTGAAAGGAATTTTGGAATAAAAAAACCGCCACGATTCGCATCGTGGCGGTTGAGTCAATTTCGCGCGTCTGTTTTGTGCGCCGGTTAGAGTGCGCGCATCTCCCGCAATTAGATTTTCTGTTTCCGCCACAGACATTATCACTATATAATCTATTTGTCAATTAAAAGTTTGTATAAACATACCAAAGAAAAATCCCGACTTTATGTCGGGATTTTTCATATTCGTTGTGCCGCGTCTATAAGCCGAATTCTGTTCCGCCAATTGGCGGAGATAGCCATTTATCTACGATGAATGTCGCCATTCACCTGTACCCTTCAACTTCGCTCAGGGTATCCCGAGGAAATCGAGGGATTAGCGTCACTTCCCGCTTTCGCAGGACACGGACTTGCACACACGTAAGGATTTAGCCGTTTCACCCCGCCTAATCGGCGGACTCGTCTCTGTTCGCACCTCTAAGGTTGCCCTAGGCAGGCGTTACCTGCTACGCTTCTCGCCTAATCGGCGAGTATGTGTTCGGACTTTCCTCCACATCAAAAAAATGAGGTAGCTATCCGACGCGGCACTATATAAAGTATATCACAGATATTATTATACGTAAACTTGTAGATGTAATAAGTATGCTATACTTTATCCATGGACGAAACAATTCAAGACGACGCTCCTGTTTATTCTATTTTTGATAAGTTCGCACGGCTTGTTCTTTTTGCGACCATTTTTCTTTTGCCGATTTTTGCAATTCCCGTGACATTCATTCCGCTTGGATTTACAAAAACAGCGTTATTTATTTGCGGAACGGCAATTGCCGCCATATTGTTCGTAATAGCGCGCCTTCGCGACGGCGAGATTTCTTTACCCAGCGGAATGGCGCTTCCGCTTTTAGGGTTGATTGTTTTAGCGACCGCGGTTTCAACGCTTGCGTCGGGAGCCGTTCCTCTTTCTTGGGGTGGCGTTTGGTTTGAAGCCTCGTCTTTTTCTTTTATTTTATCGCTCGCAGTTTTTTTGTTTTTGTGCGCAGCGCTTTTTAAAAATACAGATCATATCTTTTACGCATACATCATCTTTATTTCATCCGCAGCTTTACTTGCATTATTCCACATTATCCGTTTTGTCGGCGGACCCGGTATTTTCTCTTTTAATTTTTTCAGCAATTCTGTTTCAACTCCGTTAGGAAGTTGGAGTGACTTGTCCGTCTTTTTTGGCGCCGTCGCCGTTTTCCTTCTTTCAACTATTGAGTTTATGAAATTGCACTCTGCGCTAAGAATAATATTTTACGCGGCTCTTGTCGTTTCTCTAATGATTCTCGCTGCCGTAAACACGCCACTCGTCTGGGTGCTTGTCGGTATTTTCTCACTTGTTTTTCTTGTTTATCTGATTTCTTTCAAGCATATGGAGCGCGCTCGTTATGAAGATGTTCTTCCTACCGGAGTTTCAGTTGATTCCGAAAAAACATCCGAAGATAAACCTGAAGAAAAAATTAAAGAGACTCCATCTAAACGTCGGCTTCACGGAATACCGTCGGTTTCTTTTTCGGTATTTTTGTGCTCAGTAATTTTTGTGATTTTTTCCGGACCTATTGGGAACATAATATCAGGATTTTTAGGTTCTTCTTTTATTGAAGCAAGACCGTCTTTCGGTGCGACAATGGAAATAGCGAGGCAAACCTTGTCTGAAGACGCGTTTTTCGGAGCTGGTCCAAATATGTTTGTTAGAAAATGGCTGCAATTCAAACCAGAAGGAACTAATCAGACAATTTTTTGGAACAGTGATTTTACGTCCGGGGTTGGTTTCTTGCCGACTCAATTAATAACAGGAGGAATTGTCGGCGTAATTTTTTGGATTCTCTTTTTTGCTTCGTATCTTTGGAGCGGATTTAAGTTTATTCTTTCAGTGAAAGCGGAAAAAGTGTCGCGTTATCTCGTTGGTGCCGGATTCCTATCATCTTTGTTTTTATGGTCCGCTTTCCTTTTTTATTCTCCCGGTCCCGTTGTTTTGGCGCTCGCGTTTTCTCTAACAGGACTATCAGTTGCCGCGTTATCCGTTGCTGGCGCGCTTTCAATAAAAAGATTGCAATTTTCCGATAAACCCTCGCTTTCTTTTGCGTCAGTTCTCGCTTTAATTCTGGTGTTTCTCTGCTCTGTAGCTGTTTTGTGGAGTGTTGGCTCTCGTTTTGCTTCGTCAGTTGAGTTTAACCGAGGTCTGCGCGCGGCCACTGAACGCGGAAATATAGATGAAGCGGGAGCGTTAATTCTCCATGCTGCCGAACTTTCACCTCTTGATATGTACGCGAGAACTCTTACCGATATAGAACTTGCGCGACTTAATAATCTCCTATCAACAAAAACTTCAAAAGACGCGAACGCGGAGAAAATTCAGACTGATTTTCAGAATATTCTTGGAAATGCGATTAGTTACGGACGCAGCGCTGTAGCATTAGGTGTTGGAAATTACGCCAACTGGATGTCTCTTGGGCGCGTGTATGCGTCCGTTGTTCCTTTAAAAATTGAGGGCGCTTATGATTCCGCAAAAAGTGCGTATGGCGAAGCAATGAAATTGAATCCAAAAAGTCCGGCAATTTTGTTGGCTTACGCTCAACTTGAAGCGGCAAAAGGCGATGGCGAGAAAGCGCGTGAGTTTATCGTAAAATCACTACAAATGAAATCAAATTACACAGAAGCCGTATTCCTTCTTTCTCAAATAGAAGTTCAAGAGGGGAATATAAAAGCTGCGATAAAGTCCGTTGATGCCGCGACAGTTCTTTCTCCGAATGATCCAACCATAAGATTCCAACTTGGTCTGTTGAAATACAATGAAAATGATTGGGCGGGCGCGGCGAGAGCGTTTGAACGGGCAGTTTCTTTGAATGCGAATTACTCAAACGCGCGATACTTCCTAGGGCTTGCTTATGACAAACTTGGTCGCGACAAAGAAGCAGTCGCACAATTTGAAGAACTCGTAAAAACAAATCCATCAAACGAAGAAGTCGCTCTTGTGTTGAAAAATCTGAAATCGGGAAGGTCACCGTTCGTAAATGCAGAACCGCCGGTGGATTCAAAGCCGGAAAAAAGGCAGATGCTTCCCGTAAAAGAATCAGAATAGGATGGTTAAGAATCTCTTAAAATTCCTGCACGCAGATATCTCAGGTCTGCATGAAGCTGCGTATCTCTTGGGTGCGTTTGCTCTATTATCTCAACTTCTTGCGCTTTTTCGCGATCGGCTTTTTGCGAGCGCGTTTGGCGCTGGAGAAATTCTTGACGCTTATTTTTCAGCGTTCCGTATTCCTGATTTTATTTTAATTTGCGCCGCTTCACTTGTTTCAGCGTCTATACTTATTCCGATTCTTTTTGAGAAAGAAAAAGCAGGTCCCGACGGCGAGAAAAAATTTATTAACGAGATGTTTTCCGCGTTTTTTGTTTTGATTATAGGGCTTTCCGCGGTAGCGTTTTTTATAGCTCCGGTTTTAATTCCAATTTTATTTCACGGATTTTCTGAAGAAACGATTTCAGATACTGTTATTTTAACTCGAATAATATTGCTTCAGCCGATTCTTCTTGGCGTTTCCAATTTGTTCGGCAGTATTGTCCAGGCAAGGCGCCGATTTTTTGTTTACGCAATAAGCCCGCTTCTTTACAACATTGGAATAATTTTCGGCGTGTTGTTTTTGTTTCCCACATTCGGCATATCTGGACTCGCGTGGGGAGTTGTTGTCGGGGCGTTTTTGCATTTATTGATTCAAGTGCCTACTGTGCGTTCCGCAGGTTTGTTTCCGAGCTGGACTTTTAAATGGAACTTAATGGAAATGAAACGCGTTGTCTTTATTTCTGTTACGCGCGCAATGGCGCTTGGCACTAGCCAGCTTATCACTCTTTTTCTTCTCGCTGTTGCTTCTTCGGTTGGAGCCGGCTCCGTGGCGATTTTTATGCTTGCGTGGAATTTGCAGTCTGTTCCGCTTTCAATAATAGGTATATCGTATTCTCTTGCCGCGTTTCCGACATTGGCGCGTCTTTTTGAAAAGAATAAGCAAAACTGCAGAGGCGAATTTTTAAACGCGATAAGCACGACTTTTATTTCAATAGTTTTTTGGTCGCTTCCAGCATCCGCGCTTTTTATTGTATTGCGCGCGCAAATTGTTCGTGTTGTTTTAGGGGCGGGCGAGTTTAATTGGACCGACACACGGCTTGCAGCTGCCGCGTTGGCTTTGTTTGCTGTGTCTGCCGTCGCGCAAGGACTTATTTTGCTTTTTACCAGAGCGTTTTACTCGGCTGGTAGCACAGCGCGACCTCTCTTGGCGAATGTCTCAACCGGTGTCGCGACAGTCGGGTTTGGTTACGGATTTGCTGCACTTTTCACGGAATCCGCTCCGTTCAGATTTTTTATTGAGTCACTTCTTAGAGTATCCGATGTTAGCGGAACAGCGGTGTTGGCGCTTCCGCTAGCGTATTCTATTGGCGCATTTTTAAATCTTTTTGTTTTATGGTTTTTGTTTTCATCAAATGGTTTTGGTTTGTGGAAAATTGTGCGGAGACCTTTGTTGGAAAGCGCGTCGTCTTCAATTATTGCCGGTGCTGTGTCTTACGTCGGGTTAAATCTTTTTGATGATTTTTTCAATTTACAAAAGACAACAGGCATATTCTTTCAAGGATTTCTCGCCGGACTTATTGGTGTTGCGGCGTGGGTGTTTGTGCTGTATTTACTAAAGAGCCGTGAACTTGCCGCGGTATGGGCGACTCTTCATCGCAAAATCTGGCGCTTACCATCCTCTCCGGCGGGCGAGAAGCTTGTTTCGCCGGACATGACGGAAAACCCAACTATTTAATTTTTAACTCCACGAAGAAAGTCGGAATAATCCATTTCTTTTTTTCCTTCGGGAATGACGCGCAGGATTTCCAGTTTTTCATCCCTGAAATCCGCATCGGTGATTTTTATTCGCATGTCTCCTGCAAAAAAATATGTCCCAATTCCTCCTTCAAACGCGCGAATTTTTAGAAAGTTTTGATATTGGTCGCCGTCTAAATCAATTTCGCCGTCTTCTTTTTTAAATTTTTTTGTGTAAGTGGCTTTATCATCATCTTGCGGAACCGGCTTTATTTTTCCATTAATCCATTTCGGAATAACTTCCGCGAGCAATTTTCCTCCTTCTTCCGCAAGTCTTTTTCTTAATTCCGTGTTTGAAAATTGAAAATTGGAAATTGGAAATTGCTGTTGCGCAAGCACTGGTCCATGGTCCATTTTCTCATCCATCTGCATAATCGTTACACCGATTTCTTTTTCGTCCGCGAGAATCTGACTCTCAATAGGGGAAGGGCCTCTGTATTTCGGAAGAAGCGAAGGGTGAACATTCAGTGCGCCGTATTTTGGAATATCCAAAACCGATTTCGGGATTATTTTTCCATAACTTGCAACTATAAATAGTTGGTAGTTTGTAGTTAGTAGTGAGAAGTCATAGGAAACGGGTATATTATTTTTTTGCGCCCAGAGTTTTACAAGAGAAGGAGTTAATTTTAATCCACGTCCTTTTGGTTTATCTGGTGCTGTTATTATAAGTGACGGAAGAAGATTTGCGCTTTTTAATGCGTCAAGCATAGCGATAGAGAAATCGTCTGTTCCGAAAAAAACAGATTTCATGTTGATTTTGGGGGCATATCTATTAAGTCGGTCGCTTTGTCAATGAAGAGAACTCCGTTCAAGTGGTCAATTTCATGCTGGAAGATTTGCGCCAGAAGCCCACTAGCGTTTTTAGTTATTTTCTCTCCTTTTTCGTTATGCGCTTCAATTGTCACGCGGTGCGAACGACGCACTTTTCCATACCAGTAGCGCAATGATAGACACCCTTCCTCAACCGTTTGTTTTTTCTTTGATGATTTGATAAGAACTGGGTTTATAAAAACCGCGTCAGAAAAGCTCTCCACGCTCTTTTCTTTTTTGTTCTTTATGGCGAGGCGAGCAAGCACTTTTCCAGACACAACAAACAAGCGAATGGGTTCTCCAATTTGCGTCGCCGCGATTGCGACGCCGTCTTCTTCTTTAGCGAGCGCCGCGCTCATCGCGGAAATAATCTCACTAATCTTTTCCGAACATATATCAGAGATATGCACTTCGCGCGCGACTTTACGCAAAGCGTTTTCATCTTTGACGATATTGATTGTTTGTGATGTCATCACATAATAATATCACACTTTTTTATTTTTGAGCATGCCGAAGAATTTTTTGCCAAAGCTCTCGGATTTTTCACATTCGCTTAAAAGCCAGTAGAGATCTCTTACAGAGAGATGGGAAAGCATAAAGTTTACGCGAGCCGCCGTAACTTGCGGGAATTTTGTGCCTTCTCGCTCATTATTTATATTGTCAACAAAACGGCCAATCAGCTCACTTCGCTCGCTGTTGGCACCCGTCTTATCCGAGCGCTTTTTTATCTGCTCCAGATATGTTTTCGATATCTCCATTTGAATAAAGTATACCATTGGCGTAAAATACGGGTCTTATGGCGGAAGATATATTTGTCGTTAAAGGACTTGACGGAAGACGTGTTTTAAAAGGTGAGATTTCTGTGCGTGGCTCAAAAAATGCCGCGTTGCCAGCGCTTGCCGCTTCTGTTTTATTTGATAAGCCGCCGGTTTTTGAAAATGTTCCGGAGATAAAAGATATTGAAGTGATGCGTGAAATTCTCGCGTCTTCTGAATTTAAAAAAGGGGAGTTGTCGCGCGATTGCGCCAAAAGAATGCGCGCCTCGGTTATTCTAATTGGGCCACTTCTCGCGCTACATGGCTCGGCGCGCTTCCCGCATCCAGGCGGATGCGTAATCGGCGCGCGCCCGATAGATTTTTTCGTTGAAGGTTTTAAAAAAATGGGCGCGTCATATTCCGAAGATGGAGGCGATTATTTCTTGCGCGCGCCGAAAGACGGATTGCGCGGAGCGGATATTTTTTTCCCGAATCCTTCTGTTACCGGCACTGAGACTTTTATGCTCGCAGCAATTCGCGCAAGCGGAAAAACAATTTTGCGTAACGCGGCGATGGAACCGGAAGTCGTATTTTTGGCGAACACTTTAAAAAAAGGTGGCGCTGATATTTCTGGAGAGGGAACTCCTACTATTGAAATTGTTGGTAGCAAAAAACTTTTGCGTGCTCCAAAGACCGCGATAAAAATAATTCCTGACAGGATTGAGGCGGGAAGTTTTTTGATTCTCGCCGCTCTTGCTGGAAAAGATATTTCTATCACGGATTGCGAACCGGAACACATTCGCATCGTGATTGAACTTCTGCGCTCAGCCGGAGTTGAAATAGAAGAAGGCGCGCGCACGCTTCGCGTGCGTGCGCCAATTACAAAGTTGGGCGCGCAGCATTCTTTATATAAAAGTTTTTCTATAAAGACGCACGAGTATCCTGGATTTCCTACTGACTTGCAAGCGCCTCTCGCGGTGTTTTTAACGCAAGCAGAAGGGGAATCGCTTATTCACGAAACGATTTTTGAAGGGCGGATGGCTTACGCGAAGGATATTTCTTCAATGGGTGCCGACATAACCCAATGGGACGCGCATCGCGCAACAGTTAAAGGACCGACGCCGTTAAAAGGAAAAGAGCTTTACGGGCCTGATTTGCGAGCAGGACTCGCGTATTTGATTGCCGCAATAATCGCCCGTGGCGATTCTGTTATACACAATGTCTCTTTCATAGATCGTGGACATGAACGGCTGGAAGAGCGTTTAAGCAAAATAGGTGTTAACATAAAGCGTGAAAATCTATGAGTATTTTTACTCGTAAGTTGGGAATTGATTTGGGAACTACAAACACCCTTGTTTTTATGCCTGGTCGCGGGATTGTTTTGAACGAACCGTCGGTTGTTGCTGTCTCAAAAAATGAAAACAAAGTTCTTGCTGTAGGTGTTGAAGCAAAACGAATGATTGGAAAGACACCTGATTCAATAATCGCATATCGTCCGATGAAGGACGGTGTTATTGCGGATTACCGCGTCACTGAAGCAATGTTGCGTTATTTTATTTCCAAATCGTTGGGAGCGTGGAATATATGGAAGCCGGAAGTTATGGTTTCAGTTCCAGCCGGAGTTACTGGAACGGAGCGGCGCGCCGTGGTTGAAGCGGCGATGCGCGCCGGCGCGAAAGCGGCATTTGTAGTGAAAGAGCCGGTGCTTGCCGCAATTGGGGCGGGCATTCCGATTCATGAGCCGTTGGGTCATATGGTTGTTGATATAGGCGGAGGCACCACTGATGTAGCCGTGATTTCTCTCGGTGGAATTGTTTCCTCAAACTCAGTGAAGTGCGCAGGAAATCGGCTTGATGCCGCTATTTCTGATTATTCAAAGAAGACATTCAATCTTGTCGTGGGAGAAAAGATGTCGGAAGATATTAAAATTGCGATTGGTTCTGCGATTCCTGTAGAGGAACATGAAGAACTTACGATGCAAGTAAAAGGGCGGGATTTCGTCACAGGATTGCCGCGGATCGCGGAAGTACGAACTAACGATGTCGTGAAAGCCATAAGCAAAGAATTGCGGGAAATAGTCCGCGCTATGCGCGATGTATTGCAGGAGACGCCACCGGAACTCGCGGCCGACATCATAGATCACGGAATAATTATGACTGGAGGTTCTTCGCACCTGCGTAATTTTCCGGAACTTGTTTTAAGAAGGACTGGCGTAAAAGCCGCTCTGGCGAAGGATCCTCTTTTGTGCGTCGCGAAAGGAACGGGAATCGCGCTAACTCATCTTGATGCTTATAAAAAAAGCATTTTAGCGAAAAGGTAGTATCATTATAAATTAAAGCGCTATGTTTATTGAAAAGAAATCCGCAAAATTGTCAGCAGAAATCGCGCGAGAAGCGGCGCGATTTCTGGAACAAGAATCAAATCGGACGGCTCTTATAACCGTGACAGGAGTTGAATTGAATTCTAAAAATCGCCGAGCGACAATTTTGATTTCAGTAATGCCGCAGAGCGAAGAAGAAAAAGCTGTTGAGTTTGCTAACAGAAAAGCGGGAGAGTTCCGGAATTTTTTGGGGCAGGTGGCGCGTATGCGCCGTCTGCCAGAGATTTCTTTCGCGCTTGACGAAGGAGAAAAAAACCGACAGCGCATTGAAGAGCTGTCTAAAATGCGATAAAATTAAGGTCTGGCCTGGTGGTGAAGTAGCAACACTGCGGTCTGCAAAACCGCCATACGCGGGTGCAATTCCCGCCCAGGCCTTACGCTAGAAAAACAAAAATTCTTTTTGTTTTTCTAGCATGCCCGGGTGGCGGAATTGGCGAGACGCACAGGACTTAAAATCCTGGGAGGCACTGAAAATCCTCGTGTGGGTTCGACTCCCACCCCGGGCAC
>Ga0194121_10002369_pt1 | contig 30025 bp, 24 predicted proteins | sample TA2MahCa50mmetaG_FD_148609 | JGI IMG/M metagenome (GOLD analysis project Ga0194121, IMG submission 148609) | Freshwater microbial communities from Lake Tanganyika, Tanzania - TA2015020 Mahale Deep Cast 50m | ecosystem: Environmental > Aquatic > Freshwater > Lake | place: Tanzania: Lake...
AAGGCAGAGTCCCATACCGATGTCCTTCTTTCTTGCAAGAGAGGTAGACGCCTGTACGCATCGCGTACGAGTCTATCGTATATGGGGCTCTCGTGCCCCCAAGCAAGAATTGTGCCGGACACTATTGCTCGCAGGCCCGTGCGAGATGGGCGGCGTCCATGCCGACACCAGTGTCGCTGCAGCACCATTGGACCTGCCGCTCGGGGCACGCCTGCGCCGTAATCGTGACCGCGCCACCGTGCGGCATCGCATGCCAGGCATTGACAAAGATATTGAGAAAGACTTGCTGCAGTTGGTCGGCCGCACCAAGGACCAACGGGAGATCTGCCGGCATGTCGACCTCGACGGTGATCGCTTCGCGGCTAAAACGCGTTTCCAGGAGACGGAGCGCGTCGAGCACCGGCTCATGCAACGCTAAGGGGAGACGCGGTAATTCCTGGGCCCGTGCCAGGGTTAAGAATTTATCAATCAGCCGGGTAATACGATCCACGTGCTCAATAATGGCATCGAGTTCGGCGGTCGGCAGTCCCTGCTCCTTAACGTCCATCCGTATCAACTCGGCATTGCCGGCAATGATGTTTAAGGGCGTACCGATCTCATGCGCCAGGCCGGAAGCAAGCTGGCCCAGCAAAGCCAGACGGTCCGCATGCCGAATCTCCTGCTCCATCCGTTTGCGCGCCGTAATGTCACGCATAATGCCGCCAATACTATGCCCCGAGAGGACAGGATACAGGACGAGGGATTCCCATTGCCAGGTCCCATCGAGGCGCCGCACACGGAGTTCGATATCATACACGGGCTGCCCCTCAAAGGCCCGTTGGATGGCCTGTTGCATCACCTCGACGTCATCAGGATGGCAAGCGCGCAAGAGCGCCTGGACATCTTGCCAGTGCTCTCGAGCATAGCCGAGGTGATGCTGTAGTGAGGTCGCGGAGACCATGAACGCCCCGGTACGTTGGAGAGCAAAAATTAAGTCGGCGGAATGCTCAACAACCTGGTCAAAGGCAAGTTCTGAGGCCTCGAGACGCTGGGCAAGTTGCCGTTCGAGGGCCTGCTTTTCTGCAAGTAAGTGTCGCGTGGCTACGGCGCGCCGCACCACATGTAACAGGGTCCGCCGATTGATAGGCTTTTGCAGATAATCGTAGGCGCCAAGGCGTAGGGCCTCGGTGGCGGTGGCCAGGTGGGGATCCCCGGTAATCATCACGACGGGCACACCGGGATCATAGGCTTTGATGCGTTCAAGCAACATAATACCATTCACGCGTGGCAGCACGATGTCCAGGAGAATCGCGTCAAACGTGTGGGCTTCCAGGAGCGCCAGGGCGCTCTCGACATCGGCGGCCACATCCACTGCATAGCCCTGGCTCGTCAAGATATCGTGAAATGTTACCCGAATGCTGCGCTCATCATCCACGATGAGGAGGCGTTGTGTCTGATGAGCCTCATGATTGGGCATCCACATCCTCCGCCACAGGGAAATCGACATCAAATTGGGTGTAGTTCCCCACCACGCTGGCGACAGTGATGGTGCCGGCGTGATCACGAATAATCCCATAACTCACGCTGAGCCCCAGCCCAGTGCCACCTTGATCGCGTCGGGTCGTAAAAAATGGCTCAAAGATACGGGCCTGATACTCCGGAGGAATGCCTATGCCGTGGTCGCGTATAGACAGGCGAATATAGGAGCGTCCATCTCGGCTATGCAAGCCGGCGCGTATCTGGATGATTTTATTGCTATCATACTGCGGATACCGCGCATTGAGGGCATGATGGGCATTACTGAGCAAGTTGAGCACGACCTGCTGAATACGCTGCATCCGGCAACGGATGGGTGGCAGCTCTAGGGAATAGGACCGTTCCAACGTAATACCATTTTTTTCGAGCTGCGTGGTGATAAGACGCAGGGACGCATCAAGGATATCGGCGATATTGGCGAGACTGTGTTCATTGGTTTCCTGACGGGCAAAGGTCAAGAGTTCCCGTACGATATCGGCAATGCGCTGCGTCTCCTGCACAATGTCACGGGCATAGCCCCCCCAGTTTGTCGGCAGCCGGTAATTCCTCAGCGATAATATCTGCATAATTCATGATGCCGTTGATCGGATTATTGATCTCGTGCGCAATGCCAGCAGCTAATTCGCCAATAGCCGCCAGTTTGCCCGCTTGCAGCAATTCCTCCGTACGCTCTGCCACCCGTGCTTCCAGCACCTGACTATACTGCTGGAGTGCCGTATTCGCTTGCCGGAGCTGGATTTGATAGCTCGTAATATAGGCTTCGATGGCCAGTTGCATGTCGATACTAAAGGCCTTGACGAGCGCTTGCAGGGTCGCCGGCGAGCACAGAGTATCCGGCGGGCTCGCTTGCTGCAGGCGCTCGACGATAAGATCGAAAAACACACTATAGGAGCCAAGATACCACTGTGGGGTCAGGTTGAGACGATTGTGTACCTCCCCGATGCGCCAGCGCTGCCGGAAATAGCCCTGCCCATAATCGCCGTGCGTGAGGCTCAGCAAATAGGCCGTTTGTGCGGCACATAGGCGCTGCAGCACAGCCGGGTCGGCCAGCATGGTGCGCAAGGGGGCAAAGCGCCTCAGGTGCGTATAAAACGCCTCGACAATGCCATCCACCTCCTGGGCCATCCATGCTTGCAAGGCGGTGAGATGATGTACCGTGGTAGCGTCGAAGCCAACGAACGCCTTATACGTGGCGATGGCCTCCTCGTCCAGGGCGAGCACTGCTGGAGAGAACGTCGTCTCGTCGGGAAACTGATAGAGCGCCAGCTGATCGCGCAACGCCGCCACTTCCTGTTCCAAGTCGGCGATCCGCCGCGCATAGGCTTCTAGGGTGACGTCGGCCATAGGCTGTCCTTTACACATACGCAGTCATTCTCTTGACAGTCGGGATAATAATCTGGCGTGGATGGGAAGTCAAAAGCTTCGCGCCAAGGGATGTCATCAGCTTCCAGAACTGCTACGTTTATAGAGCGCAACGGCGGTGAACCCTGAACACGACCGAAAGGAAGACCGAGCATGCAACATATGCGGCCCATTCTGAGGAGTCTGGGAGCGTTCTTGATCCTGATGGGTGCCTTGACGCTCACGAGCTGTACAGCGACTGATGAACAGGCGCGTGCCAATGACGTCACCAATAAAGCCTTTACCTTCACGAATGGGGCAGTGTTTCATGCCGCTCTGCTCAACGTCCCGACCACTCTAGAATTTCTCAACCGCGCCCAAGATTTTGCCCTTTCCTCACCAGGCGGCATGGCGCTGGGGAGCAATCGTTTCGGCTCCTGTCTGTTAACGGTGACCACCAGCACATACGCTGCCGGCGCTGGACCGCAAGTCAACGACGTCATCACGCTGAGTCGTTGCGACTTTGACGAGGCGAACCGGACGCTCACCGTCACCGCTGGGGCGATCACCGCCACGTCGAATCCAGCGATTACCCGGGTGGTGAACGCGACCCCGAATGAGCTCAACAACCGGTCTTTCCTCTTTGCTGATGGCACGGTATTTCATCCGGCCCTGGCCACTTTCGCTACCACCCTACGCTTTGAAAACAACGCAAACACTTTCATACTGACCTCGACAGTCAGCGGTACGTCCACCACGGCGCGGGGTACCAATGTGTTGTCTGGCGAAGGCGCCAATGCTTTCGGTGTATGCACCCTGAGGATCAGCAGCAGTGAGTATCGCGCTGGTAATGGACCACAGATTGGTGAGGAGATCCGTTTGAGTCCCTGTGCCTTCAATAGCGCGACGGGTGCCCTCGTCCTCTCCAATGGCATGACGACTATCAACTCGATTTAAGACATGCACCGTGCGGTGGAGGAGCAAGCCCTGCGGGAAGGATACAAAATGGCGCGGAGAGCACGATTGTCCCATTGACATCCGTCGAAAATTTGTCTAGATACACCGATTTATCAGGCGTTTTCGGGTGAGGTTACACGCAGAGGCAGGCGCACCATCCTGCGGAGATTGTATGCATACAGGCGAAACCTCCAACGTAGAAACCACTGTTTCTTCTGCCTCCCTGCCACCCCCAGTGGCACTGCCCCATGTCCCCGATGTCGTCTCGCCACCACGCCGCCGCTGGTGGCGCCGATTGTGCTTGTTGTGCCTCCTCGGCGCAGGGGCGTATGGCGGCCTCCTCTGGGCCGGGAAGGTGGAGTTACCCGCCCCCTGGAAGGTCCAGCTAGAGCAACTGTCAGCCGTGGCTGCCGCACAGCTCTCGCGGCTGGGGCTTGGGGCGCTCAGCGGTAGTAAGGCGCCAGAGAAAACCGGCCCAGCTCCTGGCGCCGCCGGCCCAGGGCCACGCACACCCCCAACCGTTCCCGTAGTCGCGACCGCTGCCAGGCTGGGTCCCCTGCAAGTCTATCTCACCGCGTTAGGTTCCGTGTCCGCATTCAATACGGTCACCGTGCGTACCAGAGTTGATGGGCACGTTATCAAAATTGCCTTTCAGGAAGGCCAAATCGTCCGGCAAGGAGATCTACTCGCGGAAATTGATCCGCGCCCCTTTCAAGTACAGCTGGCTCAGGCTGAAGGCCAGATGGCGCGCGATGAGGCGCTGCTGAAAAATGCGCGAGTCGATGTTGAGCGCTATAAAGTGCTCATGGCGCAGGATTCGGTTTCGCAGCAACAGCTCGATACGCAGATTGCCACCGTGCGGCAGCTCGAAGGGGTGATCAAGAGTGACCAGGCGCAAATCGATACGGCCAAACTGCAGTTGAGCTATAGCCGCATCACGGCCCCGATTACCGGGCGCATTGGGTTTCGCCTGGTGGATCAGGGGAACATGGTGCGCGTGAACGATGCCAACAGTGCGCTCGCCGTCATCACGCAGTTGCAGCCGATTGCCGTGCTCTTCAACCTCCCGGAGGACCAGCTCCCGCAAGTGCTCAAGAAGATGCAAGCTGGCCAGCCACTGACGGTGGAAACGTATAACCGCGACCTGAAAGTGAAGCTCGCCACGGGGAAGCTGCTCACCGTAGACAATCAGATCGACCCCAATACCGGCACCATTCGTTGTAAAGCCGTGTTCTCGAACGACGATAATGCCCTGTTCCCGAATCAGTTTGTGAATGTCCGGCTCCTCCTCGACACGCGACAGCAAGCGGTCATTGTCCCGGTGGCAGCGATCCAGCGCAGCCCGCAGGGTACCTTTGTGCATGCAGTAAAAGAGGACAGCACGGTGGAGAGCCGGGCGGTGGTACTGGGGCCAAGCGAGGGCGAGGACATGGTCATCGAGAGTGGGCTTGCTGCCGGCGACCTGGTGGTCACGGAAGGAGCCGATCGTCTCCAACGCGGTACAAAAGTCGCCGTGGCCAACGCCGGAGGGAGTAAGACAAAGGGTAAGCCATGAATCTGTCGCGCCCGTTTATTCTGCGCCCGGTGGCAACCTCGCTGTTGATGATTGCCATCCTGCTCGTAGGGGCGGTGGCCTACTATCAACTTCCGGTGTCGGCGCTGCCGCAAGTCGATTATCCGACCATCCAGGTCTTGACTTTGTATCCCGGTGCCAGCCCCGATGTGGTCGCCTCGGCGATTACCGCCCCGCTGGAGCGCCAGTTTGGTCAGGTGCCTGGCTTAAAACAGATGACCTCGACGAGCTCGGCTGGCAGCTCGGTGATTACGTTACAGTTTGTGCTCGATCTCAATATCGATGTGGCGCAACAGGACGTCCAGGCATCGATCAACTCGGCGACCACGTTTCTACCGCGTGACCTCCCTAATCCGCCAATCTATAGCAAAATTAATCCGGCCGACGCGCCGATTCTCACGCTCGCGCTCACGTCGGCGACCCTGCCACTGTCGCAGGTGCAGGATCTGGCCGATACACGCCTGGCGCAAAAAATCTCGCAGCTTCCGGGTGTGGGGCTCGTCAGCATCAGTGGTGGGCAAAAGCCCGCGGTGCGGGTGCAGGCCAACCCCACGGCGCTCGGGGCTTATGGGCTGACACTTGAGGACCTGCGCACGGCCATTACGCAAGCCAACGTGAATCAAGCCAAGGGCAGCTTTGACGGTCGCCGTCAGGCGTATACGATCGGTGCCAATGATCAACTGCTGTCGAGTCGTGATTATCAGAATCTGGTGGTGGCGTATCAGCAGGGAGCGCCAGTGCGCCTGGCCGACGTGGCCGATGTGGTGGACAGCGCCGAAAATGTCAAACAGGCCGCCTGGATGAACAACGTCCCGGCCATCATTGTCAATGTGCAGCGGCAACCAGGAGCGAACATCATCAAGGTGGTAGATCGCGTCAAAGAATTGTTGCCCAAACTGCGGGCCTCGTTGCCCGCCGCCGTCGACCTGACCATCCTCACCGATCGCACGGTCACGATCCGTGCGTCTGTGGATGACGTACAGTTCGAGCTCATGCTGACCATTGCCCTGGTGATTCTGGTGATGTTTCTCTTCGTGCGCACGGTCGCGGCCACCATCATCCCGAGTGTCGCGGTCCCCCTATCACTGGTGGGCACGTTCGGGGTGATGTATCTGCTGGGCTATAGCCTGAACAATCTTTCACTCATGGCCCTGACGATTTCGACTGGCTTTGTCGTCGATGATGCCATTGTGATGATCGAAAATATCGTGCGCTACATCGAAGAAGGCGAATCTCCGCTCGCCGCGGCCCTCAAAGGGGCGTCTCAGATTGGCTTTACCATCTTGTCACTCACCATCTCACTGATCGCTGTGCTGATTCCGTTGCTCTTCATGGGCGATATCGTCGGCCGCTTGTTCCGCGAATTCGCCGTGACCTTGAGCGTGACTATTCTAGTTTCCGCAGTAGTGTCGCTGACGCTGACGCCGATGATGTGTGCCCGTATGTTGCGCCACAAACCCGTGGACGAGCAGGGCTGCTTCTACCGCACGTCTGAAAGGGCCTTTAACGGCATTATCGCTGTCTATGATGTGACCTTACGCTGGGTGCTACGCCATCAGACGTTGACCCTGCTGGTCGCGGTGGGGACCTTGGTCTCAACCGTCTGGCTCTACCTCCTGGTCCCCAAGGGGTTTTTTCCGGTACAGGATACGGGGGTGATTCTCGGTATTTCCGAAGCGCCGCAAACCATCTCCTTCGCAGCTATGGCCGAGCGCCAGCAAGCACTGGCAGCCATCATCCTGCAAGACCCTGATGTGCAGAGCCTGTCGTCATTTATCGGCGTAGATGGGATTAATACAACGCTCAACAGCGGCCGTATCCAGATCAATCTCAAGTCGCATGAAGCACGTCACAGCAATGCGACCGCGATCATCCGCCGTCTGCAACAGGCTCTGGCCAGCGTGGAGGGGATCACGCTGTTTATGCAGCCCGTACAAGATCTCACCATTGAAGACCGTCTGAGCCGCACGCAATATCAGTACAGTCTCGAAGACCCTGATCCGCAAGTGTTGAGCTTCTGGACACCGCGCTTTGTGCAGCAGCTCCAGACGCTGCCCCAGCTCCGTGATGTGGCAAGCGACGATCAGAATCTCGGCTTGCAGGCGCGCCTGATCATCGACCGTGACATGGCGGCGCGCCTGGGCATCCGCCTACAAACAATTACGGATACCCTGTATAACGCCTTTGGGCAGCGGCAGATCTCCACGATATTTACCCAGTCGAACCAGTATCGCGTGGTGCTGGAAGTGAAACCGCAGTTCCAGGATGCGCTGCAGGATCTCCAACACCTACACCTGCGCTCGAGTAGCGGTGGGCAAGTGCCGCTGAGTGCTTTTACGCGTCTGGAAACGACCACGACCCCGCTGGCCATTAACCATCAAGGACAGTTTCCAGCGGTCACCGTGTCGTTTAACCTGGCGCCTGGCGTGTCGCTCGGCGAGGCGGTGGAGGCGATTGAGAGCGTACGCCAGGGATTAGGCATGCCGGCTAGCCTGGAAACGGGTTTTCAGGGTACAGCGAAAGCCTTCCAGGGCTCATTACAAAATCAACCGATGCTGATTCTGGCGGCGTTGATCACAGTGTATATTGTGCTGGGCGTGCTGTACGAAAGTTACATCCACCCGGTGACCATTCTCTCAACCCTGCCTTCGGCAGGTGTCGGGGCGATCCTGGCCCTGCTCATGAGCGGCATGGATTTGAATGTCATTGGGCTCATCGGCATTATCCTGCTCATTGGCATTGTGAAGAAGAACGGTATCATGATGATCGACTTCGCCCTCGAAGCCGAGCGCCAGGAGGGGAAAGCGCCGCGTGATGCCATCTATCAAGCCTGTCTGCTCCGTCTGCGGCCGATCCTCATGACGACCATGGCCGCGCTCCTGGGGGGCGTGCCGCTGGCCCTGGGCAGTGGCACGGGTTCGGAGCTCCGTCATCCCCTGGGCATTACCATGGTGGGCGGCCTGATCGTGAGTCAGTTGCTGACGCTCTACACCACCCCGGTGATTTATCTCGCCTTTGATCGCCTGGCCCGGCGCTGGCGCAAGCCCAGCCAACAGGCGTCACAGCCCGCCTCGGTGGAGGCTCTATGAATTTTTCCGCGCTGTTTATCAACCGTCCCATCGGGACAACGCTGCTCACGCTGGCTCTCGGACTGGTCGGGGTGCTGGCCTACCAGTTTTTACCCGTGTCACCATTACCGCAGGTCGAGTTTTCGACGATCCAGGTGTCCGCCGCCCTCCCTGGTGCCAGCCCGGAAATTATGGCGTCGGCAGTCGCAACTCCGCTGGAGCGACAGCTTGGTCGTATTGCTGGGCTGAACGAAATGACCTCGGTCAGTTATCGGGGCTCAACCAACATTGTGCTGCAATTTGACCTGGGCCGCAGCATTAACGCCGCGGCTCGGGACGTCCAGGCGGCCATCAATGCTGCGCGTGGACAACTCCCGTCGAATTTGCCGAACAACCCCAGCTATCGCAAGAGCAATCCTGCCGATTCACCGGTCCTCATTCTGGCGCTCACCTCTGACACTTATGATCGCGCCCGCATGTACGATATTGGCGCCTCGATCTTGCAGCAGAAGCTGTCGCAAGTGCCAGGGGTCGGACGCGTCGTGGTGGGGGGCGGAGCGCTGCCAGCGGTGCGCGTTGATGTGAATCCGACGGTCTTACACAGCTATGGGCTCGGGCTCGAAGACGTTCGGGCGGCCCTGGTGAGTGCCAACGTGAATCGTCCCAAAGGTGATATCACCCAGGGCGACGAGACCTGGAGTCTTGCTGCCACGGATCAGCTCCTGAGCGCGGCGGAATACCAGCCCCTGATTATTTCATACAAACAGGGGGCAGCGGTGCGCCTCGCGGATGTCGCCAAGGTAACGGATTCGGTCGAAGACTTGCGGAACAGTGGCCTGGTGAATGGTAAACCCGCGGTCTTGCTGATTGTCTGGCGCCAACCAGCCGCAAATATCATTGAGACGGTCGACCGCGTGCGCGCCATGCTGCCACAGTTACAAGCCGCCATTCCACCAGCCGTGAACCTGGCGATTTTTCTGGATCGCACCACGACCATCCGGGCTTCGGTACACGACGTCCAGTTCACGCTGGTGCTGTCTATTGTGCTGGTCATTCTGGTGGTGTTCGCCTTTTTCCGGGATGTACGGACAGCGCTCATTCCGAGCGTGGCAGTCCCCATCTCGCTCCTGGGGACGTTCGGGGCCATGTATCTCCTGGGGTACAGCATCAATAATCTGTCGCTCATGGCCCTGACCATTGCCACGGGCTTTGTCGTGGACGATGCTATCGTGGTCATCGAAAACATCATGCGCCATCTCGAAGCGGGGGTGCCACCGCGCCAGGCCGCCCTGCGTGGGGCCAAGGAAATTGGCTTCACCGTGGTCTCTATCACCATCTCATTGCTGGCGGTGTTTATTCCTATCCTGTTAATGGGAGGGCTCTTCGGACGCCTCTTCCGGGAATTTGCCGTGACACTAGCAGTGGCTGTGGTCGTGTCCCTGGTGGTGTCGTTAACGACGACGCCGATGATGTGCGCCGGGCTGCTCCGGCCGCATGTGCATACGCGGCATGGCTGGCTCTATCGCGCCAGTGAATGGGGTTTTCAACTGAGTGTACGGTTGTATGCCATCACCCTCGGTTGGGTGCTACGGCATCGCTTCTTCATGCTGCTCGTGACCCTGGCCACGATCGGTAGCACGGTGCACCTCTATAGCATCATTCCACAGGGCTTTTTTCCCCCGCAAGATACCGGCTCACTGGTCGGCACGATTCAGGCGGATCAGAGCAGCTCCTTCCAGGCTATGCAGGATTTACTGCGTCAGTTTGTCGTGCTAGTCGGAGAGGATCCCGCTGTACAAAACGTGGTGGGTTTCACGGGCGGGAGTGCTGGAGCGGCGAATACTGGTCGTCTGTTTATTGCGCTCAAACCCCTGGACGAGCGGAAAATAGCGGCCAGTGAAGTGATTGCGCGACTACGCGGCACAGTCGCCCGGATCCCCGGCGCTCGTCTCACCATGCAAGCGGCCCAGGATCTGCGCCTGGGCGGACGCCAGAGTGGCGCGCAGTATCAATTTACCTTGCAAAGCGATAACGTCCAGGAGCTCAACGAATGGGCTCCGCGGGTGCTCCGGAAACTGCGGACACTGTCCATACTGACCGATCTCAACAGTGATCAGCAAGACCGTGGCCTCGAAGCGACCTTGACCATTGATCGCAATACGGCGTCGCGCCTTGGAGTGACCACTGCGGAGATCGACAATACGCTGTATGATGCCTTTGGGCAGCGCCAAGTATCGACCATGTACCGCTCGCTGAACCAGTACCGCGTGGTGATGGGCGCGGAGCCCAGCTTTTGGCAACATCCGGATGGCCTGCGCCATGTCTACATACGCTCTACGCAGCGCCATCTGATCCCGCTCAACGCCTTGAGCCAGTATGTGCCCACCAATACTCCCCTGACGGTCAACCACCAGGGCCTGTTTCCCTCGGTCACCATCTCGTTCAATCTCTCCACCGGCACGGCGCTGGGAGAGGCTGTCACGGCTATCGAGCAGGCCACCCGGGAGATGGGATTGCCAGCCACCATGCGCAGCAGTTTTCAAGGCGCAGCCCAGGCTTTCCAGGATTCACTCTCGACGCAGCCGCTCCTCATTGCTGCGGCCCTCGTAGCCGTCTATATTGTTCTCGGTATTCTGTATGAAAGCTTCATTCATCCCATTACGATCTTGTCGACCCTGCCATCGGCCGGGCTGGGAGCCTTGCTCGCCCTGCTGCTCTACGGCATGGATCTCAACTTCATTGCGATCATTGGCATTATCTTACTGATTGGTATCGTCAAGAAAAATGCCATTATGATGATCGATTTTGCCATCGAAGCGAAGCGCCATGATCACAAGACGTCTACTGAAGCCATTTTTCAAGCCTGCATCACCCGCTTTCGCCCCATTACCATGACCACCATGGCTGCACTGTTGGGCGGCTTACCGCTGGCTCTGGGCACGGGTATCGGCTCTGAATTGCGTCTGCCACTGGGGATTACCATTGTGGGTGGTTTGCTGGTCAGCCAGCTCCTGACCCTGTATACCACACCGGTGGTGTATCTCTACCTCGATCGCTTCCAGCTCTGGTGTGCGCGGTGGCGCCAGCGCCGTGCCCGCCATGATGTGTCGCCCACAACACCAGTGTGGGACGAGACACCAGAAGTGATACACCGATGACCAGGCCTAGCCGCTTACGACCTTATGGGTTGCCTAGCATGATAGGACTGCTGGCGGGCCTTGCAGCGTGCGCTGTTGGCCCCAAATATGTCCCACCGACGCCGCCCGTCCCGCCCGCCTATAAAGAGGCGCCTCCTGCCAGTTTCCAGGTGATGGACGGCTGGAAGCTGGCTGAGCCGCGCGATGACATCCCGCGTGGAAGCTGGTGGACGCTCTTTCAAGATCCGCAGTTACACGCCCTGCACGAACAGATCGACGTCTCGAATCAGACACTGGCCGCGGCCGAAGCGCAGCTCCGCGGGGCGCGTGCCGCGATCAACGTGGCTCGCGCTGCGACGTTCCCAACGGTCACCGGGACAGTCACGGCCACGGGGACGCGGCCGTCCCTGAATCGCTCCGCCAGCGGGTCGAGTAGCGCGTCCAGCCCTCGCGCGAATTATCAATTACCTCTGGACGTGGCGTATGAATTCGACGTGTGGGGCCGTATTCGGAGCACGATTGACGCCAACATGGCTACCGCCCAGGCGAGTGCCGCCGATCTGGAATCCTTACGCCTCAGTCTGCACGCAGAACTGGCGACCAACTACTTTGTGGCGCGTGGCCTGGATGCCCAGAAACAACTCTTGGAATTGACGATCGCAGCTTTTGAGCGCGCCCTGGAGCTCACCACGAATCGGTATAACCAGGGTGTGGCCTCGCAAATCGAAGTCTTGCAGGCCCGCACACAATTAGAAAATACCCGCGCCCAGGCCATTGACCTGGGTGTGCAACGGTCACAGGTGGAGCATGCTATCGCCATCCTGCTGGGCAAGCCCCCGGCAGAGTTTACGCTGCCGCCAGCGACCATGGCGATCCAGCCGCCCGCGATTCCCCTGGGGTTGCCCTCCGAACTGCTCGAACGACGCCCTGACATTGCTGCCGCAGAACGACGTGTGGCCGCGGCCAATGCCCAGATTGGTGTGGCGCGTGCAGCGTTTTACCCCACGGTGACGCTGCGTTCCTCCGTTGGCTTCGAGAGCTCGAGCCTGACCAATCTGTTTTCCTGGCCCAGTGTCCTCTGGTCGCTAGGGGCCTCGCTCGTTGAGATCGCTTTTGACGGCGGCCGCCGTGAGGCCCTGACTGCCCAGGCCCAGGCGGCCTACGAGGCCACTGTAGCCAATTATCGTCAGACCGTCCTCATCGCGTTTCAAAATGTCGAGGACCAACTGGCCGTGCTGCGCATTCTGGAAGCGGAAGCACAGCAACAAGATAAAGCGGTACAGACGGCTGGCGCGGTACTCACCCTGGCCTTGAATCGGTATAAAGGCGGTATCACCACTTACCTGGAAGTCATTACCGCCCAGAGCGCGGCGTTGGCTGCGGCCCGGACGGCGATCGACCTCACCACCCGGCGCCTGACGGCCTCTGTGCTCCTCATTAAAGCCTTAGGAGGCGGTTGGACTCCGCCAGACACTGCCCCCATTGACCCCATAGCCAAAGTACGTTAGAAATGCCTTTTCATACGTGATGAGTTTCCTTTGCACAAGAGGTGTATGACTATGACGCTGAGCGACTGGAGCCAGGTCACCCGACCTATCCCGGTGCCGAATGAGTGGACGAAACCTTTCTGGGACGCTGCCAAACAGGGTGTACTGGCCCTGCAGCGCTGCCGGTCGTGTGGGCATTTTCAGCATCCCCCGTATGCGACCTGTGTGAACTGTATATCCGTCGACCTCACCTTTGAGCCAGTGCCAGGCACTGGGACGATCTATGCGTACAGCATTATGTATCACGCCGGTGACAAGCGCTTCGCGGCAGCCATCCCCTATGCCAGCATTATTGTTGAGCTCGATGCTGCGCCAGGAGCGTTACTGGCCGGCAATCTCCTGGATGCGCCCTATACAGAAGCCAAAGTCGGACGCCGTGTAGAGGTGGTGTTCCAAGCCTTAAACGAGGACATTACTCTGCCGCAGTTTCGCCTGGCGCCTAACCAGGCATAGTGCCCAGAGAGGGAGAGGATATGTGGGAGAACCGATGTAAAGTGGCTGTCAGCGGCGTAGGCTTTTCGACGATTACCAGGTCTGCCGAAATGCCCTTAGCGGCGTATGCGCTGCAAGCGGTCAAAGCCGCCGTGGCTGACGCTGGCCTTGACATGGCCGATATCGATGGGCTGGCGACGTATGCGGAGCTCCCGGCCACCGGGCATACGATTGTGGACGGTATCAGCATTGTGTCGGTGAATTGCATGATGGCCATGTTGAAACTGCCCAATCTGAGCTGGCATGTCCAAGTGGATACGGTCAATATCGGCGGTGCAGTGCAGCAGGCCGTGAACGCGTTGCTTGCTGGCGTATGCACCTATGCCGTGGTGTGGCGGGCGATGCACAATCCCCGTGGGACGTACCAGAATTTGCCTGGCACCTATGCACAGGGCCCCGCGCAATTTACCGCCCCCTATGGCTTCGGTGGCCCTGGCCAGGGCATGGCCGTAGCGTATACCCGCTGGCTGGAACGCCACAATCAAAAGCGCGAGAAAATGGCCACGCTCGCAGTCACCCAGCGTCAATATGCCAACAAGAATCCACACGCCTACTTTTACAAGACGCCGCTCACCCGTGAAGATTACTTGAACTCTCGCATGGTGGCGTATCCCTTCTGTCTGTACGACTGCGATATCCCCGTCCAAGGGGCCGTCGCCCTGGTGCTCACGACCGCGGAGCGCGCCCGCGACCTCAAGCCCCGCCCGGCATACATTGCGGGCTACGGCCAGCGGCTCGCCTTTGAGGTCGCTGGGCGCATTGGCAGTCTGAGTAGCTACATGGCCGGCGGCAGTAGCTCGTCACGCCTCACCTGGGAACGTTCTGGCTTCACGCCTCAGGATGTTGATGTCGCGCAGATCTATGATGGTTTCTCTGCTTCTGTGATCTATGGCCTGGAATCGTATGGTTTCTGTAAGGAGGGGGAAGCACTCGATTTTATTCAGGATGGCCGCATTGAGCCCGATGGTGCGCTGCCCCTCAATACCTTTGGTGGCAGTCTCAGTACCGGACGTATCCACGGGCTCTGGCATATTATCGAAGGTGCCCTGCAAGCCTCGGGACGTGCAGAGGATCGTCAGATCAAGGATGTCAATGTGTCGTTTGTCGGGGCCAGTGCGCCTATTGTGCAGGGCACCACCTTTATTTTTGTGAGAGAGCCCTATTAGCGCGTCAGAGCGACTCGACGTGTCTCAGATAGTCAGGACGTACCCGGATCGCCGCGCCTGTGGGGCAGTTTTGCACACAGGCAGGGTTGCGCATGTCGTGCTTGACATCGATACTGGTACACAAGTCGCACTTGATCGCGACAGCACGGTGCGCCTCCGCAGCGGCCGTGGCTTTTCTTCCCGCTAAAAATTCTAACGGAATCTGCAACGCTTTCCCTACGAGCGCCTGGTGTCGCACACCTTCCCCCTGGAGCAGATTGCTGAAGGGTTCCGTCAGGCAGAATGGTTACACAAAGAAGGGGATCCGCTGCGCATTTCGCGGGCTGCCGTCACCATGTAGCCAGCCGACCACCAACGGCTGCTACACGAGTAGCAGCCGCGTTAACTCCTCCGGCTGGCTCAGCATAGGATAATGGCCAGTGGCGAGTTCATGCCAGCTCCCGTGCAGCCGCTCAGCCGTACGGCGCTGATGCGCCTCTGGAGGGTTGACACTGCGCTGACACCGAATGACCACGGCGGACCATGGCTGTTCCCAGAAATTGTTCAGTTCCATCGGCGCTTCCAGGGCGGCGATAGGATGCGGTGTATAACGGGCCAGAGCCCAGGCCCGGGTCTCCGCATCGAGATCGGCAAACAGCCGGCGTTCGGCATCGGCTTTGCTGGGCGCCGTCGTCACGGCGGTCGTTTCATAAGGCGTGGACCGTTGCACGATCTGACTCACCTGCTCGCCGGGCAGCAGGGCCAGCGCATCCACAAAGACCAGGCGCGCAATGCGCTCCCGTGCCAGCTCCGCGGCTCTGCAGATGACCATACCACCGGAACTCGTGCCCACCAGTTGCACCTGCTGCAGATCCTCAGAAAACAGCCATTGGGCGATTTCCTGCGCCTGGGTCGCCACAGTAATGCCCGGACGCACGAGATGCTGGCGTTCACCGCAGCCATCCAGTGACGGGGCATACACCGTGTGCCCGGCGGCCCGCAGGCGTGTGGCCACAGGTTTCCAGATCCAGCCCCCTTGATAGGCGCCGTGAATGAGAACGTAGTTAGCCATGATCTCTCCTATAAGGATGATGACAGAAGATAAGCTGCACGATGACGTGGTCGGGGAAGTGGGCTGTCCCTCGCGGACGTGCTGGGCCAGTCCCTCACCACGCTTCCTGTCGGGGCGCCTGCTCAGACACCCCGACAACGCGCCACAGGTGAGGTCTCGAAGCCGCAGACGCGCCTGGATACCCTCCTGACCTTAGAGAACACCACCGAAGAACAGGGCGGACTGCTTATGAAACACCTGGATGCGATGGCGGGCACACTCTGCGACAAAGACGCGATTCTCGTCATCCACCGTCACCGCGATAGGCCCCTGGAACTGTTTCTCTTGCTCTAGCAGTCCCTGGGCTCTCTCCCGCGCTCGCACCATGGTGGGATCGAGCTCCACGCGCACGCGGCCCCACTTCGATAAGGTGGCCTCGCCGGCGAGCTTGGTCAGAAACGTGCCGTCAGCATCAAACACCTGCAGACGATCGTTCTTGAAGTCGGTCACGTAGATGAGACCGTCCTTATCCACCGCAACGCCCGTAGGACGATTGAACTCGCCATCGTCCTGTCCTGACGTACCGAATTTCAGTAAGAAGCGGCCATCCTGGGTGAATTTTTGAATCCGATCATTACGCCAGTCGGCGATATACACATCCCCATGCTGATCAATCGTGATGCCCCAGGGGACATTCAACTCGCCGTCTCCACTGCCGAAGCTGCCCCACGTGTGCAAGAATTTGCCATCTTTGGTGAACACCTGCACGCGATTATTCCGACTGTCGACGATGTAGAGATTGTCCTGCGCATCAAAGGCCAACCCAGAGGGACGGTTCAGCGCCCCTGCTTGCGTGCCCGGTGTGCCCCATTTCCCGATCCACTCACCGTCTCTGGTAAATATAGAGATACGATTGAGCCATTCATCAGAGACATAGGCGTTCTCCTGGCTGTCCAGTGCAACCGCAGTGGGCCAGAAGAACGTGCCGTCGGGCGAGGAGGCATCAGCCTTCTCAGGGGGGATTTTTTCGCCAAATTGGCCGATATATTCTTCATCGATAGTACAAATGGTGACCCGCTTGCAGGGCCAGAACACCGGGGTCTCGGTACCACGGCTCAGCACGTACAAGCGCTTGCCTGTCCCCCGCACAACTGCCGCGGGGAAGAAAAAGCCATCACCACCCCGTGTCTCTTGCCGTCCAATCGTATGGCTATACTGGAATGTAATGGGTTCAGTGTATGTCGCCATAGGTGCCTCTTCTCGAAAAGCCTCTCGCTATGCATGGCGCCCGCAGTGCCTCCCCCACTGGGGGAGGCTAGCACCTGACATGGCTTTAGAGGAAGTCAAGTTGCTCGAAGGAACCCCGGAGAATCGACTTGGAGTCCAGGCCCATCCAGCGCTCCAAGAGGGTCGCATAGGTGCTACGGAAGTCGTTATTCCATTGCAGGTCGCCTTCGTCCAGTTTCTCGGGCTTCAACGACGGATACTCCCCATACAGGCCGCCGTTGACGGCGTCACCAATCACAAAAGCCACCCCACCCGAGCCGTGGTCTGTGCCCGAGCCATTTTCCTGCACCCGGCGGCCGAACTCGGTGAACATGAAGATCACGACTTCTTCATTGGCATGGTGTTCTTTGAGATCTTGATAAAACGTGCTGACCGCGTTGGTGACCTCACCCCACAGTTTGGGCAGGCTGATGTTCTGGTTGGCGTGCGTATCAAAGGTGCCAGGATTCACGCCGGTGTACAGAATGCGTGTCCCAAAGTCGGCCAGATGCACCTGCGCCACGTTCTTCAGCCATTGCGCGAAGAGGTCGCGATTGTACGTGACAGAGGAGGAATACGTATGCAGGGCGGTGGTCAGAATATCCGCCCCTTTCAGCGCATCCAGGCCGGTTTGCGACAGATAATCGTTCACCGGGCCGTTGCCAATCGCCGGGGAGTACGTTCTGGCGAAAATGTCCAGCGCTTCGACCCGCTGGTCTTCGCCCTGAATACCCGTCAGCACCCCGTAGGTTTCCAGGTTCCCGACGGAGGCCACCGACACCCCAGGAGCCGCCAGGGCCCTGGGCAAGCCGCGGCCAAAATTCACTGCAGTCAGGATGTTTTCCTTGTGCGGATCCAGGTCACGAATCGCCCGACCCAGCCAGCCGTCTGTGACCATTTTGGTCGGCTCAGCCGTATGCCAGATATCCATGGAGCGGAAGTGCGAACGAATCGGGTTGGGATAGCCGATGCCCTGCAAGACAGCGACTTTCCCTTCGTCGTACAAGGCTTTGAGCGGCGCCATGGACGGGTGCAAGCCAACATGCTCATCGAGCGGCAGGACCTGCTCCGGCTCCACCCGCAAAACCTTGCGATAGTCCATGTACAAGGGGTCGTTGTAGGGAATCACAGTGTTCAGAGCATCGTAGGCGCCTGACATCTGCAGCACTACCAGCACCCGATCTTTTTGCTTAGCGGTCATGATATGCTCCTTGAGAGACAACGGGGTTTGCGCTAGGCGTACAAGTATTCCTTGGTCGCGACGATCATCTGCAACATCTGCGCTACCTGCTGCGCAAACTCTGCAGCCCTGGTCGACAATGTGCCGTGCTTCTGGGCAGACGCTACCAGCATCTCACGGGTTTCAGTGGTGAGGGTGTAATACCCCAGCAACCGCAGACAACCGTCCACCAGTTCTTCTGGGGAGAGCGATGGTCCTGTCGCTGCGAGTCGTTGAATAATCGCCTGGACACCCGGGTAGTGCGTATCGCCCACGTGGTCAGCCGTAAAATTAATGCGCTGTACCAGGGTACCACCATCGATCCACTCTTTGCCGGTATGCCAGCCTTCGACCGACGGGGGATTCAGTAACTCCTGCCCCATATGTTTCATCTCGTCGAAGATGGGCTCAAAGCCAGGCTGGGGCTCCGTCCAGTCGCCGATCAGGCGCAACGTGCCAATGACCGTTTCCACCGGGCTTTTGATCTTGGCAAAGCGTGCCTTCTTGAAAGCATCAGAGAGGAAGAGCACCCGCAACATCGCGCGGATGTTATAGCCAGACCGGAAATACTCGTCCTCCAGCATCTTAATGGTCTCGGGATCACGCGGCGGGGTATCCATCCAGGCCGGTACCTGCGCATCGTCCGCGACAAAATAATTGTACAGATGGCGAGAGAGGAAGCGGGCTGTCGCCGGCTGCTGGCAAATGATGTCGATGATGTCCTCGCCGTTGAAATTGCCCGTATGGTCCAGGAAGGTCTTTTCGCCTTCATCGTGGTCCGCGGGGTTATAGAGGAAGCGAGCGGCATAACGACCGTAGGGCTGTCCAGGAATGCCGTTGGCAACGGTCCAGCCAGTGAAGGCCCGGGCGCATTCCTTGACATCTTTCTCCGTATAATTGAACTGCCCGTCCATGCCCACACCCATGGAGAACAGCTCGAGCAGCTCCCGCCCGTAGTTCTCATTGATGTTGCCCTTGTGGCTCAGACAGTTGTCCAGGAAGTAGACCATAGCCGGGTCGCGGGAGATCTGCAACAGCAGATCGCGAAAGCTCTCCATGCCATAGCGGCGGAACATCTCGATTTCTTCGTACAGTGTGACATAGCTTTGCACTTTACTGTCCGCTGTACATAAGACGCCGTGCCAGAAGAGTACCATCTTCTCTTCCAGCTGATTTTTAGAGTTAATCATACGAAACGCAATGTATTCCGGTACCCCACGCGTGAAATGATTCCACTCGAGGAAGTACCGCTCCGCCAGATCCAGGTCGAGTCCATTCGCATGCCCTTCAGGATGCAGGAGCTCGTCGACGGTCGCGTCGTATCCCTTCGCGGCGTAGGCTTCGATATCCTCATAGCGGGTGCCGAAACCGGTACGCCGCAGCAGGTGTGCTATCAACGCCATATCGTGCTCTGCCATCTACTCTTCTCCTCGCTCTGAGTATGCCAGGTATCGGCATAAAGAATACCGTTCTGACGAGAAGTCCCAATGATGCCTTCGATTGTACGCTCTTTACCGCGCCAACGCCAGAGGCTCTTGTGACAGAATGTCTCCACGCCCATGCCGAGCCACTCAGGCGGCGCTATCATGCGCGGCCGAGAGCTGATGCTGCACGAGCTGCGCATATAACCCCCCTTTGGCCAGCAAGCTGTCGTGTGTGCCAGTCTCGACGACCTGCCCGGCATCAAGCACCACGATCAGGTCCGCATCGCGGATGGTCGACAAGCGGTGGGCAATGACGATCGTGGTGCGATCCGTTTGCAGGCGGTCGAGCGCATCCCGTACCGCCCGTTCGTTGATGGCATCGAGATGCGACGTCGCTTCATCCAGAATCAAAATAGGCGCATCTTTCAGAAACGCCCGCGCAATGGCGACCCGCTGGCGTTGTCCGCCCGAGAGACTCATCCCCCGCTCACCGACACGGCTGTCCAGCCCCTCAGGTAAGGCCGCCACGAGATCATCGAGCGAAGCGTGGTGCACGGCTTGCTGCAGTTCGGCTTCACTGGCCTGGGGCTTGGCAATCAAAATGTTCTGGCGCAGCGTATCGTTAAACAGATAGGTATCCTGCGCCACCAGGGCTACCCGCGCCCGTACGTCATCGAGCGTATACTGGCGCAAGTCATGGCCATTGAGCAACACCCGGCCCGACTGCGGATCCCAGAAGCGCATGAGTAACTGGGCCGTGGTGGTTTTACCCGCCCCCGATGTGCCGACCAGCGCGACAGTATGCCCTGACGGAATGGTGAGCGTAACGTGTGCAAGGGCCGCACGGTGCATGCCAGGATAGGCGAAACTGAGATCTTCCAAGACCAGAGAGGCCTCATGGGTCTGCGCAGCGTGTGGCACGCCAGGACCGTCTTCGACCATCACCTGTTCCGCACGGATGGCATACACGCGCCGGGTAGCACCCATGGTATCCGCCAGTTGGCGTCCAATCTGAGCGATTTCTGAGACAGGTAAAAACGCCGACAGCGAGAGGATCGTCAGCAATGGTAACGTCCCAGCTTCGATCTGGCCATGGGCTACCAGCGCGCCTCCGACGGCAACGATGGCCAGGCCCCCCAGCCCGGTCATGATTTCCAACAACGATTGCTGCAACGTCAGTTGCCGAAAGAACGGCAAGCGCAAGGCAATATGGCGCTGCCCCAGAGCGTATAATGCCGCCCCCCGGCGCTGCTCGTGTTGGAAGGCAATAATTTCCGTGAGGCCCTGCACGGAATCCACCGCATGCGCGTTCAGCTCACCAGCGGCTTCGCGGGCTTGCGAGCCCAGCTCATCCACCCGGTGTCGCATGGCCAGCGGACTCAGTCCCACCATGGCCAGGAACGGGATCAGCGTCACAGCCAGCCACGGACTGTGCGCTGCCAGCACCAGCAGCACGACCGTAGGCGCCAGCACCGCTACACAGGCCGGGGCAATGGTATGCGCAAAGAAATACTCCACGAGCTCGATATCCTGTGTGGCCACACTCATCAAGTCCCCGGTACGCCGTCGTACCAGGTAGGCAGGCGCCAGCTGGTCGAGCTTGCGGAAATAGTCGATACGCATTTCAGCGAGCAACCGGAACGCCATGTCGTGCGCCATCCAGCTTTCCAGCCAGTGCAGGATACCAGCCAGCGGTGCCACCGCGGCCAAGCCCCACAGGTAGCCGCTGAACGGCTGGCCGGTTTTTAAGGCGAGAATCACCAGGGCGCTGAGCACTCCGACCCCGATAAAGCCCACGACCCGCAACACCCCAAAGAGAAAGGTTAGCGTCAGCTTGCCCTTCCAGGGCACGATGAGCTTCATCAATTCCCGCACCACCTGTGGCCAGGTCATGCCTTCAGCCTGCAAAATACCTTCGGTGGGGCGATCGACCTGCCACCCTGGCAGGTCCACGCCGATAGCGCGATCCTCTGCAGCTTTGCGCTGGCCATTGGTAGGCTGGCCGTTGGCGGTATAACCGGCAGTGTCACGCACTTGCTCGGCCATGAGGCGATGATACACGCCACCCAGGGCCATGAGCTCCTGGTGCGTGCCGCTTTCCACGATGTGCCCTTGATCCAGCACCAGGATACGGTCACAGTCAATAACGCTGGACAGACGATGCGCCAGGATGAGCACGGTGCGCTCCGCCATCAAGCGGTCTAACGCCTCCTGGATGATCGCCTCGTTTTCGGCATCAACGGCGGACAGAGCTTCGTCCAACACCAGAATCGGTGCGTCCCGTAGCACCGCCCGGGCGATGGCCACGCGCTGGCGCTGCCCACCACTGAGTTTAATGCCCTTTTCGCCAATGAGCGTCTGGTAGCCGTCTGGCAGTGACATAATAAAACTGTGGATGTTGGCAACCGTCGCCGCGGCGACGATATCGTCGTGGGAGGCGTCTGGTCGGCCCATCCGGATGTTCTCTTCGATACTGCCGTGAAATAAGTACGTATCCTGCGAGACCACAGCAATCTGCCGCCGTAGCGCGGCAAAGCGCAATTCCCGTATCGGATAGCCACCAATGCGAATATCACCGGCATCCGGGTCGTATAAACGCAGCAGCAGACGGACGATGGAGGATTTCCCACAGCCACTCGGCCCCACAATACCCACCCGCTCCCCGGCCTGTACGGTAAAGCTCAAATGGTCATGCGTGATGCGGCGGCTGCCAGGATAGTGAAACGTCACATGGTCAAACACAATCTCCGGCGCGATGCGGGCCGGCATGGACCCTTCATCAGCGTCCTGTACCGCCGGGACGCCATCCAGCAGCGCGTAGATACCTTTGGCAGCAGACAGGCCGACCATGCCCTGGTGGAGCACGCTACGCAAGTCACGCATAGGGCGATACACTTCGACTCCGAGCATAAGAATGACCAGCAGAGTAGGCAATTCCATGGCGCCGTCTGCCACGCGGTACGCTCCCAGCCCGAGCGCTGTGGCCGCGCCGATCGCAATCGAGCTATCGGTAATGCCACGTCCCAGGGAATTGGTCGCCAGTACCCACATGGTTGAGCGGAACAGCTCACGCGCCCGCACGGCCAGGGTCTCAGCGCGTGGCCTGCTCTGCCCAAAGGCTTTGAGCGTGGCCAGACCCTGGATGGAATCGAGCAGTTCGGCGGCAAACGCCCCGTACGCCACGCGCCGTTCGAGCGATTTTCGGGAATCGAGCTGATGCCAGATGGCTGGAGCAAATAAGGCGAGGAGCGCAAAGGTCAGCATCACCAGGGCGACGGGGAGATCCAGCCAGGCCACACCGGCAAAAATCAGGAGTGGGGTCAACAGCGAGACCGTCAACTGCGGCAAATACTGCCCAAAATACACCTCAAGCTGCTCCACGCCGTCAACGAGAGAAATCGTCACGTCGCCCGAGCGCTGTTGCCCTACATAACCGGGGCCGAGCTCGGTCATTTTCTCGAAGAGTCGCTGGCGTAAGCGGAGCTGCACCCGCGCCGCGGTGGTATGCGCCACCAGGGCCCGCCAGTGTTCCAGCGCGCCACGGATGACGATCACCAGAGCGACGGCAAGCACCGGCCACAGCAGCTCCTGCAGGCTATCTCCGGCAAAAATACGGCCAATCAGCCAGCCCAGCAACGCCAGCCGTGCAATGCCACAGCACGTCGCTACCAGGCCGATCAACACGGTGCAGACCATGCGCAAGCGCACACCCTGGGTGAACTGCCACAATCGCGTCTCAAAATGCATGCTGGCTCGCTCCTTCAAGCAAGAGAGATAAACCCTGGAGCAACAAGGCCTCCCCCTCAGCAGGGGGAGGTCTCAGGTGAGGAGGGAAGCGCCTGTCTTCCTAGCGGAACGAAAATTTGGAGTACTCCCCCTCGTCGCACGTCATAAATTCCAGGACCGTGGCTCTGCCGCCTTCCACTGCAGCGAGACCGCGCTTGAGAGCGGGGACAATCTCCTGCGGATCGGTGATTTTTTCGCTGTGCGCGCCCATGGCCTGGGCCACCTCGGCAAACTGCCCGGAGAGGCGTTTGATATCATACTTCTCCAGGGCGACAGGAAAACGGCTATTGTCATAAATGGACATATACGAATTGTTCAGGACAATGGTGAGAATGGGAATCTTGCAGCGCACAGCCGTTTCAATATCCAACCCCACGGTACTAAATGCCATGTCACCCATCACATTGATGACCTGTTTCTCCGGCGCCGCCATCTTGGCGCCCATGGCCAGGCCGAGACTGTAGCCTAACTGGGTGGATTTCCCCCAGCCAATGAAACTGCGTGGCTTACGGGCTTCCCAGAACGGCACCATGTACTCCCTGGCGCTCCCCGACTCATGCGTCACGATCGTATTGTCCAGATCCACAGTGTGCATCAGCTCCCACATCACGCGGTAGGGATTGATCGGCGTACTCGTGGCCGTCAGTTTGTGCTTCCACTGCTCTAACCATTCCGCCTTGGTCGCCTGGATTTCCTGCTGTAAGGCCGTGTGCACCGGGCGTGGCGCACCCGCCTGGCTTTTCAGCGCCTCCAGTAATTGCCGCAACACCAGCTTCGCGTCCCCCAGTACTGGGAAGTCACAGCGGTAATCTTTATTAATAGCGTCCTCGTCGTTGGTCATGTGTACGATGGTTTTGCCTGGTGGGATCGGCACCGCAAAATTGGTCAGCGTAAAACTGCAGCCCACGCCGCATACCAGGTCTGCACGGGTCAAGAAGCGATGCACGCCCAGCGTGGTACTCGGGCCACTCGCTCCCACAGAGAGTGGATGGTGTTCTGGAAAAGCACTCTTCCCGGGCAGCGTGGTCATCACCGGGGCCTGGAGAAACTCGGCAAGCTGGACTAGCTCGTCTGTCGCTTCCGCATAGAGCACTCCCTGACCAGCATGGATGATCGGCCGCTGCGCTGCCAGCAACGCCCGCGCCGCCTGAGCCACGGCCTCGGGATCACCGGCCTGGCGCAGACGCGGTGGCGGTCTGTAATCCAGCGTATCAACGCGCAGCTCACCTGTCGCGACGTCTTGGGGAATTTCCAGGAGCACTGGCCCCGGTCGGCCACTGCGGAGCTTGCCAAAGGCGCGCCGCATGAGCTCTGGGATGCGTTCCACCAGGTTGATCTCTTCACACCATTTGGTGATCGGCTCATAGCTGCGCGTGGGATAAAAATTGGGATGTACGCCGCGCCGCTGCCGGGACATCCCTGCTGGCAGTAGTAAAATAGGCACAGACTCTGCATACGCCTGGGCCACACCACCAAAGCCATTCTCCGCCCCAGGGCCATTCTGCATCATAAAGACCCCGATGCGGTGCCCGTTGGTCACCCGAGAATAGCCATCCACCATGTGAATGCCGGTTAATTCTTGACGGAAAATAATGGGCCGTATCCCGGCAATAGCCGCGGCTTCTAACAATGGCTGATACGGGACACAGCCAATAAAGTCCACGCCCTCCATGCACAAGATATTGGCAATGGCGGTTACACCATCCATGGCGATGCTCCTTCGTCAGCGTAGCTGTGTCTTCAGCGTCAGGCTCGGAATCCGAGATCACGCGTTTTTGATTCAAGAGTGACCGTAACAAGCACGATGTATTCATAAGCAATGGCTATACGGTCGAGATCATATGCTGCAGCACCTCCGGACGGTTCCTGCGCGCTTGCCCGCCGCGGTGTCTTCCCATCAGAAGGATAGACCTCACACATGACCCATTGTGGAGTGACTTCCAGGACACGGCCAATTTTATACTCCTGGCCATTCCGGAGTTTGACGTGCACCGAGGGCGGCTCAGTGCCTTCAGTCGTTTTCGCTTTGAGGTGTTCCGGCAGGCTGGTCTTAAAGAAGGTCTCGTCGAACACGCTTCCTCCTTGCACATAGTCGCGTACCAGGCCATGGCCTGGTCCCGTATCTTACTCCCCACCCAGCAAGACGGCCAGGACTTGCTCAATGGGGGGAGTCGCGTCATCTTCATGAAAACTGGCAAGGCGTTTATAAATCTCGGCAGCGGCGAGATGAAAACCGTTCGGCAACCCGGCATCGCGGAAGGTGTCAGCAATTTCGTACATTTCACCTTCAAAACGCCAGGCTTTCGCGGTGTTGGAACAGACACGCTTGATGGTCTGCGTCGAGAACGTCTCGCCCCATTGTTGCTGCAGCTCGATGCGCACACCTTCTCTTTCTACCATACCGAGGATGGCCGTCAGCAGCGCCGTGGTGCCCTTCGTGTACGCCGCATAGCCCATCTTAATCGCTGAAGCAGCCCCAATACGGTCGGAGAGCACCGGGGCACGCAGAGGACTGTCGGTAAAGCAGGCCGCAACCTCGGCAGCATGCTGACCCGACAGATAGAGATGCGTCCCAGCCTCCATCTTCCAGGCTGGTCCCCCGATAATGCCGCCATCCACATACGTCGCGCCAGCCTGTTCCACGATCTGCTGAATGGCGCGGGTACGCTGCGGTGACACGGCATTGCAATCGACATAAATGCCCGCATAGCCTAGCTCCATCACCGTCCGGGCGACATCACCAGCAGCATGGGGCGGGCAGACTGACAGGATAATGTCACTCACAGCCACCATCTGGGGCACCGTGCCAATATCTTCGAGATTGGCCCGGTGAGCGCGGGCCAGCGTATCTGCAGAACGCCCTTGCGAAGCCCACAACACCCGATGGTTATTCCCACGCGCCGCAGCACCGACTGAGGCACCCATTGCGCCGGGATGGATCAAACCAATACATGGCATAGGTTTCCTCCTATAGGATATCCACTCTGGCGCAGAGCATAGCCAAGACCAGCGCCGCACGCAATGGGGGAATGACCAGGTCGGCTGGGACTTTGCCTTCTCCGGGTTTCTATGGCATCATGCCGCGGACTCAAGGCGCAACGGATGAGCTCTTGCACGCGGGAGAAAGCCATGAAGGCAATGCTGTTAATGGGCCACGGTGGGCCAGAAATGCTGCGCTACGGTGAGGCCCCAGACCCCATAGCCGGGCCGGGCGACGTGGTGGTGGACATTCATGCCGCCAGCGTCAATGCGGCAGATTACAAAGTGCGACTGGGGAGTGGACGTTCGAGCCTGCAGTTTCCCTACATTCTAGGACGTGATTTTTCAGGCGTCGTGAGCGCTGTCGGAGCCGGAGTGACGGATCTCGCGGTCGGAGACGGTGTCTTTGGCGTGCTCGATCAAGGGCACGAAGGGGCTTACGCGGAGAAGGTCGCCATCAAGGCCGCGATCATTGCCAAGAAACCCGACAACCTGGGGCACGCTGAGGCTGCAGCGCTGGCGCTCACGGGTCTGACGGCCGTGTGGGCCCTCGAAGATACGGCCCACCTGCGCGCTGGAGAGACCATTCTCATCCAGGGCGGTGCCGGAGGCGTGGCCGGCTTTGCGATTCAGCTCGCCAAGCACCTGGGCGCCACGGTCATCACGACGGCCAGCGCGAGTAATCACGACTATGTGCGTCGCCTCGGCGCAGATCGGGTGATTGATTATCGCTCCGAGGATTTTACCAAGTTGGTGAGCAACTGTGATGTCGTGTTTGATACGGTTGGTGGTGAGGTGCAGGTGCGCTCGTATGAGGTGCTCAAGCCAGGCGGACGTCTGGTATGGGTGGCGGCAGCCCCTGACGGCTTTCAGCCCAGCCGTAAGGATGTGCAGACCTTGCGGCCAGGCGTGGCGCGCGACCGGGCCCATCTGGAGCGTATTCTGGCCTTGCTGGCAGTGGGCGCAGTGTGGCCGCCGAACATCGTCCACTATACGCTTGCCGACGCGGCCGAGGCCCACCGGGTCAGTGAATCACGTCACCTGCAGGGCAAGCTCGTGTTTGCCGTACGCTGAACCTACCACCCGCGCTCCCAGGCCGACTTGTGGCGTTAGTTATATGCCTCTGCCAGGCCGCCCTGGTGGGTGGCCTGATCCAGAGCCTGCTGGGCCGGGGCGCTCGTGCCACTCCTCACGCTGTTTCGTGCGGGCAGATCCGTCTGCATGCCTGGCCTGAGTAGTGCCCATTGCCCTTGACATGTTGTAAGGGCTGGAGGGAGTTAAAGCAGGGGCCAGAAGTCGATATCGAGACCCTGGGCTGCTGTCCCAGGGCAGGTGTCGGAGGCAGTGGCTTCCTCGCTATCAGTCTCGCGCTGACGTTGCAGGCAAGGCGGGCACGACCACACATCCGGTCATGGTCGTGCGGTCGCCCACCCTGCGGCCTCCTTTAGTGTCCGACGGCGTGCATGGGCACATGGGCCGTGAGGAAACGGCGCACTCGCTCGATCGTGCGCTGCTTCAACTCCACAGGTTCCCGCCACGGGAACACCGTGATCTCGGCGTTCGGCGCCAACGAGGCGACATCGATGGACGTTTGCAACGGATGGGACGGGGTGTCATCCGGCAGCACCAGGATGGGTGTGCCGCAGGTCCGCATGAAGTCGCGCGACACGCTGTACAGAAAATCGGGCTGCGCGGCGTAGAGATTGTGGAAGTAGCGCTCGAGCGTGGCCTGCGACACGTCGGGCCGCCGCTTCAGGAAGTCGGGGGCCCAGTTCTCCGCGCTATGGCGATACATAACGGCGGGGTCTTCCGGTCGATGGCCGACGCTCTGGCAGAAGACGGCAGCGACGACCCGGTCCGGCGCCCGCTGCATCAGCTTCCCGGCAAAGCAGCCCCCGATGCAGTAGCCCATGTAGAAGAACTGGTCAATCCCGAGATGATCCATCAGGCCGAGTTGGTCATCTGCGAACGCCTCCCAGGGGTGGTCGACCGGCACCGGGCCGGTGGACTCGCCGTCATTGGCGTTGCGCTGGTCCATGGTGATGCAGCGGAAATCGTTTTTGAACGCTTCCATGGCGTTGATCACGGCCGTCGGCCAGTTGCTGACGCGGGAGTTCAACCCTCCGCCAGGGGTGACCAGCAGCGGGAAGCCGGAGCCCGTCTCTTCGTAACGGATGCGGACATCGCCCTTGGTATAGAACGGCATAGCAGTTTCTCCTTGCCTCGCGTGGGTATGGCGAACGCGCGCCGCGACAAGCTGCACGCGCGCCTGGAGTCCTCGCGCCATTATAGCGCAACCGCGGCTCGCCGGAGCACCATAAACATCCGGCCTTACTGGCGAGCCTGGTATACGAAGGGGGTGAGGAGCCAGGCGACCGGTGGGAGTATAGGCAAAACCAACGACCTTTTCCACCAGCCGTAGGCGTACCGTGTGCCGTGCGGTGCCGTGCCCCCTGCCGCCTCCCCGCTCATGCCTCCCTCACCCGCAGCCGCCGTCTTGCCCGCCAGCGCCCATTCGGGGCCCACGCCACGCTGCGGCGCCAAGGCGCCGATGGCGTCGGGGGCTCGAACTGGCGCTTGTTCCACAAGGCACGGGTGCCGTACCGTACAAACGCCTGGCGGTACAGGCGGGCGAACTCAGATGGCGATGCTTCGGGGGGCATACCTGCGCTCCTTTTCGGAAGAAATAACCATGACGCCGCCCGTTGTAGAGGACTACGCCTGACGCCGCCCACCCCCACACCGTGCCCGGGTCGCCCGCTGCGCTTTGCCCCCCCCTCAGCCTGGCTCGACGTCATGACCATAGCGACCAGGAAATCCACGACATACCACTGCCCAGCCACGCGTTGGAGCATGGACGACTTGGTGAGCGCTCTCCTCCTGATCTTGCATCCCCCCAGGAATTGACATCATCCGTGCGCACGGTCGTGGCTAGCACACTTCCTCCATGTTCCTCCTCCGCGAAGGTCTTGTCAATTGCCTGGCATGCCGCGTGTGCCTCCCCTGGCGCATGCCAGCCTTGACCGGCGGCGCCAGAGCGCGTATAGGCGTACCCGCTGAGGCGTGGCGCTCCGTAGACTCCAGGTGCTTACGCAGTTCGTCACGGCGCAAGTGTCCGCAGAACATCCCGCTGTACAAGGAGAGACTGCCATGCCGTTGTATGAGAGAGGCAACGTCTGCATCCACTATGAGGAGGCTGGCTCCGACTTCCCCCTGCTGGTCATCCCTGGTGGCGGGCTGAACTCCACGGTCGCGGCGGGCAATTGCCGAATGGGGTCAGTGCGTAGCGTTGGAGGAGGCAGGCGCCGCCGCCACCCCTCCGCTCTGCGATGCAGCAGTGGCTGGCGGCACAGAATTTTCTAGAGTATGCCGCGTGTTAGTGGTGATGGTCCAGGACTATTACACCGGCTCGGGCGCAGCTCAAGTCATTGTCGTTGGTGGGGGCGCCAGCCACGCCGACCCCGCCGATCGTCGCGGCTCCGAAATCGCCCATGATCGCCAGGCCACCGGCGCCGGCCATCATCT
>Ga0194121_10002373_pt1 | contig 29992 bp, 28 predicted proteins | sample TA2MahCa50mmetaG_FD_148609 | JGI IMG/M metagenome (GOLD analysis project Ga0194121, IMG submission 148609) | Freshwater microbial communities from Lake Tanganyika, Tanzania - TA2015020 Mahale Deep Cast 50m | ecosystem: Environmental > Aquatic > Freshwater > Lake | place: Tanzania: Lake...
TCGGCACGGCCAAGTGCGGCGAGGAGGAGGGCTGCAAGCTGCTGGGCAACTCGTCGATCATCGCGCCCACGGGCGAGGTCGTCGCGCGTGCCCTCACCGAGGACGACGAACTGGTCATCGCCCGTTGTGACCTCGACCTGGGACTGTCGTACAAGAAGAGCACCTTCAACTTCGCGCGGCACCGCCAGCCCGACCAGTACCAGATGATCGTCGAGCGGACCGGGGCCGAGCCGCCGGCGGCCTGATCAGCCAGCGTCAGAGGGTGCAGGCAGGGACCAGGTTCAGCACCGATTCGGCGCGCCCGCCAGGGTCATCGACATCGGCCTGTAGGTTCGCCTACCAGACCTCGCCACCATGCCCGCAGGCCCAAGGGAAGGCCCCCTCACGCGGTTCTTTCAAGACCATAGACTGTCTCCTGTTTAGCCACTTCGACGGATGTCTGGGCGTGGCAAGTAGGAATAAATCCGCCCAACCAAGTTAGTCGCAAAGACTAATACAGCGTTTAACTGCAATCAAAATGCTGGTTGATTCGAAATTCCTATACCCCGTTCCTGCAACAGGGGGCGTCCTCCTCAGCGCGAAACCTGGGGGATTCTAATGCGCCCCTTCCTTGTAAGATGAAGCATGGGTCTCGCATGCGATGTGCTGGTGGCCGGCTCGGGCGCGGGCGGCATGGCCGCCGCGGTGACGGCGAGGAAGGCCGGGCTCGAGGTGCTGGTCGCGGAAAAGGAACCCTTCTTCGGCGGCACCACGGCGCTCTCGGGCGGCTGGCTTTGGATCCCCAACCACCCGATGCAGAAGGAGATCGGCGTCTCGGACTCGATCGAGGACGCGAGCACGTACCTGCTGCACGAGGCGGGTGAGAAGTACGACCCGGAGCGCGTCAACGCCTTCCTCACCGCGGGCCCGAGGATGGTCGAGTTCTTCGCCCGCGAGACGGCGGTCAAGTTCGATCCGTCGGCGAGCTTCTCCGACTACCACCCCGAGGCGCCGGGCGGGCGGCCGGGCGGGCGCTCGATCGTCGCGCGCGCCTACGACGGGCGCGAGCTCGGCAAGATGCTGATGACGCTGCGCCCACCGCTTCCGGAGTTGACCGTGTTCGGCATCATGATCGGCTCGGGCGCCGAGCTCGTTCACTTCATGCGCTGGTCGAAGTCCGTTGCCTCGGCGGCCTTCGTCGCGCGGCGCCTCATCGGCCACGGCGCGGCGATGCTCTTCCACGGTCGCGGCGTGCGCCTGACCAACGGCAACGCGCTCGCCGGGCGGCTCCTCAAGTCGGCGCTCGATGCGGGCGTGCAGCTGCGCGCCTCCACAGCGGTGCAGGAGCTCGTGCGCCAGAACGGCCGCGTGACGGGCGCCGTACTGCGCACCGACCGCGGCGAGGAGCGCGTCTCGGCGCGCAAGGGCGTGGTGCTCGCCTGCGGCGGCTTTCCGCAGGATGCGCAGCGGCGCGCGCGGCTGTTCGCGCACCGCGAGCACTTCTCGCCTGCGCCCTCGGGCAACACCGGCGACGGCCTGCGCCTTGCGCAAGCCGCGGGCGGGCGCCTGGAGGAGTCGCTGCCCAATGCCGCGGCCTGGGTGCCGGTGTCGCGCGTGCCGCGCGGAGACGGCTCCTTCGGGCTCTTCCCTCATTTCATCGACCGTGCGAAACCCGGCGTCATCGCGGTGACCAGTAAGGGCCTGCGCTTCGTGAACGAGGGCAACTCCTACCACGACTTCGTGCAGGCGCTCCTCAAGACGGGGCAGACGCACGCCTGGCTCGTCACCGACCATCGCGCCATCCGCGCCTACGGCCTGGGGTTCGTGAAGCCGCGGCCACTGCCGCTCGCGCCGCACCTGAAGTCGGGCTATCTCCTGCGCGGGGAGACGGTCGGCGAGCTCGCGGTGCGCGCCGGCATCGACGTCGCGCTGGAGGGGGCCGTGGAGAAATACAACGCCGGCGCGAGAATGGGGTCCGACCCCATCTTTCGCAAAGGCGACAACGCCTACAACCGCTTCTACGGCGACCCGGACATCAAGCCCAATCCCTGCGTCGCGCCGCTCGCGCAGCCGCCCTTCTACGCGGTGCGGGTGGTGATCGGCGACCTCGGCACCTACGACGGCATCGCCACCAACGGCCACGCGCAGGTGCTCGACGAATCGAAGCGCCCGATTTGCGGCCTCTACGCCGCGGGCAACGACGCGCTCTCCATCATGGGGGGCAACTATCCGGGGCCCGGCATCACGCTCGGGCCCGCCATGACCTTCGGCTGGATCGCCGGCCGCCACCTCGCAGGACAACAGCCATGAACACCGCCTTCTGGTCCGCCACGAAGCTCGTTGCCGCGCTGCGCGCCAAGAAGCTGAGCGCGCTCGAGCTGTTCGACCTCTACGCCGCGCGCGTGCGACAGCACAACCGGGCGCTGAATGCCATCTGCGTCATGAACCTCGACCAGAACAGGAAGGCCGCGCGCGCCGCGGACCGCCATCGCGGCAAGCGCGGGCCGCTGCACGGCCTGCCGATGACGGTGAAGGAATCCTTCGACGTCGCAGGCTGGCCCACCACGTTCGGCCTCGAGGAGTTCAGGCACAACATCGCGAGCAGGGACGCACTCGCCGTCGAGCGCCTGAAGCGCGCGGGCGCCATCGTCTTCGGCAAGACCAACGTCCCCGTGCTGCTCGCCGACTGGCAGACTTTCAACCCGATCTACGGCACCACCAACAACCCCTGGGGCCTGCTGCGCACGCCGGGCGGGTCTTCCGGCGGCTCGGCGGCCGCGCTCGCCGCGGGCCTCACGGGCCTGGAGCTCGGCAGCGACATCGGCGCCTCGATCCGCGGGCCCGCTCACTACTGCGGCGTCTACGGCCACAAGTCCACCTGGGGCCTGTGTTCGCCGAAAGGGCACGCGCTGCCGGGCGCTGTGCATCCAGCCGATATCTCGGTCATCGGGCCGCTGGCGCGCAGCGCCGAGGACCTGGAGCTCGCGATGGAGCTCATCGCCGGCCCGGACGAGGTGGACGGCGCGGGCTGGAAGCCCGCGCTCTCGAGGCCGCAGATCTCCACCTTCCGCAAGCTGCGGGTGGCGGTGATGCCCTCGCACCCGACCGCGGAGGTGGATGCAAGCGTCTCGGGCGCAATCGAGCGCTTGGCGCGCGCGCTGGCGAAGAAGGGCGCAAAGGTCTCCGACAAGGCGCGCCCCGGGTTCGACCCCGACGAGGCGCACCGCGTGTACCTGGCGCTGCTGCGCTCGGCGACCTCGGCGCGCCAGTCGCCGCACCACGTGGCGCTGTGGGAGGGGCTCTCGCAGACCCGCCCGAAGGACGACATGAGCTACGAGGCGCAGGCCGCGCGCGCGAACCTCATGCGCCACAGGGAGTGGCTCGGCTGGTCGAACCGCCGCCACCAGATGCGCCTGCTGTGGGCGGAGTTCTTCAAGGAGTGGGACGTGATGCTCTGCCCGCCGGCGGCGACGCCCGCCTTCGCGCAGAACCAGCGCGGCGAGCGCTGGGAGCGCATGATCGAGGTGAACGGCAAGCCCCAGCCCTCGACCACGCAGATGTTCTGGGCCGGCTACTCGGGCAACTGCTTGCTGCCCTCCACGGTCGCGCCGATCGAGCTCGCGGGCGGCAAGCTCCCGGTGGGCGTGCAGATCATCGCGCCGCAGTACGGCGACTACCGCTCGATCGCGGTGGCGCGCCTGATCGAGCGCGAATACTTCGCCTTTACCCCGCCGCCGGGATTCGAATAGCGGCTGCGCCCGCGGGCCGCGGGGAATCTTCGCCAGACAGCGCACGCTTGGCCGCGCTGGACTTCCTCTCGGGATGGCGATACCGTTGTACATCAAAGAAAAGGTGGTTTTAAATTCCTATGCTCGCTCGCCTCTGCAACCTCGACCGGCTGGTGCATGCAATGGCGGCACGCGGCCTGGACGGCGTCGTCGCCACCACCGCGCAGAATGTCTTCTACCTCGCCGGCTTCAACGCCATCGCGCACAAGTCGGACGAGCCCAGGCCCTATGCGGTGGTGCTCTCCCGCCACGCGCCCGAGCAGCCGGTGATGGTGCTCGCCGACTACTACCTCGCGACCTTTCGCGCCGCCGGCAGCTGGATCGAGGACGTGCGTCCGTTCCGCGCGGTGATGATGCCCCTCGATCTGCCGCCCAGGCGCTCGGACATCGAGCGTTTCATACCGGCGGGCGCGGCCGGATTCGACGGCGCCCGAAAGAACTACGCGTTCGACATGCCCCAGGCAATGCGCGGCGCCTTGCGTGACCTCAAGCTCGATCGCGGCCGCGTCGCGTTCGACGACCCCGGTTTCGGCATGCGCCTTGCGCTCGAGGGCATCGAGCTCGTGGATGGCTACGACGCGATGATGCATGCGCGCGCCATCAAGACCGGGGCCGAGTTGCGGCTGCTGGAGCGTGCGACGCAGCTCAACCAGAAGGCGATCGAGCGCGCGGCGGGCCTCTGGCGGCGCGGCACGACCTGGCGTGAGCTCGCCGGCGCCTATGCCGGCGCGGCGGTCGCGCTGGGCGGCTTCGTGCGCGATCCCGGCGCCATGGTCTGGAGCCATCCGCAGGGCGCGGAGGCCACGATCACGCTGCAGACCGGCGCCGAGGATGGCAAGATCGCGCCCGGCACTCATGTCATGTTCGATTGCCACGGCACCATGGATTGCTACTGCTGGGACGGCGGCAAGACTTGGGTCGCGGGCGGCGAGCCCGAGGGCGCGGGAAAGCGCAATGCCGGCGCCACCGCGCGCGCGGCCGAGGCGCTGCTCGCCGCGATGAAGCCGGGCGCCCGGGTGAGCGAGCTGCAGGCGCTTACGCGCGAGGTCTACCGCAAGGCCGGGTTGCCGAATGCCACCGACGCGGTGATCTTCTTCCACGGCCTGGGCCTCTCGCACATGGACATCGAGCAGCGCACCGCCGATGGCAGGCCGAACCTCGACTGGAAGCTTGAGCAAGGCATGGTGGTGCCGCTGCACCTTCTGGTGCCCGGCGGCGAGCGCGAGCGCTACTGGCTGGAGGAAGTCGCGGTCGTCACGCCGCAGGGCGGCCGGCCGCTTTTTTCCTGGGGCCTGGGGCCTATCGCCGCGGGCTAGCGCGGCGCGTAGGCGCCGGCGTCGAGCCGGCGCTTGTACCAGCCGCGCTCGATCTCCTCGAAGAGGCCCGCGCCCTTGGGCTTCCAGCCGAGCATGCGGCGCGCCTTGTCCGCGCTGACGCGGCTGTTGCCGCCAAGCGAGAACCAGACCGCCATCGGCCCCCATTGCGAGATCGCCTCGTCGAGGCTCCAGCCCTGCGCCGCCTTGCCGCCGAGCAGCCGGCCGATCGATTCGGCGATCAGCTTGAAGCTCGTCTCCCCGTTCTCGAGGTAGAAGAACGACCCGGCCGGAGCAGCTTCCAGCGCGCGCAGGTACGCCTGGCAGAGGTCCTCGATGTGCAGCGTGGACCAGACGTTCTCGCCCGCGCCGACGTAGCGCGGGATACCGCTCTTCACCGCCTGGCGGATCAGCGTCGGGACCTGGATGCTTTCCGGATTCGCGCCGCGCCCGCCGCCATAGATCAGCGGCGGGCAGAGCACGGCCGAGCGCACCCCTTGAGCCGCGGCGGCGAGCACGGTGCGCTGGATCGCGACGCGCTGGATCTTCTCAGGCATCGGCTCGTATGGCGTGTCCTCGTTGACGACCCTGGGCGAGAGCTCTCCCACCACCTTGTCGCCGACGATGCTTGTGCCGCTGGTGTGCAGCAGGATCTTTCCGCTGCCGGCGAGGCCCTCGAGGATCGCCGCGGTCACGAAAGGGTCGTCCGCGTTGGCACAGTTGATGACCGCCTCCGCCGCGCGCGCCGCGCCCCTCACCACGCCGTGGCTGCCGAGCTCGCCGCGCACCGCAGCCATACCGTGCTTGCGCAGCTTCTCCGCCGACGCCTCGTTGCGCGCCAGCCCCGTCACCTGGTGCCCGGCCTTCACGAGCGAATCGGCCACCGTGCCGCCGATGTAGCCCGAGGCGCCCGTGATGAAGATCTTCATGGCCTGGACTTCAGCAGCCCCACCAGACCGCGATTCACCGAATGGTCGTAGTTGCCGGACTCGATCGCGGCCAGTCTGGCAGGGCAGAATGCTGCCCAGCCTGGATACTGTCTTGCCTGGCTAGTCTGCAATTCCAAAATGCATCCTGCCTTTACTTTGCTTTGAGACAGTAATCGCCGCTGACGCTATAACCAACTGGGCAGTTGCCCCTCTTCGGGATCGCAAGCTTGGCATTGGGCGTAGCTAAGCAATAGCTGCCGCTTGTGTTGTATCCGTTCGGGCAGATCCCATTCTTGTGCACCGCAAATCGCGCGCCGACCGTGGGAACACAATAGCTGCCGCTGGTGTTGTACCCATTGGGGCAACTGCCTTGCTTGAGTAGCGGCTGCGGCTGGAGCGCAAGCGCAGGAGATTGAAAAAGGAAGGGGGCCGCGAAAAGCATCAAGCATTTCGCTCCTAAATTCATGCTTGCCCTCCATTCAAGTTGTAGAGACTCTACATAGAGCGCGCCGGGGTTGGCCCGATTGGTTTTTTGTGCCGGGTTTATTGACACACTTTACTGCATAGCCGCCGCCATACTGCTTGCGCCAGCGGTATTGGGGGACCCCGTGCCCTCGCGAGCTTACCTCATCTGTTGTAGTGCAGCGAAAACTCGATAAACGTCCGGCATATAACTTTCGCGCCAACTAGAGACCACGATGATACGTTCCTGCTGGGCATCAATGCCTACCCGCTGTCCACCAAAGCCTACCCACCAATAGCTGCGACGATTGCCAAAATTTGGATCGGTCCAGGTTTGGTATCCGTAGCCATCGAATGCCGCACCTGCGCGCTTTTTCTTGTTTGGCAACTGCATGGTGTGTGCTTCACGCAAAAATCCTTGCAGGCAGGCAGAACCTGACTTTTGGGTCTTGATCGTGAACATGGCCAGCCTGGCCCAATCTCTGGCAGTGGCACTGAAACCTGCCTGCGCTATAGCGGCACCATCGCGGTCTTGTAGCCAGTAGCCTGATGCTTCGGCTCCGATCTGCCTCCAGATATAGCGATCAAATGCTGCAATGAATCCACCTAGACGATCTGCTATCACTGCCAACGACTGCGTGTCATTGCCAAGGTACCGGAATTCCCGGCCTGAGGCTATTTCTCGACGACCATATTGTTTGATAACTTCCAGTCCGGTCACGCGACCAGCCCGCTGATCTTGCCATTGATCTGATGTTGCGGTCTTGTATGCATTACCATGGAAGGGTGAATCCGGAGCCCCAGAACTCATGGTCATTAAATTGCGTAGAGAGGCATCACCGTAGACTGTGTTTTCCAGTTCAGGCGCGTGGAGTTTTGCAGGATCATCGAGGCTGGCGATCTTGCCATCGCACAACAGATGCCCAACTGTGTAGGCAGTGAGACTTTTGCTCATGCTCCAGGAAAACTGTGCAGTGTCAGCCGATGCGGGGTCTTTATAGGCTTCGTAGATTATCTGCCCGCGATCTACGATCACCATGGCCAAGGCAGGATTGCTTTGGAAAACTGGTTCGGCTAGATTGGCCACGCGGCGTTGTCCTGCTGACAGTTCCACGGCCCGGGGCAACGGTGTTGGAGACGCTGAAGGCTCAAGTCTGTGATTTTTGAATTCTATCGCCATGCCGCCTGAGGCACGGCGAGGGCTCACTTCTGCGACATCTGCCCAAGCCAAGTTGGCTGTGAGCGTCACGACAAAAAGGCTAAAGCCGACAAACAGATTTTTCATTTTTATCTCTCCCTTCAACACGGTCGCTGAAGCATGGCCTGATCGTTGACCCTTCCCTTGACCGACCAACGCTCCGATCTCAGGCAGGTGCGCGAGATCAGCGCTGGCTGGCTGCGGATCTCCAACGGAGAACGACCGCATGATGCGCTCGGAAGACAGCCTGCGGCCGGCTTCCGAGCGCTTATTGAATCAAAGGCAACCTCTACTCCTGAACTGTCTAGTTGACGGGGGAGCTTACGCCTCCCCCAAAGGCTGGCAGTGTTACCCATGGGTCCGGTCGATGCATTAGACTGCGCATCCTCGCCGGCAGGGCGGTGCAGCAAGTTGACCTACCCGATGGGGACCTCAGCGCAATGATCAGCCAACCGGCCTTCACCCCGCCCGCCACCCAGTTCGACCCGGCTTCCGCCCGCTTTGGCGCCTCACGCAGCCAGAAGCGCCTCGAGGACGACCGTCTGTTGCAGGGAAAGGGTCGCTACAGCGATGACGTCGACCTGCCAGGGCAGGCCTGGATGGTGCTGCTGCGCTCGCCGCATGCGCATGCGCGCATCGCCTCCATCGACACAGCCGAGGCGCGCAAGTCCCCCGGCGTGCTCGCGATCTACACCGCGGCCGACCTCGCCGCCGACGGCATCGGCCCGATCCCGTTCCCGCCCCTGTTCAAGCGCGCCGACGGCACGCCCATGGCGGCGCCGGCGCGCACGCTGCTGGCCGATGGCACGGCGTACTTCGCCGGCATCCCGGTGGCCGCGGTGGTCGCGCAGACGCGCCTGCAGGCGCAGGATGCAGCCGAGCTCGTGATGGTGGAGTTCGAGGAACTGCCCTGCGTGGTGTCCCCGGCGCAGGCAGTCGCGCCCGGCGCGCCGGTGATCTGGCCCGCGGCGACGGGCAACATCTCGGCCGAGATCCGCTACGGCGACGCCGAGGCCGTCGCCGAGGCAATGGCGAAGGCCGCGCAGGTGGTGGAAGTCGCGATCGCCAACCAGCGCGTGGCGGCGATGCCCCTGGAGCCGCGCTGCGCGCTGGCCCAGTTCAAGGACGGGCGCTGGACGCTGATCACCCAGACCCAGCAGCCCACCGGCACCCGCGAGGCCCTCGCCGCCGTGTTCAAGCTCAGCCCGGGTCAGTTCCGCGTCCGCGTCGGCGACCTTGGCGGGGGCTTCGGCATGAAGACGGGCCTCTCCCAGGAGGACGCGCTCGCCTGCTACGCCGCGAGGAAACTCGCGCGCCCGGTGAAGTGGCGCGCCGACAGGAGCGAGGACTTCCTCGCCGCGCACATGGGCCGCGACCAGCGTTTCAAGGCACAACTCGCCCTGGATGCGCAGGGCCGTATCCTCGCGTTGAAAATGGAGGTGCTCGGCAATTTCGGCAGCGTCCCGGTGGGGTCCACCGCGATCGTGCCGCTGATGCTGGTGCCGAAGGTCGTGACCTCGGTCTATCGCGTCCCGGTGGTGGACTTCTGGATCCGCGGCGTGCTCACCAACACCATGGCCACCGGCGCCTACCGGGGAGCGGGACGGCCGGAGGCGAACTTCCTCATGGAGCGGCTGATGGACAAGGCCGCACGCGAGTTGCGCCTGGACCCGGCCGAAATCCGCCGCCGCAACTTCATCCCGCCCGAGGCGTTCCCTGCGCGCACCCACCTGGGCGAGGTCTACGACGCGGGCGAGTTTGCGCGCATGCTGGAAGGCGTGATGAAGGCGGCGGACTGGAACGGCTACGCGGCGCGCAAGTCCGAGTCTGCCAGGCGCGGCCGGCTGCGCGGTCGCGGCCTCGCCTCATACCTGGAATGGACCGGCGCGCTGCCCACGGAAACCGTGGACATCGAGCTCGCCGCCGACGGCACGGTCACGGTGTTCTCCGGAACCATGGCGATGGGGCAGGGCCTGGAGACCACCTACACCCAGCTGGTCAACGAAGTGCTGGGGATTCCCGCCGACCGGATCCGCATCGTGCAGGGCGACACCGACCGCGCCAACGGCGTGGGCAGCGTGGGCTCGCGCTCGGCCTTCGTCGGCGGCTCGGCGGTGGTCGCCGCGGGGCACAAGGTGATGGAGCGCGGCAAGGAACTCGCCGCCGAGCAGCTGGAGGCCGCGCCGCGCGACATCGAGTACCGCGACGGGAAATTTTCCATCGCCGGCACCGACCGCGGCATCGGCCTGGCGGAACTGGCCGGCAAGCAGGCGCAGAAGATCATCCGCGTCTCGGCCACGCAGACGCCCTCGGCGCCGTCCTGGCCCAACGGCGCGCAGGCGATCGAGGTCGAGATCGATCCGGAAACCGGCGTCGTGGAACTGGCAAGGATCACCAGTTGCGACGACATCGGCCGCATCATCAACCGCAGCATCGTCGAGGGCCAGGTCCACGGCGGCGTGGCGCAGGGAGCCGGCCAGGCGCTGTGGGAGCAGGCGGTGTACGACCAGGCCAACGGGCAGCTGCTGACCGGTTCGCTGATGGACTACTGCGTGCCGCGCGCCGACCAGTTTCCGCCGATGCGCGCGGAGTTCGACGAGAGCGTGCCCTGCAAGACCAACCTGCTCGGGGTCAAGGGCGTGGGTGAACTGGGCACCATCGGCGCGGCGCCCGCCGCCGTGAGCGCGGTGCTCGATGCGCTGGCGGACAGGGGCCGCAGCGGCGCCGCTGTCGACCTCGACATGCCGCTCACGCCAGAGAAAGTGTGGCGGGCGCTGAACCGATAGGCGGCGGCGGGTTCACTGCGCCGTGGCTGCGCCGCCGTGCGCTGCGCGCCGCGCTCGTGGTTTCGGTGCTGCTGCATGGCGCGGTCCTGCTGGGCCTGCCCGAGTTGATCGAGGCCAGGCGCCAGGCGTGGTTTCCGGCGCCGTTGAGCGCGCGCCTGGTGCAACCGCCTGCGCCGGCGCCGCCGCCGCAACCTGAACCACGCACGGCCGAGCCCGCGCCAGGGCTTGCCAAGCCGGCGCCGCGCGCGGCGCCGGCACCCGCGAAGGCTGCCCCCGCGCCTTCGCCAGCACCCCAGGCGGTCGAATCGCCGCGGACTGAGCCGGTGATTGCGGACCCGGCGACGGCCCCATCGCCTGCCGCGACGGCGATCGACACCGCGCCTGCGAAAGCCGAGCCCCGCCCCGCTGCGCCCGTCGCCGCGCCGGCGCCGGGGTTCGACGAGGCCGCCGCCGTCGCGCAGTATCGCCTCGAGCTGATGCAGGTGGCCAGCGGGCTGAAGACCTATCCGCGCATCGCGCAGGAGAACGGCTGGGAAGGGCGGGTCGAGCTGCGGATCACGGTCGGCGCCGGGGGCGCCATCAGCGCATTGACGGTCAAGCGCGGCACCGGCTATGCGGTGCTCGACCAGCACGCGCTCGACATGCTGCGCCGCGCGCAGCCCAGGACCCCGCTGCCCGCGGGCTTGCGCGGGCGCGAGTTCACGATCGAGGTGCCGGTGGTGTTCGGCCTGAAGGACGGCTGAGGGGCGCGGGCGGCGGCCAATGTGACCGACCCGGTCACGTACCGCTGCCCTGCTCCGGCGCGAACGCCACCACGTGGTCGACGTCGAGCCGAATACCGATGCGCTCGCCGATGGCGTGGTTGTGGTGGCTGGGCACCAGCGCGAGCACCTTGCGGCCGCTGGCGAGCTTGAGCGTGTAGAGGATCTCGGCGCCGCGGAAGGCCTTGTGCAGCACTTCGGCCTGCGTCGGCGCGGCGTCGTCGTGGATCACGTCGTCCGGGCGCAGCAGCACCTCGGCGCTGCAGCCCTTGCCGCAGACCGCGCAGCCGAGCTCGCAGCCGTGCGGGATCGCGCCGTCGAGCACGCCCAGCTCGAACTGCACCTGGTGCGGGTTGAGCACGGTGGCCGGCAGGAACACGCCCTGGCCGACGAAGTCGGCGACGAAGCGGTTGGCCGGCCGGTGGTAGAGGTTGTAGGCGCTGTCCCACTGCACGATGGCGCCCTCGCGCATGACGCCGATTTCGTCGGCCATGGCGAAGGCTTCCTGCTGGTCGTGCGTCACCAGCACCGCGGTGGCCCCCGAGGCCTTGATGATGCCGCGCAGCTCGTGCGACAGGCGCTCGCGCAGCTCGGTATCCAGGCTGGCGAAGGGTTCGTCCAGCAGCAGCAGCTCGGGGCGCGGCGCGAGCGCGCGCGCCAGCGCCACGCGCTGCTGCTGGCCGCCGGAGAGCTCGTGCGGATACTTCTCGAGCGCCTCGCCCAGTCCGGTGAGTTCGGCCAGTTCGCGCGCGCGCGCGCCGGCCTCGGCGCGCGGCAGGGCGAAGGCGATGTTGCCGGCAGCGGTGAGGTGCGGGAAGAGGGCGTGCTCCTGGAACACCATGCCGATGCGCCGCTTCTCGGGCGCGAGGCTGCGCGCGGGCGAGGACACCACCGTGCCGTTCAGCAGGATCCGGCCCGCCGTGGGTTGCTCGAACCCGGCGATGCAGCGCAGGACCGTGGTCTTGCCGCAGCCGCTGGGGCCCAGCAGGCAGCCGATGGCGCCACGCGCGAGCGAGAACGACAACTCGCGCACCGACCCCTGCCCGTCATAGGCGTGGCTGAGTTCCTCGACCCTGAGCAACGGCCCCATACCGGGCATTCTATCAAGAATTATTCTTGTTAGAATGAGGAGTGCTTTATTTTCAAAGAGTTGGATTTCTGGGGTTGGTTTCCTTCGGTGCCGCCGCGCTGATCCTGCTGCCGATCCTCGCCGTGCTGGCGAGCGTCCTTGGCCCCGCCGGAGACACCTGGTCGCATCTGGCGCGCACGGTGCTGGGCGGCTACATCGTCAATACCGCCTTGCTGGCCCTCGGCGTGGCGGCCGGCGTGATCTCGATGGGCGTGCTCGCCGCCTGGCTGGTGACCGCGTACCGCTTTCCCGGTCACCGCGTGCTCGAATGGGCGCTGGTGCTGCCGCTGGCGATGCCCGCCTACGTCATGGCCTACGCCTACACAGACTGGCTGCAGTTCGCCGGGCCGGTGCAAACGGCCTTGCGCGCCGCCACCGGCTGGCAGGCGCGCGAGTACTGGTTCCCGGAGGTGCGCTCGCTGCCCGGCGCAGCTGCGATGCTCGCGCTCGCGCTCTACCCCTACGTGTACCTGCTGGCGCGCACCGCGTTCATGGATGTTTCGCGCAGCGCGCTGGAGGCGGCGCGACTGGCCGGGCAGGGCCCCTGGGGCGCCTTTCGCCGCGTGGCCCTGCCGGTGGCGCGCCCGGCGGTGGCCGCGGGCACCGCGCTCGCGCTGATGGAGACGCTGGCCGACTTCGGCACGGTGTCGTACTTCGGGCTGGAAGTGTTCACCACCGGCATCTTCAAGGCCTGGATGTCCATGGGCGAGGTGACCACGGCGGCGCAACTCTCGGCCTGCCTGCTCGTGTTTGTCGCCGTGCTGATCGCGCTCGAGCGCGCCAGCCGCGGGCGCGCCGGCTTCGCCAGCGCGACCCGCAAGCGCCCGGCCCCGCAGCGCCTGTCGGGCGCCGCGGCATGGCTCGCGCTGGCCGCCTGCGCCATGCCGGTGCTGCTTGGCTTCGTGCTGCCGGCCGTGCTGCTCGCGAACCTGGCCTGGGGCGAGCCGGTGTCCGGCGCGCGCCTGCGCGCGCTGGTGGGCAACAGCTTCACGCTGGCGGGCATCGCCGCGCTGCTGGGCGTGGCGCTGGCGACGGCGATGGCCTACGCCGCGCGGCTTGCGCGCGGGCCCGGATCCGGGCCGGTTGCGCTCGCCAACCGCGCCGCCGCGCTGGGCTACGCCCTTCCCGGCGCGGTGATCGCAGTCGGCGTGCTGGTGCCGCTGGGGCGCCTGGACAACTGGATCGCGGACGGGATCGAGGCGGCGACCGGCGCCAAGCCCGGGTTGCTCCTCACCGGCACCATCGTCGCGCTGCTGTACGCGTATCTCGTGCGCTTCCTCGCGGTGGCGCTGCAGGCGGTGGAGGCGGGCCTGGCCAAAATCACCCCGCGCATGGACGACGCCGCGCGCAGCCTGGGCGCGAGCCCGGCCAAGACGCTGGTTCGCGTGCACGCACCGCTGCTCGCCTCAAGCCTCGCGAGCGCGGCCCTGCTCTTGTTCGTGGACGTGATGAAGGAACTGCCGGCGACCTTCGCGCTGCGGCCCTTCAACTTCGACACCCTGGCGATCGAGGCCTACAACCTTGCCAAGGACGAGCGCCTGGCCGAGGCCGCGGCGCCCTCGCTGCTGATCGTGGCGATCGGCCTGGTGCCGCTGCTGGTGGTGACCGGTCGCTATTTCCAGGCCACGCGATCGTAGATCTTTTGCGAGCCGGGCTGGTTGCGGCCCAGCACCGCGACGTTGAGCGCGTCGCGCCTGAATTCGCCCAGGGCGCCGAGCACCGGGTTGGCGGTCTTCACGCCCGCCACCGCCGGCCACTCGTTGTTGCCCTCGGCGAAGTAGCGCTGCGCCTCGTCGCTCGCCAGGTACTCCAGGAACTTCACCGCCGCCTCGCGGTTGGGCGCGTGCTTCATCACCCCGGCGCCGGAGATGTTGACGTGCGTGCCGAAGCTCGCCTGGTTCGGGAACACCACGCCGATCCTCTCGAACACCGCCCGGTCCTCCGGCTTGCCCGAGCGCCCGAGGCGCGCGTAGTAGTACTGGTTGGACAGGGTGAGGTCGCACTCGCCGGCGGCCACGCTCTTCAACTGGTCGGTGTCGCCGCCCCTGGGCTCGCGCGCCAGGTTCGCCTTCACGCCCCGCGCCCAGGCCTCGGCCTTGGGCTCGCCCAGGTGGTCGATGAGCGCGCCCATCAGCGACAGGTTGTAGATGTTGGTGGAGGAGCGCATGCAGACGCGGCCCTTCCATTTCGGCTCGGCGAGCGACTCGTAGGTGGCGGCCTCCTCGGGCTTCACCTTCGCCCTGTTGTAGGCGATGAGGCGCGCGCGTAGCGAGAAGCCGAACCAGTGGCCGTTGGGCTCGCGCAGGCTGGCCGGGATGCGCTGCGCCAGCACCGCAGAGTTCACCGGTTGGAACAAGCCCAGTTGCTCGGCGCGCCAAAGGCGGCCGGCGTCCACGGTGATGAGGACATCGGCGGGGCTGCGCGCGCCTTCGTTGCGGAGGCGCTCGATGAGGGCTTCTTCGCCCGCCTCGATGCGATTGATCCTGATTCCCGTGGCCTTGGTGAATCCGGAGTAGAGCGCCTCGTCCGCCTGGTAGTGGCGCGAGGAGTACAGGTTGAGCACCTTGTCCTGGGCAATGGCGGATCCGGCAGTTGCGGCCAGGAGCGCGGCCAGGAGGATTATCTTCGCCATGACAGTGACTGGGGTTCTTTCCAAGGAATCGGAAGCAAATGATAACGTTTCTCATTAACATATGTCCATGAGAAGGGCTTGCAGTTAATTCAGCTGCCCGGCTCGATCCACCGGACGCGGTCGAAGCGCAGGGTCCAGTAGGCGCCGCGGATGGGTTCGAGGCGCACCTGCGCGCCTGACTTGGACGCGTGCACGAACCGACCATGGCCGATGCAGATGCCGACGTGGGAGAATGGGCGCTTGAGCGTGTTGTAGAACACCAGGTCGCCCGCCTGCAGTTGCGCGCGGCTGACCGGGTCAAGGTTGAGGAGTCGCGGAATTGATCCCGCTGCAGAGGATTTTCGCCGCCGCCGGACCGTTGGCGGCGCAGGTGCCCGGCTACAGCCCCCGTCCCCAGCAGCTGCAGATGGCGCAGGCGATCCTGGAGACCATCCAGTCCACCGGCATGCTCGCGGTGGAGGCGGGCACCGGCACCGGCAAGACCTTCGCGTACCTCGTGCCCGCGCTGCTCGCCGGCGGCAAGGTAATCGTCTCCACCGGGACCAAGACGCTGCAGGACCAGCTGCACCGGCGCGACCTGCCCGCGGTGCGCGAGTCCCTTGCCCTCGGCACCGCCAGCGCGCTGCTCAAAGGCCGTTCAAACTACGTTTGCCTGCATCGCCTCGAGCGCGCGGGCGACGAGGCGTGCTTCGCCTCGCGCGAGGACGCGGCGCGTCTGCGCCAGATCGAGGCCTTCGCGCGCACAAGTCTCTCCGGCGACCGCGCCGAGCTCGCCGAAGTTCCCGAGGACGCGCCGGTGTGGCAGCACGCCACCTCGACGCGCGAGAACTGCCTCGGCCAGGACTGCCCGAAGTACAGGGACTGCTTCGTCATGCGGGCGCGCAAGGAGGCGCAGGCCGCCGACGTGGTGGTGATCAACCACCACTTGTTTTTCGCCGACGTGCTGCTGCGTGACGAAGGCGTGGCCGAGCTGCTGCCCGCGTGCAACACGGTGATCTTCGACGAGGCGCACCAACTGGCGCAAACCGCGCGCCTGTTTTTCGGCGACACGGTGGCGAGCGCGCAGCTGGTGGAGCTCGCGCGCGACTCGCGCCTGGAGCTGCGCGCGGCGGGCGGGGCCTCGCCCGATTTCGACGCCCTCGCGGCGCGCCTGGAGAAGGCGGCGCGCGACCTGCGCCTCGCGTTCGTCGGCGAGGGCATGCGCATCGCCTGGAGCCAGGCCATGTCGCGGGAGGGTTTCGCCGCCGCGTTGGACGCGGCCGCCGAGCGGCTGCACGCGCTGGAGGAGGCGCTGGCCGGCCAGGCCGAGCGCTCCGAGGGGCTCGCCGCCTGCCTGCGCCGGGCGGCGGAGGCGGGCGTGACGCTGGCCCGGATCCGGGCCGTCGAAGGCAAGGAGGAGGTGCGCTGGGTGGAAGTCTTTGGCGCCTCGCTGCAACTGCACGTGTCCCCGCTATCGCCCGCGGCGAAGTTCCGCAAGCAGATGCTGGACCACCCGCGCGCCTGGATTTTCACCTCCGCCACGCTCGCCGTGGGCGATGACTTCAGCCATTTCAAGCGAGAGCTGGGCATCGAGGAGGCAGCCTCTCGCGGCTGGCCGAGCCCGTTCGACTTCGAGCGCCAGTCGCTGCTGTACACGCCGCGCAACCTGCCCGCCGACCCCAACGACCCCGGATTCACGGCTGCGGTGATCGAGGCCGCGCTGCCGGTGCTGCGCGCAAGCGGCGGGCGCGCGTTCCTGCTCTTCACCACCCTGCGCGCGCTGCGTCGCGCGCACGAGCTGCTGAAGGACCGGATCGACTTCCCGCTGCTCGCGCAGGGCACGGGCTCCCGCAGCGAGCTGCTGGACCGCTTCCGGGCGCTGGGCAACGCGGTGCTGCTGGGGGCGGCCTCGTTCTGGGAGGGCGTGGATGTGCGCGGCGAGGCGCTGTCGGTGGTGCTGATCGACAAGCTGCCCTTCGCGCCGCCGGACGATCCGGTGCTGGCGGCGCGCATCGAGGCGCTGCGCGCCGGCGGTGGCAACCCGTTCCTGGAGGTCCAGTTGCCGCAGGCGGTGCTGCAGCTCAAGCAGGGCGCCGGGCGCCTGATCCGCGACGAGAACGACCGCGGCGTGCTGGTGCTGTGCGACCCGCGCCTGTATTCGAAGCCCTACGGGCGCGGCATCCGTGCCAGCCTTCCCCGAATGAAACAGAGCCGCGAACTGGCGGAGGTGGAGGCGTTCTTCGCTAGAATGGGAAAATGAAGATACTGATCACCGGTGGCGGCGGCTTCCTCGGTTTCCGGCTGGCGAAGACCCTGCTCGCGCGCGGCACGCTGGGCGGCGAGCCGGTCACGTCCATTACCCTGCTCGATGGCGCCTTCCCGCCGGGCGCGGCCCAGCAGCCGCGCTTGAACGCGGTCACCGGCGACGTGTCGGACGCGGCGACGATCGCGAGGGTGTGCCCGCCGGACACCGACGCGGTGTTCCACCTCGCCGCGGTGGTGAGCGGCGCCGCCGAGGCCGACTTCGATCTTGGCATGCGCGTGAACTACAAGGGCATGGAACTGCTGCTGGCGCAAATGCGAAAGTGCGCGAAACCCGCGCGCCTGGTCTATACCAGCTCGGTGGCCGCCTTCGGCGGCGAGCTGCCGCCGGTGCTGGATGATTCCACCATCGCCAATCCGCAGACGTCCTACGGCGCGCAGAAGGTGATCGGCGAGTACCTGGTGTCGGACTACTCGCGCAAGGGCTTCATCGACGGCCGGTCGCTCAGGCTGCCCACGGTGGTGGTGCGCGCCGGCAAGCCCAATGCGGCGGCCTCGTCCTTCGCCAGCGGCATCATCCGCGAGCCGCTGAACGGCGTGGTGTCCGAGTGTCCGGTGGGGCCGGAGACCGGGGTCTGGCTGCTCTCGCCGGGGCGCGTGGTGGAGGCCTTCATCCACGCCTGGGAACTGCCGCCCGGGGCCTGGGGCACGCAGCGCTGGCTCAACCTGCCGGGCATCACCGCGACCGTGGCGCAGATGATCGCGGCCCTCGGCCGCGTGGCGGGCGACGAAGTGGCCAAGCGGGTGGTCTACAAGGCCGATGCGCGCATTCAGGCGATCGTGAAGACCTGGCCGGTGAACTTCCGCACGCCCCGTGCGCTGGCGATGGGCTTCAAGCCCGATCCGGACATGGAAAGCGTGATCCGCGCCTACATCGCGGACGAAAACATCAAGCTTTAGTCACCAATTGGGGTCCCAGAGCTTCCACCAGGGGGCGCGGGGCTTGTAGCCAGCGAGGTACTTGCTCTGGGGGAAGTTCTTGCGCATGACCCGGTCGGCGGCGTCGCGCAGGTCGGCCATGTTGAGCGCATCGTAGGCCTTGACCATGATGAACACCGCCTCCTCGACCGCGGGGGCCTGCGGGTAGTTCTGCACCGCGTACTGCGCGCGGTTGGCGGCGGCGACGTAGGCGCCGCGCTTCATGTAGTAGCGTGCCACGTGCACCTCGTGCTGCGCCATCGCATTGACCAGGTAGCGCATCCGCGCCGCGGCGTCGTCGCGGTACTTGGAGTCCGGGAAGCGGTTCACCACTTCCTTGAAGGCCTCGAAGGAGTCCCGCGCGGACTTGGGGTCGCGCTCGGCCATGTCCGGGCTGTCCAGGATGCTGAGCAGGCCCTGGTTCTCGTTGAAGCTGACCAGGCCCTTCAGGTAATAGGCGTAGTCCACGCTGGCGTGGTCCGGGTACAGCTTGATGAAGCGGTCGGCCGCGGCCAGCGCCGAGGCGCGCTCGCCGGCCTTCCAGTAGACGTAGGCCACTTCGAGCTGCGCCTGCTGAGCGTAGCGCCCGTAGGGATAGCGCGCCTCCAGCTTCTCCAGCATCTTGATCGCGCGCTCGTACTGTTTCGCCGCCATCGCGTCCTTGGCCTCGCCGTACAGGCGCCGCGCCGACCAGCCGGCGGTCTCGTCGTCCTTGGGCAGCCCGCTGCAGGAGGCGAGCAGCAGCAGGCACAGGCTGGTCGCGACGGCTAGTACACTGCGTTTCATGGCGGAAAATTATACCGGCCCGGAAGACGAGGCCGAATGGGAGGACGCGTTCGTCGCCGCGGTCACGGTGCGGGTTCCCCGCGACCTGGGCGGGCAGCGGCTGGATCAGGCGCTGGCCAGAGTGTTCCCGCAGTATTCGCGCAGCCGCCTGCAGGTCTGGCTGAAATCGGGGCATATCCTGGTGAACGGCGGCGCGGCGCAGGCGAGTCTGCATGTCGCCGGCGACGAGGCGATCGAGCTGCGCCCGCCGCCGGCGGTGGACGTGGCCGCGCCACGGGCGCAGAAGATGGCCCTCGCGATCGTGCACCAGGATGCGGACCTGATCGTCATCAACAAGCCCGCAGGGCTGGTGGTGCACCCTGGCGCCGGCAACCCCGAGGGCACACTCATGAACGGCCTGCTCGCGCACGCGCCCGAACTGCGCCAGGTGCCGCGCGCCGGCATCGTGCACCGGCTGGACAAGGACACCAGCGGCCTGCTGGTGGTGGCGGCCCACGTCAGCGCGCAGGCGAACCTTGCCGCGCAGCTTGCCGCGCGCAGCGTGAAGCGCCGCTACCTTGCGATGGTGCAGGGGGATCCGCCGGGCTCCGGCGCCATCGACGCCCCGATCGGGCGCGACCCGAAGCTGCGCACGCGCATGATGGTCTCGCAGCGCGGCAAGGAAGCGCGCACGCGCTATCGCGTACTGGAGCGCTTCGGCCATTGCGCGCTGGTCGAGTGCGCGCTGGACACCGGCCGCACTCACCAGATCCGGGTGCACTTCCAGCACATCCGCCATCCGTTGGTGGGCGAGCCGGTTTACCGCAGGGGCACGCGGCATGCGGTGCCCTTCCCGCGCCAGGCGCTGCACGCGGCGGAACTGGAACTGCTGCACCCGCGCACCGGCAAGCGCCTCGGCTGGAGCGCGCCGTTGCCGGCGGACATGAAGCAGCTCCTGGCGAGGCTGCGGCGTGACCGCTGATTGCCTGGGGCCGGAGTGGAAGGCGCCCGTCGCGGTGCGTGCGCTGGTCACCACGCGCGCCATCGGCGACATGCAGCAGGCGGCGGCGCGGGCGAGGCTGCGCGCGCTGCTGCCCGCCGCGCCGTGCTGGCTGCGGCAGGTGCACGGCACCGCCGTGCTGGAGGCGCCGTTCGAGGCGGGCGCCGAGGCGGATGCGAGCTTCACGCGCTCGCGCGGCGAAGTGTGCGCGGTCATGGTCGCCGACTGCATGCCGGTGCTGTTCGCCGCCGCCGACGGCAGCGCCGTCGGCGCCGCGCACGCGGGCTGGCGCGGGCTTTGCGCCGGCGTGATCGAGGAGACGGTGGCGCGCATCGGCGTGCGCCCGTGCATGCTGCACGCTTGGCTCGGGCCGGCGATCGGCCCCGCCGCCTACGAGGTGGGCGAGGAAGTGCGCGCGGCGTTCGTCGCGCGCGACCCGGACGCGGCCAGCGCGTTCGCCGCTTCGCGCCCGGGCCATTGGCTGCTCGACCTGTACGGGGTCGCGCGCCAGCGCCTCGCCGCGCTCGGAGTCGAGCGGGTGTCCGGCGGCACACATTGCACGCACACCGAAGCGCAGCGTTTTTTCTCCTACCGGCGCGACCACGCCACCGAGCGCATGGCGGCACTGATATGGATCGCCTAGCGTCGATGCTGGATCGCCTGGCGTAGAATCGGCACCCCTGCATGATGACCTCAACCCTGGGCTGGATCGTCGCGGCAAGCTTGGCAGGCGGAATCCTGTCTGCCGGCGCGGCCGCGTTCGCGCTCAACGTGCGCGCGTCCTGGGTGCCGATGCTGGTGTCCTTCGCCATCGGCACCCTGCTGGGGGCGGCGTTCCTGGAGGTGATTCCGCATGCGTTCGAGATCGGCGAGGCGGGCCAGGTGGCCGGCGCCATCCTGGCGGGCATCTTCGCCTTCTTCGTCATGGAGAAGCTGCTGCTGTGGCGCCACTGCCATACCGAGGCCTGCGAAGTGCACGATCCCCATGCGGCGCCGACGGTACCCGCGGCGCAGGCGCACGGGCAGCAGCACGGCAGCCCCGCCGGCACCCTGATCGTGGTCGGCGACACGGTGCACAACTTCATCGATGGGGTGCTGATCGCGGTCGCCTTCCTGCAGAGCACCGAGCTGGGCATCGTCACCGCCATCGCCATCGTGGCGCACGAGATCCCGCAGGAAGTGGGCGATTTCCTGATCCTGCTGCATTCCGGGTACTCGAAGCTCAAGGCCTTGTGGGTGAACGTGATGTCCTCCTGCGCGATGCTGGTGGGCGGGGTCGTGGCCTATTTCGCTCTCCCGGCGTTCCGGGACCTGGAGCCGACGCTGCTCGGGATCGTCGCCGCCAGCATGATTTATGTCGCGGTCGCGGACCTCATTCCGGGCCTGCACCGGCGGCCGGAAATCCGTGCCACGCTGTCCCAGGTGGCGTTGATTGCGCTGGGTATCGGAACCATTGCCCTGGTGGCGGCGCTCTCGGGTCATTCCCATTAGCCCGGATATGAAAGTAAAATATAATATAATCATGTAGTTGAGCATGATTACCGCGATCCGCGGCAGGCCGATTGACGGCCTGGATTGTGCGGCGCAAAATCCGGCGCTTATTCCGGCTTCCACGGACCCTGCGCCTGCTCAACGCCACGCCCAACTCGACGCCCACGACGTTCAATGCCCAGGCCCTGCTGAACGCCATTGCCAGCGCCGGCAACCAGGTCACGCAGGGCTGGATGCCGATGCTGCAGCCCGATCCCAGCCTGGTCGCGAGCCTGGCGCGCAGCTCGACGCGGCTCGCCGCGCTGCAGGCGAAGTACTGCAGTGAGCAAAAGCAGCTCTGGGAAGCCATGCTGCGCGCAGGCCAAGCCCCCGCGGCTTCGCCCGAGCCCGGCGACCGGCGCTTCGCCGCGCGCGAATGGCGGGACAACCCCTACTACGACTATGTGCGGCGGTCCTACCTGCTCGCCTGCCGCTACCTGGAGGAGCTCGCCGAGGGCGCCGAGCTGGAAGGCCGGGCGAAGCAGCGGCTGCGCTTCGCGCTGCGGCAATGGATCGACGCCATGAGCCCGGCCAATTTTGCCGCCACCAATCCCGAGGTGCTGCGCCTGGCGCTGCAATCGCAGGGCGAGAGCCTGGCCAAGGGCCTCGCCAACCTGATGGGGGACGCGCGCAAAGGCCGCGTCAGCCAGACCGACGAGTCGGCCTTCGAGGTCGGCCGCAACCTTGCCGCCACGCCGGGGCAGGTGGTGTTCGAGAACGAGCTCATCCAGCTGATCCAGTACGACCCCGCGACCCCGGAGGTCGGCAAGCGCCCGCTGCTGATGGTGCCGCCGTGCATCAACAAGTTCTACATCCTCGACCTGCAGCCGGAGAACTCCTTCGTGCGCCATGCGGTGTCGCAGGGCCACACCGTGTTCATGCTGTCCTGGCGCAACGTAAGCGAGCAGCAGGGGCCGCAGCTTACGCGTCTGGGCTGGGATGACTACCTGAAGCTCGGGATCTTCGAGGCCATCCGGGTCGCGCGCGAGGTGAGCGGCGCCGAGCGCGTCAATGCGCTGGGCTTCTGCGTCGGCGGCACGCTGCTGGGCGCCGCGCTCGCGGTGATGGCGGCCAAGGGCGAGGATGCCGTCGAGGCCGTGACCTACCTGACGACCATGCTCGATTTCGAGGAGCCGGGGCAACTGGGCTTTTTCATCGATGAGCCCTCGGTGGCGTTGCGCGAGGCGACCATCGGCCGGGGCGGCATCCTGCCGGGCGCGGACCTCGCGTTCGTGTTCTCCTCGCTGCGCGCCAACGACCTGATCTGGCCCTATGTCGTGAACAGCTACCTCAAGGGCGGCGGTCCCGCCGCCCTCGACCTGCTGTACTGGAATTCCGACAGCACCAACCTGCCCGGGCCGATGTACTGCAGCTACCTGCGCAATACCTACCTCGAGAACAGGCTGCGGGTGCCGGGTGCGCTCACCAACTGCGGCGTGCCGGTGGACCTGGGGCGGGTGGACCGCCCCAGCTTCATCCTCGCCACGCGCGAGGACCACATCGTGCCCTGGCGCGCCGCGTACCGGTCCCTGAAGCTGCTGGGCGGCGAGAAGACTTTCGTGCTGGGCGCGAGCGGCCACGTCGCCGGGGTCATCAACCCGGCGGCAAAGGGCAGGCGCTGCTACTGGACAGGCGGCGGCAACGATGCCGACCCGGAGCGCTGGCTGGAGAAGGCCGAGCAGCGTCCGGGCAGCTGGTGGAGGCAATGGTCCGCCTGGCTGGAGGGATTCAAGGGCGGCATGCGTCCCGCACCGGCGCGTGCCGGCAGCGCGCAATACCCCGCGATCGAGCCCGCGCCCGGTCGCTATGTGAAGCAAAGAGCAACCTGAGGAGCTGACATGGAAGAGATCGTCATCGTAGGCGCGGCGCGGTCCGCGATCGGCAAGTTCGGCGGTTCGCTCGCGGGCGTGCCAGCGGCGAAGCTGGGCGCGCAGGTCATCAGGAAGGCGCTGGAGCGCGCCAGCATCGCCCCCGACCAGGTGTCGGAAGTCATCATGGGGCAGGTGCTCACCGCGGCGGTGGGGCAGAACCCGGCGCGCCAGGCGGCGATCTTGGCCGGGCTGCCGGACATGGTGCCGGCGATGACCATCAACAAGGTCTGCGGCTCGGGCCTGAAGGCCGCGATGCTGGGCGCGCAGGCCATCGCCAACGGCGACGCCGAGCTCGTGATAGCAGGTGGCCAGGAGAACATGAGCGCTGCGCCGCACGTGCTGAACGGCTCGCGCGACGGTTTTCGCATGGGCGAGGCGAAGATGGTCGACTCCATGATCGTGGACGGCTTGTGGGACGTCTATAACCAGTACCACATGGGCGTCACCGCCGAGAACGTGGCCAAGGAACATGTCGTCACGCGCGAGGAGCAGGACCAATTCGCGGTGAACAGCCAGAACAAGGCCGAAGCTGCGCAGAAGGCGGGCCGCTTCAGGGACGAGATCGTGCCCTACGAGGTGCCGACGCGCAAAGGCCCGATGGTGTTCGCCGAGGACGAGTATCCGCGCCACGGCGCCACGCTCGAGGCGATGAAGGGCTTGAAGCCCGCGTTCGACAAGGCCGGCACCGTGACCGCGGCCAACGCCTCGGGCATCAACGACGGCGCCGCGGTGGTGATCCTCGCCTCGGCGAAGAAGGCGAGGGAACTGGGCCTGAAGCCGCTGGCGCGCATCAAGTCCTTCGCCTCCGCAGGCGTCGATCCGAAATACATGGGCATGGGTCCGGTGCCGGCCTCCAAGCGGTGCCTGGCGCGCGCCGGGTGGGCGCCGCAGGACCTCGACCTGATGGAAATCAACGAGGCCTTCGCCGCGCAGGCGATCGCGGTCAACCGCCAGATGGGATGGGACACCGGGAAGGTGAACGTGAATGGCGGCGCCATCGCCCTCGGGCACCCGATTGGCGCCTCGGGTTGCAGGATCCTCGTCACCCTGCTGCACGAGATGCACAAGCGCGACGCGAAGAGGGGCCTTGCCTCGCTGTGCATCGGCGGCGGCATGGGCGTGGCGCTGGCGGTGGAGCGATGAGCGCGGTGCTCAAGGCCCAGGCGCTGCCGCGGCGCGTGGTGTTCGTCAGCGGCGGCATGGGCGGCATCGGCAGCGCGATCTGCCGGCGCCTGGCGGCCGCCGGCCACACCATCGTCGCCGGCTGCCTGCCGGGCTACGAGCGCAAGGACGAGTGGCTGGGCGCGATGCGCGGGGAAGGCTTCAGGGTGCACGCCGCCGAGGGCGACGTCGCCGACTTCGACAGCTGCGCCGGCATGTTCTACAACGTGCGCTCGGTGGTGGGCGAGGTGGACATCCTGGTCAACAACGCCGGCATCACGCGCGACGCCATCTTCAAGCGCATGACCGAGCGCGACTGGAGCGAGGTCATCAGCACCAACCTGAACAGCGTGTTCAACGTCACCCGCCAGGTGATCGACGGCATGGTGGAGCGCGGCTGGGGCCGCATCATCAACATCTCCTCGGTGAACGCCATCAAGGGCCAGTTCGGCCAGACCAATTACTCCGCCGCCAAGGCGGGCATGGCCGGCTTCGCCAAGGCGCTGGCGCAGGAAGTGGTGACCAAGGGCGTGACCGTGAACACGGTTTCGCCCGGCTACGTCGAGACCGACATGGTGATGGCGATCCGCGCCGAGGTGCGCCAGAGAATCGTGGACTCGATCCCGATGGGCCGGCTGGCGAAGCCCGAGGAGATCGCCGCGGTGGTGGCGTTCCTCGCCTCGGCAGAGGCGGGCTACATCACCGGCGCCAACATCTCGGTCAACGGCGGCATGCACATGATGTAGTAGACTGGATCCAGCCTTTCGGGGGAACGATGGTGCAGCAGAATATCGCGGTGGTGACCGGCGGCATGGGCGGCTTGGGCGAGTCCATCTCGACCAAGATGGCCGACGCCGGCTACAGGGTGGTGGTGACCTATTCGCCGTCCAACACCAAGTGGAAGTCTTGGATCGACCAGATGAGGGGCAAGGGCTACGGCTTCGCGGCCTACCCGGTGGACGTGACCTCCTACGACGACTGCGCCGCCAAGTGCGCGCAGATCCAGAAGGAGTGCGGCAACGTGGACATCCTGGTCAACAACGCCGGCATCACGCGCGACATGACCTTTAAGAAGATGTCCAAGGCCGACTGGGACGCGGTGATGCGCACCAACCTGGATTCGTGCTTCTCGATGACCAAGCAGGTGATGGACGGCATGGTCGAGCGCGGCTGGGGCCGCGTCATCAACGTCGCCTCGGTCAACGGCCAGAAGGGCGCCTTCGGCCAGACCAACTACTCCGCGGCCAAGGCCGGCATCCACGGCTTCACCAAGGCGCTGGCGCTGGAGGTGGCCAGGAAGGGCGTCACCATCAACACCATCTCGCCGGGCTACATCGGCACCAAGATGGTGACCGCGATCCCGAAGGAAATCCTCGATTCCAAGATCCTGCCGCAGATTCCCGTCGGGCGCCTGGGCAAGCCCGAGGAGATCGCCGGACTCATCATCTACCTGTGCTCGGAAGAGGCGGCGTTCGTGACCGGGGCTAACATCTCGATCAACGGCGGCCAGCACATGTACTAAGGAGCAACCAGAATGGCCGCGATCCCGGAGGACAAGATGCAAGCGCAGACACGCCTGATCAAGAAGTACCCGAACCGGCGGCTCTACGACACCAAGACCTCGAGCTACATCACGCTCGCGGACGTGAAGCAGATGGTGCTCAAGCAGGAGGATTTCCAGGTGGTGGACGCCAAGTCGGGCGAGGAGCTGACGCGGCAGATCCTGCTGCAGATCATCCTCGACGAGGAGTCGGGCGGCGTGCCGATGTTCTCCTCCGACCTGCTGTCGCAGCTGATCCGCTTCTACGGCAACGCCATGCAGGGCTTCATGGGCAGCTACCTGGAGAGGAACCTCAAGGCCTTCCAGGACATGCAGAAGTCGATCCAGGACCAGTCGCAGAAAGTGATCTCCGGCGCCGGCGCCACCGACGGCGCGCGCGCCTCGCAGGAGCTGTGGTCGCAGTTCATGAACCTGCAGGGGCCGGCGATGCAGAGCCTGATGCAGGCCTACGTCGAGCAGAGCCAGAAAATGTTCACCCAGTTCCAGGACCAGATGCAAAACCAGACCCGCAACATGTTTGCCGGCTTCACCTTCCCCGGCTTCCCCCCGCAGCAGGGTGGTCCCGATAAGAAGCCCTAAGGTTGGTTTTGTATCCCTGGGCTGCCCCAAGGCGCTGGTCGACTCGGAACGGATCCTCGCCCAGTTGCGCGCCGAGGGCTACGCCACGGCCGCGGACTACGCCGGCGCGGACCTCGTCATCGTCAACACCTGCGGCTTCATCGACGCCGCGGTCGAGGAGTCCCTCGGCGCCATCGGCGAGGCGCTGAAGGAGAACGGCAAGGTCATCGTCACCGGCTGCCTGGGGGCGAAGGAGGGCGTCGTCCAGTCCGCGCACCCTTCGGTCCTCGCGGTCACCGGGCCGCAGGACACCGATGGCGTGATGCAGGCGGTGCACCGGCACCTGAAGAGGCCCCACGATCCTGTAACCGGCCTGGTTCCTCCACAGGGCGTCAAGCTCACCCCCAGGCACTACGCCTATCTCAAGATCTCCGAGGGCTGCAACCATCGCTGCAGCTTCTGCATCATTCCGTCCATGCGCGGCGACTTGGTCTCGCGCCCCATCGGCCAGGTGATGAACGAGGCCGAGAGCCTGGCCGGCGCAGGCGTGAAGGAGCTCCTGGTGATCTCCCAGGACACCAGCGCCTACGGCGTGGAGGTGAAGTACCGCACCGGTTTCTGGCGGGGCCGGCCGCTGAAGACGCGCATGAAGGAATTGTGCGAGGCGCTCGGCACCCTCGGCGTGTGGGTGCGCCTGCACTACGTGTATCCGTACCCGAATGTGGACGAGGTCGTTCCGCTCATGGCTGAGGGAAGGATTCTTCCGTATCTCGACATCCCGTTCCAGCACGCCAGCCCGCGCATCCTCAAGCTCATGAAGCGTCCCGCCGCGGCCGAGAAAGTGCTCGCCCGCATCCGCGCCTGGCGCGCCATGTGCCCGGAGCTCACGATCCGCAGCACCTTCATCGCCGGCTTTCCGGGCGAGACCGAGGTGGAGTTCGAGGAACTGCTCGCGTTCCTGGGCGAGGCGCAGCTGGACCGGGTCGGCTGCTTCGCCTATTCGCCGGTGGCGGGCGCGAAGGCGAACGAGTTGCCCGGCCCGGTGCCGGCGCAGGTGCGCGAAGACCGCCGGCGGCGCTTGATGGAACGGCAGGCCGCGATCAGCGCGCAAAAGCTGAAAGCAAAGGTGGGCCGGACGCTGCAGGTGCTGGTGGACGCACCCGGCCTCGGCCGCTCGATGGCCGATGCGCCGGAGATCGACGGCACGGTGCGGTTCCGGGGCGGCAAAGAGGGGGAATTGCGCCTGGTCAAGATCGAGCGTTCTGACGAGCACGATCTCTACGGGAGTCTGGCATGAGTGCACAAAGACCTGAGGTGGTGGTGGTTTCGGGCGCGCGCACGGGCGTCGGCGGCTAGGCGAGCGCGCCTAGGAAATCAGGGACGGCCACGATTTCCACCCCGGATGTAACCGAGCGGTTATATCGGGCGCCTCAGGCGACGCTGAGGCCCTTCCAGAACGCGACCTAGCCATCGATGTGCTTCGCCGCGTCCTTGTTCACCAGCCCGTCCACCACGTCGTTGTAGCTGCAGCTGCTTTTCCAAGCGCAGACGGTACGGGCGTCCGAATCCCGCAAACAGGCTCGGTTCACCGCCTCGGGCGGGAAGTGGAGGTTGCCTTCGACCAGCCGCGTCCTGCCGGGGGCGGCCCAGGCAAGGACTTTCCCGTTCCAGGTTGCCGTGGGCACGGCCGTTTCCAGCTCAGGCGCGGTGCACCGTGAGCCGCTGCCGGGTGGCGATGTACAGGCCCGACAACACGATCACGCCCATGCCGACCAACGACCAGCCGTCGGGGAAGTCGCCGAAGACCAGCCAGCCCAGCAGCATCGCCCAGACCAGGGCGCTGTAGGTATAGGGCGCGAGCAGGCCGGCGCCGGCGTAGTCGTAGGCCTTGATGAGCAGGAAATGGCCCATCGAGGCGAGCATGCCGATGAGCAGGATCAGCGCGCCGTGCGAAACCTCCTGTGGGCTGGTCCAGACGAACGGCACCGCGAAGGAGAGCAGCACCGCGCCGACGATCGCGCCCCAGACCAGCGAGGTCTGCGGCGGTTCCTGTCCGGCGACCTTGCGCGTGAGGATCTGGTAGAACGCGTTGCAAAGCGCCATGCCGAGCGGCAGCAGGGCGTAGGGCGTGAACACCTCCGAGCCCGGGCGCACGATGATCAGGGCGCCGACCAGGCCGGCGAGGATCGCCAGCAGGCGCGCCATTTCCAGCCGCTCGCCCAGCATCGGCACCGCCAGAGCGGCCACGAACAGCGGCATGACGAAGCCGATGGCGTTGGCGTCCGCCAGGGGCAGCACGCTGAGGGAAGTGAAGAACAGCAGCGTCGACAGCGCCAGCAGCAGGCCGCGGGTGAACTGAAGGCCAGGCCGCGCGGTGCGCAGGTAGCGCAGCTCGCCGCGCGCGGCGAATAACGCCAGCAGCAGCGCCAGGTTCGCGGCGTAGCGCGCCCAGACGATGAGCGGCACCGGGTACCAGCGCGCGAGGTGTTTCGCGGCTGCATCCATGAGGACGAACATGCCCACCGCCGCGACCATGAGCAGGATGCCGCGCAGCGGCGAGGGCGGGTGCGGGGAGGCGCCAGTCATTGCGAAGGCGCCATTCTAGGCGGCCCTGCGGCAGGGGCGGGACGCGACTCAGGGGGAACGCGGCCCGCCCCCCGTTTACTGCTCGTCTAGCCGCGGCGCTCGGCCTGCAGCACGCCGTTGGTCAGGCGCACACGATCGCCCACGCGCCAGGCCGGCTGCTGGGCGGTGCTCAATGTGCGCTCGCTGTCGTTCTCCATCCGCACCACCACGTCCCAGCGCTTGGTCGAGCGCACCTTCTGCTCCAACTTGTGGCCTGCCCAGGCGCCGCCGGCGCGGGCTGCGCCAGCAGTTGCGGGAGCGGCGCCGGCCTGAACGCATCCCGGGCGAACTCGCGCACCGGTTGGGGCGCGCGCCTCCAGCGCGGGCGGCGCGGCTTTCTTCACGACGGGCCTGGGCGCCGGCTTCGCGGCCGGGGTTTCCTAGGTCAGGACCGGCAGCGTGATGCCGCCGGGGGCGGCGGCGGTCGCGGAGGCCGCGGGCGCGACCACCGGCTGCTGGGTCGTCGTCGCGCCTGACTTGGGCAGGAATCCGGTGAGCGAGGCCACGCCGGCCGCGGAGAGCACGATCAGCGAGACCGCGGCGGTGGCCACCAGCGGGTGGAGCTTGTTGTTGGTGATTTCCATGGCGTTCTCCTGTGTAAGGACGTGGAGCGAACAACGCCAAGGTAGGCGAGCGGACGACCGATGCCCGTATCGGTGTGTTACCGGATGTTTCAGGCCTCCGGCCGCATGTGCGGGAAGAGGATGACGTCGCGGATGGAGGCA